>Ga0335071_10004205_pt1 | contig 15043 bp, 13 predicted proteins | sample Lox_Sample_15_FD_206724 | JGI IMG/M metagenome (GOLD analysis project Ga0335071, IMG submission 206724) | Soil microbial communities from Loxahatchee National Wildlife Refuge, Florida, United States - Lox_Sample_1.5 | ecosystem: Environmental > Terrestrial > Soil > Wetlands | place: USA... | reverse complement strand
GCCTACGAGGGCGAGGACGCGGCCCGGCACGTGCGCGAGGTGCTGGCCGAGACCGCCGGACAGCCATGAGTGAGACGGTCTTCGCCGTCGTGGTCACCCACCGGCGTCCCGACGAGCTGGCCAAGTCACTGGACGTGCTCAGCTCGCAAACCCGGCTGCCCGATCACCTGATCGTGGTCGACAATGACGGCCCCGCTGATGGCCGCGTCCGCGATCTGGTTGCCGGCCAACCTGTTTCGACTACCTACCTGGGCTCGCGCCGAAACCTCGGAGGCGCAGGAGGTTTCGCGCTCGGCATCTTGCACGCGCTGGCGCAGGGGGCCGATTGGGTGTGGCTCGCCGACGACGACGGTCGCCCGCAGGACTCTCGCGTGCTGGCGACATTGCTTGCCTGCGCCGAGAAATACGGCCTGGCCGAGGTATCGCCGATGGTATGTAACATGGACGACCCGCAGCGGCTGGCGTTTCCGTTGCGACGCGGTCTCGTATGGCGCAGGCGCACAAGCGAATTGCGCACTGAGGAGGGGCAGGATCTGCTGCGCGGTATCGCGTCGTTGTTCAACGGCGCGCTGTTCCGGGCGTCGACGCTGGAATCGATCGGAGTCCCGGACCTGCGGCTGTTCATCCGCGGCGACGAGGTGGAGATGCACCGCCGGCTGGTTCGGTCCGGCCTGCCGTTCGGCACCTGCCTGCACGCGGTCTACCTGCACCCGTGCGGATCCGACGAATTCAAGCCCATTCTGGGCGGCCGGATGCACACCCAGTACCCCGACGACGCCACCAAGCGGTTCTTCACCTACCGCAACCGCGGCTACGTGCTGGCGCAGCCGGGCCTGCGCAAGCTGCTGTTCCAGGAGTGGGTGCGGTTCGGCTGGTTCTTCCTGGTGACCCGCCGCGACCCCCGGGGACTGCTCGAGTGGATTCGGTTGCGCCGCTTGGGGCGCCGCGAGCGCTTCGGCAAGCCCGGAGGAGCCACATGACGCGCGCCGGCGACGATGCCGTGGGGGCACGCCCCGCTTGCGGGGGAGAGGAGCGGCGCACATGACGTTCGTCGACGCGGCGGCACAGTCGCGGACCTTTGCCCGCGCCCGCAGTGATCTGCTCGACGGCTTCCGCCGTCACGAGCTTTGGCTGCACCTGGGCTGGCAGGACATCAAGCAGCGCTACCGCCGCTCGGTGCTGGGACCGTTCTGGATCACCATCGCGACCGGGACCACGGCCGTGGCGATGGGCGGCTTGTACTCCAAGCTGTTCCACCTCGAGCTGGCCGTGCATCTGCCGTATGTGACGCTCGGGCTGATCATCTGGAACCTGATCAACGCCTCCATCCTGGAGGGCGCCGACGTGTTCGTCGCCAACGAGGGCCTGATCAAGCAGTTGCCGACGCCGCTGTCCGTGCACGTCTACCGGCTGGTGTGGCGGCAGATCATCCTCTTCGCCCACAACATCGCCATCTACCTCGTCGTGGCGATCATCTTCCCCAAGCCGTGGTCGTGGGCCGATCTCTCGGTGATCCCGGCCCTGGCGCTGATCGTGCTGAATTCCATCTGGGTGGCACTGTGTTTCGGCATCCTGGCGACCCGCTACCGCGACATCGGCCCGCTGCTGTTTTCCGTCGTGCAGTTGCTGTTCTTCATGACGCCGATCATCTGGAACGACGACACGCTGCGGCAGCAGGGCGCCGGACGCTGGTCGAGCATCGTCGAGCTCAACCCGCTGCTGCACTATCTCGACATCGTTCGATCCCCCCTGCTGGGCGCCCATCAGGAGTTGCGGCACTGGGTGGTGGTCTTGGCCCTCACGGCCATCGGCTGGGCGCTGGCCGCCTTCGCGATGCGGCAATACCGCGCGCGGGTGCCGTACTGGGTGTAGCCCGCCGGCGAGATCGTCGTGTCAGTGGACCCACCGGCAGGATCGGCGCCGGCAAGGTAAATCCGATCCAATTGATGCGATCAATGCCGCGCGAGCGGTCTTGATCGACTCGGCGGCCACGACGCCGAATGCCGCGACGGTTACGTTGAGGCCGTGCGTCTGATCCGAGCGACCCGGCGCAGCGCTGTCAAAGCCCGTAGAGCGTCACTTCACCAAATCCACGGCCTGCTGTGGTGTGCGCGCGAGCCGCTGCGCGAGAAGTTGTCCAGCTATGACCGCGCCGCCTTGGTGGCGCGCTGCGCCCAGCTGCGCGTTCCCAAGGCCGCTGCCCTCGACGACCCAGTGGCCGGTGCCCGACGCATGTTGCGGCCGGCGGCTGGCCAAACGCATCCAGATGCTCGACGAGGAGATCGCCTAAGTCAACGAGGAACTCGACGCCATTTTGACCCAGCATGCGCCCAACCTGTTGGCCGTGACCGGCGTGGGCACCGAAGCGACCGGACAAATGTTGACCACGGCCGGGCAAAACATTGACCGGCTCAAATCCGAAGCATCACTGGCCCGTCTGTGTGGTGTCGCCCCGATTCCGGCAATACCACCCGGCTCTGCCGCTACCACCGGGTGCACAAGCTACGTGACGGCGAAGACGCGCCATTCACCGGGTACGCCCTTCAGTTGGTGCGTGCCCCGGTCTTCGAATTCCAGCCCTGACCCGATCACGAGGTCGCGCAGCGTGCTTGACACGAGCACGTCGTTCGGCCCGGCCAGCGCGCTCACGCGAGCGCCGATGTGCACGCCGATCCCGCTGATGTCATCGCCTCGCAGTTCGCATTCGCCGGTGTGCAGCCCGGCACGCACCTGGATGCCGAGCGCCTGCACCGCGTCACGAATTGCCATGGCGCAGCGGATCGCTCGCTGCGGGCCGTCGAACATCGCGAGGAAGCCGTCGCCGGATGTGTTCACCTCGCGGCCCCGAAACCGGGCAAGCTGAGACCGGATGACGGCGTCATGCGCATCAAGCAAGGCACGCCAGTCACGGTCACCCATCTCCGCCGCGCGCCGCGTCGAATCCACGATGTCGGTGAACAGCACCGTGGCGAGAACCCGATCATCGGCCACATCAGCCTGCTGGCCGGTGAGGAACTCGGCGATCTCCTGGAACGACGGTCTCCAAGGTTCGACGAAGTGGTATATGTTGCGGCCTGGGAGCTCGACGTATTTCGCGCCCGGTATGTGATCAGCGACGTACTTGCCGTGCGCGGGCGGGAGCCACTCGTCGTCGGTGTGGTGGAGGACGAGGGTTGGTACGCGGACCGTGGGAAGCAGCGTCCGCACGTCCACCTCGGCTATGAGCGGCATCATGAGACCTACCGTCGCCGGGCTGGCCGCCATGCGTTCTTCTCGGGCCCACATTGTCCGGATCTCCTCGTTCCACGGCATGTCCGGACTAAAAACGGGCTGGAACTTCCCGGTGCCCCACATGGCGACTACCGTGGCGAGGGCTCCCTCGATATCGGCGATGGCCGACGGGTCTGCGTAGCCCTCAAGCACCACCAATGCTGTCGTGCGGGACGGATGTGTCGCCGCGAACAGGGCCCCCGTGGCGAGCGACCCGATGATGGTGACGAGGACCGCTTCGCTAACTGCGAGATCGTCAAGCACCGCAGTGATGCTGTCGGCCCATTGCTCCAAGGTCGGCAGCGCGCCCGGAGTGACGGGATCGGACCCTCCCGTGCCCGGCTGGTCGAAAAAGATCAGCCGACCGAGCGATGTCATCGCCTCGACCCACCCCTGAACAGACGGCAGCTCCGGAAAAAGCTCACAGGTGGTGAACCAGTTCGAAACGAACACAATGTCGCGAGGACCTTCACCCGACGCGCGGTATGCGACGCGCAAGTCCCCGTTCATCGCATAGCGGGTCTCCGAGAACATTGCGGAAGTGTAAGCCGAGGAGCGGGGCGAGTTTCGACTCATGCAACGAGCTGGGTCAGAGAGTAATTCGGCCAGTCGCACCCACCACCCGCTCAAGACCTTCTACGCCGGTGTGGATGGGTGGCGGGATCGTCCGGAGCCGGATGGGACGGTGGTGTGGACGTCACCGTCGGGCCATGAGTATGTCACGAAACCCCTTGGGACGCTGTTGTTTCCGGCCCTGGCCGTGCCGACGGGAGCGCTGGTGCTGCCGAAGAACACGCCGACGCCGGGAGAATTCCGCGGACTGATGATGCCCACCCGGCGACAAACCCGGGCTCAGGAACGCGCCGCCCGCGTCAGCTGGGAGCGCGGCGTCAACGAGGCCCGGCTCGCCGCGGAGGCGGCACGACGCGCCGAGCGCATCGCGGCCAGCTACGAGCCACCACCTTTTTAGCGCACGCCAAGAATTCTCCAAGGATCCCTCAAGGCGCTGCGCCGACGCTGCACTCATGACTGACACGGCTTTCGACGACGGCGTGTGGGTCGCCACCATGCACCGCGCCGACACACCGAACGGCCGGGCGGCGCGCTTCCACACACGCAAGCTTTTCGGCGAACTCCCGTGCTGCCATCGCTCGTGGGCCAATCGGGGAAAGCGCTTCTTCCTGCACGGCTACGAGCGCGCATTCGAAGTCGAGTTCGCTTGCGCCGAGGCCGAGCCCGGGACCGGCCTGGTGGTGGACGGCGGCGCCGTCAGCGAGGTCCGGTCGGCACTGCGCTACCAGTTCGACCACACCACGCTGATCGCAGAGGACGACCCGCAACGCGACCTGTTCGAACTGCTGGCGGAGCGGGGCGTCGTCGCCCTGCGGATCATGGCGAACACCGGCATCGAGGGCTCGGCGGCCTGGGCGTTCGCGACGGCCGAGCGCATCGTCGAGCTGGCCACCGGCGGCCGGGTGTGGGTTTCTCGGATCGAGGCGAGGGAAAGCCGCAACAACGTGGTCACCCTCACCGCGGGACCGGTGACCCGCGTGGGCTGGGTGTAGCGCGCAAACCTCCAGAGGACCCGAGGCGCGCGCCCACTAGCAAACGGGGATATATTCGCCGCCCTACTGGGTATGTGTAGAACAACCAAGTTTGCGTGCGCGAAAGGTGGCGGCTGCCTGGCGGTGGTGCCACACTGTAGCGCTACAGGTCAGCAAGGGACGGCAGACAGGAATCGGGTCAACTGACGTGAGCAAAAATGCCAAATCGGCGGCGGATGCGGCGCGGGAAAACCTCGCCGCGGAGCTGGACCGGCTAAAGCAGCGGCGCGATCGCCTCGAGGTCGAGGTCAAAAACGACCGCGGCATGATCGGTGACCACGGAGACGCGGCCGAGGCGATACAACGCGCGGACGAGCTCGTCGTCCTGGCCGACCGGATCAACGAGCTGGACCGCCGATTGCGGAGCGGGCCGTCGCCGGCGGACGACTCGGAAGCGCTGCCCGGCGGTACCGAGGTGACCCTGCGGTTCCCCGACGGCGAGGTCGTCACCATGCACGTGATTTCCATCGTCGAGGAGACTCCCATCGGCCGCGAGGCCGAGACGTTGACCGCCCGCAGCCCGCTGGCGCAGGCGCTCGCCGGGCACAAGGCGGGCGACACGGTGACCTACACGACGCCGCAAGGCGAGAACCAGGTCGAGCTCATCTCGGTGAAGCTGCCCCGCTAACTCGGCCGGCCACCGGCTTCCAGCCCCGATAGACTCGCCGCAATGATCCCCCCAGAGCCTGGCGCCATTCCCGCGCGCCCACACCTGGGTCTGACGACACAGGTAATGCGGTTCGTCGTCACCGGTGGTCTGGCCGGGATCGTCGACTTCAGCCTCTACCTGGTGCTCTACAAACTGGTGGGCCTGCAGGTCGACCTTTCCAAAGCAACGAGTTTCATCGTCGGCACCATCACCGCCTACCTGATCAACCGTCGATGGACGTTTCAGGCGGCGCCGAGCACCAGGCGATTCCTCGCGGTCATGGTCCTCTACGCCATCACTTTCTCGGTGCAGGTCGGCCTCAACCACCTCTGCCTGGCGCTTTTGCACTTCCGCTCGTGGGCGATACCGGTGGCGTTCGTGATCGCGCAGGGCACCGCGACGGTGATCAACTTCGTCGTCCAGCGGGCGATAATCTTCCGCATCCGCTGAGCCCTGCCGCCCAGGCGGTAGCCTCTTTGACGATGTTCACCACCAAGCGCCTGACGGGCTGGGGCCGTACCGCGCCCTCCCTGGCGACGGTGCTTTCCACGCCGGACCCGGAGGAGATCGCCAAAGCCGTGGCCAACATGGCCGACGCCGGCGGCCGGGGGGTGGTTGCGCGCGGGCTGGGCCGCTCCTACGGCGACAACGCGCAGAATGGCGGCGGCCTGGTCATCGACATGACCGGGCTGAACACCATCCACTCGATCAGCGCCGACAGCAACCTGGCCGACCTCGACGCGGGAGTCAACCTCGACCAGCTGATGAAGGCGGCGCTGCCGTTCGGCCTGTGGGTGCCGGTGCTGCCGGGCACCCGCCAAGTCACCATCGGCGGCGCGATCGCCTGCGACATCCACGGCAAGAACCATCACAGCGCGGGCAGCTTCGGCAGCCACGTGCGCAGCATGGACCTGCTGACCGCCGACGGACAGGTACGCCGCCTCACCCCGACCGGTGAGGATTCTGAGCTGTTCTGGGCCACGGTCGGAGGCAACGGCCTGACCGGAATCATCCTGCGGGCCACCGTCGAGATGACGCCGACGGAGACCGCGTATTTCATCGCCGACGGCGACGTCACCGCCGGCCTGGACGAAACCATCGCATTTCACAGCGACGGCAGCGAAGCCGACTACACCTATTCCAGCGCCTGGTTTGACGCGATCAGCGCGCCGCCGAAACTCGGCCGCGCGGCGATTTCGCGCGGCTCGCTCGCCACGCTTGATCAGTTGCCCCCGAAGCTGCGCCGCGATCCGCTGAAATTCGATGCGCCGCAACTACTTACGATTCCCGACATGGTCCCGAACGGACTGGCTAACAAATACACTTTCGGGTCGATCGGCGAATTGTGGTACCGGAAATCCGGAACCTACCGCGGCAAGATCCAGAACCTGACGCAGTTCTACCACCCGCTGGACATGTTCGGCGAGTGGAACCGAGCCTACGGCCCGGCCGGTTTCAGCCAGTACCAGTTCGTCGTGCCCACCACCGCCGTCGAGGAGTTCAAGGGCATCATCCGCGACATCCAAAAGTCCGGGCACTACTCGTTTCTCAACGTGTTCAAACTGTTCGGCCCCGGCAACCAGGCTCCGCTGAGCTTCCCCATCCCGGGCTGGAACGTGTGCGTCGACTTTCCCATCAAGCCCGGGCTCAACGAGTTCCTCAACGAACTCGACCGCCGCGTGCTGGAATTCGGTGGGCGCGTCTATACCGCCAAGGATTCGCGCACCACCGCCGAAATCTTCCACGCCATGTATCCGCGCATCGACGAGTGGATCGCCTTGCGCCGCAAGGTCGATCCCCTGCGGGTATTCGCCTCCGACATGGCCCGACGCTTGGAGCTGCTCTAAATGGTGCTTGACGCCGTGGGAAACCCGCAGGCCATCCTGCTGCTCGGGGGTACCTCCGAGATCGGGCTGGCCATCTGTGAGCGTTACCTGCAGAACGCGCACGCCCGAATCATCCTGGCGGCCATGCCTAATGACCCGAGCCGGGACGACGCGGTGGCCCAGATGAAGGCAGCCGGCGCGCGGTCGGTGGAGCTGATCGACTTCGAGGCCACCGACCCCGAAAGCCACCCGAAGATGATCGACCAGGCCTTCAATGCCGGCGGTGCCGGCAAAGACATTGACGTGGTCATCGTGGCGTTCGGCATCTTGGGGGATGCCGAAGAGTTGTGGCAAGACCAGCGCAAGGCCGTGCAGATCGCCGAGATCAATTACACCGCGGCCGTTTCGGTCGGTGTGCTGCTCGGCGAGAAGATGCGCGCCCAGGGCTTCGGGCAGATCATCGCGATGAGCACGGTGGCCGGCGAGCGGGTGCGCCGGTCCAACTTTGTCTACGGCTCCACCAAGGCGGGGCTGGACGGTTTCTACCTGGGGCTCGGAGACGCCTTGCGCGAGTTCGGCGTTCGCGTCCTGGTGATCCGGCCGGGTCAGGTGCGTACCCGGATGAGCGCGCACGTCAAGGAAGCCCCGCTCACCGTCGACAAGGAGTACGTCGCCAACCTCGCGGTGACCGCGGCGGCCAAAGGTAAGGAATTGGTTTGGGCACCAGCAGCATTCCGTTACGTGATGATGGTGTTGCGACACATCCCGCGGAGCGTCTTCCGCAAGCTGCCAATCTGAGCGTGCGCAACGCGCTGGCCACCGCGGGCCAGATGGCCGCGGCGGTGGCGGTCGCCGTCGTCGTCGCGGTGCCATCGCTGATCGCGATCGCCGGCGTGCAATGGCCGGCCTTCCCGTCGTCGAACCAGCTGCACGCGCTGACGACCGTAGGGCAGGTCGGCTGCCTGGCCGGGCTCGTGGCCGTCGGCTGGCTGGGGCGCGGGAGGCGTCATCGGGTCCTGGCCCGGCTGGGCGGGCTGGTGTTCCTGTCCGCGTTCACCGTCGTGACGCTGGGCATGCCGCTGGGCGCCACGAAGCTGTACCTGTTCGGCATCTCCGTCGATCAGCAGTTCCGCACCGAATACCTGACCCGCCTCGCGGACAGCCCGGCCCTGAACGACATGACCTACCTCGGGCTGCCGACGTTCTACCCGCCGGGCTGGTTCTGGATCGGCGGTCGCGTCGCGGCCCTGACGGGAACGCCGGCCTGGGAGATGTACAAGCCGTGGGCGATCACCTCGATCGCCATCGCGGTCGCCGTCGCGCTGGTGCTGTGGGGGCGGATGATTCGCTTCCAATACGCGCTGATCGTCACCGCCGCGACCGCCGCGGTGACCCTGGCCTACAGCTCGCCGGAGCCCTACGCCGCGATGATCACGGTGTTGTTGCCGCCGGTGCTGGTGCTGATGTGGTCGGGCCTGCGTGCCGGCGACCGCGGCGGTTGGGCAGCGGTGATCGGCGCCGGGCTCTTCCTCGGCTGGACGGCCACCTGGTACACGCTGCTGTTCGGGTTCACCGCGTTCACGGCGTTGCTGATGGCGCTGCTGCTGGCCGGTGCGCGCTGGCGGCAGGACGGCTTCCGTGCCGCGCTCGACCCGCTGCGCCGGCTGGCCGTCATCGCCGTCATCGCGGCGGCGATCGCGAGCACCACCTGGCTGCCGTTCGCGATGCGCGCGGCGCGCAGCCCGGTCAGCGACAGCGGCAGCGCCTTTCACTACCTGCCGGCCGACGGCGCCGAACTGACCTTCCCGATGCTGCAGTTCTCGCTGCTGGGGGCGGTCTGCATGCTGGGCACGCTGTGGCTGGTGGTGCGCGCCCGCACCTCGGTGCGGGCCGGCGCCCTCGCGATCGGCGTGCTCGCCGTGTACCTGTGGTCGCTGTTGTCGATGCTGACCACGCTGGCGCGCACCACGCTGCTGTCGTTCCGGCTGCAGCCCACGCTGTCCGTGCTGCTGGTCGCCGCCGGTGCGTTCGGCTTCGTGGAGCTCACCCAGGCGTTGGCCGCACGGCGCCCGGCCCTCCAGAAATCGATATTCCCGGTGGCCGGGGCGATCGGCCTGGCCGCGGCGATCGCGTTCAGCCAGGACATCCCCGACGTGCTGCGGCCCGATCTGACCATCGCCTACACGGACACCGACGGCCACGGCCAGCGCGGCGACCGGCGACCGCCGAGCTCCGAGAAGTTCTACCCGGCCATCGACGCCGCCATCCTCAAGGTGACCGGCAAGCCGCGCGACCAGATCGTGGTGATGACCGCCGACTACAGCTTCCTGTCGTACTACCCCTACTGGGGATTCCAGGGCCTGACGTCCCACTACGCCAACCCGCTGGCCCAGTTCGACCTGCGGGCCGCCCAGATCGGGAAGTGGTCCAAGCTGAAGAGCGCCGACGAGTTGATCCACGCGCTGGACACGTCGCCGTGGCCCCCGCCGACGGTTTTCCTCATGCGCCGCGGAGCCAACAGCAACTACACGTTGCGGCTGGCGCAGGACGTGTACCCTAACCAGCCCAACGTTCGCCGGTACACCGTCGACCTGCCGGCGGCCCTGTTCGCCGACCCGCGCTTCGCCGTCGACGACGTCGGCCCGTTCGTGCTGGCCATCCGCAAGCCGGCGGTGTAACCGCTGATGGCCACCGAAACCCCGGCTGACTTGGCCGAACAACTACCATCAACCCCCGTGGACGACGCGGGAGGTAACCACCGGATCGCTCGGGTGGTTGCTATCGTCGCCGGTCTGCTCGGCGCCCTGCTGGCGATCGCCACCCCGTTGCTGCCCGTCAGCCAGACCACCGCCCAACTGAACTGGCCGCAAAACGGCACGTTCAACAGCGTCGACGCCCCGCTGATCGGGTACGTCGCCACCGATTTGAACGTCACCGTGCCGTGTCAGGCCGCCGCCGGGCTGGCGGGACCGCAGAACGCCGGCAAGACGGTGCTGTTGTCCACCGTGCCCAAGCAGGCCCCCAAGGCCGTCGACCGCGGGCTGCTCATCCAGCGCGCCAACGACTACCTGGTACTGGTGGTGCGCAACGTCGCGGTGGTCACCGCCCCGCTGAGCGAGGTGCTCAGCCCGGCCTGCCAGCGGCTGACCTTCACCGCGCACGCCGACCGGGTCACCGCCGAGTTCGTCGGCCTGACGCAGGGGCCCAACGCCGAGCATCCCGGCTCGCCGCTGCGCGGCGAGAAAAGCGGTTACGACTTCCGGCCGCAGATCGTCGGCGTCTTCACCGACCTGAGCGGGCCGGCGCCGCCGGGCCTGAGCTTTTCGGCGACCGTCGACACCCGCTACAGCAGCAGCCCCACCACGCTGAAGATGGCGGCGATGATCCTCGGGGTGGTGCTGACGGGCGTCGCCCTGGTCGCCCTGCACGTGCTCGACACCGCCGACGGGACCCGGCACCGCCGCTTCCTGCCCGCCCGCTGGTGGTCCATCGGCGGTCTCGACGCCCTCGTCATCGCGGTGTTGACGTGGTGGCATTTCGTCGGCGCCAACACCTCCGACGACGGCTACATCCTGACCATGGCCCGGGTCTCCGAGCACGCCGGCTACATGGCCAACTACTACCGTTGGTTCGGCACGCCGGAGGCCCCGTTCGGCTGGTACTACGACCTGCTGGCGTTGTGGGCCCACGTCAGCACCACCAGCATCTGGATGCGGCTGCCCACCCTGGTCATGGCGCTGACCTGCTGGTGGGTCATCAGCCGCGAGGTCATCCCGCGACTGGGGCACGCCGTCAAGACGAATCGGGCGGCGGCGTGGACGGCGGCGGGCATGTTCCTGGCGGTGTGGCTCCCGCTCGACAACGGCCTGCGGCCCGAGCCGATCATCGCCCTGGGCATCCTGCTCACCTGGTGTTCGGTGGAACGCGCGGTGGCCACCAGCCGGCTGCTGCCGGTGGCGATCGCCTGCATCGTCGGCGCGCTCACGCTGTTCTCCGGGCCCACGGGCATCGCCTCGATCGGGGCGTTGCTGGTCGCGATCGGGCCGCTGCGGACCATCCTGCACCGCAGGTCCAAACTGTTCGGCGCGCTGCCACTGGTGGCACCCTTGCTCGCCGCGGTCACCGTCACCACGATCCTGATCTTCCGCGACCAGACACTTGCCGGCGAGATGAAGGCCACCGCCCTCAAACGGGCCGTCGGGCCCAGCCTGAGCTGGTTCGACGAACACATCCGCTACGAGCGGCTGTTCATGGCGAGCCCGGACGGTTCGGTCGCCCGCCGGTTCGCCGTGCTGGCGCTGGTGCTGGCGCTGGGGATTACCGTCGCAATGTCGTTGCGCAAGGGCCGAATTCCGGGCACGGCCGCCGGGCCGAGCCGGCGCATCGTCGGGATCACCATCATCTCGTTCATCGCGATGATGTTCACGCCGACCAAATGGACCCACCACTTCGGGGTGTTCGCCGGGCTGGCCGGACCGCTGGGCGCGCTCGCCGCAGTCGCGGTGATGGCCGCGGCGATGCGGTCCCGCCGCAACCGCACCGTGTTCGCCGCCGTGGTGCTGTTCCTGGTGGCGTTGTCGTTCGCCAGCGTGAACGGCTGGTGGTATGTATCCAATTTTGGTGTGCCGTGGTCGAATTCGTTCCCGGCCTGGCACTACGCCTTCGCCACCATGCTGCTCGGGCTGACCCTGCTGATGCTGCTGCTGGCCGCGTGGTTCCACTTCGTCGATCCCGACAACGGCGCATCCAAAACCCGCTACGGCGCGCGATTCGCTGGAATTGTCCAGTCCCCGTTGGCAATTGCGACGTGGCTGCTGGTCATTTTCGAGGTGGCGTCGCTGACCCTGGCGATGATCGACCAGTACCCCGCGTGGACGGTGGGCCGCTCCAACCTCGAGGCGCTGACCGGCAAGTCCTGCGGGCTGGCCGAGGACGTGCTGGTGGAGCAGGACCCGAACGCGGGCATGCTTGCGCCCGTGAGCGCCCCGGTGGCCGACGCCCTGGGCGCGGGCCTGTCGGAAGCGTTCACGCCCAACGGCATTCCCGCCGACGTCCGCGCCGACCCGGTGATGGAACGTCCCGGCGACCGCAGTTTCGTCAGCGACGACAGGCTGACCACCGGCGCGGAGGCCGGCACCGAGGGAGGCACCACCCCCGCACCGGGAATCAACGGCTCGGCGGCCCAGCTGCCCTACAACCTCGATCCGGCGCGCACACCCGTGCTCGGCAGCTGGCGCTCCGGCATCCAATTGCCCGCCCACCTGCGCTCGGGCTGGTATCGAGTGCCCGCCCGCGACAAGGCGGGGCCGCTGCTGGTGGTCACCGCCGCCGGCCGCTTCGACCCCCGCGAGGTCCAGGTGCAGTGGGCCACCGACGACCAGGCGGCCAGCGGGCACCCCGGCGGGTCGTTCCAGCTGGCCGACGTCGGGGCGTCCCCGGCCTGGCGCAACCTGCGGCTGGCGATGTCCGCCATCCCGACCGCCGCCACCCAGATCCGCCTGGTCGCCGACGACGAAGACCTGGCGCCGCAGCACTGGATCGCGCTGACACCTCCACGGATTCCGCAGTTGCGCACCCTGCAAGACGTGGTGGGCTCCCAGGACCCGGTATTCCTGGACTGGCTGGTCGGGCTGGCGTTCCCCTGCCAGCGACCGTTCGGCCACCAAAACGGCGTCGACGAGACACCCAAATGGCGCATCCTGCCGGATCGATTCGGCGCGGAGGCCAACTCGCCGGTGATGGACAACAACGGCGGCGGCCCGTTGGGCGTCACGGAGCTACTGGTGAAGGCGACCACCATGGCCACGTACCTGAAGGACGACTGGTCCCGCGATTGGGGCTCGCTGCAACGCCTGACGCCGTATTACCCCGGCGCCCAGCCCGCCCGCCTGCAGCTGGGGACCGCGACGCGCAGCGGCCTGTGGAACCCCGCCCCGCTTCGCCATTAGCGAGCGCGCGCCCTACGGAATCAGCGCGCGCAGGGGGTGCGTGAGGGTCCACACCGGGTGCAGGACGTCCGCGGCGTAATGGCGGACCGGGTGCAGCGGTCCGCTGTAGGGGACCCAGGGGTCAGCCGACGCGACGGCCGGCATCAGAGACCCGGCCAGTGACAGACCGACGGTAGCCACGGCCACGCCGGCCGCCATCCGCAACTTGGAAAGTTTTGTGTTGGCACTCATAGCCGGCAGCGTGACGCGGGCCGCTTGCAGAGTCTTTGCGAGATGCTTGCGAAATCCTTGCGACGTGCTCGCTGGCTTATCCGACGGCCTGGTCGCGGGGTTCGGGCCGCATCTCGCGGACCGATAGGGGGGTCGGTGGCGGACGGCGCGGTTCGCGGACTCCCGCTCCGCCGTCACCGTTGAGCCATAGCCGGACCGCTGATCCCGGCTTGACCCGCGCGCCGGACTCGGGGCTCTGGTCGGTGACGATCCAGCCTCGTTCCCCGGGCTCGGCCGGAAAGTCCGGCCGGGCGTTCATCGCGACCAGTCCCTTGTCGTTGAGCGCCTCGCGGGCCGCGACCCATTCGAGGCTTACGACATTGGGCACCATCACCTTCGCGCTCCAGGGCGCCTTCCTGACGCGCACCTCCACCGCCTCGGCGGCCGCGCCGCCAACCGCCGTCGACCGGGCACCGCGCGGGGAGTCGTCGAGGTCTCGCCAGCGTTCCCACGCGGATTGGCGCGTGACGCCCAGCTCCGTGGCGATCTCGGCCCAGGACTTTCCGTGCCGCCGGGCGGTCCGGACCGCCGCCAACTCGGCTTGGTCCAGCATCCGGCGCACCACACCGATGTCGGACAGTGCCTCGAGCCCATCCTCGTTGGGGCGTCCGCTCCGCGTGGCGAGCCGGCGCCACGCCTCTTGCGCCTGCTGCCAGGCCTCGGCGAGGCTCACCCCGTCAGGGTAGCCTGACGGGCGCGGGACGGCCGGGCCCTTGATGGGAAAGGGCGACCATCGGCAGGATCAAGAAAGAGACGTGATGACGCGAACACCTGCGAATCTGATGAGCCTGGCCCGCGCCGAACGGGCCGACTTCGCCGACTTCCTCGCCACGTGCACGCCGCAGGACTGGGAGGCGCCCACCCTGTGCTCGAAGTGGAGCGTCAAAGACGTTGTGGCACATGTGATCAGCTACGAGGAGCTGGGCGCCGCGGGGCTGGTGAAGCGGTTCGCGAAGGGCTGGGTCGTGCGGGCCAACCAGGTGGGTGTCGACGAGTTCGCCGCGCTGAGCCCGGAACAGCTGCTCGAATTTCTGCGCAACCACCTCACACCGAAGGGGCTGACCGCGGGTTTCGGCGGCATGATCGCGCTCGTCGACGGCACCATCCACCACCAGGACATCCGGCGCTCGCTGGGCCGGCCCCGCACCGTCCCCGAGGACCGGCTGCGGCGGGTGCTCGGCCTGGTGCCCGGCAACCCCAGGCTCGGCGCCGGACGCCGGATCCGGGGCCTTCGCCTGCGCGCCACCGACGTCGACTGGTCGCACGGCCGCGGACCCGAGGTCACCGGCCCGGGCGAGGCCCTGCTGATGGCGATGGCGGGGCGCCCCGCGGCGCTCGCCGACCTCGACGGCGCCGGCCGGGACATACTGGCCAAGCGGCTGACGAAATAGCCTCAGCGCGGGCCGATTTCGAAGGTGAACTCGTGGCCGCCGACGCGGATGTGGTCGCCGTCGGCCAGGCTGGCGCTGCCGCGGA
>Ga0335071_10004203_pt1 | contig 15051 bp, 6 predicted proteins | sample Lox_Sample_15_FD_206724 | JGI IMG/M metagenome (GOLD analysis project Ga0335071, IMG submission 206724) | Soil microbial communities from Loxahatchee National Wildlife Refuge, Florida, United States - Lox_Sample_1.5 | ecosystem: Environmental > Terrestrial > Soil > Wetlands | place: USA: Florida... | reverse complement strand
TGGGTGAACAGCAGATCCTTCACTCCGCTCGACCCAACGCACACTGTGCGTCGGGTCCCCGCAAAGCGCTCCGTTCAGGATGACACTGCGTTAGAAATTTAAGAGCTGTGGACGACAGGCGAGATCGTCGCTCACCCAGGGATCGTGGTGAATGACGCTTTCAGGACGTGGTGGTTCACTTGTGTCTCTTTGAGTATTGTTCCTTCATCTCCTCATCAAATCTGGTCTCTGCTGAGAAGATGGCGCCCGAACAGCACACCTATTGCGCCCAGGATTGCAAGGACTGCAGACGCGGGATAGAAGAGCGAATCAAAGAGATTCGGAAACCATGATCCGCTGTTGTGATCCCACGCGATCACGAGAAGCAACAGCCCACCAAGGGCCAGGCACAACACTCCCAATCCAACGACAATTCGTCCAGCGACCGCCATGGGCAGAGTCTAGCACTGGTGTGAACAGGCGCAACGATGACCGATCCGACGATACGAACCGTTGAGGTCCGCGCTGAAGTCGGAGGTATGCCCGGACGGCAGGTTCTCACCCGCGGGACGGGTAGACTTTGAGGATTTCGCGGGCGATGACCATGCGCTGGATCTCGCTGGTGCCTTCGCCGATGGTGCAGAGCTTGACGTCGCGGTAGTACTTCTCGGCGGGGTAGTCTTTGATGAAGCCGTAGCCGCCGAAGAGTTGCACAGCTTCGTCGCAGATGCGCACGGCGACTTCACCGGCGAAGAGCTTGGCCATGGAAGATTCCCGTGTGGTCCGGTGGTGGGCGTCTTTCAGTACAGCGGCGCGCTGGGTGAGCAGGCGTGCGGCGTCGAGCTCGGTGGACATGTCGGCGAGCTTCCACTGGATGCCCTGGAACTCGGCGATGGCTTTGCCGAACTGGCGGCGCTCCTTCACATATTTGACGGCTGCGTCGAGCGCACCGCGGCCAATTCCCAAAGCTAAAGCCGCGATGGAGATGCGCCCTCCATCGAGCACGCCCATAGCGTCGACGAAGCCTTCACCTTCCTGACCGATGAGATTCTCGGCGGGAATCTCGCAGTCTTCAAAAATCAACTCGCTGGTGTCGCTGGCGCGGAGGCCGAGCTTGTTTTCTTTTTTGCCGGGGCGGAAACCTTTCGTTCCCTTTTCGACCAGGAATGCAGAGAGGCCGTGCGTGCCTTTGGTCTTGTCGGTGACGGCGATGACCACGGAGACGTCGGCGTAACGGCCATTGGTGATGAAGGTCTTGTTGCCATTGAGAATGTAGCGATCACCTTTTTTGACCGCGGTGGTGCGGGCATTGCTTGCATCCGATCCTGATCCGGGCTCGGTGAGAGCCCAGGCGGCGAGCCATTCGCCGGAGGCGAGTTTGGGCACGTATTTCTTTCGTTGGGCCTCGGAGCCGCAAAGAAAGATGTGGTTGGTCCCGAGCGAATTGTGCGCGGCGACGGTGATCCCGATGCTGCCGTCGACGGCGGAGAGCTCTTCAATGGCGAGGACGTAGTCGACGTAGCCGAGACCGGCGCCGCCGTACTCGGGCGGAAAGATGACGCCGAGGAGGCCCATAGCGCCGATCTTCTTGATGGTCGCGAGGGGAAATTCACTGACTTCGTCCCAGTCCATGATGTGGGGTTCGATTTCGCGGACGGCGAAGGCGCGGATTTCGCGGCGGAGATGTTCCTGCTCTTCGGTGAGGACGAAGGGGTAGAGGGCGTGGGGATCGGCCATGGGAAGGCGCTCCTTGGAGATCAGATGCGGGGGGCCGGGATGGGTTCGTTGCTTTCACCGCAAGAAGCAGATCCTTCGACCCGCATACCCCGCAAACGACGTGCGTCGTTCACGGGGCCCCAGACTCGCGGGCTCTCAGGATGACACTGTTGTGATTGGTGAAGGTTTGAGGACGACAGGATGCATCGCTCTGCACCGATCGCCTTAGGAACGGGAGGATATGCGGCAGTCATGTTTGCAGGACTCCGGGGTTGAAGCGCGGGACGTCGGGATTGAGGGCGCAGGCTTCGAGGGCTGCGATCAGCACGTCGCGCGTTTTTGCCGGGTCGAGGATGGCATCGATCCAGAGACGCGCGGCGCCGTAGCGTGGATCGGCCTGCTCGTCGTAAGTGCTGCGGATTTCGTCGTGGAGTGCGATCTTTTCGGCTTCGGTCAAGACTTTGCCGCCGCGCTCCATCTGTTTGGCGCGGACCTCGGCAAGGGTGTTGGCGGCGGAAGCTCCGCTCATGACAGCGTAGCGCGCGGTGGGCCAGGCGAAGAGGAAGCGCGGGTCGTAGGCCTTGCCGCACATGGCGTAGTGGCCGGCGCCGAAACTTCCGCCGAGGATGACGGTGATCTTCGGGACGACGCTGGTCGAGACGGCGGTGACCATTTTTGCGCCGGCGCGGATGATGCCGGACCACTCGGCGTCTTTGCCGACCATGAAGCCGTTGACGTCGTGGAGAAACACTAGAGGGATGAGGTTCTGATTGCAGTCCATGATGAAGCGCGCAGCTTTTTGCGCGCCCTCGGTGTAGATAACGCCGCCGACTTCAATCTTTTTGACTCCTGAGGCCGCGTCGGCCTGCTTTTGATTGATCTTCTGGTTGGCGACGATGCCGACGGCGTGGCCGCCGATGCGCGCGTAGCCACACAAAACAGTCCGGCCAAAGTTGGCTTTGTACTCGTCGAAGGCGCTCTTGTCGCAGAGGCGCGCGATGACTTCGCGCATGTCGTAAAGGTTGGTGGCAGTGGGATCGGGATTGATAAGTGTATAGAGGTCGTCGGCGGCGTAGAGTGGTGCATCCGTGGCGGGATCGTAGGGAACGCGGGAAAAAGTTTCGTCTTGCCTTGGAGAAGTTTGTGCGGACGAACCAGAGCGTTGGCCCATCTTTTCGACGAGGGAGCGCAAGCGGGCAATGCAGAGGTGGTCGTTGGGCTCTTTGAAGTCGACGGTGCCGGAGATTTCGGCGTGCATCGCCGCGCCGCCGAGTTCTTCGGGATCGGTCTTCTGGCCGATGGCAGCTTGCACCAGAGACGGACCGGCGAGGAAGAGGCCGGAGCCTTCGGTCATGAGGACGGTGTCGGTCATGACAGGGAGATAGGCGCCGCCAGCGACGCACATGCCCATGATGGCGGTGATCTGGGGGATGCCCAGGGAACTCATGACGGCATTGTTGCGGAAGATGCGGCCGAAGTCGTCGGTGTCGGGGAAGACGTCTTCCTGCAGGGGGAGAAAGACGCCGGCGGAGTCGACGAGGTAGAGAGTGGGAATGCGATTTTCGAGAGCGATCGTCTGGGCGCGGAGGACCTTCTTGGCGGTCATGGGGAAGAAGGCGCCGGCTTTGACGGTGGCGTCGTTGGCGATGATCATGCAGAGGCGGCCACAAACACGGCCCAGGCCGGTGACGACGCCGGCAGCAGGAGCGCCGCCGTATTCGGTGTACATGTTGTGGGCGGCCCAAAGGCCGAGCTCGAGGAAGTCAGAGGGCGAGTCGAGGAGGAGGTTCAGGCGCTCGCGGGCGGTGAGGCGGCCTTTGTTGTGCTGGGCGTCGATGGCTTTGGGACCGCCGCCCTGGCGGATCGTGTCTTCTTCGGCGCGCAGGGAGGCCAGAAGCGCGAGGAGTGCGGCGCGATTGGACAGCGCGCGGGGTGATTGGGGATCGAGCGCGGAGGGCAATCTGTTTTGGACGACCTCGGGCATGGGAAGCATCCACTCGGGCTGGCCGAGTCTAGCATCTTGGACGCTATCGCCGTCCAGAAAGGAACGGGGCGAGCCGGGTGTGGGGAGTCTCCAAAGACACGTCGGCCCTTTCCGAAGAAAGGGCCGCGCGGGGTGCGTGAGGTTCGAGTTTAATTGACGGTGACGGTGAAGGTGGTGGTGGCCGTGAGGTTGCTCGGATCGCTGCCGGTGCCCTTCACGGTGAAGGTGTAGGTGCCGGAGGCAGTGCCGGGGTTGGTGGCACCGCCGCCTCCGCCGCCGCTGCTGCCGCCACCGCCGCAGGCTGCGAGGCTACCCAAGGTCAGGATCAAAACGAGCACCCCGACCATGGAGCGAAGCACACGGCGCTGTACTGGGATTCCGAGAAGCGCAAGGAGCGCGAGGGCAGCCAGGCCGAGACCGGCGAGCGCTGTGCGATTCGGGCGGAGCTCGGGACGGACGAGTGCGCCGGTGGTTGCAGCGACGGTGGTCACGCTTACGAGGGCCGTGCTGCCGACGGCGATGGCTGTGGAGGGCACGCTGCACACGGGTGCGTCGCCGGATTGATTCGACGGACCACCGGAATTGAGCGCACAGGCGAGCGAAACAGTATTGGCGTAGTTGTTGGTGGTGGAGATTGTGACGGTCGATGTGGCCAGACCGCCTCGACTGATCGCGGTGGTTGCCGATGCGCTGAGGGTGAAGGAGGACTGCGCCACGGTGACGTTGGCGGTACCGGTGCCGGCGGAGTAGATGCTGTTTCCGCTGTAGGTGGCGGTGAGTGTATCGGTGCCGGCGCTGAGCACATTTGCCGGAACGGTGAAGGTGAAGCTGCCGGCGGTCAAGGCCTGCGGAGCCGACGTGTAGCTACCGCTGGAGAGAGTGACGGTTCCAGCCGGTGTTGCTCCAGGGCCGACGACGCCAACCGTGACCTGCAGGGATTGGGCAGAATTCAAGCTGGAAGAGGCAGGGGAGACGGTGACCATAGGAGCCAGCTTGGTGACGGTAACGGAGGCCGTGTTGCTGCCGGCGAGATAGTTGCTGTCGCCGGTGTAAGCCACGGTGAGAGTGGCAGTGCCGGCGGCGAGGTTTCCTGCAGGGATGACGATGGAGTATGCGCCACTGCTGAGGGCGGTCTGAGCCGATGCGTAGGCGCCGCTGCTCAGCGTGACGGAGCCGGTGGGTGTGGGACTACCGGCGGGACCGGCGATGGAACCGGTGACCATGAGCGGAACATTGACGGCTACACTCGCCGCGGCGGGGACGACCGTGATGGCGGACGGCGCGATCTGGGACACGATCACGGTCCCAGAGCCTGTGCCGGCCTCGTAGTTTGTATCTCCGCTATAGGCGACGGTGAGGGCGACATGGCCGGTGCTCAGGTTGTTCGCGGGGATGGTGATGGAGTAGGCGCCGGACCCATTGAGGGTTGCGGCAGCGGACGTATAGGCACCGGAAAGGCCCGCGGCGGAAAGAGTGACAGTGCCGGTTGGCGTACCGGATGAACCGGACACCGTTCCGGTGACGGTGAGCTGGGCGTTGAACGCCACGCTGGTAGCGCCCGGCGTGACGGAGACTGTGGGAGCGGCTTTGGCGCTGTTCGACGCGGTGACGTTGGCGGTACCCGGTGTGCCGGCGGTGTACGCGTTGTCGCCGCTGTAGGCGACGGTCAGCGTATATGGTGTGGCACTGGCCGCCAGAGTATTCGCCGGAATGGTGATGGCGTAGGCACCGCTGGTGAGGGTGGCTGCGGTCGAAGTATAGCCGCCACCCGCGAGGGTGACAGTGCCCGTAGGAGCAGGACCGCCCCCGACGCCGTTCACTGCGCCGTTCACGATGAGAGCCGCAGTGGGCGCGAAGGTCGTAGCGCTGGGAGCCACCGTGATGGCGCCTGGGGCGACCTTGGTGACGGTTACGCTTGTGGTGGTGTTGGCTGCCGCGTAGTTGTTGTCGCCGCCGTAGCTTACGGTGAGGGTGTCCGAGCCTCCGGCGAGCGAAAAGGCTGGGACGCTAAATGTGTAGGCGCCGCTGGCAAGGGCCTGCGCGGACGAAGTGTAACCACCTCCGGAGAGCGTGACCGTTCCGGTCGGTGCGACGCCGTTGGAACCGGCGACTGTTGCAGAGACTGTAAGCGATTGGCTAGCGGTGATGCTGGTCGCCGAAGGGGTCGCAGAGAGGGTAGCCGTTCCGTTTCCTACCGACGTGGTCCAGGCATTCACGACGTTGGCGACGTTCAGCGATCCAAGGCCGGTGGCCTGGTCGTAGCCTGTACCAGACGAGAAGCCGGGAAGAACGCCGAGGGTGTCGCCGGTATGAACCACGGTGCAATTGGCTGAACCGGTCTTGCAGGCCATGGCGATGGTGCCGGCGTAAGCGCCGGTCCCGGCATCGATGTCGTTGAAGTAGCAGCTGCTGGAAGTGACGCCGGTCTCAGTGGAACAGCTGGAATAGTTTTGCCTGGCAGCGAGGGAATAAAGCTCGCTATTGGGATTGCCTTGCGGCCCGCCCGCCTTCTGGTTAATGAGGGCCATGACGCCGGCCATCGCGGGAGATGCGACCGAGGTGCCACCTACTTCTTCAGCGGTGATCAGACTCTCGGACGCCGTGGTTGAGGCCGTGGAGGGATAGCCGCAGGAGGTGGCCCCAGCTGGGAGAGCCGCGGAGACACAGATGAGGTACGCGCTGCCCAGGAAACCATTCGAGGCAAAGAACGAGACGTCAGGCAGATCGCGCTTGCCGTCAGAAGGAATGCCCGGGACGCCTGCCTGCCATGTGGGCTTGGTGTAACCGCCACCGCAACTTCCGGGCGTCTGGCCATTGCTTGTGGTGCAGGTGCTAGCGCCGCCACCGCCTCCGGCCACGTCGACGAAGGGTGAGAGGTCGACATTGAAATCGGCAAGTACGGTCGGATACCAGGTAAGGATGAACTGACAGGATGACTCGGCGTCAGTGGGGCTCGTGGGATTCTTGCCTTTGGTCTTGAGTGCCGGGATGACCTGGTTTTGCAGAAAGGCCAGAGTGAGCGGATTGGTGCAGGTGTCGTTCCAAGGAATCTCAGGCATATAGCCTGCGGCGCTGGCGCCGGTTGTGGAGTTGTTGGAGGTGTTCCAGTACGGGGCAGCAGACGAACCACCCCAGTTGAGGTCGGTTCCGCCTACGGCGGTATTGTAGGGCGTGGAAGCGATGCCACTGACGGTGAGGCCGTATTGCGCTTCATACGGAACGGAGGAGTCGAGTCCTTGATCGCAGGTTGCCGATCCTGCATCTCCAGAAGCGACGAAGACGGCGATGCCTTCGGATGCGGCCGTCTGCCAAAGCTGGTTGTAGGCGGTGTTGCCGCTGGTTCCTTCGCCGAGTTCGCACAGCCCATAGCTGACGTTGACGATGCGGGCATTGGCGACGGGAGATCCGGACACGCCGAGGCTCTGGACGATGTACGACGCCGAATCGTAGACGGGATCGTCATTGCTCGAGAGCAATCCCGAGGTCACGAGAACGACCTGCGCGCCGGGAGCGACTGCTCCGGCCCATTCGACGTCGAGGGAGTTCTCAATCAAGTCGCCGATGCTGCAGGTGGCGCTGGCATTGGTGCAGATTCCCGGGTCCGATCCGTTGGCCCCCTGGACTTCAACAGGCGTGAGGCCCGCTGGAAGACCGAAGGCAGAGCGGAAGGCAGAGACGTCGTTGAGGTTAATGTCGCTAGTGCCGACGATGGCGATGGTCTGCCCGGTACCGTTGATCGGAGTCGAAGCGTTCCACAAGGGAAGAACGTTGTAGATGGTGGCGAAGTCATAGGGAGCTACATCCTCCTCCAAGACTGCGCTCGTTCCCGAGCCAAAAGTGACGCCAAAGTCGGAGCGGGGTGTTCCTGCGATTGACGCCAGCGGGGTTTGCCGGGTGAAAGCCGATGCAGCGTCGGCGCGGTTCCATTTTCCGGTCTCGCTGTCGAAGGTGACCGTGGAGCCCATGCGGTGAAGCGGCCTGGGACGGAAGTCATGCAGTCCTTTGACTCCCATAACGACCGAGGCGAGGGCGGCCGGAATCTGGGGATCGCCCATGTTGGCGATGTGCGCCTCGCCGCGCACGGAAAGTTTGTGGATCTCCACGTGGAAGGCCGCCTGCACCTGTCCTGCGGTTCCGCTGAAGCGGATGGTCATGCGGTCTTTGGAGGAACCGGCGACAGTGAAGCCGCGGGTTGCGAGCCAGTTCGAAAGGGTCGCAATATCTGTCAAAGATGGACCAAACTGTTCGCCGACCTGCTCAGGCAGCAGCCAATGATGGAAGTTGGGCGAGGACGATTCGTACTGGCTCGCGACGAAGTCGTCGAAGGCAGCCTGCTGCTCGGGGCTGCGCGAGAGGACCAAAACGAGGTTGTCCATGGGGAGCTGCGGGCTGACCCGGCCGAGATCGTTCTGGGCATTCGCAACCGGCAGGGTGTTGCCCTTGAGGGTCACGAGCTGGTTGTTGTCGATCTTCTCGGCAATCCTGCTCGCAGAGGCAGGCTCCTGGGCGAAGGATGGAGTTGAGAATGGAGTAGAAACGAAGGCAACAAGGCAGAGGAGGCAGAGGAGGCAGAGAGGGAGTGTACGCAACAAGCGCATACTTGTATCCCGAGACCTTTCCCGGAGAGCGAGCCCCGAACAAACAGCCAAAGTTATGATCTAAGCCAAATGCAACCGCGCAGGAAGACAGGCGACACTGTAACACTCTTGATCGATGAAGAAACTGTCATATAACACTACGGGCACATAGATAAACATTACCTAGTTGGCATGAGTTTTGAGGAGGAGCAGCCGATCTAGAAGCAGACCTTCCACTTCAGTAACACTCGAAGTTACGGAGCGGGGATCCGCGGGTAATGCAAAAAGCGTACTTACATCTTTTGTTGTACGAAAAGACCCTCGAGCACTCATTCAAACGAAACACGGTCTGGCGTACAATCGGCTCAAATTAGAGAAGACTGCACTTCCCCGCAGATGAGCCACTGGCGAGTGGTTCTCGAGTTTGCTGCGCGCGAAAGGAAGAGTATGAAAGTTATTGGAATCAGCGGGCTTGAAAATGCTGTCCCATTTAAACAGGCCCACTGGCCCGGTCTGGACGAACGCGAATATCGCATCTGCCAGGGAATGGACGCCGCGGCGGCGTTGGTGATCGACGGCACCCTGGTAGCTGCTGCCGAGCAGGAGCGGTTCAGTCTTAAGAAACACACCGGCGACTTTCCGATTGGCGCGATTCAGTACTGCTTGAAGAAAGCAGGGCTCTCGATCCATGACATCGACGAGATTGCGCATGGGTTCAACTATGAGCCTTACCGCGTCTTGTATCAGAGGGACGGAACGTCGGACTCGTTGTACGACAAAGTCTTCTCGCGCGAAGCGCTGCTGGCGCAGGTGCGGCGTGATCTGCCGGGCTTTCCGGAAGACAAGGTGTTCACGGTCGGCCATCATCTGGCGCATGCTGCAAGCGCGGCATACACCTCGGGGTGGGACGAGTGCCTGGTGGTGGTGAACGATGCCATGGGCGAGGTGGAGAGCGTCAGCGTCTATGACTTCCATGACGGCAAGCTGGAGAAGCTGAGAACGATCGGCGCGAACGATTCGATTGGAATTCTGTATTCGCTGGTAACGCTGCATCTGGGGTTCGACTTCAACTCCGATGAATACAAGATCATGGGTCTGGCGCCCTACGGCGATCCATCGCGGTTCCGCTCATTTTTTGAGCAGGCCGTGGAGTTGCGCGATGACGGCACAATACGGATCCCGATTTTGAAACTGAATCAATCGCGCGACGAGCGCGAGAACTATCTGGCGACACGCGCTTATCTGGACCAGCACCTGGTTCCGCGGAGAGCGGAGAACCAATCAGTGAACTCGGTACATGAGGATGTGGCAGCGGCATTGCAGGAGTGCTTGGAGCGGGTGGTGATGCACATCTGCGAGCACTTCGGCAAAGAGACCGGACTGCGGCGCATTGCGCTGGCCGGCGGTGTTGCGCTGAACTGCACGGCGAACGGGAAGCTGGTTCGCTCGCACCTGTTCGACGAGGTGTACATCCAGCCGGTGGCTGGCGACGACGGCACGGCGTTCGGCGCCGCGCTCTATCGGACATCTCTTGCGCAGCCGATTGAGAATCGGCGTTTTCCGGTGCCGCTGTTCGGGCCGAGCTACACCGAGCGCGAAGTGCAGGCTGCGCTGCAGCGGTTTGACGGGAAGATCACGTGGAAGCGGTTCGATTCTCTGGATGAGACATGTGCGTGCGCGGCCCAGCTGATTGCCGATGGACGCGTGATCGCGTGGTTCCGCAACGGCATGGAGTATGGCCCGCGTGCTTTGGGCAACCGCAGCATCCTTGCCGATCCGCGGCGGCCCAAGATGCGCGACCAGATCAACGCGATGGTGAAGAAGCGTGAAGCGTTTCGGCCGTTTGCCCCGGCGTGCACGGTGGAGGAGGCGCATCGCTGGTTTGAGGTGGCTCCTGGGACGCAACTGCCCTACATGATCAGCATTGTGGACGTGCGGCCGGAAGTGCGCGCACAACTGCCGGCGATTACCCACGTGAACGGATCGGCGCGTCTGCAGACGGTCTCACAGACGGATAATCCTGACTTTCACACGCTGTTGCACGCCGTGGGCAAGGCCACTGGAAGCCAGATGGTGCTGAACACGAGCTTCAACGTCAAGGGCCAGCCGATTGTAAACGCGCCTGAGGAGGCGATTGAGACGTTCCTGGGAACCGGCATCGAATTCCTGTTCGTGGAGAACTTCTATGTCACCCGATCTGCGAGCTGAGATGGTCCAGGAAGGGTTAGAGAACCCGGGACCGGAAGCTACAATTGCGGGGCTCTTCCGTCGGCAGGTGGCGTGTACACCCGACGCGATTGCAGTCATCGCGCACGGACGCCAGCTGACGTATCGCGAGCTAGACGCGCGGTCGGACAGTCTGGCAAGGCACATGATTCAACTGGGCGCGACACGTGAGACGTTGATCGGTGTAGCGATCGAGCGCACGGAGACGCTGGTGATCAGCATGCTCGCCGTGCTGAAGGCAGGCTGTGCGTATGTTCCGCTGGACCCGAGTTATCCAAAGGACCGACTTTCCTGGATCATCCAAGACTCGACGATGCCCTTGCTGCTGACGACGGCAGCGATGCGCGGGCAGCTTCCACCCGAGGCGGCGCATTGCAAAGTCATTGAGGTCGAGGGCCTGATCGAGTCCGACGCGGACTCGGAGAGCATTGCGGAGAGGGCGGACGGCAGCAATCTTGCCTACGTGATCTACACGTCGGGGTCGACGGGAAAACCCAAAGGCGTGATGGTCGAGCACCGGAATGTGGTGAACTTCTTCGCCGGGATGGATCAGGCGATCGGGTCGGAGCCGGGCGTATGGCTGGCGGTGACCAGCACCAGCTTCGATATCTCGGTACTGGAGTTGTTCTGGACGCTCACGCGGGGATTCACGGTAGTGCTGCATGGGGAGACAGGATCGGTTGCCGATGAGATCGAGCGTTGGCATGTGACGCACCTGCAGATGACGCCGTCGCTGGCTCGGATGTTGACCTTCGATGCGCGGGCGTTTGCGGCATTAGGCTCGCTGAAGCAGATGTTGCTGGGGGGCGAAGCGGTTCCAGCCGCGCTGGTCCGACATCTTCGCCAGGTGTTCAAGGGCGAGATGTTCAATATGTATGGGCCGACGGAGACGACGATCTGGTCAACGGTTGGCCGGATCGAGGAGGTTGGGACCTCGGTTTCAATCGGGCGGCCGATTTTGAACACGCAGATCTTCATCGTCGATGCGGAGCGGAAACTCGTGCCCGAAGGCGAGGTCGGCGAGCTCTACATTGGCGGCGACGGCGTGGCGCGCGGGTATTGGAATCGCGCGGATTTGACGGCGGATCGATTTGTCACGATTCCGGCGTTGTCGGACGCTCGGCTGTATCGGACCGGAGATCTGGCGCGCATTTTGCCGGACGGAACAATTGATTTTCTCGGGCGCGCCGATTATCAGGTCAAGCTGCGCGGACATCGCATCGAGTTAGGCGAGATTGAGGCGGCACTCGAAGAGTGTGCTGGGATTCATCGGGCGGTGGTTGTGTTGCGCGAGGATCGCGAGGGCGATCAGCGGCTGGTGGCCTACATGCTGGCCGATGCGGCGAAGAGAGCGAGCGAGGCCGAGCTGCGCGGTGCGCTCGGAGCGAAGCTGCCGGAGTTCATGGTGCCGTCGAATTTTGTGTTCTTAGCGGAGATGCCGCTGACGGACAACGGTAAGGTGGATCGCAAGGCTTTCTTGAAGATGCCGCTGGCGAGCGCGGAGACGCAACCTGCTGCGGCCGACGGCGGGGCGTCAACAGATCTGGAGCGGACGATTGCGCGGCTGTGGCAGGAGGCGCTGGGCCGTTCGCAGGTTGGATTGCACGAGAATTTCTTCGACCTGGGAGCGCACTCGCTGACAGTGGCCGAGGTACACGGCAGGCTGCAGGAAGTGCTGGGGCGCACATTCGATCTCGTGGATTTATTCCAATATTCAACGGTAAGTACGCTGGCTGCGCATCTGGCGGGAGCGCAGGCGAACGGGCGCGCATTGGATCGCGCGCAGAGACGTCGCGCAGCAATGCAACGCTGAGGAAGACCGATGAAGTCTGCGATTGCGATTGTCGGCATGGCGGGGCGTTTCCCCGGAGCCCGCACTGTCTCGGAGTTCTGGCAGAACATTCGAGACGGAGTCGAGTCGATTCGTGATCGAAGCAATGAAGAACTGCTGACCGCAGGTGCGACGGCAGAAGATCTGGCCAATCCGGCCTATGTGAAGCGGGCATCTATTCTGGACGACGTTCCGCTGTTCGACGCAGCCTTCTTTGGCTTCAGCCCGCGCGATGCGTCGATCATGGATCCGCAGCATCGGCACTTTCTCGAGTGCGCGTGGGAAGCACTGGAGGACGCGGCGCATCCGCCGCAGGGCTTCGAGGGATCGATCGCAGTGTTTGCCGGGTCGGGCCTGAACACGTATCTGATCTACCATCTGCTGGCTAATCGCAAGATGGTCGAGAGTGCGGGCCTGTTCCAACTGAAACAGACGGGCAACGACAAAGACGTTCTGGCGACGCGGATTTCGTATCAGTTCGACCTGCGCGGGCCGAGCATCAATGTGCAGACGGCCTGTTCGACCTCGTTGGTGGCAGTGCATCTGGCATGCCAGAGTTTGCTGAACTTCGAGTGCGACATGGCGCTGGCGGGCGGGGTCACAATCGAGATTCCGCATGGGCTGGGGTATGTCTACCGCGAGGGTGAGATTCTCTCGCGCGACGGGCATTGCCGCTCGTTCGATGCGTCGTCGAGCGGAACGATCTTCGGGAGTGGGTTGGGCGTAGTGGTCCTGCGGCGTCTGGAGGATGCGCTTGCAGAGGGCGATCAGATCCACGCGGTGATTCTGGGGTCGGCGATCAACAATGACGGCTCGCGCAAGGTGGGCTATCTGGCACCCAGCGTCGAGGGTCAGGCCGAGGTGATCCAGGAGGCGCTGGAGTTTGCCGGCGTGAATCCGAGCGAGATCGGCTACGTGGAGACGCATGGAACGGGAACGGTGGTCGGCGACCCAATTGAAGTGCGCGCGCTGACGCAGGCCTTCCGGCAGCAGGGCACACGCGCGAACTCGTGCGCGATCGGTTCGGTGAAGTCGAATATCGGACATCTGGATGCAGCCGCCGGTGTGACCGGGTTGATCAAGACAGTGCAGGCTTTGAAGCATGCGCAGATTCCACCAAGCCTGCATTTCGAGACGTTGAATCCCCGGATCGATCTAAAGGACAGCCCGTTTTATGTGAGCGCCAAGCTGGCGGACTGGCCATCGGATGGCAAGCCGCGCCGGGCGGGCATCACATCGCTGGGCATCGGAGGCACGAATGCGCATGTGGTGCTGGAGGAAGCGCCGCAGCGGAAGATTGTGCGCCAAGCGAAGCCGTACGAATTGTTGACAGTCTCGGCGAAGACGGCGGCAGCGGCGGACCGAGCATTGGCGAATCTGGTTGCGCATCTCGGCGCACACCCAGAATTGGATCTGGCCGATGTGGCCTGGACCAGCCAGGCAGGACGGCAGGCGTTTGCACATCGACGCGCGCTGGCGGTGGAGAACTCGAAGGACGCGATTGGAGCACTGGCGGCAAAGGGTGCGAAGGCATCGGCCTCTGGGAATCCTGGGACGACTCGTCCGCGGGTGGCCTTCCTGTTCTCGGGGCAGGGATCGCAGTACGTCAACATGGGCCGCGAACTCTATCAGCATGAGCCTGTGTTTCGGGAATCGATGGACCGCTGTGCCCGGCAGTTGAAACCTCACATCGGGATCGACCTGGTCGAAGCGATCTACCCGGCGGAACAGGACAGAGATTCTGCGACGGAGAAGCTGAACCAGACGTGGCTGACGCAGCCCGCCCTGTTTACGATTGAGTACGCGCTGGCGCAGTGGTGGATGTCGCTGGGCGTTGAGCCTGCGGCGATGGTGGGCCACAGCATCGGCGAGTATGTTGCGGCATGTCTGGCGGGAGTGTTCTCGCTGGAAGATGCTCTGGCGCTGGTGGCCGAGCGCGGGCGGTTGATTTATGGGCTTCCGGCAGGATCGATGTTGGCCGTTCCACTTGCTGCGGACAAGGTTGAACTCGATGCGCAGCTTTCCGTAGCGGCGATCAATACGCCGGGCATGTGCGTCGTATCCGGACCGACCGAAGCGATCGCGGAGTTTGAGCAGAAGATGGCTGCGCAGTCGATCGCGTGCCGGCATCTGCACACCTCGCACGCGTTTCACTCGGCAATGATGGAACCTATGCTGGGTGCGTTTGAAGAGCGCGTCCGGAAGGTTGCGTTGCGCGCGCCGCAGCGACCGTATCTCTCGAATGTGACGGGAACGTGGATCAAGCCGGAAGAAGCGACCGATCCAGCGTACTGGGCGCGGCACATCCGACAGACAGTACGCTTCGCGGATTGCCTTGCGGAACTTGCGCGCACTCCGGATCAGCTTCTTGTGGAGGCGGGACCGGGCAATGTGCTGACATCGCTGGCGCGCTCGCAAGGTGAGACGCCGGCGAAGGCGTACCAGTCACTGCCGCACCCGCGCGAGACGATCTCGGACATGCGCTGTGCAATGCAGACAGCCGGGCAGCTTTGGGTCGCGGGTGTAGAGATCGAGTGGAAGAAACTGCACGCCGAGGGATCGGTGGCTCGGGTTTCGCTGCCAACCTACCCGTGGGAGCACCAGCGATTCTGGGTTGAGCCCGATCGTGTGCGCCCGACGGCGCTGGCGGATGCAGAACCGACGCCAACGAGGCGCGAGGAGATTGGGCTGCGCACGTACCGACGTGTGTGGAAGCCTGCACCGCTGGCAGACCGGGC
>Ga0335071_10004202_pt1 | contig 15051 bp, 15 predicted proteins | sample Lox_Sample_15_FD_206724 | JGI IMG/M metagenome (GOLD analysis project Ga0335071, IMG submission 206724) | Soil microbial communities from Loxahatchee National Wildlife Refuge, Florida, United States - Lox_Sample_1.5 | ecosystem: Environmental > Terrestrial > Soil > Wetlands | place: USA... | reverse complement strand
CTACCTCAACCTCCCCCTCGACGAGGGGCAGTACCGCGCCTTCGTCTCCGCCCTGCTCGCCGCGGAGAAGGTGGCTCCGCACGGGCCGGAGGAACCCCGCTACTTCGAGGGGTGCCTGCCCATCGAGGTCATGGCCGAGCGGGGAGAGGACGTGCTTCGCTTCGGGCCGATGAAGCCGGTGGGGCTCGTGGATCCGAGGACCGGGCGCCGCCCCCACGCCGTCGTCCAGCTGCGCCGCGAGGACGTGGCCGGCACGGCCTGGAACCTGGTCGGGTTCCAGACCCGCCTGACCTGGCCGGAGCAGCGCCGCGTCCTGAAGGGCTACCTCCCGGGCCTGGCCGGCGCCGAGTTCGAGCGCATGGGCCAGGTGCACCGCAACACCTTCGTCGACGCACCCCGGGTGCTCGAGCCCGATCAATCGCTGCGCGCGAGGCCCCACGTCTTCCTGGCCGGGCAGGTCACCGGCGTGGAGGGCTACGTCGAGTCGACCGGGTCCGGGCGCATCGCCGCGCGCGCGGTGCTCGACCGACTCGCCGGCCGCCCCTTCCGCCCCCCGCCGGCCGGCACGGCGCTCGGCGCCCTGCACCGCCACGTCACCGGAGAGGCCCACCCCCCCGACCTGCCGTACCAGCCGAGCAACGTGGTCTTCGCGCTGTTTCCCCCGCTGCCGGGGCGCCACCGCGGCAAGGAGGCCCGCAAGGCCGCCTACCTGGAGCGCGCCCGCCGGGAACTCGAGGAGTGGATCCCGTGAGACGAGCCCGACACCCGATCGTCCTGGCCGCGGCCGGCCTGGCGCTGTGCTCCGCCTGCTCGGGACGCGCGCGCGCGCCGGCCGGGGCCGGCCGCCGCCTCGCCGAGGGGCAGGTCCAGGTCCTGCGCCCGTCGCCAGACGGGTCGCGCCTGGCCTGGCTCGATCGGTGCGCCCGGCCGCCGCTGCCGCAGCTGCCGCAGGGAGTGCTCTCCTGCGATCTCCTCGTCGCGGGCACCGACGGCGGCCCGGCGGTGCGGGTCGCCGAGGGCGTGAGCTCGCTCGACCTGGGCTTCGCCTGGGGCCAGGAGGGCACGCTCGCGGCGCTCGCGGACTACGACTATGCGAGCGGCGCGGGCACGCTCGTGCGGGCTCGCCCCGGCCAGGCGCCCGAGCGCCTCGCCCCGGGGGTGACCTTCTACGGCTTCGGGCCCGGGGGCATCCTCGGCTACGTCGCCCGCGGCGACCTGCACCTCGCCCCCCCGGGCGGAGCGGCAGCGGCAGTGGCCGGTGGCTCCGGCATCGCCACCTTCGACTTCGACCCCGCCGATCCCTCCCGGCTGCTCGCACGGCGGCAGTCGGGGGCGGGCGGCGAACTGGTGCGCGTGAGCGACGGGGTGGCGCGGGTGGAGTCGCGCAGCGCGGCCGGCGACTATGCCTGGTCGCCCGACGGCCGCTTCGCGGCCGCCACCGTCCGCGGCGCCGACGGGGCCTGGGACCTCGAGCTGTGGCGGGCGGGCGCGGCGCTGCCGCCGGCCGCGCTGGGGCATAACGTCCAGGGCTTCGCCTTCGCCCGCGACGGATCGGCGCTGGCCTTCGTGGCGGGGATGGCCCCGGGCCGGCCCGGCGACCTCTACGTGGCGTCGCTCGCCGCCCTCGACGACCCCGGCCGCATCCGCCCGGCCGTCGTCGCGAAGGGCGTGGGGGAGTTCCGCTGGGCGTCGGCGGCCCCGCGCCTCGCCTGGCTCGAGTCCTTCGACCCGCGCGTCCGCGCCGGCGCGCTCGCGGTGGGAGGCGGGGGGGCCCCGGCGGCCGTGGTCGGCAAGAACGTCACCGCCTTCGAGCTCGCGCCGGCCGCCGCGCAGGTCGCCTTCCTCGAGCACGTCACCCTGGGCGGCTACTCGGTGGACCTGATGCTGTCGCCCGCGGGCGCGAGCGCCCCCGGCACGGTGGCGCGCGGCGTCTTCGGGTTCGACTTCTCCCCGGACGGCCGCTGGCTCTACTACCGCACCGCCTGCGTGCGCAACGCGGAGGCCTGCGACCTCTACCGGGTGCCCGCGAGCGGCCTCGCCGCCGGGGAGTCGCCGCAGCGCGTCGCCGAGGGCGTGAAGAGCTTCGAGTTCGACCGCTTCCGGCCCGACCGTGTTCTGCTCGGCTTCGCTCGGAAGGACATGCCGGCCCTCGACCTGGCCGTGGCGGACGGCCTGCACCTCACCTCGATCGACCAGGCGGTGCTGCCCGGCAGCGCGCGCTTCCTGCCACCCGACGGGTCCCGGATCGCCTACGCCGTGGTGGCACCCGCACGGGCCGGCCTGTACCTCGCCCGCCTTCCCTGAACGGCGCGAAGTGGCCGCTCGGGGCGCCGCGTGGTAGCAGGGGCCGTGGCGCCGGACAGAGCCCAGCCCCCGGAGGAGGTGCAGCGCTTCGCGCGCTGGCTCGAGAGCGAGCGGCGCGCCTCGCCGCACACGCGACGCGCCTACCTCTGCGACCTGGCCGCCTACGCGGCCGACCTCGAGAGCGTCGGCGTGGCGCTCGTGCCGTCGTCGCCGGCCGCGGTGCGTGGATGGCTGGGCCGGGAGGCGGGCGCCTGCGGCCCCGCCAGCCTGGGGCGCAAGCTCTCCTCGGTCCGCTCGTTCTACCGCTTCCTGGTGAAGGAGCGGATCGCCACGAGCAACCCCGCGCGCTCGGTCCAGGCGCCGCGACGCCCCAAGCGACTGCCGGAGGTTCTCCCCGAGGAGGAGGTGGCAGCGCTCGTGGAGGCCCCGGCGCTCGCCGAGCCGCTCACCCTTCGCGACCGGGCCCTCCTGGAACTGCTCTACTCGAGCGGCCTGCGCGTCTCCGAGCTCGTCGGGCTCGACGTGGACGGCGTGGATCTCGCCGAGGGCCTTGTCCGGGTCCTCGGCAAGGGGAGCAAGGAGCGGGTGGTGCCGGTGGGGCGCCCGGCGCGGGCGGCGGTCGCCCGCTGGCTCGAGGAAGGGCGCCCGGTTGTCGCGGCCGGCACCGCGGCGGCGCGCGGAGGGAGCGCGCTGTTTCTCAACCACCGCGGGGGCCGCCTCTCGGCGCGGTCCGTGGCCCGGCGGATCGATCGGTGGGTGCTCGCGGCTGGGCTCCCCCGCCACGTCCACCCGCACGTGCTGCGGCACTGCTTCGCCACCCACCTGCTCGGCAACGGCGCCGACCTCCGCGGAATCCAGGAGATGCTCGGCCACGCGTCGCTCTCCACCACGCAGCGCTACACCCACCTCGACTGGAAGCGGCTCGCCGAGGTCTACGACGCGGCGCACCCCCGGGCGCGGGGCGGGTAGGGCGTGGCGCCCGCCGGTGGCCGCGTTCGATTGCCCCGTCCTCCGTCACAGGGTAGATGGTCACCATGATCCACGGGACCACGGTGCTCTGCGTGCGGCGCGACGGCCAGGTGGCCATGGCGAGCGACGGGCAGGTCACCCTCGACAAGACGGTGGTGAAGTCGGGGGCGCGCAAGGTGCGGCGCCTGGCGGAGGGGCAGGTGCTGGCCGGCTTCGCCGGCGCCACGGCCGATGCCTTCACGCTCTTCGAGCTGTTCGAGAAGAAGCTCAAGGAACACGCTCGCGCCCTCCCGCGCGCGGCGGTGGAGCTCGCCAAGCAGTGGCGCACCGACCGCTTCCTGCGGCGGCTGGAGGCGCTTCTGCTCGTCGCCGACCGCGAGCACGTGCTCATGGTGTCCGGCGCGGGCGACGTCATCGAGCCCGATCCGGTGGCGGGCGGCGGCGCGGCGGCCATCGGCTCCGGCGGGCCCTACGCGCTGGCGGCGGCCCGGGCCCTGCTCGCCCACTCGTCGCTCCCGGCGCGCGGCGTGGCAGAGGAGGCGATGAAGCTCGCCGCCGAGATCTGCATCTACACAAACGACCACCTCACCATCGAGGAGCTCTAGTGCAGGCCAAGAACCTCTCCCCGCGGGAGATCGTCGCCGAGCTTGACCGCCACATCGTCGGGCAGACCGCCGCCAAGCGGGCCGTCGCGACCGCGCTGCGCAACCGCTGGCGCCGCCAGCGGGTCGTGACCGAGCTCCGCGACGAGATCCTGCCGAAGAACATCATCCTCATCGGCCCCACCGGCGTCGGCAAGACCGAGATCGCCCGGCGCCTGGCGAGGCTGGCCGACGCGCCCTTCGTCAAGGTCGAGGCCTCCAAGTTCACCGAGGTGGGCTACGTCGGGCGCGACGTGGACGCCATGATCCGCGACCTGGTCGAGGCGGCGGTCAAGCTGGTGAAGGAGGAGGAGATGGGCAAGCTGCGCGCCCGTGCGCGCGAGGCCGCCGAGGATCGCGTGCTCGCTGCCGGCCCGGGCGCGTCGGGCGACCGAGAGCGGGCGCGGGTGCGGCTCCGGGCGGGCACCCTCGACGACGACGAGGTCGAGGTCGAGGTGCCCGAGCGGGCCGCGCCCCAGGTGCCCATGGTGGCCGGGCCCGGCATGGAGGAGATGGCCCAGGGGCTCCAGGAGATGTTCCAGCAGATGGGCCAGGGGCCACTCGGGTCGATCTTCGGCGGTGGCCGGAAGCGGCGCAAGAAGCTCAGGGTCAAGGAGGCGCTCGACCTGCTGACCGCGGAGGAGGCGGAGCGCATGGTGGACATGGAGCGGGTCGTCCGCGAGGCGGTGGACCGCGCCCAGAACCACGGCATCGTCTTCATCGACGAGATCGACAAGATCGCGTCCCGGGAGTCCGGCGGCGGCCCGGACGTCTCCCGCGGCGGAGTGCAGCGAGACCTCCTTCCCATCGTGGAGGGCTCGAACGTCAACACCAAGTACGGCATGGTGCGGACCGATCACGTTCTCTTCATCGCGGCCGGCGCGTTCCACGTCGCCAAGGTGTCCGACCTCATCCCCGAGCTCCAGGGGCGCTTTCCGGTCCGCGTCGAGCTCGAGCCGCTCACCCGCGCCGACCTGGTGCGCATCCTGCGCGAGCCGTCGAGCTCGCTCACCCGCCAGTACGCAGCGCTGCTCGCCACCGAGGGCGTGGAGGTGGTCTTCCAGGACGACGGAGTAGAGGAGATCGCCCGCATCGCCGCGGAGGTGAACGAGCGGACCGAGAACATCGGGGCGAGGCGACTCCACACCGTGATGGAGCGCTTGCTCGACGAGGTCTCCTTCGACGCCGACCGGATGGGCGGGGCTCGGGTCCCGATCGACGCCCGCTACGTGCGCGAGCGCATCGAGGGGATCGCCCGCGACGAGGACCTGTCCCGATACATCCTGTGACGCCCGGACGCGCGAAGGAGGCCGGTCCTCCAAGGGGCGCCCCGCTCTGCCCCGTGCTATAAGCCGAGCATGACCGCGAACGAGTCCGTCATCGCGCGGGCGACCTCCGTCTTCACCCCCAACTACCGGCAGGCACCGGTGGCGCTGGTCCGGGGTGAGGGAAGCCGCGTCTGGGACGTGGACGGCAAGGAGTACCTGGACCTCATCTGCGGAATCGCCGTGAACGCGCTCGGTCACTGCCATCCGGCCCTGGTGCGCGCCCTCGAGGAACAGGCGCGTCAGCTGTGGCACGTGTCGAACCTCTACTACAACCCGAAGGCCGTCGAGCTCGCCGAGGAGCTCACCCGCGGGTCGCTCTTCGCCCGGCGCGTCTTCTTCTGCAACAGCGGCACCGAGGCCAACGAGGCGATGTTCAAGCTCGCCCGGAAGTACCACGCCGACCGCGGCCACCCGGAGCGGCACGAGATCGTCGCCTGCGTGAACTCCTTCCACGGAAGGACGCTCTTCGCGCTCACCGCCACGGGCCAGGAGAAGTACCACCACGGCTTCGAGCCCCTGGTCCCCGGCGTCCGGCACGTGCCCTTCGGCGACCTCGCCGCGCTCGAACGAGCTCTCGGGCCGAGGGCCGCCGCCTTCGTGGTCGAGCCGATCCAGGCCGAGGGCGGCGTGCTCCCGGCGCCCCCCGGGTACCTCGCCGCCGCCCGCGAGCTGACGCGCCGGGCGGGCGCGCTGCTCTGCCTCGACGAGGTCCAGACCGGCATGGGCCGCACCGGCAAGCTCTGGGCCCACGAGTGGGACTCGGTCGCGCCGGACCTGATGAGCTCGGCGAAGGCGCTCGCCAATGGATTCCCCATGGGCGCACTCCTCGCCTCCGAGGAGGTGGGCGCGCATCTCACGCCGGGGAGCCACGCCGCTACCTTCGGAGGCTCGCCGCTCGCCTCGGCGGTGGCGCTCGCCTCGCTGCGGGAGATCCGGTCGGTTCTCCCCCATGCGGGCCGCGTCTCTGCCCGGCTCGTCGAGCGCATCGGGGCCCTGGGGGGCCGCGTGGCCAGCGTGCGGGGCCGGGGCATGCTCATCGGCGTCGTGCTGCAGGGGGCGAAGGCCGGGGACGTTGTGACGGAGGCCCGGCGGCTCGGCCTGCTCGCGAACGCGATCGGCGACGAGGTGGTGCGGCTCGCGCCCGCGCTCAACCTGACCGAGGAGGAGGCCGACGAGGCGGTGGCGCGGCTCTCGGCCGCCATCGCCGCCGCTCCGGCCGCCCCCTGAGGCTCGATGGATGCCGCCCAACAGGGGAAGCGCGACTTCCTGCGGGTGACCGATCTCTCTCGCTCCGAGCTGCTCGCGCTCCTCGAGCGCGCCGCGGAGTGGAAGATCATCGGTGCCAAGGGCCCGAAGCCGCTCGCGGGTCGCGCCCTCGGACTCGTGTTCGAGAAGGCCTCGACCCGGACGCGGGTGTCCTTCGCGGTCGCCTGCTACCAGCTCGGCGCCTACGAGATGATGCTGTCGCCGAGGGACATGCAGCTCGGCCGCGGCGAGCCCATCCGGGACACGGCGCGGGTGCTCTCGCGATACCTGGACGCCCTGGTGGTGCGGACCTTCGAGCACGCGAAGCTCGAGGAGATGGCCCGGCACGCGGCGGTGCCGGTCGTGAACGCCCTGACCGACACCTCCCACCCCTGTCAGCTGCTCGCCGACCTGCTCACCGTGGCGGAGCGGTTCGGGCAGGACCGGCTGGCGAGGGGCGAGGTCACCGTGGGCTGGGTCGGCGACGGGAACAACGTCGCGAACAGCTGGCTCGAGGCTGCCGCCGTCCTCGGCTTCCCGCTTCGCCTCGCCTGTCCGGCGGGCTACGAGCCCCCCGCGGAGCTGCTGCGCCGCGCCGGCAACCGGGTTCGATTGGCTCGCGACCCCGCGGATGCGGTGCGGGGGGCGCAGGTGGTCAACACGGACGTATGGGCCAGCATGGGCCAAGAGGGGGAGACCGACGCCCGCAGGGCCGCGTTCCGGGGCTACACGCTCGATCGCAAGCTCCTCGCGCTCGCCGACCCGCGGGCCATCGTGCTCCACTGCCTGCCGGCGCACCGCGGCGAGGAGATTGAGGAAGAGGTCCTCGAGGGCCCGCAATCGGCGGTGTTCGACGAGGCGGAGAACCGGCTCCACGCCCAGAAGGCCCTGCTCGAGTTCCTCCTGGCGCCGAGGTAGGAGCGGGTGCCACGTTGACCCCTGCGACGGCCGGAGGCTAGATTCCTACGAGCGCGCGACCGCCGGAGGCGGGGCCCGGGAGGCAGGCGTTGCCGGTCGATCGGTACCAGGGATTCGTGTTCAATGTCGCGGACTTGTCCGAGGACGTGGACATCGACGCCGAGCGCCGGCGGGAGATCCTCTTCCTGCACGCGCACCTGTCCGACTTCACGCACTGGGAGGTCCTCTCGCTGCCCTGGAACGCAACGTCTGAGGCGGCGCGCGAGGCGTATCGGGACCGGGTCAAGGTCTTCCACCCCGACCGCTATCCCGGCAAGCGCCTCGGAACCTACCGCGCGCGCCTCGAGCAGATCTTCCGCCGGCTCACCGAGGCGCGCGACGCGCTCGCGAACGAGACCACCCGCGCCGCCTACGCGACTCGCACCGCGCCGGCCGACGAGTTCGCGCGGGCCGAAGCGAAGCGCCTCGACGACGAGGAGCGCTCGAAGGAGCGGCGCGCCCGGCTCGGCCGGACGAATCCCATGCTGGCGCGGGTGGGCCGGGTCCATGAGCTCGTGCAGCGCGGCAGGCAGCAGATGGCGGAGGGGCGCTTCTCGCAGGCGCTCAACGACTTCGCGACCGCGCTCGCCATCGACCCGACGCTCGTCGACGCCAAGGCGCTCGCGCAGGAGGCCCGGAGGCGCAGCAACGCCGAGAAGGCGAAGGACCTCTGGGACAAGGCCCACGCCGCCGAGGCGGTCAACAACCTCGAGCTCGCCCAGGAGATGGCCGCGGCCGCCGCCGAGGCCGACCCGAGCAACCCCCGCTACCCGGTGTTCGCGGCCCGGCTCGCGCTCCGACGCGGCGCGACCGACGCGGCGCGCAGCCTGGCCGAGGCGGCCGTGCGCGTGGCCCCGGGGCACGGTCCGGCCCGCGAGGTGCTCGGCGAGGTGCTCGCCGCGCAAGGCGACAAGGCCGGCGCCCGGCGCGAGCTGGAGCGGGCGCTCGAGCTCGACCCGGGTCTCGAGACCGCCCGCGAGCGCCTGAAGCGGCTGCGATGGAGCTTCCTCGGATGAGCGAGATCGAACCCTTCGTCGGCATCGACCTCGGGACCACCAACTCGGTCGTGGGAACGGTCATCGACGGCGTTCCCCGGGTCATCGCCAGCCGCTCCGGACAGATCCTGACGCCCTCGGTGGTGGCGGTGTCGAAGAACGGCAAGCGGCTCGTCGGCAACATCGCCAAGCGGCAGGCCATCACCAACGCCGAGAACACGGTGTTCGCAGCCAAGCGCCTCATCGGACGGCGCTGGGGAGCGAAGGAGGTCGAGGACGCCCGCAAGGTCCTCCCCTACCAGCTCGTGCCGGGGCCGGACGGGCACGACGTGAGGGTGGTGTTGGGGGGGCGCACCTTCGCCATTCCCGAGGTGAGCGCCATGGTGCTCGCCGAGCTCAAGGCCGACGCCGAGGCCTTCTTCGGCAGGCGGGTCAGCAAGGCCGTGATCACCGTTCCCGCCTACTTCAACGACGGGCAGCGACAGGCGACCAAGGACGCCGGGCGCATCGCCGGGCTCGACGTCCTGCGGATCATCAACGAGCCGACGTCCGCGGCGCTGGCCTACGGCTTCGGCAAGCAGATGGAGAAGAAGGTCGCGGTGTTCGACCTCGGCGGCGGCACCTTCGACATCTCCATCCTCGACATCGGAAAGAGCGTCTACGACGTGGTGGCCGTCGGGGGGGACACCTACCTCGGCGGGGAGGACTTCGACCGCCGCATCATGGACTGGCTCACCTTCAGCTTCGCGAAGGAGAACCAGGGCGTCGACCTGCGGCAGGACAAGATGGGGCTGCAACGGCTCCGCGACGCCGCCGAGAAGGCCAAGATCGAGCTGTCGGCCACCCAGGGGGCGAACATCCACCTTCCGTTCCTGGCGGCCGCGGGGGAGGGGAAGGCCGCCCTGCACCTCGCCAAGCAGCTCTCTCGCGAGAAGCTCGAGGAACTCACGAAGGACCTGGTCGACCGGTGCGTGCAGGTGACGGAGCGGGCCCTCCGCGACGCCGGCGTCCGCCCCGCGCAGATCGGCGAGGTCCTGCTCGTCGGGGGCATGACGCGCATGCCGCGCGTGCAGCAGGCGGTGAAGCAGTTCTTCGGGCGCGAGCCCAGCCGGGGCGTGCACCCGGAGGAGGTGGTGGCGCTCGGAGCGGCCATCCAGGCGCACGCCTTGCTGTACCCCCAGAAGGACCGGGAGGTCCTGCTGCTCGACGTGACCCCCCAGAACCTCGGCATCATGGTGGTCGGCGGGTATTTCGCCACCATCATCCCCAAGAACACGACGGTCCCCACCAGCCAGACCCACGTCTTCACCACCGTGCAGGATCAGCAGTCCTCGGTGCGGATCGCGGTGCTGCAGGGTGCGAGCGACAAGGCCATCGAGAACGAACTGCTCGGCGAGTTCATCCTCGACGGGATCCGCCCCGGCAAGCGGGGCGAGGTGGAGATCGAGGTGGCGTTCGACATCAGCGCCGACGGCATCGTCGGCGTGTCGGCGCGCGACGTGGACACCGGGCAGCGCCAGTCCATCACCGTGACGGCGACGTCGGGCCTCACCGAGGACGAGCTGAGGCGCATCCTCGACGAGAACCTCGACGAGCTGCTCGAGCGCAAGCAGTCCGGCGAGCTCGAGCGGCTTCGCGACCGGGCCGAGGCGATGATCTCCGAGATCGAGACTCTCGTGCCCCAGGTGAAGGACGCCCTGACCCGCAGCCGGTTCGGCAAGGACGCCCTGCAGAAGGCGGACGCGGTCGTGGCGCGCGCCCGGGCCGCCATCGCCGCCCAGGACCTCCAGCAGATGACGGCGGTCGAGGAGCAGCTCGACCGCACCATCCAGCTGTTCAAGGGGCTCGTCGGCGGGGCCCCCATCCCCGGCGGGGAGGCCTGAGGCGTGGCCACGGTTGCGGAACTCCTCGACCAGGGCGTGAAGGCCTACACCCGCGGCCAGGCCGACGAGGCCGAGCGCTGCTGGCGGGAGGCGCTCGAGGTCGATCCGCGCAACGAGCGGGCGCAGGCGTATCTGCGCCAGCTGAGCGGCGAGGTCGCGCAGCGGCCCGAGATCCGGGCCGCCTCGGCGGGCTCGTTCGGCCAGGGGCCGCCCGCGGAGCGCGTGCCCGTCGCGAAGGCGATGCCGCCCCGGCCGTCACCTCCGGCGCCGACCGCGCCGCGGGCGCCGGCGCCGGCCGCGGGCGTTCCGAGCCCGGGCGGCCACGGGTCCGGCTACGCTCCCTCGCCCTGGGACGACGGCCCGGCGGTCTCGGCCACCATCGTCATCGACTCCGGCGGCGGCCTGGAACTTGACGCCGTTGCCGAGAAGTCCGACCTCCGGCCTCTCGTCCCGGAGCGGCGCCCGGGGACGCCCGCGTCGCCCAAGAACGACGTCGACGTGTGGATGGAGGGCGCCCGCGAGCTCTTCGCCCTCGGCGACTTCTCCGGCTCCCTGGAGATGATCGAGAAGATCCTCAAGGTGGACCCGAACCACGCCGAGGCCCGGGCCTACCTTCGCCAGAACGAGGCGACGCTCATCGCGATGTACGAGTCGAAGCTCGGCTCCCTGAGCAACGTCCCGCGGCTCGCCATCAGCGAGGAAGAGGTGATGTGGCTCAACCTCGACCACCGCGCCGGTTTCCTGCTCGCGCAGGTGGACGGAGTGGTGAACTTCGAGGAGCTGTTCGCGCTGTCCGGGCTTCCCCGGCTCGACACCGCCCGCATCCTCTCCACCCTGCTCGCCGACGGCGTCATCCGCTGAGGGGCGCCCGCGCCCGCCTGGGCGGCGCCGCGGACGTCCTCGGGCGGCGCGAGAGGTCAGCCGCGAACGACCGCCGTCCACCGGCCGACGAGCACGACGGCCCCGGACTGGTTGCGGGTCTCGGACCGGACGGTCATGAACTCGAGCGCCCCCTTCGTCCGGACCTCCACCACTTCCCCGGTGGTGACGAGCACGTCGCCGGGCCGGACCACCGCCCCGTACTCGAACTCCTGCTCCGCGTGCAGCAGGCGGACGAGGTCGATGCCGATCTCCGGATCGGTGCAGGCGAGGGCGAAGGGATGCATGGCGAAGGTGACGCCGAAGGTGGGCGGCGCCACCAGCGCCCCGTACGGCGAGCGCGCGGCTGCCTCCTCGTCCACCGACCACGGGTGCGGCTCCCCGTCCGTGGCCCCGAAGTGGCCGGGCACCCCGCCGGCGACCGCGACGGCGAAGTCGCGGATGCGATCGGCGCAGACGGTGGAGCGGAAGGGGCCGTAGCGGCGCCCCACGTGGCGCGGGTCGATGGCCATGGTCCTACTCCTGGAACGACGCCTCGGCGGAGGCCCCCTTCAGGACCTCCTCGCCGCGCTGGTTGACCGCCTCCACCTCGACGCGCACCACCGGTCCCTCCACCGACACGCAGCGACCCCGGAAGGTGACGGTGTCGCCGACGACGACCGGCCGCGAGAACCGGACCCGGAACCGGCGGACGCGGCCCGGGTCGCCGAAGTAGCCGGTGCAGACGTCGGCGAGCCACGCCATGGTGCACATCCCCTGGAGGATGGCGTCGGGAAACCCGGCGAGCTGCGCCACCTCCCGGTCGATGTGGATGGGGTTGAAGTCCCCGGACACCGCCGCGTAGTAGATGGGCCGGTAGCGATCGGCGGCGCGGCTGGACTCGAACGTGTCTCCCACGCAAAACTCCCTCAGCGTCTTCATTTCGCCTCCACTCCTGCGCGGCCCGGCGCGGGCGCGTCGAGAGGGTCCTCGGTGGCCGCCTCCGACTCCACCTGGCGACGCTTCTCGAACTCGCGCCGCACGAAGGCGATGAGCCGGTCGAGGTAGCTGGTGATGGGGGGGCAGCGAACGCCCGTGCCGTCGAGCAGGCGCAGCAGATTCATGGGGTTGTAGAAGGCGAGCTGGTTCACCGACTCGATGGCGGCGCGCTGCTGGCGCGAGAACCGCTCGAGGAGGGGGAGCGAGAGGACCGCCTCCACCATGCGGTGGGGCAGAGAGACCGCCGGGAGCCGCTTGTTGGCGCGCGCCGCGATCATCTCGTACACGCTCCTCGCGGAGAACGGAGCCGGATCGACGACGTGGACCGTCTTGCCGACGGCCTCGGGATTGCGCCCGATGGCGAGCGCCGCGGCCACGACGTAGTCCACCGGGACCACGTTGAGCGGGGCCACGCCGTCGCCCGGCAGGGGCAGGGGCACGGAGAGCGGCGAGGTCACGAGCAGGATAGCGAGGTAGTAGGGGCCCTCGAACCGGTCGATCTCGCCGGTGCGGGAGTCCCCGACGACGATGCTCGGCCGGAAGACCGTCGCCGGGACGTCGCCCATGGCTCTTCGCACGAGCACCTCGGCCCGCGCCTTGCTCTCCTCGTAGGCGTTGCGGAACCGCTGGCCCACCTCCAGCTCCTCCTCCAGGATCACCCCCTGGCGGTCCCCCGAGACGAAGGCGGTGGAGAAGTGGTTCAGGCGGCGAAGCCGCCTTGCGGCCCGGGCGAGCTCGAGCACGTTGCGGGTGCCCTCGACGTTGACCTTGCGGATGGCGCCCTGCTCGGCGTCGAGGTGGCTCAGTGCGGCGAGGTGCCACACCTCGGTGGCGTCCCGCACGAGCGAGCGGAACTCCGATCCGGAGAGGCCGAGGTGCATGCGCACCACGTCGCCCTCCCACACCTCGGCGTCCCGCGCCCCCAGGGACTCGAGCTCCTTGCGGGCTGCGGCGGCGGCGTGGGGTTGCACGAGCAGCACCAGCCGGCCGCGCCGCTCCTCTTCGAGGAGGCTCTGGACGAGGCGGCGGCCGATGAACCCCGGATAGCCGGTGACGAGGATGGTCCCTGCGCGCTCCCCCATGCCCCCGGTCAATAGCGTGCCGGGGGCTGGTTGGGAAGCCTGCGAGACAGGCCCGAACGGAGCGCATGCAGGAGCGGCCCCGCCTTGGCGCGCAAGGAGGCGAGGTCGCCCTCGTTCGCCACCACGACGTCGGCGCGCCGGGCCTTCTCCCCGATGGGCATCTGGGCGGCGATCCGGGCGTCGGCCTCCTCCGGCGCGATGCCGTCGCGCTCGACCAGCCGGGAGCGCTGCAGGGCCGGCGGCGCGTAGACCACGACCACGCAGTCGACCAGGGAGTCGAGGCCGCTCTCGTAGAGCAGGGGGACGTCGTAGAACGCAAGGCCGTGACCGGCGGCGGCGAGGCGCGCGGTCTCGTCCCGCACGGCCTCGCGGACCGCCGGGTGGACGATGGCCTCGAGGCGTGCCCGTGCGCCGGCGTCGGAGAAGACCACGGCCGCCATGCGCTTCCGGTCGAGCGCGCCCCCCGGGGCCAGGACCCCGTCGCCGAATGCCTCGCGGATGGCCGAGAGCGCCTCGCTTCCGGGCCGCACCGCGTCTCGGGCGAGGGCGTCCGCGTCGATGACGGGGGCCCCGAGGTCGCGCAGCGCCGCGGCGAGCGAGCTCTTCCCGCTGGCGATGCCCCCGGTGAGGCCGACGAGGCGCATGCCGGCGGCTCCTGCTACTCGCCCGGGGGTGAGGCGGGGGGCGCCCCGGCGCTGCTCCGGGGTGCCGGGCGGGCCGGAGCGACCGCGCCCGGAGGGGGCGCCGCCGAGCCGGTCGGCGCGCGCTCCGGGACGCGGAAGCGGATCGCCTCCACCATGCCGTCCTTCCCGAAGAAGACCATGACTCCCAGGGAACGGTAGATCCACACGGGGCGGAAGTCGTCGGTGAAGGTCTTCTGGGGATCCTTGCCGTAGGTGCCGGCGACCGAGTCCTTGTCGAGCTGCGAGGCCGGGAAGACGTTGATCTCGGCCACGACCCCGTCGTCGCCCACGAGGAACTGCGCCTGGCGCGTTCCGACGATGGCCTGGTCGCCCTTGTAGACCGCCGCCGTCCTGCCCTCGAGCTTCCCCTTGGTCGAGGGCTCGCCGAAGCGAGCGACGACCTCCGCCAGCGACGAGGATCCGGGGGTGATCCCCTGCCACGGGCGGCCCGAGGCAAAGCCCGGCAGCAGCAGGCAGGCGAGGAGGAGCGCGTTTGCCAGGTGACGCGAGGTCATGGCGCATTATACCTTTGCCGCCGTGACGCGCCCCCTCGGCCTCCTCGCGCTGTTCGCCCCCGCGGTGGCCCTGTCGCAGGGGCTCGTCGGGCCGGAGACCTGCAAGGCCTGCCACCCCTTGGCCTACGAGGCCTGGCGCGAGACGGCCCACGCGCGCGCCTACGAGGGCCTTCCGGCCGGCAGCCGCGCCGACTCTCGCTGCACCTCCTGTCACGCGCCGGAGCTCGACCGGGGCTTCACCGGCGTGTCGTGCGAGTCCTGCCACGGCCCCGGCCAGATCTACGCCGCGCGCCACGTGATGCGCGACCGGGAGCTCGCTCGGCTGGTCGGGCTCGTCGACCCGGGCGAGCGCACCTGCGCGCGCTGTCACAACGAGTCGACGCCGTCGCTGGCGCGATTCGACTACGCCCGGTGCGTCCAGCTCATCGAGCACGGAGGCGACCGGCCGAGGCCGGCGCGCAAGCCCGTTCCGACGGACCCGCCGCGGCCGGCAGCGGCCCGGCCGCCCTGAGCACCCCGGCGGGACGCCTCCCGCCGCGCGCGGAGCCGACCGCGAGTCCGAGTGAGCGACCATGCCCCTGCGCGTCCTGTC
>Ga0335071_10004201_pt1 | contig 15052 bp, 18 predicted proteins | sample Lox_Sample_15_FD_206724 | JGI IMG/M metagenome (GOLD analysis project Ga0335071, IMG submission 206724) | Soil microbial communities from Loxahatchee National Wildlife Refuge, Florida, United States - Lox_Sample_1.5 | ecosystem: Environmental > Terrestrial > Soil > Wetlands | place: USA... | reverse complement strand
GTCGGCAAGGTGCGCTGCCAGGTCAAGGGCCGCGGCGATCCCGCCCTCTCCTTCCTGGTAGGTGTAGTTGAGGTGCTTGAGGCCGAATTCCCTCCCGTTTCCCAGAAGCTTCAGGAAATCCCCTGCGTTGTTGCCCCCCGTGACGATCAGGATCTCATCGATGCCCGCATTGACGAGCGACCGGATCGGGTAATAGATCATCGGCTCCCGGTAGACGGGAAGAAGATGCTTGTTGGTGACCTTGGTCAGGGGGAACATGCGAGTTCCCAGCCCGCCTGCGAGAACAATCCCCTTCATGAAATCCTCCTCCTGCTTGTCCCTATGACAAAAACTTGAAAACGATTGCACGCGCACTCCCCGCAGCTTGCTGCGGGGGAAGCGAGCATAATAACAACTAAACCCACATCCCTAAGTTTCTAAATTTCTGGCACCTTGGTGCGGGAAATTTTAATTTCATATCACAATCCGGCATCAGGATGGTAGTGAAAACAGGAATTCGGATCCCTATGCATGCTGCGCCCCAAGATTCATCCGAATATTTGCCGCTGGAGGAACGGCCTGAATTGAACCTGTACAGGATACCCCGCATTTTGTATAGTGAGAATCCCTTCGGGCCGCTATTTGTGCAAGGGTCGTTCCAGAATCGGCATCGATAAACGATTGGCAGACGGGAGTGGCGAATGACGGACGAACACTACATGAGAATGGTCTTGAACCTGGCAAAGAGAGGGGCGCCCTGGGCCTGCCCCAACCCGCTCGTAGGGGCCGTCATCGTGAAAAAAGGCCGTATCATTGGAAAGGGCTACCATCGGTGCTGCGGTGAAAACCATGCCGAAATCAACGCCATCGAGAACGCGAAGGAACCCATCCGGGATTCCACCGTCTACATCAACCTGGAGCCCTGTTCACACCATGGGAGAACCCCGCCTTGCGTCGATCGGCTGGTGACGGAGAAGCCGGCCCGGGTCGTGATCGGGACCGTCGACCCTAACCCTCTGGTCTCGGGTCGAGGGGTCGCAACGCTAAAACGCAACGGGATCGAAACCCGCGTGGGTGTTCTCGAGGAGCAGTGCCGGGAGCTCAACGAGGTCTTCTTCAAGTTCATCCGGACCCGGATCCCCTTCGTCACGCTGAAATTTGCCCAATCCATCGACGGGAAGATCGCCACCGCGACGGGGCATTCCCGGTGGATCAGCTCCGAGCCTTCCCGTATCTTTGCCCATCGCCTTCGGAGTTTCCACGAAGCCATCCTCGTAGGCTCCGGCACTGTCGTGAAGGACAACCCGGAACTTACCTGTCGTCTCGTCAAAGGACGCGATCCGCTTCGCGTGATTGTGGATTCGAAGCTGAAGATCCCCTTGAAGGCTCGTGTCCTGCAGGAGCAGGAGCGGGTGAAGACGCTCGTCTTCACGGCGGCGGGTCACGACCGGAAGAAAATGGCGGCTCTGTCGGACCTTGGGATCGAAGTGAAGGTTGCCGGGACGAAGCAAGTGGACCTTTCCGCCGTCCTCCAGGAACTGGGTAAGCGTCAGGTATCGTCGCTTCTCGTGGAGGGGGGGACCGCGGTGATCACATCCTTCGTGCGGGAGGGACTTGCGGACAGGATGATCATCATCTCTGCGCCGAAGATCTTCGGAAAAGGGACCGATGCCATCGGGGAACTTGCCGTGAGAAAGGTCGATCAGGCCATTCCCCTCATCGTCAGGCGGGTATCCCGTAAAGACGGGGACATCATCGTTGACGCCCGATTTGAGCGCTGACGAAGGATCCTGGAAAAAATTCATGCCCTGGTATGCCGTCCATACGAGAAGCCGCCACGAAGGCAAGGTCTGCAACGGCCTTATCCTGAAGTCCGTCCATGCCTTTCTCCCGAAGATCGAGGCATGGAGTCGAAGGAAGGACCGCCGTAAGAAAATTCAGCTGCCCATGTTCCCCGGATACCTTTTCGTTCAAGTGGACAGGGCGGACAATCAAGCCCGGATGGACATCTTGAAGACGGCGGGTGTGGTCAAGATTCTCGGAACCCCCAGGGGCAACGTTCCCATTCCCGTGCCCGACGAGAAAATCGAGGCCATCCAGCGACTGGTGGACTCCAAGATTGAGATCCAGCACTATCGGTATCCCAGGGTCGGGGAGCGGGCGCGGATTCTCGACGGTCCTTTCAAGGACATCGAGGGGCTCATTGTGAAAGCGGACCCTCGGAAAGACCTCTTCGTCATCACCATCGAGATTCTTCAGCGCGCCGTGGCGATCGAGTTGAAGGGTTTTGAAGTCGAACGAATCTGAGGATCGAGGTCCGAGGAACGAGGACCGAGGTACAGAGAAAATCCTCGAACCTCGCGCCTCGATCCTCGAGCCATCATTCCGCAAGGAATGCTTCCATCGCTTCCTCCACGAATCTCTCCTCCATCCCCCTGTATTTCGGTGAATGGTGAAAAAGGCTGAAGCGCTTCACCCCGGCAAGCCTTGCCAGCCGGCCCGCCTGCCGGGCCGTCAGGTGGTACTTCTCATCGGCCCGTTGCCGGTCCTCCTCGAGGAAGCAGGCCTCGATGAAGAGGACATCGGCGCCGCGGGCAAATTCGACGATCCGTTCGACATTCCCCGGACTGCAGATTACATCGGAGATGTAGACGATTTTCTGGCCGGGCGTGACCCTGGTGAGTTTTCCCTTCAGCTCTCCGAGCGGATACATCCTCTCGACGGTTTTCCGGTCTTCTCCTTTCCACCAGGCCCTGAAAGGTTTGTCATCGGGCTCTTCACGGTAAATGCTGTCTTTGAGAGCGTTGATCCACGCACCGCCGGGCAGCCCCATCTCGGCAAGGGCGTTCTTCATGACGTTGATCCGCCGCTTCTCTTCCAGGCAGAAGGCGAGGCAGGGCATCCTGTGATCCAGGAAGGTTCCCTTCACCGTATAGGCATCCCGCTCGAGGATCGTCCCGTTGAAAGGAACGGTCTCCTTCTCCCTCACCGGACGGAAAGCATCCCTGCATGCAAAGATCGCCGTCTCTTTCCTCTGCGGGTGAAGTTCCGTAACCACCATCCTGAAATCGTTCGCATAGTTCTCCACCAGGTTCCAGGTGTAGGCCCCGAGTTTCCCCTCCACATTGTTGATAAACCCCGGCGGCCCATAGAGAAAGAGGTGTTTTTCCCGGCCCAGGCAGATGCGCAGCACCTCGTCGAACCCGATGAAGTGATCCATGTGGGTGTGGGTGACGAAGATGTGATTGATTTTGAGGATCATGCGCGGCGGCAGGTCTCTAAGATCCCCGAGATCGAAAAGCAGGGCCTCCCTGCGATACCTCATATCGAGGTACAAAGCGGGATCCCCAAAGGGGTCATTGACGAGTCGTGCACTGAACATGGTTAAACGGCCTTGTGCTTCGCGCCGGATGCTGGAATCTCTATCGCGGTTGGCGCTCCGAGAGCGTCAAGATTTTTTGTACTATGGCTCGCCGGTGTCGTCAAGGCAACTCATTAAAAATGCCTTGACTTTCACGGCAAGAAACGCTTTTATTCGCAACCTGACGACCTTTTTCGACGCAGGAAGGATGAACAATGGCAAAAGCCCGCATCGTCATTGACCGAGAGCTTTGCAAGGAGTGCCACCTGTGCATCCAGGCCTGCAAAAAGTCCCTGATCTTCGCAACAATCGATTTAAACTCCAAGGGCTATCACCCTGTCGTCTGCAAGGACAACGAGGAGTGCACGGGCTGTACGCTGTGCGCCATCAGCTGCCCGGAAATGGCAATCGAGGTTTACCGTGAGCGATAAGGTTCTGATCCAGGGCAATTGGGCGATCGGTGAGGCGGCCATTCGAGCCGGATGCCGGTTCTACGCCGGATATCCCATCACTCCCCAGAACGAGCTGACGGAGTACATGGCGGAGAACATGCGCCGGGTGGAGGGGGGAACTTTCATCCAGGCGGAAAGCGAGATCGCCGCCGTCAACATGGTCCTTGGAGCAAGTGCCGCCGGGGCGCGCGCCATGACCTCATCCTCCAGCCCGGGGATTTCCCTCAAGCAAGAAGGCATCTCCGCGCTGGCCGCCGACGAACTTCCCGCCGTGATCGTCAACATGATGCGCGGCGGACCGGGCCTGGGAAATATCCTGCCCTCCCAGGGCGATTACTTCCAGGCCACACGCGGCGGAGGTCATGGGGACTACCGGACAATCGTGCTTGCCCCCGCCTCGGCTCAGGAATTGGCCGACCTGACCATGGATGCCTTCGACCTGGCCGATATATACTGTAACCCTGTCATGATCCTGGGCGACGGAATGACGGGGCAGATGATGGAACCCGTCTCGTTCGGCAAACCACGTCCACGGAGATACAACGAAAAATACGTCCTCAAGGGAGCCGGTGAGGGCAAGAGCAAGTTCGTCCGGGCGCTCATCCTCGATGCCCTGCGCATGGAGGAGCACAACTGGAAGCTCGTTCGCAAGTATAAAGTCATCGAGCAGAACGAGGTTCGTTTCGAGACTTACAAAACGGGGAATGCCCGTCTCGTGATCATCGCCTACGGAATCGCGGCACGGATTGCCAAAGGGGCCATCAACCGCCTGAGAGATTCGGGCGGCATGAAAGTGGGGCTCATCCGCCCCATCACCCTCTGGCCCTTCCCTGCACAGATTATCCGGGACACGGCTGAGAGGATCGACCGGTTTCTCGTATTCGAGATGAGTACGGGCCAGATGATCGAGGACGTGAAGCTGGCCCTCGGGGGCAGAGGTCATGTCAGTTTCTACGGAAGGCCCGGCGGGGTCGTTCCCACGCCGGCGGAACTGGCCAAGGCCATTGTTCAAGAATATCAAAGGTAACCGGGCATGAAAAAGGTCTTTTCCCGACCCAAATCCCTGAAGAGTACTCCTTTCCATTACTGTGCGGGGTGTGGCCACAGCATTATCCACCGGGTCATCTGCGAGGTCATCGACGAGATGGGCATCCGGGGAATCACCATCGGAGTCCCGCCGGCAGGTTGTGCCGTCGTCGCCTATAACTACTTCGACGTCGACATGCTCGAGGCGCCTCACGGGCGCGGCTGCGCCGTGGCGACGGGAATCAAGCGCACGCTTCCCGACCGGGTCGTGTTCTCCTACCAGGGTGATGGAGACCTTGCCGCCATCGGGACGGCGGAGACCTTCCACGCCGCCAACCGGGGGGAGAACATCACGGTGCTGTTCATCAATAACGCGGTCTACGGTATGACGGGAGGCCAGATGGCCCCCACGACCCTGTTGGGCATGACCTCTACGACAACCCCTCCCGGGCGAAATGCCGTCCTGGACGGCCACCCCGTCCGGATGAGCGAAATCCTGGCCAATTTGGAAGGTGCAACATACATCGAACGCGTTGCCGTCAACTCGGCCCCGAATATTCTCCGGGCGAAGAGGGCCGTAAAAAAAGCCTTCCAGTACCAGATGAAAGGTGGCGGATTCAATATGATCGAGGTCCTGTCCCAGTGCCCCACGAACTGGAAGATGAACACCGTCGACGCCTGCCGGTGGGTGGATGAGGTCATGTCGAAGACATTCCCCATCGGGGTGATCAAGGACACCGGAAGAGGTCATAAGGATGCAGATTAAGACCATCTTCGCGGGCTTCGGTGGTCAGGGGGTTCTGATGATGGGCTACAGCTTTGCCCAGGCCGCCATGTTCGAGGGGTTTCACGTGACGTATCTGCCGTCCTACGGGGTCGAGGTTCGGGGAGGAACAGCGAACTGCACCGTGGCCGTCTCGAACGAAGAGATCGCCTCGCCCGTGGCCTCCCAGCCCGACTACCTGGTCGTTATGAATACCCCCTCGCTGCTGACCTTCCAGACCCGCATCGCCCCCGGCGGGGCTTTTTTCCTGAATTCTTCGATCATCACGGGGCGGCCCAACCGCAGCGATGTCGACATCTGGGAGATTCCCACCGCCGAGATCGCAACCGGACTGGGCAATCCCCGTGTGCAGAACGTGGTCATGATGGGCGCCTACGTGAAAATGACGAGGATGGTCTCCACCGAGAGCTACCTGAAGAGCCTCAAGTCGATTCTCGGCACGAAGAAGAAGGCGGCCATGGAGATCAATCGCAAGGCCTTTGAGGCCGGCTTCAATTATATTGAGTAGGCAAAGGAGAGATCACCCTCCATGACGATCAAGCAGATATCGGTCCAGCTGGAAAATGTGCCCGGATCGCTTGCGCGGCTGGTGGACATCCTCGAGAAGGAGGATATCAGCACCAAAGCCATCTCCGCAGCGAGCACGGCCGAGAGCAGCACCGTACGGCTCGTCGTCAACGACCCCGACCGGGCCGAGAAGGTCCTCGAAACCTTCGGCTTCAACTTCGAAGTGGCGCCGGTCCTTGCTGTGGAGGTTCCCTGCCATCCGGCCGGCATGAACGCGATCGTCAAGCCGCTGATGGCTGCGGACATCAACATCCACTATATCTACACAACGATCGAGCGCATCGGGAAAGAAACCATCCTCATCCTCGGCGTCGACAATCACGACGAAGCCGCCGAGATCCTCAAGGAGCACTGGATCAACTTCGTCGGGGAACAGATCTACAACCTGTAAACAGGGTGTCGGGTCTCGGGAATCGGGCTTCGGGAAAGAAGAGAATATCTTCATATTCTATGCCCTATACCCTATACCCTATACCCAATCCCCGGATTCTTCGCCCATGTCCCTATTCACCGTATCTGCCGAAAAAGAACGCGCCCTGCAGGAGCGAATGGCCCGCCTCGGGGTCGCCGAAAGCGACCTGAGGGAAACCTTTATTCGTTCCTCCGGCCCGGGTGGACAGAAGGTCAACAAGACCTCAAGCTGTGTTCAGCTCGTGCATCTCCCCACGGGAATTACGGTCAAATGCCAAAGGGAGCGCTCGCAAGCAATGAATCGCTTTCTGGCAAGGCGACTGCTGCTCGACCGGATCGAAAAGCTGCGGAAAGGTATCGTCGAGGCGGAAAAAGACAGGGCGGAAAAAATCCGCAGACAGAAACGCAAGCGATCAAAGCGTGCCAAGGAAAAGATGCTCGATGCGAAGCACCGGCAGGCGGAAAAGAAAGGGCTTCGGACGAAGATTACGCGGGAGGGGGAGTGAGGGAACAAAAAAAGGGGAAAGAAGCCTCTTTTTATTTCGCCTCTTTCCCCTTTTCCGATGATACCGGGAATGATAAATCAGCCAAGGAGTTTAACGATCGGGTTCGCGTAGAGAATGACCAGCGAGACGACCAGCGCGTAAATCGCGACGGACTCGGTCATGGCCATACCGACCATCATGGTCAGCATGATCTTGCCCTGCGCTTCTGGATTCCTGCCCACGGCATTCGATGCGCCGCCGGTTGCCTGCCCGATACCCAAGCCCGCTCCGATGGCCCCAAAGCCCATCGCAATACCCGCTGCGATCACGGAGCAGCCCAGAACGATCGCCTTCGTGTAATCAGAACCGCCTTCCTTCTCGGCGGCCAGCGCGATCGAGGCAAATCCAAGAACCAGAAGAACGGAAACCAGGGCTGCAAACATCTTCTTCGACTTCATTTCGACCTCCTCTCTGTCTTTTGTTTGATGATCCGATTCTCTCTCTGCATGATGCTGACTCCGTCCGTTGGCCCTTCCCTTTTCACCCCCTTTCGACCAAGCCCTGCTGTGGAATAAGCCCGATCTGCAGCGCAATTGGACCAGTCAACCGCGTATTCTATTAAAGAGATAAAAATAAATTGTCAAGGACAATTTGATTGTGCTATCAGCCGTGCCGTGAGATGCTGAAAATATATAGGAGCCGCGGGGTCTTATGGTACAGCGCGAAGAGTACCGACAGAAGAAACTCCTCAGACAGCTTCAGGGCGATCTTCCTGTCTTACAGAAGCCCTTCCTTGCTATGGCGATACGGGCGGGGATGAGCGAGAAGGCTGCTCTCGATACGATCGAGTCGCTTTTGCAGCAGGGAGTGATCCGGAAAATCGGTGCGATCCTCAGGCATCAGCAGGCGGGTATCACGCGGAATGCCATGGTCATCTGGGCCGTGCCTGCTGAGCGGGCGGATGAGACCGGGGCCGTTTTTTCTTCCTTCAGGGAAATCACCCATTGCTATGAAAGGCGCCCGCCATTCCGGGGACGGTATAATCTTTTTACCATGATTCACGCCGGGGAAGGTAAACTGGAAGGCGTCATCGCGAAGATCTCCAGGCAAACGGGGATCACCGACTATCAGGTCCTGCTCAGCGAGGAAGAATTCAAGAAGAGCAGCATGGAATACTTTTAAGGTTCGAGGAACGAGGACCGAGGGAATTTTCTCGATCCTCATGCCTCGATCCTCGCTCCTGGACTGCAAGGAGTCCCCATGAAACGAAGACAGTCTCTCAAACTCTTCGAAGAAGCAAAGAAGCAGATTCCCGGTGGCGTCAACAGTCCGGTCCGGGCATTCGGTTCCGTGGGTTCATCGCCCTTTTTTGTGGCGAAAGCGTTGAAGTCGAAGATCTGGGACGTAGACGGCAATCGCTACATCGACTACGTGGGCTCCTGGGGCCCCATGATCCTCGGTCACGCGCATCCCGCCGTGGTCAGGGCCATCCGCAAAGCGGCAGGACGGGGAACGAGCTACGGGGCACCCACGGCCGCGGAAGTCGAGATGGCCCGGATGATCACAAGGGCCTTCCCATCCATGGACTGTGTCCGGATGGTCAGCTCCGGCACGGAAGCGACCATGAGTGCCATCCGGCTTGCCCGGGGATACACGAAGCGGGAGAAAATTCTGAAATTCGAGGGCTGCTACCATGGCCATGCCGACTCGCTTCTGGTGAAGGCGGGCTCCGGTATGGCGACCCTCGGCATTCCAGGGAGTCCCGGTGTCCCGAAGGGGCTCGCCGGGTTGACCATTACCGTCCCGTTCAACGACATCAATGCGGTCAAGCTCGCCGTGAAGAAACACGGCAAGGACATGGCCTGCGTCATCGTCGAGCCCATGGCGGGAAACATGGGGCTTGTCCCCCCCGTGCCTGGATTCCTCGAAGGTTTGAGAACGCTCACAGAACAAAAAGGAATTGTTCTGATATTCGACGAAGTCATCTCGGGGTTTCGGCTCCGCTTCGGCGGCTTTCAGGATATCGCCCGCGTGCGCCCCGACATGACCTGCCTGGGTAAGATCATCGGCGGGGGGCTGCCCGTCGGGGCCTTCGGCGGAAGCCGCAAGATTATGGAAACGCTGGCACCTTCGGGACCGGTTTACCAGGCTGGGACCCTTTCAGGCAACCCCCTCGCCATGGCCGCGGGGTTGGCAACACTTTCCATTCTCAGGGATGAATGCGATTACAGGGCACTTGAACGCCGGACATCCCGTCTTTGCAGGGGAATGAATAAGCTTTTCCGGGGAAAAGGCATCCCCGCCTTCATCTCACAACGCGGCTCCATGTTCACCGTTTTCTTCACCGATAAAGACGTTACGGACCTTCTGTCGGCTTCCCAATGCGACACCCGGCTCTTTGCCCGGTTCTTCAATGCCATGCTCCGCCACGGCATAAGCCTCCCGCCATCTCAGTTCGAAACGGCCTTCGTCTCCTTCGCTCACTCGGAAGAGGATATCGAGAGGACGCTCGAAGCTTGCAGGAAATCTCTCGCCGAGATGTAATCCCTCACCGGGGCGTCATGAGGGGGCAATTGTATTGACAGGCCCCGATTGCATCGTTTATTATCCATCGTTAATCAATAATGGAAGTAATCATCTTTATGAAAACCGGAAGGACAAGTTTGTCGGAACATCCGGTCCCGTCATGATACGCGGGAAGAAAGGATTTCATGCAGAAGAGAAAAGCGATTCGGTCACGAAGAATCTCAAAGAAGGCATCCGCCGTCTCCGTTTGCCCCTCGGGCGAAAGCTTCCCATTGCCCACAGAGAGCGAATATCGGAAGGAACACATGCGGCTGCAGGCCATCGCCGCAAAGGAGCGGCGCAGGGGCCGTGAAATCGTCGTTGTCATGGGACTGGGATTTGTCGGTGCCGTCATGGCCGGGGTGATTGCCGACTCGGTGGACCGGAAAACCCGTAAGTCCGCAAAATTCGTAATCGGCATGCAGCGGCCCTCGACGAGATCCTTCTGGAAGATCGGCTATCTCAACAGGGGCATTCCTCCTGTAGAGGCGGAGGACCCCGAAGTAGCCTCCCTCATTGCCCGCTGCGTCAGGCGGAAAAAGACCCTCATGGCTACATACACGTATGAGGCCCTGGCCCTTGCTGATGTGGTCGTCGTCGATGTGCAGTGCGACTACAACAAGGAATGCCTTGGTGACTGCCGGCAGGGATCGGCCGATATCGCCGCACTGGAGGAAAGCCTGCGGGTGATCGGGCAGCGGATCCGGCCGGGCTGCCTCGTACTGATCGAAACGACAGTCCCTCCGGGCACAACGGAATACGTGGCGTACCCGATTGTCAAAAAAGCCTTTGAGGAACGCGGACTCCGCGACGAACCTCTCCTGGCCCACTCCTTTGAGCGTGTCATGCCCGGCCGGGAATACGTCCGGTCCATCCGTGACTTCTGGCGCGTCTGCAGCGGCATCAACGACGAGGCCCGACGGCGAGTCGTGAGATTCCTCTCCGAGGTTCTGAATGTAGAAAAATACCCGTTGACCGTTCTCGACCGCCCCATCGAAAGTGAAACCTGCAAGATCGTCGAGAACTCCTACCGGGCCACACTGCTTGCCTACCTGCACGAGTGGAGCCTTTTTGCAGAGAGAAACGGGGTGGATCTGATCAAGGTGATCGAGGCCATTCGGGTCCGCCCCACCCACTCCAACATGATTTTCCCGGGACCCGGGATCGGGGGGTACTGCCTGCCGAAGGATGGCGGCCTCGGCGTGTGGGCGTACCAGACCCTCATGGGGTTCGACGACGACATCTTCCGGATCACCCCGCTGGCCATTGATATCAACGACACCCGAGCGCTCCACGCCGCGGAACTCGTGCGGGACGCCCTTCGCAACATGGGCAAAATCGTCGCTGCCTCGCGGATCGCGGTGCTGGGCGCTTCCTATCGTGAGGACGTGGGAGACACCCGCTACAGCGGCTCCGAGATCCTGGTCCGGAAACTCACGGAGATGGGGGCCGACATTGTGGTTCACGACCCCTACGTCAGGCACTGGTGGGAGTTGGAAAAACAGGACACCTATCCGGCCCCCGGGCACTCCCGGTCCCGTTTTTTCCGAAACCAGGAGAAGCTCAAGGACACGGTCATTCACAGCGATCTCGGGAAAGCACTGCGCGGCGCCGACGCCGTCGTTCTTGCCGTCCGCCACGAGGAGTACCGACATGTCAAACCCGACGAGATCGTAAAGATGACGGGAAGGCCCGTCTCTGTCATCGACTGCTTCGGAATCCTCCATGACGAGGCCATCCGGCGCTATTTTGAACTGGGCTGCGAGGTCAAGGGCTTAGGACGGGGCCACATCAACAGAATCAAAGAAAAGGTACGCGGCCCCCTGCTGCTTCGAGCAGGAATGGAATCGAAACCTGCAATGTCGGCACGCCGGCAAAGAAAAGAGGACCACAAGAAATGAAACGAGCCTTTATCACGGGAATCACGGGTCAGGATGGGTCGTATCTGACGGAGTTGCTGCTGGGCAAGGGATACGAGGTGCACGGCCTGATCCGACGGGCCAGTACCTTCAACACCGACCGCATCGACCATCTCTATCGGGATCTTCACGACCCCGACAATCGACTGCATTTGCATTTTGGGGATCTGTCCACGTCGGGGCAGCTCACCGACCTGCTTCACTCCATCCAGCCCGATGAAATCTACCACCTCGGGGCCCAGAGCCACGTCCGAGTGAGTTTCGATGTTCCGGAATACACCGGTGACATTACAGGGATGGGAACCTTGCGGCTTTTGGAAGCCGTCCGTAAAACAGGGATCAAGACGAAGTTCTACCAGGCCTCATCCAGCGAAATGTTCGGTGCTGCCCCACCGCCCCAGAACGAGAATACACCTTTTCAACCACAGAGCCCTTATGCGGCAGCCAAGGTTTTTGCCTACTACCTGGTGAAAAATTATCGGGACGCCTACAACATCTTCGCCTGCAACGGAATCCTCTTCAACCATGAATCCCCGCGGCGCGGGGAGACGTTTGTTACCCGCAAGATCACCCGGGCGGCAACCCGCATCAAGCTGGGCCTTCAGGACAAGCTCTATCTCGGCAACACGGCGGCCAAGCGGGACTGGGGATATGCCGGCGACTTCGTGGAGGCCATGTGGCTCATGCTCCAGCAGGACCAGCCGGACGATTTCGTCATCGCCACGGGCGAGACGCACTCCGTCCGGGAATTCCTTGAAAAGGTATTCCGGAAGCTTGACCTGGACATCGACAAGCACGTGGAAATCGACCGCCGCTATTTCCGGCCGACGGAAGTGGATGTCCTGCTGGGCGACTCCACCAAGGCCCGAACGAAGCTGGGCTGGTCGCCAAAGGTTTCCTTTGAGAAGCTCATCGATATGATGATCGCCGGTGATCTGGAAATCGCAAAGAAAGAAAAAACGCTCGCCGACGCCGGCTACAAAAATGCCGGAAGCCGGATATCGTAGAACGGAATCCACGATGATCCCGGAAGGATGTTGCGCATGAAACAGCAGCGGCTTGGGGGGGAAAAGCGGGTCACCGTCACAGGCGGCCGGGGCTTCCTGGGCAAGCATCTGATCCGGCATCTGCAGGATAAGGGATACGGGCAGATCCACGTCGCGGATCTGCCTGAATACAACCTTGTCCGCCTTGAGGATGTACGCCGGATGTACGAAACGACCCGCCCCGATGTCGTCATCCATCTGGCCGCCAAGGTAGGGGGCATCGGCTTCAACCAGGAAAATCCCGCTCCCCTCTTTTACGACAATCTCATGATGGGCACCCAGCTCATCCATGAGGGGTGCATGAAAAAGATCGATAAATTCGTCGCCCTGGGCACCATCTGCGCCTATCCTAAGTTTACTCCGGTCCCGTTTCGAGAGGATGACATTTGGAATGGGTATCCGGAAGAAACCAATGCGCCCTACGGATTGGCTAAGAAAATGATGCTTGTCCAGGCCCAGGCCTACCGCAGGCAGTACGGGTTCAACTGCATCTTCCTGCTGCCGGTGAATCTTTATGGCCCGGGCGACAACTTCGACCCCAAGTCATCGCACGTGATCCCCGCACTCATCAAGAAATGCGTCGACGCAAAAATTGCGGGCGACAAGGAGATCGTCGTCTGGGGAACCGGCAAAGCGACACGGGAATTCTTTTACGTGGAGGATGCGGCAAAAGCCATCGTTTTGGCCATGGAGAAATACGACAGCCCGGACCCTGTCAACATAGGCGCGGGATTCGAGATTTCCATCCGTGACCTCATCAGCACGATTGTCGATCTGACGGGCTTTGAGGGGCGTGTGGTATGGGATGAATCGAAGCCCGACGGACAGCCCCGGCGGATGCTGGATACGACCCGGGCGAGAACCGCATTCGGCTTTGAGGCAACGACGGGCTTCCGCGACGGGCTGAAAAAGACCATCGACTGGTATGTGAAAACCCGGGCGACCGGCAGCCGATGAGAGCGCCAAACAGGCTTTTTTATCGAATCGGCGTTCTGTCGCCCTCTGCCGAAAGCAGGCGCGCAATCGTCTCGTAAGCCATCGATATGAAAAGCGCTTTCGAGCCTCGCCGTAAGACCATTTCTCAGTTGACTCAAGCACTCATTTGTGTTATAGCGCCCGAGGTTTCATGAGAGAGGGAGATAAAGAATCGAAGAAGTCCATGATGCAGGCGGCCTATGCCAGCACCTTCGGCATCGCCCTGGTCCTGGGAATCTTCGGGGGGATTCTGATCGGGGCGTATCTCGACAGGAAACTCGACACAGGAAACAAGTTCGCCATCATCTTCCTCCTCGTCGGTGTGTTTGCGGGATTCCGGAGCCTCTACGTGTGGATCAAGAACACGTTCGAGGACAGCTACGAAGAACCGGTCATCAGGCGGCTGAAAGATGAACCCCACAGGAAAAGACCCCCTGCAAAGAAAAATTGAGTTTCGCAACGGGGTCATCCTGGGCGTCATGCTCCTCGTGAGTCTTCTTACCATGCCCGCCCGGTTTACGCTGGGGATCCTCGTCGGCGGCCTTATCAGCATCATCAACCTGCACTGGCTCGGCCGGGACCTGCGCGCCATCTTCTCCAACCTGTCCGGCAAAGCGAAATCGGCCATGATGATCCGGTATTACATCCGGATGGCCGCCACGGCCGTAGTTCTCTTTTTCATTATCACGGAGCTGCCTGTGGATATCATCGGACTGCTGGTGGGCCTGTCGCTCGTCGTCATCAACATCGTCATCACGGCGATTCTCGAGGTTCAAAAAAAAATTCTTCCGGAGGAGGCTAGCTGACCGAGTATGCATCCCCTTTTACTGTTTCACAACAAATACATCCCCGATATCGTCACGTACACATTCCTCGTCATGGCCATCCTGGCCCTGCTTGGCTTTCTGGCCACCCGGCGCATGGACATCTATCCGAATAAGATCCAGAACGTCATGGAGGTCATCGTCAATGCGTTCCACAACCTCCTGATCGACACGATGGGCGAACACGGAAAACAGTTCTTTCCCCTCATCGCAACGATCGGCTTCTTCATCCTGTTCTCGAACCTCATCGGGCTCATCCCCGGGTTCGAGTCGCCCACGTCGAGCCTGAACACGACGGTGGCCATGGCCCTCGTCGTCTTCTTCCTCACGCACATCGTGGGGGTCAAGATGCAGGGAATGAAGTACTTCAAGCAGTTCCTGGGGCCTGTCTGGTGGCTCATTCCGCTCATGATGCCCATTGAGATCATCAGCCACCTGTCCCGCCCCCTGTCACTCTCGGTCCGGCTCTTTGGCAACATCCAGGGCGGTCACATCGTCGTGGCGGTTATCTTCATCCTCGTGCCCCTGCTGATCCCCCTGCCCATTTTGATTCTCAAGATCCTGATCTCCGTCATTCAGACGCTCGTCTTTATGCTGCTCTCGATGATGTACATCGCCGGCGCAATGGAGGAGCATCACTAAAAGACAGGGTTCAGGG
>Ga0335071_10004200_pt1 | contig 15055 bp, 11 predicted proteins | sample Lox_Sample_15_FD_206724 | JGI IMG/M metagenome (GOLD analysis project Ga0335071, IMG submission 206724) | Soil microbial communities from Loxahatchee National Wildlife Refuge, Florida, United States - Lox_Sample_1.5 | ecosystem: Environmental > Terrestrial > Soil > Wetlands | place: USA... | reverse complement strand
GCCTCCAGTTTGGAATGTTTGATATTTGAATTTGTTTGGGATTTAGATATTCGATATTGAGATTTGATCGGCGGGTGTAGCAGCCGCCTGCGTGGGCCGTCGGAAAGTATACACTTGAAGCCAAATCGATGCTCGGAGGGAATATGCATTTGACTGATTGCTTCATCGAACTCATGGCCTACGTGACCTACTTCAGCAGGACTGCTGCCACAAAGCAGCCTGCGTACGAGCAGGTCAAGGCAGACATGTTGCGCCTTCTCACGAAGAGTGAAGAGTGCGTGAGGAAAGGCTGGTTCTCACAGGAAGACTATGATCAGGCGCGATTCATGATCTGCGCGTGGGCGGATGAGTCGATCCTTGCATCAAAGTGGCAGCATAGAGGACAGTGGCAGAGAGAGCAGCTTCAACGTATCTTCTACAACACGACGGAAGCCGGTGAGGAAGTTTTTGAGCGCCTGAACCGGCTCGCATTTCACCAGAAGGATGTGAGGGAACTTTATTACCTTTGCCTCAGCCTGGGATTCAAAGGAAGATTTCTCAAACCTGAAGATGAGTACCTGCTCGAGCAGCTGCAGAGCTCAAATCTCAAGCTTCTTCTGGGTGGGTCGCCAAGCGTTCCGTCTTTGGAAAAGACGGACCTTTTTCCTGAGGCTTACCCTGCAGGCACAGCAGACCTGGGATACCAGAAGAAGAAGTTTCAATTTTCCGTCACCTCAATGGCCGCGCTGGCAGCACCGGTCCTGATATTTGGTCTCTTATTCGTGATTTATCGTTTTTCACTGAGCGGCATAGCTGAGCACGTTTTGAGGACGGCGTCCAGATGAAGAACTTACTGGTAAAGATTCTTAAGGTCTCACTCGTCGCTTTTCTGGTTCTGCTGATCATTCTGCTGGTCTTTGGCCTCGTTGTATGGATGGATTCTCCATGGTGGGTGGGGCTGGCAGTGCTGGCAATCCTTGCAGCCGCCGGAATCGGATTCCTTTTCTTGCGGAGGATTCTTACCAGACGCCGGGAGCAGCAGTTCGTCCAGGAGGTGATAGAACAGGACGAAGCCAGGATAAGAACGTTCACCGGAAAAGAAAGAGACGAGATGAAAGCGCTCCAGGACCGCTGGAAGGAGGCTGTCGACGCCTTGCGCCGTTCCCATCTCAGAAAAATGGGCAATCCGCTCTACGTATTGCCGTGGTACATGGTAATCGGTGAAAGCGGGTCGGGTAAGACGACAGCAATAGGCAGCGCAAAGCTCTCATCGCCCTTTGCCGAAGTGAGGCGTGCTTCCGGCATATCAGGCACAAAGAATTGCGATTGGTGGTTTTTTGAACAGGCCGTAATCATCGATACGGCAGGCAGATATGCCATCCCCGTTGATGAAGGAAGAGACAAGGAGGAGTGGCAAAGATTTCTAGCTCTCCTCATCAAATACAGAAAAAAAGAACCGCTTCACGGGCTCATCGTTTCCGTAGCTGCTGACAAGCTCCTTGGCGCTTCGCCCGAAGTCCTGGAAGAGGACGCGCACAATATTCGGCGCCGCATCGATGAACTCATGCGGGTTCTCGGGGTAAAGTTCCCGGTCTATCTTTTGGTGACCAAATGTGATCTTGTGCAGGGCATGACCAATTTTTCCGAGCAGCTTCCGGATAAAGCGCTCGACCAGCCCATGGGTTTTATTAACCAGAACCTCTCAAAGGATGTCACTGCCTTTCTTGATAATGCCATGACCACCATCGGCGAACGGCTCCGAACGCTCAGGATTCTCATGCTGCATCGTCCGCAGTCAAAGAGCGTCGATCCCGCTCTTCTGCTCTTCCCCGAGGAGTTCGAACAGCTCAGAAAAGGTCTTGCAGCCTTCATCGTGGCCGCCTTTCATGAAAACCCATACCAGGAAACGCCTGCGCTCAGAGGACTCTTCTTCAGCAGCGGCCGCCAGGAAGGCACCCCTTACTCCCATTTTCTGGAAGCCCTTGGTCTCATCGGAGAAAAGGAGATCCTTCCCGGAACAAGCAGGGGGCTCTTCCTGCACGAATTTTTTGCCAGGATCCTGCCATCGGATCGGCGCCTCTTTGCTCCTACCACACGAGCCCTTGAATGGCGAGCTCTCACGAGGAATCTCGGGCTCACGGCATGGATTCTCCTGGGCGTAGCGCTTTGCGGCCTTCTCAGTTTCTCTTTTGTGAAAAACCTGAGAACTGTCAGGGTAGCTACGCATGAGCTTGGCCATGCCCCTGCGTTAAAGGGTGAGCTTCTCACGGATCTTACGACCATGGATCGCTTTGCACAAACGATCCTGAAGATAGAAGGTCAGAATCAAAACTGGTGGATGCCTAGATTCGGATTGAACGAGAGTCTCAAAGTGGAGGCCGCCCTCAAAGAAGAGTACTGCAGGCAATTTCATCAGGGATTTCTGGGTCCTTTTGATAAACAGATGGCGGACGCCATGCCCAGGCTTCTCACCGCAGGAGCCACGGATGACATGGTGTCGCAATATGTCGTTCATCTCGTGAGGCGCATCAATTTGCTTAAGGCGCGCCTTGAGGGGCAGGGATTCGACAAATTGAAGAGTAAACCTCAGCCCTCATACGTCTCTGCTCTTGCATCAGACCAGACAGCAGGACCTGAGGTGAGAAAAAAATTCGGCTATCTGTATCTCAACTATCTGACCTGGCGCGGCGATACGGGTGATATCAACAAGGAAACGGCAGTTCTGCAGTCATGGCTAAAGGATCTACTGGCTTCGCGTAACCTCCAGTGGCTCACCGGTTGGGTAAACAAAGAAGGGGGCCTTGCTCCTGTGACGTTGTCTGAATTCTGGGGAGGCTCTGTGACGTTGCCCGACGAGAAGGTGGTCACTCCAGCCTTCACACGCAAAGGAAAGGAGATGATCGACGGCTTCCTGAAGGAAACGGAATCAGCGCTGATCGATCCGGTGTTGCTTGGAAATCGTAAAACAGAATTTGAGAAATGGTATCGTACTGCTTCATTTGATACGTGGCAGACATTCGGGACATTTTTTCCCAAGGGAGTCGGCAAATTAAAGGGCTCAAAGGAATGGCTTCAGATGGCTCCCAAAATGGCAAGCGACAAAGCACCCTATTTTGCATTCTTCAGTAAAGCAGCACTCGAGTTGGAACCATTGGCGCGCACAGAGGGGACGCCTGCCTGGCTGCAGCAAGTGTATCAATTTCAGCTAGCCCGGGCTCAGTCTGTGGGTAAGACCGAAGGCACGGTTGCAAAGGCTGCTGAAGAGGGCAAGAAGATAATGGGAGCTATAGAAAAAAGATTGGGTAAGGATCTGGGAGCAGATGCCTTGGAGGCGCAGATCGCCGCCGGCAAAGCCTACCAGGATTTGGTAGCCGCATTAAACTCCATCGCTCCGGCAGCCGCTTCAAAAGCTCAGTCATACCAGCTCGCTTCTCAGACGTTTACCGAAGAACCAGCCGCCGGCAAGTCGCCGTTCTACGCCGGCTACGCTGCGGCAAACCGGCTGAAGGCAGGGATAGGCAGAGGCAGGCCCGTCGAGGATGTGATCGGCAGAATGATAACAGGACCCCTCGATTTTCTCTGGACCTGCGTGAGAATGGAGACAGCCTGCTACCTTCAGGCACAGTGGGAGGAAAAGGTGCTGGCAGAAGCCCAGGGCGCAAGCGGCGTACAGGCGATTCAGCTTATTCTTGGACCGGATGGTCCTGTATGGAAATTTGTCAAAGGTTCGGGTACAGCGGCTCCATTCATGGGATGGAGCATGCAAAGGGGATACTATGCTAAAGAGATTCTCGGAGGCGCGATACCGTTCGAGCCCACATTCTTTGCTTTTCTCGCCAAAGGGGCCAAGGTTACGGCAGCAGCAGCCATGCCAAAGAAAGAGAACTTCAACGTGATGATCAAAGGACTGCCGACAGACGCGAACACTGACGCGAAGATCAAGCCGCACGCCACAAGACTGGAACTTCAGTGTGCAGGCAACGTACAGAGCCTGGTGAACCAGAATTACCCTGTGAACAAAACATTTGTCTTTACACCTGATGGCTGCGGAGATGTGCTCTTCCAAATTGAGATCAGTGACATTGTCCTGACCAAGAAATACACGGGTCCCCGTGCATTCCCGGAATTTCTGCACGACTTCAGGGGTGGAAGACACACGTACAGCCCGAGTGATTTCCCCGTGGAACGGGCATCGCTGGAACGCCTAGGAATCAAGTACATACATGTAAATTACCAATTCAGCGGAGAGAGCGCTATCATGGGAGCCGCGAGTTCTGGCCCCGGCCAGGCACCGAGGCACGTTGTGCAATGCTGGAAAGACTGAGACCGGAACGCCAGTGGCAGTGGGCAGCCTACGGAAAGCATCCTGCAGCAAAGGATTACTTTACACTCGGCCAGGGCTTTCCTTTGCTCGTCAGTTTTTCAGGCTGGATAGAAAATGGCTATCAGGTACTCGTCTCGAAGGAGAAGCCTTCGGGCTCGCGCTGTTCCTGGCGATTCTGGACCAGAGAGGCGCGCAGAGATAACGTCGTGTGCGGCATCATATGTGAGAGCACCGACGGTCTTGCGCGTCCGTACCCGCTTCTGATCATAGGGACCGGCCCTCTGAAGGACTGGTCGGCCCAGTGGGATCTGGTGCCGCTCGCTTGTGACGCTGCGTGGACTCACATGGAAAATGTCTCCACGAGAACCTTCGGAGATCTGAGAGAACTTGAAGAAGAGGTTCGAAGCCTACGGGTACCGGTGGGGGACTGGTTGGAGTTGGCCAGAAAGAGGGAGCGTTTCCGGGAGCCGGAGTCGTTCGGCGCCACGATGGCGGCTCTCGCCGAAGGTACAGAATACTTTTTCCCGATGGCGCAGATCCCGCTGCGTGAGCGTACCGAGGCGGTGAGCCTCTACCACTCTTTAATGAGATCCCGTGTCGAAACCGCGCCGAATGCCACATTCATGGGAGGTTCGACAGAGAAGCCGTATATGGCATTTTTCAGACGCCCCCTGTCCCAGGCTGATTTCATTCGCCTGTGGTCAATGGCCTTTACGAAGAAGGATCCCGCAAGTTGATGGAGGGCCGCTGAAACGTCCGGATTCTGCAATTTTGATTGCGCGCGGACAGAGGCTGTGCTACTATTCTTTTCGAGTTCCCTAAGCGCTTGCGCATGAATCCTAAGGATTTGATCAGGGCAGGCAAACTTTCCGAAGCTCGCGAACAGCTCACCGCGGAGGTGAAAGCTTCTCCCTCTGATGCGAGTAAGCGTGTACTTCTTTTTCAGGTTCTTTCTTTTTACGGTGAATGGGACAAGGCAGGAGGTCACCTGGATGTAATTGCCTCACTCGACCCTCGTTCTGAAACAGGTGTGCAGACGTACAAGAACCTGATACAGGCAGAAAAGGAGAGACAGGAAGTCTATACCCGCAAAAAACTTCCCGGCTTTCTCGGAGGGATCCCATCCTATCTTGAGCTCTACTTTACCGCCTGGGAAAAGCTGAATCAGAAGAAGCTCAAGGAGGCCCATGCTCTTTATGATAAACTGAGTGAACTCCGGCCGAAGATAGCAGGAAACATCAGCGGAAAAAGTTTCAGCGGTTTTCGTGACACGGATACTTTCCTGTCCTTCTTTTTGGAAGCCATTGTTCACGAACGCTATATCTGGATACCCTTCGAATCGTTGAGAGAGCTTTCTGTCAGGCAGCCCAAGACCCTATTTGATCTTCTCTGGTCTGAAGCGCGCATTGTGACATGGGAAGGGCTAACAATAAACTGCTATGTGCCTGTCCTCTATCCTGATTCTTTTCTGCATCAGGACGACCGCGTAAAGCTGGGCCGACTGACAGACTGGAAGCCTCTGGGCAGCAAGTTTGCGAGAGCGTCGGGGCAGCACGTCTTCGGTGTCAGCAGAGAAGAGGTCGCAATCCTCGAGTTAGGGGACGTCACGTTTAAGGCACCAGAGGCAAAAAGGCACTGATGAAGCAGAAAATAGACATCGATGCTCTTCTGGCTCCCATCCCCGGCGGAAATCCGTCGGGAGATGATGTACGCTACAGCCAGATCTTTGAGGATATAAAAGAGGCCAGAAAATCTGAGGACCCACTCGAGGTGGGCGAGTCGAAGAATGAAATAAAGACAGCTGACTGGGAGAAGGTTGTTAAGCTGTCTGTCGAGGCGCTCACCAATAAGAGCAAGGATCTCCAGATCGCCGCCTGGTTGACCGAGGGCCTTCTGGCAACGGAAGGCTTCGAGGGGCTCGCGACGGGCCTCAAGATTGCCACGGGTCTGCTGCAGGACTTTTGGGATACGCTGTACCCTCCGGTCGAAGATGGAGATCTCGAATTCAGAGCTGCCCCTCTAGACTTCATGAATGAAAAACTTTGGTCCGCAATTAAACAGTTACCAGTGACAGACGAAGGAAAAACCCCCGGCTACTCCTGGTTCAAGTATCAGGAATCGCGGGAGGTCGGCTATGAATCAGACACAAGGAATAAGTACGGCGACGTTGACGAGAATAAGAAGAACAAAAGAGACGAAGATATCGAAGATGGAAAGATAACGGCTGAGCAGTTTGATGCTGCCGTGGCAGCATCTTCGGGAGCCTTTTATAAATCTCTGGCCGAGCTCTCGCTCTCGTGCTTCGACGAGTTCAAAGTATTGGATGCAACCGTCGATGAGAAATTCAAACAGGAGGCTCCGAGACTCGCGGAACTTGGCAAGGCAATCGAGGAGTGCAATCAGCTGGTGGCCAGAATCTGTAAAGAGAAGAACCCTGCCGGCGTTGAAAAATCTGCGTCCGCAAAGAAAGAGAAGCAGGCCGCGCCCACGGCGCAGAAAAAAAGCGCGGATGATCAGGGCGTAATGACATCCGAGGAGGTGCCCCTCCCGATGAGAGTGCCAATCGTATCAGGGGAAAACTCAGACGGAGCCGTGTGGGACGACGCCGTGCAGGTGATGGAGACATCAGGCGTGAAAGAAGCGCTCGACCGTCTGCTCACAGCTTCCTTCAGCACCGCGTCAGTGCGGGACAAGAACCGTTACAGGCTCATGATGGCGAAGCTGTGCCTCAGGGCCGAACGGGCTGACCTCGCCCGTCCCATAGCCGAAGAACTGTATGCGCTCATGGAAGAACTCCATCTCGATCGCTGGGAATCTCCCGTGTGGATAGCAGAGGTGTTGAATGTGCTCTATCAATGCCTCATGAGCGGAGAGCCATCTGATGACGACCTCGGGAGAGCCAGAACGCTTTTCCAGAGGCTTTGCACCACCGATGTCACGAAGGCACTAACATACAGGCAGTGATCGTGTGAAGAAGGAGCAGCTTAAAGAGGCTCGCTTCCGGGTATCTGAAGGCAATAAGATTTACCAGTCTAGTAGAAAGGAGAGCATATGCCAAAGAAAGAGAGTCAACAGCATAAACTTGACAGGGTAAGAGCTCCGAGAGTCCAGATAACGTACGATGTTGAGGTGGGCGATTCAATTGAGATGAAGGAGTTACCTTTTGTGCTCGGGGTGCTGGCTGATCTGTCCGGCAGACCTGATGAACCGCTTCCCAAATTGAAGGACAGGAAATTTATAGAATTAGACCGTGACAATTTCAATGACGTGCTTGCCGGCATGAAACCGAGGGTTGCTTTCAAAGTCGACAACAAATTGAGCGGCGATGATACAAAGTTGGCTGTGGAACTGCGTTTCAAATCACTCGATGATTTTAGGCCTGAGAACGTGGTGACCCAGATAGCTCCATTGGCCAAACTTCTGGAGACACGCCAGAAGCTTTCCGGCTTGCTCAACAAGCTCGACGGGAATGACAAGCTCGATGATCTCCTGCAGAAGGTCATTGCGGATACGGATTCTCTCAAGAAGCTGGGCAAAGAGGCCGGCGTAGAAAAACCGGAAGAATAAAAGGAGGTACCCTATGGCAGAAAGGGAAAAAGAAGAGCGGCAGACTGCTCAAGCAACAACCAAAGAGGAGGGGCTTTTAGACAAGATCATTTCTGAAGGACGGTTGGCCCGCGATGAGACCCAGAAAGAGTATGCCAGGGACCTTGTCGGCGAATTCGTCAAGCAGGTCATGCAGGGGGCGATGGTTGTCTCAAAAGACACCGAGCTCATGATCAACGCGCGTATCGCTCAACTCGACCGGCTCATTTCCCAGCAGCTTAACGAAGTCATTCACCATCCCGACTTCCAAAAGCTGGAAGCATCATGGAGAGGTCTCCAGTACCTTGTCAATCAGAGCGAGACCGGGGAAATGATGAAGATCAGGGTGATGAACGTCTCCAAGAAAGATCTTCTCAAGGATATGGAAAAGGCGAGTGAGTTTGATCAATCGACACTCTTCAAGAAGATATACGAGGAAGAGTATGGCATGTTCGGCGGCTCCGCTTACGGTGCCTTTGTGGGCGATTATGAATTCGGCAACAACCCGCAGGACATGTCGCTACTGGAAAAGATTGCAGGCGTAGCCGCGGCGGCGCATGCACCTTTCATCTCAGGCGCATCGTCTTCGATGTTCAACCTCGATACGTTTACCGAACTTGGCACACCGCGTGATCTGGCAAAAGTCTTCCAGACGGCCGATTACGCTAAGTGGAAATCATTCCGTAATGCCGAGGATTCAAGGTACGTTGCGCTTGCCCTGCCGCACATTCTTATGAGGCTGCCCTACGGGCAGGCGAATGAGCCGGTTGAGAATTTCAATTATGAAGAGGATGTGGATGGGACCGATCACAGCAAGTATCTCTGGGGAAACGCTGCGTACGCATTGGCAACACGCCTGACGGATGCCTTTTCGAAATACCACTGGACTGCGGCTATCAGGGGCGTTGAAGGCGGGGGGCTCGTCAGCGGCCTTCCGGTGCACACATTCCGGACCGATGAAGGGGATGTTGCGCTCAAGTGCCCCACGGAAATAGCAATAACCGACCGGCGCGAAAAGGAACTCGCAGACCTTGGTTTCGTACCGCTGGTACACGCAAAGGGCACGGACTACGCCGCGTTTTTCAGCGTCCAGACAACCAACAAGCCGAAGGTGTTCGATACGGAGGCGGCAAATGCAAACGCCCGTCTCTCGTCCCAGTTGCAGTACATCCTCGCAGTCTCCAGGTTTGCTCATTATCTCAAGTCGATCATGAGGGACAAGATAGGAAGTTTCATGAGCCGCAAGAGCACCGAGGATTTTCTCAACCGCTGGATCTCAAATTACGTGCTCCTTGATGACGATGCCGGTCAGGAAGCAAAGGCGCGCTTTCCGCTGCGCGAAGCACGCATCGATGTAACAGAGATCAAAGGCAAACCGGGTTCGTACCGGGCCGTAGCCTTCTTGAAACCGCATTACCAGCTGGATGAGCTTACGGTATCGTTACGGCTAGTGGCAAACCTGCCGCCTCCAGCGCAGAGGTGAAAAGAAGTGTTTAATCCTTTTAGTGCTACGAATTAGCCATTCAGACGCTTGATTCTTTCCGGAGTTAAAGCGAGAATGGATACGGTCGTAATCCATAATCCAAAGAAGGGGGTAGACCCATGGCATTCGATGCATTTCTAAAGATTGAAGGAGTAGACGGAGAAAGTACCGATGACAAACACAAGGGCTGGATTGAAGTGCTCTCCTACAGTTTCGGAGTCAGCCAGCCTGCATCGGGATCGGCAAGCACTTCCGGGGGCGCAACGCGTGAGCGTGCAAACTTCCAGGACCTATCCATCGTGAAATCGCTTGACAAAGCCTCGCCCAAACTTATGCAAAGCTGCGCGTCAGGAGAGCACTTCCAGAAGGCGACCCTTGAGCTCTGTCGCTCTGGCGGCGACAAGATGAAGTACATGGAGTATGTAATGGAGCAACTCATCGTCAGTTCATGCAGCCAGGGCGGCGGGAAAGGCGGCGAGCCGATAGAGTCCATAGCCCTCAACTATGGCAAAATAAAAGAAACCTACACACAACAGAAACGCGCCGATGGCTCAGGCGGAGGAAATGTCACCGGAGGCTGGGACCTGACGGGAAACAAGAAGTACGCCTGAAACAGGACTCTCTTCACCCCGGCGTATCGACCCTTCGGAGCATCACTCAGACAGGCTTCCTGAAAAAGGAGCCTGTCTGAGGCTTACTCATGCCATATGTTTTTCCCTGCGAGGCCGCTTGAGGAGTTTTCCGGTCAGAACACGCTGACATAAAGACCGTCGCACATCACGAGGACACCGGAAGATAGCCCATGAAGGAAAAGCAGGAGAACATTCAGTCTTCCATCCTGGACAGGCTCATCGACCGGGAACCGCACCTGCCGCGAGACTCCGCTCAGTATCGCCTGCTCAACTTCAATCAGATCAAAGCCGCAGTCATACGAGACCTCGAGAAGCTACTCAACACTAAGAGCCAGATAACACCGATTCCACCCGCCTACAAAAATGTGGGCGATTCTGTCTTCACCTATGGCTTGCCTGACTTCACCGCACAAAATTCGAAAAGTTCGCCCGTGCGCCAAGCGCTCAGGCAATCCATAGAGAAGGTTATCGCGAAATTTGAACCAAGGCTCAGGAATGTTACCGTGCACATGGAAGCGCCGACCGAGGAACTGCGAAGCATCAGGCTCAGGATAAGCGCGCTTCTGGTGCTGGACCCTGTTGCAGAGCCTATAACCTTCGATACATACTTCGATATCAATAAAGGCGAGTACACTATCAGGAGTTAAATCAACCGTGGAAGACGACCTGCTTCATTACTATGAGCGCGAGCTCACATTCATACGCGAAATGGGTGCAGACTTTGCGAGAAAGTACCCGAAGATAGCAGGCAGACTGCTTCTGGAAGCCGAGAAGTGTGAAGATCCGCATACGGAGCGGCTGCTGGAAGCTTTCGCGCTCCTCAGCGGGCGCATCCATAAGAAAATTGATGACGATTTTCCCGAAATAACGGAATCGCTCCTCAATATTCTCTACCCGCATTACGTGAGCCCTATCCCATCGATGTCTATTGTCAGATTCGAAGCAGGAAAGACAATTCCCCCAACGGGTTACCTGATACAAAAACAGACGCCACTCTACTCAAAACCGGTGGGCGGCTTTCCGTGCCAATTCAGCACTTCATACCCTGTAACGCTTTGGCCGGTAGATGTTGCATCCGCGGGACTTCATGATCCTAAACACGCTGTCCCAAATGGTCAGCAGGCTATCCTGATTCGCCTGAAGACCCGCAATAACCTGAGCTTCTCACAAATCGAATGGAATGAGACGCGTTTTTTCCTCAATGGCCCGGCACAGCACGTTTTTCATCTCTACGAGCTTCTCTTTAATAATCGGTGCCATATTGAATGCGAGTCGCGAAACAGAAACGGTAATCTGGAGATGTTTGCACTCGGACCTGAAGCGATCCAGCCTGTCGGCTTCAGCGCTGATGAAGCCATGCTTCCCTATCCCGCCAGATCATTTCCCGGTTATCTTCTGCTCTTTGAATATTTCTGTTTCCCCGAAAAATTTCTTTTCTTCGATCTGAAGGGATTAGAACGTTTACGTACGCGCGACCTTGATGATAAGCTTGACATCTGGATTTATCTCGACAGGGTTGCAAAATCAACTCTGCTGATCACTCCTGAAACTTTCTGCTTGCACGCTACTCCGGCCGTAAATCTTTTCAGACGCATAGCTGAACCTATAGCCATCGAAGAGAAGAAAACGGAATATCATGTTATACCTGACGTCAGAAGGACTGCGGCAACTGAAGTTTTCAGTGTAGAGCGAGTACTGTCTTCTTCAACGTCAGGCGAGAAGGAGACTGAATTTAAGCCTTTTTATTCCATCTGGCATCATCGTGCTGATGAGGATGACCCTTCCCGAAAGGCTTTCTGGCTTTGCCACAGGAGACCTTCCGGGAAAAAGGATGATAATGGGACTGAAATATTCCTGTCATTCTCTAATTGGGATTTCAGTCACGCCAGTCCGGAAATTGACACCGCTATGGTGGAAACAATTTGTACAAACCGCGACCTTCCAGCTCGCCTGCCCTTCGGGGACCCGTCAGGTGATTTTGAGATGGAAATTGCTGCACCTATCAGTCGTATACATTGCCTGGTAAAGCCGACACCAACGCGAAGGTCTTCTCTTGGCGGAGCGCTTCAATGGCGTCTGATCTCTCACCTTTCTTTGAATTACATGTCGCTCGTACACGGAGGAGAAGACGCACTCAAGGAAATACTTAAACTCTACGACTTTGACAACTCGCCAAGCACGCGGCAGCAGATCAACGGCTTAATTTCACTCAAGTCTGAATACCTCACGAAACGCATCGGCCAATCGTTCTGCCGCGGTGTTCAGGTAACGCTTGAGTTTGATGAAGAAAAATATGTGGGTACAGGCCTCTATCTCTTTGCAAGCATTTTGGAACAATTTCTCGGCGAATATGTCTCGATCAATTCCTTTTCCCAGCTTGTCGCGAAAACGCTTCAGCGCAAAGAGCCGCTGAAAACATGGCCCGCGAGAAACGGAAATCGGGTACTGCTCTAAAAGACCGCCTTTTTAAGGAGTTTTTTACATTCTCCTTTTTCAAGGCCGTTCACCTGCTGGAGAACCTCCTGCCGGGTCGAAAGCAGATAGGGCAGACGCTCAACCCCAGGGAAGAGGCAGTGCGCTTTTCTGTGAAGCCTGGGTTTACTTTTCCTCCGAGCGATATTTCCGGCTTGCAATCGGCGGAACAGGATAGCCCGGTAGAAATGAGCGTCGCGTTCATGGGTCTGGTCGGGCCATCGGGGGTTCTTCCGCAGTGGTACAATGAATTGGCCGTAGAAAGGGTACACGAAAAAGATTTCGCTTTTTCCGCTTTCCTTGATATATTTCAGCACCGCCTGATCTCCCTCTTTTATCTTGCGTGGAAAAAATACAACCTGCCAGTCACCTATTTGCCTGGTGCAAAGGACAGGCTTTCCGGATACCTGATGAGCCTCATCGGAATGGGGACACGCGGTTTCTCGACAATAATTCAGCCTCAAGAATCGCTCCTGTTCTGTGGGGGGCTGCTCGCAAGGCACGTACCATCAGCTGCTGCAATCGAAGCGACAATACAATACTTTGCCGACGCACCTGCAGCCGTAGAGCAGTTCATCGAAAAAATAATCCCGCTCGATGCCGCAGACCAGACACAGGTGGGCGCGGCCAATAGCCAACTCGGAGTGAATACGATCTGCGGAAGTTTTGTCAGGGACACTCAAGCAACGTTTCGGGTTAACATCGGCCCGCTGAATTACGTTCGCTACGTACGTTTTTTACCTTCTGGCTCCATGCTTCGGCCCATGTTTTCGCTCACGCGTTTCATCGCCGGCATTGAGTATGAATTCGAGATCCGCATTTTTCTTAAACGCGATGAAGTCCCGCCGTGTACATTAGGTACCCAGTTGCAAGGTGCATCACGCCTCGGCTGGTCCACATGGATTGCATCGCCGGGCGCAGTTCAGGTGCAGGACCCCTACATCACATTTAGGGAAACAGACGTTTCAGCAGCTCCTTCTCAAATCGGTTCGCCCGCTAGCAATTGAGCACTTCGTCCGAAGATTCGACCTCAAGAGGTCATTCATCCGAATAGCGTTCTAAACGTTTACAAGGAGACTTTCTATGTCCAGTTCGAATCTGAAATCTCTCATAAGCAAGCTGAACACTACTTGTCGCAATGCTCTGGAACTTTCGGCAGCGCTCTGCCTGTCCCAGACCCATTATGAAGTTGATGTCGAACATTTTTTGATAAAACTTATTGAACTGCCAAACACAGACTTTCATAAGATACTGCGACATTTCGAGGTCAATGAAGGGCGCCTCACCGCAGACCTGACACGCGCCATGGAGGCATTCAAGACGGGCAATGCGAGAAACCCTGCCCTCTCTCCGCGAATACCAAAGATGATCCAGGACGCCTGGCTCATCGCATCTATTGATTATCAGGCTCCCAGCGTACGGTCTGGCCACATTCTTCTCGCGCTTCTTTCCGACACTGAGACGGCACGTATGTTGATCTCGAGCTCTGATCTCTTCAAGAAGGTCTCTGTCGAAACGTTGCGCGAACATTTTGCGGACCTCACGTCTGGCTCGGTCGAGGAAAAAGCAGGTGCGGGTACAGGACCTGCGGCAGTGGCGCCTGAAGGTACGACACCGGCGGGTACGAAGGCGCTGGACCAGTACACGATCAACTTGACGGAAAAAGCGAGGAAAGGCGAGATTGACCCGGTGCTCGGCCGTGATTTCGAGATCAGACAGATGATCGATATTCTCATACGGCGAAGGCAGAATAATCCTATCCTTACGGGCGAAGCAGGCGTGGGGAAAACTGCCGTTGTGGAAGGCTTCGCGTTGAAAGTCGCTGAAGGCGACGTGCCGCCGCGTCTTCGCAACATTGAAATCAGGACGCTCGATCTCGGTCTCCTCCAGGCAGGCGCCGGCATAAAAGGGGAATTCGAAAACAGGCTCAAATCGGTGATCCAGGAAGTCAAGGCATCACCGGTCCCCATCGTACTCTTCATCGATGAAGCCCACCAGATGGTAGGTGCGGGCGGATCGGCAGGTTCAGGAGATGCAGCCAATCTGCTCAAACCGGCTCTGGCGCGCGGCGAGCTGCGCACCATCGCGGCAACAACATGGTCCGAATACAAAAAGTACTTCGAAAAGGATGCTGCGCTCGCCAGACGTTTCCAGGTGATCAAAGTTGAAGAGCCTGATGAAGAAAAAGCTATGGTTATGATGAGGGCAATATCGCCCTTCCTTGAGAAGCATCACCAGGTCATGATCACGGATGACGCACTGATGGATGCAGTGCGCCTCTCGCACCGCTACATCACAGGACGCCAGCTGCCCGACAAGTCCGTGAGCGTGCTCGACACCGCGTGCGCCCGCGTTGCCATCGGCCTTACCACAAACCCTGCGGCTATGGAAAACGTTACACGGCGCATAGGAGAGATCGATCGTGAAGTTAAAATACTCGAAAAAGAAGTGCTCATGGGCAGCAATCATAAAGAGCGTATCGATGCACTGACGAAGGAGAAAAAAGAAGCACAAGCCACACTGGATGCTCTCGATAAGAAGTGGAAAAAAGAGATGGAGGTCGCCAATCGCATTTCAGAT
>Ga0335071_10004199_pt1 | contig 15057 bp, 15 predicted proteins | sample Lox_Sample_15_FD_206724 | JGI IMG/M metagenome (GOLD analysis project Ga0335071, IMG submission 206724) | Soil microbial communities from Loxahatchee National Wildlife Refuge, Florida, United States - Lox_Sample_1.5 | ecosystem: Environmental > Terrestrial > Soil > Wetlands | place: USA... | reverse complement strand
GCACAACACGAGAGCGTCAGCGGTGCGCTGTTCTCCGCGTTCTGGATCGCCGTCTTCGGCTTTTGCTTCGCCGGTCTCGCCGTGGTCAACCCCAACGAGGCCAAGGTCGTGCTGCTCTTCGGCACCTACCAGGGCACAATTAAGCAGCCGGGATTCTGGTGGGTCAACCCGCTCACCCGGCGGCGCCGGGTATCGCTACGGATCCGCAACTTCGAAAGCAGCAAGCTGAAGGTCAACGACCAGGATGGCAACCCCATCGAGATTGCCGCCGTAGTCGTATGGAAGGTCGTGGAGACCGCCGAAGCCGTCTTCCATGTCGACGACTATGAGCACTACGTGCACGTGCAGAGCGAATCCGCCGTGCGCACGCTCGCGACCAGTTACCCCTATGACGCCCACCAGGAAGGCCAGATGTCCCTGCGCATGAGTGTGGCTGATATCGCCCATAAACTGCGCGACGAAATCCAGGAGCGCCTCACCAAGGCCGGCGTCGAGGTCATCGAAGCGCGTATCACCCACCTGGCCTACGCGCCCGAGATCGCCAGCGCCATGCTGCGCCGCCAACAAGCAAGCGCCGTGATCGCCGCGCGCCAGAAGATTGTCGAAGGCGCGGTCGGCATGGTCCAGATGGCTCTTGATGCGCTCAGCCAGAAGCACGTAGTCGAGCTTGACGAAGAGCGCAAGGCAACCATGGTCAGCAATCTCCTGGTCGTGCTTTGCAGCGACCGCGATGCTCAGCCCATCGTCAACGCTGGCACTCTGTATCAATAAACAGGAACCATGGCGCAACGGAAACCATTTCTGCTCCGGCTCGACCCGGCCACGCACGAGGCGTTACAGCGCTGGGCCGACGCCGATTTGCGCAGCCTCAACGCGCAGATCGAGTTTCTGTTGCGCCGCGCACTCCTCGACGCCGGACGTTTGAAGGCTGCGTCGGAGGTGCCTCCCGAGGAGGGTGAGCCATGACCACGCAATCGAATCCAACCCCTTGGCGGCCGCCGGCTGGACCCGGCCGCTCCGGCCTGCATCCTGTGGGTTTCCCCAATGGGGATGTCGCAATCGCAATCGTCGGCGTGATTCTGCTGCTTGGCGGACCGGCAGGGCGCCTCTTCGCCACCCGAAACACGGATCCGCAGCGCGAGGCCCTGCTCCGGCAACGGGGCGTTGACGCCGCTGCCGTGATCACGCGCGTGTGGCAGTCCAGCGGAAACGATCGGCACATGGTGGCCTACCGCTTCACCGCCGAGCACGGTGAATGGAGCGGCGAGGCCTCGGTACCGCTGCGGATCTGGACAAGTCTGCACCGCGGAGCGCCGTTGGCCATCCGTTACGTCCGCGGTTGGCCGGACCTCAATCATCCGGTCGAGTGGGCGCCCCCGTACTCCTTTGGCTGGATGGCCTGGCTGAAAGGCATGGTACGACGGAGACCATGTCTGCTTCGGCTCGACCGGGCCACAGACGAAGCCTTGCAGCGCTGGGCCGACGCCGACGTGCGCAGCCTTAACGCGCAGATCGAGTTTCTGTTGCGCCGCGCGCTCATCGATGCCGGACGCTTGAAGCCCCTGCCGGAAGTGCCTCCTGTGGAGAGTGAACCATGACCACGCAATCCAATCCGACGAATTGGCAGCCTCCAGATGGCCTCGGGTACTCCAGTCTGCGCCCGGTCCGCCTGACCACTCGAGGCATTGCCATGGCAGTGGCCGGCATGATCTTCCTGATTGGTGGACCCGTGCTCAGCTATGTCATCGCCAACCAGATCCAGCGCGACCAGCAGCGCGAGGACCTGCTGACCCAGCAGGGCGTCGGAACGTCGGCCGTGATCACTCGGGTTTGGCGCAATGGCGGCAAGGACGAGCGCCACATGGTGTCCTACAGCTTCACCGCCGGGGATCGCGAGTGGACCGGCCAGGCTTCGGTCCCCCGCCGGATCTGGACGGGCCTGCGCAACGGCGCTCCGCTCCCCATTCGCTATGTGCCCAGCCGGCCCGGTGTCAACCATCCCGCCGAGTGGCCGCCCTCGCATGCGCCCAACTGGCTGCCCTGGCTTTTGCTCGGCAGCTTCTCGTGGCCTTCGTTTCTGTTTTGGGGCCTCATCCGCCGTCAGAAGCGCCTGCTCTCGGAAGGACGCCCCGCGCCCGGGGTCATCACCCGGTTGAGGCGCACCGACAAGCAATTCGTCGCCTATTACGACTTCACGCTGCTCTCCGGGCAAGTAGTGAAAGGCAAGTCTGGAGCAGGCCACCGCCCGCCCGGGGTCGGATCACCAATCTGCGTGATCTACGATCCGGACAACCCGCGCCGCAATGCAATCTACCCGCTGCCATTCGTCAAGCTGGAGAGGTCTTGACTTGGGGGGCGCCAAACACCGCTTGCTTGCGCGCGCGCCTCGGTAACGTCGCGTTTTCCGAGCCGCGGCCGCAAGGGAGCGGTCTGCCGCCGGCGTTACGGCGCCCGGTACTGGAATTTGTCGATGTTCAGCCGCTTGATGCGAAATTCCAGCGTGGACGCCGGGAGGCCGAGGCGGCGGGCGGCGCCATCGGGGCCGGAGATACGGCCGCGGGAGGCGCGGAGGGCGGCTTGGATCGTATCGCGTTCCGTGGTGCGCAGATGGTCGGGCATCGAGACCGACGCGGGGGCGGCAGAAAGGATCGAAAATGGCACGCGCAGGATGCCGTTGCGAGAGAGGATCACGGAACGCTCGATCACGTTTTCCAGTTCGCGGACATTGCCGGGCCAGGCGTGTTGCTTGAGGACGTCGAGAGAGCGGGCGTTGATGCGGGCAATGGGGCGGGCGAAGCGCTCGCTGTAGCGGGCGGCGAAATGGGCGGCGAGCGGCGCGATGTCGTCGGGGCGGTCGCGGAGCGGCGGCATGTGTAGCGGGAATACGTTGAGGCGATAGAAGAGGTCGCTGCGGAAGGCGCCGGATTCGACGCGCGCGGCGAGGTCGCGGTTGGTGGCGGCCACCACGCGGACATCGACGCGCACGGTGTGGCTGCCGCCCAGACGCTCGAATTCGCGCTCCTGCAGGACGCGTAGCAGCATGACCTGGGTCTCGGGCGGCATCTCAGCGATCTCGTCAAGGAAGAGCGTGCCGCCGTGGGCCTGTTCGAAGCGGCCCTTGCGGCGTTCGGCGGCGCCGGTGAATGCGCCGCGTTCGTGACCGAATAACTCAGATGCCAGCAGAGTCTCCGGGATGGCGGCGCAGTTGACCTTGACTAGCGGCCCGTGCGCGCGCGGCGAGCGGCGATGAATCGCGCGGGCAATCAACTCCTTACCCGTGCCGGTTTCGCCGGTGATGAGGACGGTGGCGTCTGTGGGAGCAACCTGCTCTACGGCTTCGAGGACGCCGCGCAGGGCGGGCGAATCGCCGACCACATCCTCGAACCAGGGTGCCTGGCCGAGCTGCGTGCGGAGGGCGATGTTCTCGGCTTCGAGTTGATCGCGCAGGCGGCGGATCTCTTCATTGGAGAGAGCGTTGGAAACGGCCACCGCAAGGGCGGGAGAGACGTCCTGAAGAGTGGCGATGTCCTGGGGTGAGAAGGCCCGGGGCTCGCGGCGCGTGAAGACGGCCGATCCGACCAGAGTCCCGCGAACGAGCAAGGAGATGGTGACGTAGGAGCGGACGGCGCCGGCGGCGAGGTGGAATTCGTGTTCGTACCAGGAGTCTTCGGCCAGGAGGTCGGCGCAAGCGTGGGGGATGCCGGCTTCGGCGTTGCCGCGGAGTGACTGGGCATCATAGGGACGGAGGGGTTTGCTCGGGAATTTGGGGAGGCTGTCGTCGCCGGCATACGTGCGATGGAGCAGTTGCTGGAGGGTTTCGCCTTCGACGTAGGGAACGCCGACGATGTGCAGCGCGTAGAGATCGTGAGTGGCGTCTTGGAGCGCGACGATGCCGATGGAATCGAAGGGGACCAGGGGGACCAGGACGTTGGCGACCGCGTTGAGGACTCCGTGCAGGTGACGTTCAGTGCTGACCGCTTCCCAGGCGGAGAGCATGAGACACTGGCGGGCGCAAAGGGCTTCCAGATCGGACATGATGTTACTCTAGCAGAGTATTGCGAATTCGCAAGTTATTGTGAGATTGGCAAGTGTGATCTGTGATGTCTTTGCTTTGGGTTCAATGAGATAGGAATTGGTGGCGAGTTTGCTTCAGGAACAGCCGGAAGGACACAGAAAATGGCTTACGCAATCGAGGTGCGGGATCTAGTAAAAACCTACCCGGGAAAGGTGAAGGCGCTGGACGGGCTGACACTGGCGGTGGAACCGGGGACGGTGTTTGGGCTTCTTGGGCCAAACGGCGCCGGGAAGTCGACCACCATTCGGGTGCTGAACACGTTGTCGAGGGCGGATTCGGGAACGGCGGTGGTGGATGGCGTGGACGTCACGCAGCAGCCGGAGGAGGTGCGGATGCGGATCGGGTGCGTGCCGCAGAAATCGGGCGTGGACCCGGAGGCGACGGGGCGGGAGAACCTGGAATTGCAGGGACAGATTCACGGGATGCGCGGGCGAGAGCTGGCGCGGAGGGTAGACGAGTTGCTGGAGCGGTTCGGGCTGGCCAGTGCGGCGCAGCGGATGGCGCGCACATTCTCGGGAGGTATGCAGCGAAAGCTGGATGTGGCGCTGGGGCTGGTGCATCGTCCGCGAGTGCTGTTTCTCGATGAGCCGACCACGGGCCTCGATCCGGAGGCGCGAGCGGCGATGTGGGGGGACATTACGAACCTGGCGCAGGACGGCATCACGGTGCTGCTGACGACGCATTATCTGGAGGAGGCAGACAAGCTGTCGCGAAAGGTGGCGATCATCGATCGCGGGCGGGTGGTGGCGGAGGGGACGCCGGAGGAGTTGAAGAGCGAGTTGCGTGGAGATGCGATTCAGATCGAGCTGGTGAAAGCGGCGGAGGATGGCGAGGTGAGGAAGGTGCTGGAGAAGTTGGATAGCGTGGGCGAGATCGCGGTGGAAGGGCGGGCGCTGCGGGCGCGAGCGGATCACGGGGCCACCGCGGTGCCGACGATTCTGGCCTCGCTCGAGGCGGCCGGATTCGGGGTAGCGTCGGTGCGCGTGGCGAGGCCCACGCTGGACGATGTCTATTTGCGGCACGCAGGCAGAACGTTTGAGCAGGCCGAGAAGGGAGGCGCACAGTGAGGGTGCTGACACACTTAACGTTTTTGACCGAGCGCCATTTGCGGGCGCTGCTGCGGCAGCCGATGTACATCGCGTTCACGGTCGTGCAGCCGGTGATTTGGCTGGTGCTGTACGGGCAGTTATTCCAGAAAGTGGTGGAGTTGCCGGGGTTCCATGCCGAGTCGTACATCAGCTTTCTGACGCCGGGAGTGATCATCACAACGGCGCTGTTCTCGGGCGGATGGAACGGGATGGGGACCATCGTGGAGATCGACCGGGGAGTGATGGACCGGTTCCTGGTATCGCCGGTAAGCCGCGTGGCGCTGATGGGCAGCCGTCTGGTGTCGCTGGCGGCCATCAGCGTGGTGCAATCGCTGCTACTGATCGGGCTGGGACTGTTGTTGGGCGCGCGGTTTGGCGGCGGCGTGTTGGGAATCCTGATGCTGCTGGCGAGCGGAGTGCTGTTGGCGGCGCCGTTTGGAGCGCTCTCCAATGCGCTGGGGCTGGTGGTGAGAAAGCAGGAATCGGTGATCGGTGCGGCGAACTTCCTGCTGCTGCCTATGACGTTCCTCTCGCCGGTGTACATGGCGAAGAACCTGATGCCGGGGTGGATCCGCACGGCGACCATGTTCAATCCGGTGACGTGGAGCGTGGAAGCGGCGCGGGAGGCGTTGCAGCCGCAGGCGGATTGGAGCGCGGTGGCGATTCGCGTGGGCTGTTTGGTGGTGTTCGCGGCCGGAGCTGCGGCCTTGGCGACCAGGGCGTTTCGGGCGTACCAGCGATCATTGTGATGTGCGATCGCGCGCATGCAGCGGAAAAATCGCTCTTGACGTGACCGTATAGTCACGTTACCATTAAGTCACGTACAAGGAGGGCATCCGAAACGTGACACTGAACGATTTAACGCTGGATCTCACCGAAAGCATCGACATCCAGGCCGACATCGGCGATGTGTATAGGAGCGTTCTGCATCGGTTGGGCGAGGGGAGCACCAACGGGCAGGGCGAATCGATGCAGATGACGCTCGAGCAGTGGCCAGGCGGGCGATGGTTCCGCGACCGGGGCAACGGCATCGGCCACCTGTGGGGGCACGTGCAGGTGATCAAACCGCCGGTGCTCCTGGAACTGAGCGGGCCGATGTTCATGTCCTACCCGGCGCTGAACCACATCGAAGTGAAGCTGGAACAGCGGCCCGGCGGGACGCATGTGGACCTGCGCCATCGAGCGATCGGCTTCATCGACCCGGCGCACCGCCAGAATGTCTCGACCGGCTGGCGGCACATCCTGGAGAGCATCGGGAAAGACTGCGCCCCGCAGCGCGCCGCGCGAGGAAGCTAGATGGCCGAGGACGACCTCGACGGAGTGTGGAAGGCCCTGTCGGACGGCACGCGGCGTTCGATCCTCGATTTCCTGCGGAAGGGTCCCCGCACCACAACGGAAATCGTGGAGGCGTTTCCGCACCTGTCGCGGTTTGGCGTGATGAAGCACATCGACGTGCTGCGCGCTGCCGGCCTGATTCACACGCGCGAGGAGCGCCGCCAGCGCATCAACTCATTGAACGTAGTGCCGATCCGGCAGATCTACGAACGTTGGGTCGGTCGATTCGAAGAGCTTTGGGCGAGTCACCTGCTGCGCGTCAAAGAGGACGCCGAGGCGGGTACGGCCCGGCAAGACACCCACCAGCGCCTGAAACACGGCTGACCATTACCCGGCGCGTGCCGCGGGCAGAGACGCGGCCGCGCCCCATCCAATCAATGAGGAGTGTTCCATGAGTGCACCGCAGAGCCGGCACCGCGTGGTGTCGAAAGAGGAATGGCTGGAGGCGCGCCTGGCGCACCTGGCGGCCGAGAAGGAACTCACGCGAAAGCGTGAAGAGGTGGCCAAACAGCGCCGCGAACTACCGTGGGAAGCGGTAGAGAAGAACTACGTGTTCGAAGGGCCGAATGGACCGGAGAAACTGGCGGATTTGTTTTCCGGGCAGAGCCAACTGATTGTCTACCATTTCATGCTGGGGCCTGATTGGGCGGAAGGGTGTAAGGGCTGCTCGTTCCTGGCCGATCACTTCGACGGCGCGCGCGTCCACTTGGCGAATCGCGACACGAGTTTCGCGGTGGTGTCGCACGCACCGATGGAGCGCATCCAAGTATTCCAGAAGCGCATGGGGTGGCGGTTCCACTGGGTGTCGTCATTCGGGACCGACTTCAACCGCGACTACGGCGTGAGTTTCACGAAAGAGGAAGCGGCGGGAGAGGTTTATTACAACTACCACATGATGCGGTTCGGGTCGGAGGAAGCTCCCGGGCTCAGCGTGTTCTACAAAGACGACAGCGGCGCGGTCTTCCATACGTATTCCACCTACGCGCGGGGACTCGACTGGCTGATCGGCGCGTACCACTTTCTGGATCTGGTTCCCAAGGGGCGGGATGAAGACGCCCTGCCGCACACCATGGCGTGGGTGAGGCACCACGACCGGTATGGCGACCTTCTCTCGCTGGGTTCCGTGGCCGCGACTGGGAAACCGCGCGACGCGGAGAGCAAGTGATGGCGGGATGCTGCCGCGCGGGCGAGGCGCCGCGTCCGCTCGCCCGGCGGCTCTCCGGTGTGGCGGCTTCGGCGGCGCCGGGCCTGGTGCTGGCGCTCCTGCCGAAGTGTCCGTTGTGCCTGGCGGCATGGGTGGCGATGACCACGGGCATCAGTCTGTCGAGCACGGCGGCGGCCGGAGTGCGTGGGGGGATCGTGGCGGCGTGCTTTGCCACCGTGGCGCTCGTGGCGATGCGCGGTTTTCGGAGATGGCGGTCGAGTGAGCGCGCGGTGGCGGGTCACCACGTGAACGCGAGAAACGGCTCGACACGCGAATGGGAGGCGTCGAAACGATACGAGTAGCGGACGCCGATGCGAAGAGGAGTGAGGATGGCGAGCGCGTGGAATTCGAAGATGGCTTCGGCGCCGGCGGAGCGGTAAAGGAGCTCGGCGGATTGGCCGTAATCGTAAAAGAAGTTCGCGGTGACGCGCTTGAGATACGCGACCTCTTTGAGGGCGAACTCAGGGTAGGCGACGGGAAGTGAGTAATTGGCGGAGCCTTTCCAGAACGAGCGAGAGACCACTGAGTCATAGCCTCGTGGGAAGATCATCTGGCTGGAGAAGTAGTAATTGCCGGGATCGCGGCGTTCATTGCCGACTTCGACGCGGATAGCGTGGTTGCGCACCGGGCTGGGGACATAGACGGACGCGATGGCGCTGATCAGGTCGCCGTGGTAATCCGAGTTCCACGGGGTGTGCTGGTAGGAGAGGAACAGGGACTGGCCCCATGTAGGGCCGAGGTCGCGCGCGGCCAGTTGGCGGTAGCGATCGAAGGATACCCAATAGTCGAGCGGCAGTAGGCTGCCGGCGCCGATGCGGCGGGTTTCGATATTCCCACCGGCCACGAGCCAGGTGCTGTACAAGCCGCGCGAGAGATTCCAGGGGATGTGGAAACCCACGCGAGCGGCGCGCTCCGCCCACTTGGATTTGTAGGTGGGGAAGCGGACTTCGCGGGCAGTGCGGCTGAGGCCGAAATCGAGGATGGGATAGAGTCCGCTGAAACTGCCGGAAAGGTCGTAGCCAGTGGTTCGCTCGTTCCAGTCATACTGCATCCCGGCGGTGAAATCGAGAAGGCCCATTTTATCGGTAGAGTGAATCCCGAAGCCCAGGTGCGGGGGCGGTGAGGTGACGCCCCAACTATGAACATCGATCAGGTGCGCCACGCGATGGTAGGGGCGCGAGGGGAAGAGCGTGGCGGGAACCTCAGTGGTGTAATCGTGCGCGTTGGTTTCGTGATAGTGGATGTCAGCGGATTGCACGGCTTCGATGGGCAGCCAAGCGGAAGGCTGAAGATCCATTTCAGCGACGTCGAGACCGAGTGCGCCGCACTCGCTGTAGAGGAGCTTGCGGCCATCGGCGGTGACCGCAGGGTAGAGCGCGGCGAGCCTGGCCGAAGTCACCTGAAAACGGGCTTTAGTGGCGGTGTGGACGGCGTAGATGTTGTCGATGCCGTTGAAGGAGGAGTTGTAAAGCACATAGTCACCGGCGAAGACCGGGTAGCTGAGGTCTTCGTGGGAGGGAGCGATCAATTCGTCGAAGGCGCCCGAGGGCAGGTGAAGAAGCGAGAGCGCCTTGGTCCCGGTGGCGGTCTGCCGAACGATGGCCAGCGTGCGGCCATCGGCCGACCAGGCCGGTGCAAACAGATATTCTCCTTGACCCGCGGGAAAGCGTTGCTCCTGGCCGGTGACGGCATCCAGAATCACCAGTGAGCAAATGCTGGCAGCGGTGAATTCGACGGCGGCGATTCGGGAACCGTCCGGAGAGAGAGTAGGAGACTCGACCCTGCCGCCGCGCGCGAACTGGCGAATGTGGCCGGTCTGGAGATCGCGGAGGATGATCCGGGTCCAGCCGCGCTGCCAGCGAGGATCGGGGATATTTTCCTGCCAGACGATTTTGCCCGCGGCAACGGAGAGGCGCGCGACCCCGGAAGGAGCGTAGTGGAAGACAGTCTCTTCGGAGCCATCGGAGTGAAGGCGGATGAGGGCGAGTGGATAGTCGTTCATGCCGGCCTTCTGGGCCAGTACGGCGCCGTCAGAGTCGTAGACCGGAAAGCTGTAGCTCGTCCACACGGATTTTGAAGCGCGGTTGAGCACGCGGGCCTTCGTGTGTGGGACGGCATCGGCTTTGGCGGTCCAGAGTTCGTTGGTTTCGGAGATCACGTCGGCATAGGTGGCACTCACGCCTCGACCAGTCTCCTTGTGCATGGCGCGGGAGAGGGCGAAAGGGTTCCAGGATTGGCGCGTCCAGTCGCGCAGGATGCGGTTCCAGGCCTCTGTGCCGCCGGAGTGGTTGACGCGGCTGATCATCAGCGCACCGAGGGAATAGGCATCGGGAACGGCGTCCCTGTAAGAGCCGTGCACCGCCTTCATGTAAGAGAAGCGGCGGCCGGAGAGCATATTGGCGCGCATCAGCAGGCTGGCGCCCGGCAGACGCTGCTGGCCGCCGCCGGTGAAGGCGGTCTCAGCCACGGCGGCATCGCCTTCGAGCCACCAGCGCGGGATGCCCCAGGTCTCCATGAAGCTGAGGCCGTTATCGCCGAACAGGGCGGTGGCAGCGCGCGTGAAGCCGCGGTTCAGGGCGCGGAACTGGATCAGGTGGCGGCCTTCGTGGGCGGACATCAGCGTGAGCCAGCGGTTGGTGCCGATGGTGCCCTGCGAGGGAGGCGTGTACCAAACCGCGCGGAAGGGCCAGAGGGTGACATATCCGCCAACGGATCCGGTCGGGCCCTGGTTGTCGAAGATCACGGTGGCAGGCTTGGGGTGGACGCCGAAGGAGCCGGACATGGGCCCGTAGAAGGTCTCGAGCTCGTTGGCGGCGCGGTTGGCGTCGGATTCGAGATCGTGGGGAAAGAGGACCCGGAAGTGAGGGCTGCGGATTTCCCGCCAGTCGATTCCAGGGGGATTCTGGGCCATGGCGGCGGTGACGAATAGCAAGACCGCGATCGCTGGGCGCATAAGCATGACCTCCGCGAGAGAGAGTGCATGCGGCGGCCCGCCGGGCGGCACGCGGCGAAGTGGATGATTTGATTGGCGCGATTAGGAACGGGAACGGAGAAGACACTATCCGCCAGGTGAGCAACCAGCGGGAAGACTCACCTTTCGGATAGACTGCGGCGCGGCAGCACGTTGGGCGCCCGCGCCGGCCGCGGCGCGCGGCGATTTCCCACAACGGCCGCCCCCACGCGATACAGCAACAACACACCGACGATGGCGCCATAGAGCAGCGGCAGGCGTACATCGGATTTGACTAGCCAGTAGTAGTGGACCACTCCGGCCAGTGCGCTCACGTACACCAGGCGATGCAGTTGCCGCCAGCGCTTGCCACCCAGGCGGCGGATCCAACCGGCGGTGGAGGTGATCGCCAGCGGCGCCATCAGCACGAAGGCCGCAAAGCCGGCGGTGATGAAGGGACGCTTGGCGGTGTCTTTCCAGATCTGTGAGAGATCGAACAATTTGTCGAGCCACAGATAAGTGAGGAAGTGGAGGGCGCCGTAGAAGAACGCGAACAGGCCCACCATGCGGCGGTACTTGATGAGGGCCGGCACGCCCAGCAGTCTTCTGAGGGGAGTGACGGCCAGCACCAGGGCGAGGAAGCGGATGGTCCAATCGCCCGTGAAGTGGGTGATGTACTCCAGCGGATTGAGCGTGAGGTCCTCGTGCCAGAACCGCCAGGCCAGCCACAAGGCCGGAGTGAGGCACACCAGGAATACGGGGATCTTCAGCCAGTTTCGCTTGCGCATGGTCAGTAGTTCTTCTTCAGATCCATGCCGGAGTACAGACCGGCCACCTGGTCGCCGTACCCGTTGAATATCTGGGTCGGGTGGTTCTTGAAGAAAGAAGGCAGGCGCTGCTCCATGGCCTGGCTCCAGCGCGGATGATCCACGTTGGGATTGACGTTGGAGTAGAAGCCGTACTCGCGCGCATTGGCCATGTTCCAGGTGGTGGCCGGCTGGCCGCCCACGAGTTTGATCTTGACGATGGACTTGATGCTTTTGAACCCGTATTTCCAGGGAACCACCAGCCGCAGGGGCGCGCCATCCTGCGGCGGCAGCGTCTCGCCGAACATGCCGACGCACAGCAGGGCGAGCGGGTGCATGGCTTCATCGAGCCGCAGCCCTTCCACATAGGGGAATTGGATGCCGGCGATGTTGGGTTGGGCGAGCGGCATTTGGCGGGTGTCCCAGTAGCTCTCGAAGGCCACGTATTTGGCTTTCGACGTGGGCTCGACCTGCTTGAGCAAGGTGCTGAGCGAATAGCCGATCCAGGGGACAACGATCGACCATGCCTCGACGCAGCGGTGCCGATACACGCGTTCCTCGAGCGGCGCGAGCTTCAGAATCTCATCGATCGTGAACTTGCGAGGCTTGGCCACATCGCCTTCAACGGAGACCGTCCACGGGCTGGTGCGGAAGTTGCGTGCCTGGTCGGCGGGCTGGTCCTTGCGTGTCCCGAACTCATAGAAATTGTTATAGTGCGCCACTTGGTCGTAGGTGTTCTGCTTTTCGGTGGTGCTGAACGGGCTCTTGACCAGGTTGGGCAGCTTGGTGCCGGCCACAGCCCGCCGCGAGGGAGCGAGCAATTCGCGGCCGACCGCGGCGGCCGCGGGGAGCGCGGCGAGGAACTTGCGGCGGTTCAAATAAACATCTTGAGGAGTGATTTCCGAGTAGCGGAAATCCGGCGGTTTCGAGATCAGCATCGTACACCCTACTTTACGGAGTTGGACGCTAGAAAGTTATGGCTGGGTTCGGAATTTCTTGGGGGGTGGGGGCGGTGTGCAATCGGATCTGTCAGGGCATGTTAGCATCAACCCCAGATGGCACTTGCGGATTTGACCAAACAGCTCGCCCAGCAGGCGCTGCTTTCCGCCACCAAGGAGCCGCCGCCGGCCGCGCCGCAACCGGACAATCCCGGCGGCGTCATGCTGGCACAAATCGCCGCCATGCAGAGGCCGCTCAAAGAGGACGAAGAGCTGGTAGTGACGTTCGAAAGCGGCGGCGAGCAGATCCGCCTCGCCGAAATCTTCATGGCATCGCCGCAGGTGGCAGTCCTCACCGGCACGGACGGCAATCGCGGCTTCACCCGGGTGGTGGCGGCCGTGGCGGCGCTGCAATTGGTTTGCCGGGTGGTGAAGGTACAGCCCGGCGCCAAGGCGGCGCGGGTCGGGCTGTTCACTCCGAAACCGAAAGATTCCAACGGGTGATGACGCGCGTGGAGTGCTCATAGCCGAGCGTGCTGAGCGTGGCGGTGGAGAGCGCGAACAGCCGGCCCTCGGCGGGCTCGAGCCCTAGCCAGCGCGCGGTCAAAATGCGCAGCAGATGTCCGTGCGCGAACAGTAGCACCTGCCCTTCGGCCCGACCGGCGCGGGCGATTACGCTTTCGGCGCGCGCGGCCACCTGTTCGACGGTTTCGCCGCCGGCGGGGCCATCGGCCCACAGCGACCAGCCGGCGCGTTCCTTGTGGATCTCCGCAGTGCTCCGGCCTTCATAGGCGCCGTAATCCCATTCGCGGAGATTGGAATCGACCAGGGCTGCATCGCCGAAACCCGCCAGGGCGCAGGTTTCGCGGGCTCGGCCGAGCGGACTGGTCAGCACGAGTGCGAACTGGCGACCGGCCAGGTACCGGCCCAGCGCCGCAGCCTGCGCCCGTCCGTTGGTGGTGAGAGGGATGTCGGTGCGCCCGGTATGCGCGCCCGACAGGCTCCATTCGGTCTCTCCGTGGCGGGCCAGCCAGAGTTCCAGCATCCGTGCGACCAAGATACCATAGGCGCAGCGGAGGGCATGGATGACGGCTGTTGCCCCCTCTCGTGAATCATGATTGATTGAAGAGGATGCACCGATTGCTCCTGCTGTTGCCGATCGCCGCCGCCCTCCAAGCCGGCACTCCAATTCCGGGTCTCATGCCCTTACCCACGAAAGTCGAGCCGGCTGCCGGCGCCTTGCCGATCGGCGCTGCGGTGTCCGCTACTGCCAATCTGGACGATGCCCGCCTGGAATCCGCGTTCGACCGGCTGATCGCACGGATGACCGGCCAGACGGGCATCGCGATCCAGCGGGTGCCGCCCGCCGATCCGGCGCATCCGACTGTGCGCGTGGAATGCGCGGGGCGCGGGGCCGACTATCCGGCGTTGGGCGAGGACGAATCGTATCGGCTCGACGTGGCAGCGGATGGCGCACACATCGCGGCGTCCACGGTGGACGGGGCGCTGCGCGGCATGGAAACCTTGCTGCAATTGATCGCCCCAGGGCCGAACGGATTCCAGATCGCCGCCGTTCACATTGAAGACCGGCCTCGCTTTCCGTGGCGCGGATTGATGATGGATGTTTCGCGGCACTGGATGCCGGTGGAGGTCGTGAAGCGGAATCTGGATGCCATGGCCGCGGTCAAGCTGAACGTGTTCCACTGGCACCTCTCTGACGACCAGGGCTTTCGCGTCGAGAGCAAGCGCTTCCCGCGCCTCGCGGAGCGCGGCTCCGACGGCCATTACTACACACAGGACCAGATCCGCGCGGTGGTGGCATACGCGCGCGACCGCGGCATCCGCGTGGTTCCGGAGTTCGACATCCCCGGTCACACGCAAAGCTGGTTTCCCGGTCTTCCGGAACTGGCCGCCGGACCGGGACCCTTCGAGATGGGCCGGCACTTCGGCGTGTTCGATCCGGTGATGGATCCGAGCCGCGAAGAAACGTACGCGTTAATTGACGAGTTCATCGGAGAGATCGCGCCGTTGTTTCCCGATCCGTATTTCCACATCGGTGGAGACGAGGTCAATGGAAAGCAATGGAACCAATCGCCCGCCGTGCAGGCTTTTGCGAAGGAGCACGGGTTCAAGGACACGCTGGCGATCCAATTGTACTTCAGCCAGCGCGTACACCAGATTCTGGAGCGGCACGGCAAGAAGATGATTGGCTGGGACGAAATTCTGCAGCCCAATCTCGGCGAGGGCACCGTGGTGCAGACCTGGCGCAATCAGGCCTCGCTGGCGGATTCGGTGCGGCAAGGTTATCGCGGCATTCTTTCGTGGGGTTACTATCTCGATCACATGAAACCCGCCAGCTATCTATATACCGTCGATCCGTTGGGCGGCGTGGCGGCGCAGTTTTCAGCCGATGAAGCGGCGCGCGTGTTGGGCGGCGAGGCGTGTATGTGGGCCGAACTGGTGGATGCCGAAACGGCGGATTCCCGAATCTGGCCGCGCGCGGCGGCGGTTGCGGAACGGCTCTGGTCGTCCAAGGACGTGACCGATGCAGACTCGATGTACACGCGCATGGCTCGGATCAGCCGGGTCCTCGAATGGACAGGGATCCAGCATCGCTCCGAATACCAACCGATGCTCGACCGGCTGGCCGGGGAGTGTCCA
>Ga0335071_10004197_pt1 | contig 15057 bp, 17 predicted proteins | sample Lox_Sample_15_FD_206724 | JGI IMG/M metagenome (GOLD analysis project Ga0335071, IMG submission 206724) | Soil microbial communities from Loxahatchee National Wildlife Refuge, Florida, United States - Lox_Sample_1.5 | ecosystem: Environmental > Terrestrial > Soil > Wetlands | place: USA... | reverse complement strand
GTCGATCGGGAATTAATCCGATCCATCGTTTATTGAGCATACTATTAGTACGACGAATATAGGGGAAGGAAGCCACCATGCCCGCCAGACCCATCAGGCTCGGATTGACGCTGCCCGGCCGGAACTCCGTACCGGAGATGGCCGAGGAAGCGCCTCGGCACTGCTGGCACGCGACCTCGCCGCCGTGGACTCCGCAACCGGTGGGCGGCTGATCGTCTCCCTGGGCACCGGCTACGCCGAGCAAGAGTTCGACGCGGCCGGCCTACCGTTCCCTAGCCCGGGCCAGCGCGTCCGCATCCTGACCGAACACGCCACCGAAGTCCGCAGGCTACTCTCGAATCCCGGCCACATCCCCCCGCCGGTACAGACTCCGCCGCCGATCATGGTGGCCGGCGCGGGAGACAAACTGCTGACGATGGCGGCGCAGCAGGCCGACATCGTCGCCATCGCCTCCATGGGCACCGACGCCGATCTGGCCGAACGGGTCGGCTTCGTCAAAGACAAAGCCGGGAACCGCGTCGACGACCTCGAATTGAGCTTCTCCTTCTTTCAAGTCTCGATGGACGGCCCCAGCGACCTGTCCCTGTTGCGGCTGCTCGAGCCCGACGCTCCCGAGGCCGAGCTCCGCAAGCTCACCACGCTGCTCGACCTTCCCGTTTTCGGTGCGGTCGAACGCATCCAGAAACTGCACGAGGAACTCGGTATCAGCTACTTCACCTTCAACAAGACCTTCGGAACGTCCTGGGAAACCCTCGAGAAGCTCGTCGCGGCCGTCAAATAGATCAAGGAGAGAACGTTATGTCCCGCAAAGCCGAAACCACCGCTGCCCGCCTCTGCGCCGGAGACCACTTTCCGCAACTGGAACTGACCGGCATCCTCGACGAACCCATCGCTATCCCCGACCCCGGAGGCGCGTTGACCCATCTGCAATTTCGGCGGTTCGCCGGTTGTCCGATCTGCAACCTGCACCTGCGCTCGATCACCGCACGGCTCGACGAGATCACCGCCGCCGGCATCCGGGAGGTCGTCGTATTCCATTCCACCCCTGCCGAACTGCGCAAGTACGAGAAAGACCTGCCCTTCCCGGTCGTCGGCGATCCCGACCGGAAGCTGTACCGCCGCTTCGGTGTCGAGGCCGCGGCCAGGGCAATACTCAACCCCGGCGCCTGGCGGGCGCTGCCCAGCGGGTGGTGGTATGCGCTCCGGAACGCGATCAGTCAGCACCGAGCACCGATGCCGGCCAGTCCGACCAACGGCAATCTCGGCCTGCCCGCGGACCTGTTGATCGACGCCGACGGTGGCGTCGCTGCAGTGAAATACGGCAAGCACGCTTACGACCAGTGGTCGGTCGACGACCTCCTCGCCATGTCGCGGCACTTCACCCGGTGACGACGGGCAAGCGCGCCCAGCCGCGCACGCTCGCGGTGTGCGCCCGTTCGGCGTTGGCGTGGTCGACTTCCCAATCGGGCCAGCGCTTGAGCACCTCTTCCAGCGCCACCCGGGTCTCCATCCGGGCCAGCGCCGAGCCGAGGCAGAAGTGCAGGCCCTGCCCGAAGCTGAGGTGGCCGCCCTCGCGGTGGATGTCGAAGCGGTCGGGATCGGCGAATCGGCGTTCGTCTCGGTTGGCGGAACCGTTGAGCAGCAACATGAATGATCCCTCCGGGACGACGCGGCCGTGGTGCTCGGCGTCGCGGGCGACGTAGCGGGCCTGCACCGGCGACGGGGGTTCGTAGCGCAGGGTTTCCTCGACCGCGCCGGGGATCAGCGACGGATCCGCGACGAGTTCGCGGCGCTGGTTCGGGTGATCCGACAGCAGCTGTCCCATGAAACCGATGAGCCGGGCGGTGGTTTCGTTGCCGGCACCGGCGATCATGGCGGTGTAGGCCAGCACCTCGGTCCGTGACAGGGGGCGCCGCGTGCCGTCGGGTTCATCGATCTCGGCGCGCAGCAGGTCGGTCATCAGGTCATCGGACGGATGACTGGCGCGCCATTCGATGTACTCGGCGAACATAGCGATGGTGTCCGCGAACAGGTTCGGGTTGACCCCACCGGGCTTGCGGCCCTCGGTCATTTCGATGAAGGCCCCGTTGCGATCCCGTATGTTCGCCTGGTCCTCCTCGGGGATGCCCAGCAGGTAGCCGATGGTCCGCATCGGCATCGTCGCCCCGAGGTCGGCGATGAAGTCGAACCCGCCGGCACCGATCAGCGGGTCCAGTTCCCGGACGCAGAATCCCCGCACCATGGACTCGACGTCCAGCATGCGCCGGGGCGTGAAGACTCGGGACAGCAGGCGGCGGTGCAGGTCGTGCAGCGGCGGATCCTCGAATAGCAGGATGCCCGGTGGCACTTCGATGTTGTTGAAGAGGATGTCGGCGGTGGTGCCGCGACCGGATCGGTAGGTCTCCCAGTTCGGCAGTTCGCGTGCCACGTCCTCATACCGACTCAGCGCGTAGAAGTTGAACTTCTCGTTGTAGTACAACGGCGCCTCTTCGCGCATGCGCTTCCACACCGGGTACGGATCGTCGTCGATGTCGACGTCGTATGGGTCGTAATACAACTCGACGGCCCTAGTGCCTGTCATGATCGTGTTCCTTCCGGTGCAGGAAGCCGTGCAGGATCGCCTGGACGAGCTCCTCCACGATGACCTCCCTCGACGGCTGCTTGGTTCCGAAGTACGTGGAACGCAACGCGGCCATGCCGGCGATCATCGCCACCGTCGAATGCGCCGGCAGGTCCGGGTGATCCGACCGCAGCCCGCGCAGATGCATGCCCTCGGCGCTGATCCGGCCGAGCACCGTAAGCGCCCGCCTGACGTCGGCAATGCCCGCGTCGGCCATCTCCTCCTCGGTGAGGGCCTCGGATGCCATCAGCGTCAGCAGGAGACCCTGGTGTTCGACGAACACGTCGTAGAGCTGCCCGACGAAATGCCCGGCGAGCTCCTCCTCCTTGGTCTCCTCGGGGATGACCGACTGCCAGGTCCGGCCGAATTCGTCGACGAAGCTGGTGAACGGCAGGACGAGCGCCTCGCGGAACAGCGCCGCCTTCGATCCGAAGTGGCGAAACAGCAGGTGCTCGGTAACGCCGGCAGCCTGGGCGATTTCACGCGTGGTGGTGCCGCGGTAGTCCTGGCGGGCGAACAGGTCTCGGGCGGCGTCGAGCAGTAATTTGCGCGGTGCGCCACGCGGCCGGCGCGTGGCCGCGGTAGTTGCAGATCGCTGGGCCACGACTTTTAAGATAGCATGCACTATCTTCATGAATCGACCCGTTATGGGAAGGGCGCGGACGTGGGCGCAGTCATCATGCTTGGCACGCTGTTCGGGCTGATCGCCCTGATCTTCGGCTTGGTGCTGCGCTTCGACAAGGGCGACCGATGAGCGCCGGGATGACGCCCTTGATGCAGGCGGCCAGTGGCTTCGCCCTCGTCGGTGGCATCACATTCACCGCAATCGGTGTTTACCTGAGCGTGCGCCGACGCCGGCTGCACCCACTGCTGCTCCTCTGCATCTCGGCGATCTCGTTCTCTTGGATCGAGGCGCCCTATGACTGGGCGATGTACGCCCAGTTCCCGCCCGCTATTCCGCGAATGCCGTCATGGTGGCCGCTCAACGTGACGTGGGGTGGGCTGCCCTCGTTCGTTCCCATCGGCTACATCTCCTACTTCGTGTTTCCGGCGGTGACCGGCGCGGCGCTGGGGAGATGGCTGAGCGCGAAACTCCAGTGGCGCAGAGCGATAACACTGTTGACTGTCGGCCTCGTCGTCGGGTTTTGCTGGGCGCTTCTCTTCAACGGGTTCCTGGGAGCCAAACTCGGCGTCTTTTATTACGGCCGCGTGATCCCCGGGCTTGCGATACGTGAGGGAACCATTCACCAATACCCGCTGTATGACTCCCTCGCGATGGGCATACAAATGATGGTGTTCACCTACCTGCTGGGCCGGACCGATTCGCAAGGACGAAATGTGTTGGAGGCGTGGGCCGAGAAGAGGTCGTCGAGTCGCATTGGAGCGTCGGTCCTGTCCGTTGTCGCGATCGTCGTCTTCGGAAATGTGCTCTACGGAGCAGTTTTCGCGCCCCACCTCGTGACGAAGCTGGGCGGCTGGGTAACTTCGGGGCCGACGGGCCAGTTGTTCCCGGGCGTGCCGAACCAACCCCCTTAGGCAGGCGAGAACTCAGCCGGTGAAGACGGGCAGCTTGGACCAGCCCCGCACGCTGGACGTGTGCGCCTTGGTCGCGTTGGCGTAGTCGACTTCCCAATCCGGCCAGCGCTTGATGACTTCCTCGAGCGCGACCCGCGCCTGCATGCGCGCCAACGCCGACCCCATGCAGAAGTGCAGCCCGTGGCCGAAGCTCAGATGCGTGGCGCCGCGATGGATGTCGAACGTCTCCGCGTCGGGAATCCGGCGTTCGTCCCGGTTGGCGGATCCGTTGATCAGCAACATGATCGACCCCTCGGCGACCCTCGTGCCATGGCATTCGACGTCACGGGCGACGTAGCGCGCCTGTACCGGGGAGGGCGCTTCGTAGCGTAAGACCTCCTCGATGGCCATGGGAATCAGCGACGGGTCGGCCGCGATCTGCCGGCGCTGATCGGGGTGCTCGGCCAACAGTTGGCCGATGAAACCGATGAGTCGCGTGGTCGTTTCGTTGCCCGCGCCGGCGATCATGCTGGTGTACAGCAGGACCTCGGACCGGGCCAGCCGCCGAGTCCCGTCGGCGTCCTCGACCTCGGCGTTGATCAACTGCGTCATCAGGTCGTCGGAGGGGTGGTCCACGCGCCAATCGATGTAGTTCGCGAACATCTCGTGGCTGTGCTCCAGGAAGTCTTGTGGAACCGCCCGGAACGTGCCCTTTTTCAGGGTGAGCTGGCTGCCACCCTTGTCCCGGATCGCTACCTGATCGTCCTCGGGGATGCCCAGCAAGTAGCCGATCGTGCGCATCGGGACCATCGCGCCGAGGTTCTCGACGAAGTCGAACCTGCCCGTGCCGACGAGCGGGTCCAGCGCGCGCACGCAGAACGCCCGGGTGAGCGGCTCGATGGCCTCCATCCGCCGCGGCGTGAAAACTTTTGACAGCACGTGGCGATGAACGTCGTGGATCGGCGGGTCCTCGAAAAGGATGACACCGGGCGGCAACTCGATACCGCTCATGATGATGTCCATGGTGGTGCCGCGACCCGATCGGAACACGTCGAAATTCATCAGTTCGCGGGAAACGTCGTCGTAGCGGCTCAGCGCGTAGAAGTTGTACTTGTCGTTGTGGTAGAGCGGTGCCTCGTCGCGCAGCCTCTTCCAGACCGGGTACGGATCGTCGTCGATGTCGAAATCGAACGGGTCGTAATACACCTGGGCGGTGCTTGCTCCGCTCACAGCGCCGCCTTTCGCTCCGAGAGCGCCTCGGGCAGCACGACGTCGCCCACGCGCTTGAGGTACGGCCACGCGACCTCCGGCGGAAGTCCGCCGCACAGCGGCGAAAGGTTGAGTATCTGGCCGGCGCGGACCCGCGAGATCGCCTCCGGGACAGAGATAATGACGTGCGACGCTGGCGCGGCACGCAGCTCGTCGACGGTCTGCACGTGCGAGAAGCCGGCCGTCGTCTCGTCCCCGGGATTCCACTCCGCATAGGTGCGCACGTCATGCAACAGATGCTCGCCAAGCTCTTGCCAAGCCTGGTCCACGTCATCGGCGACGAAAACGACTGAGGGGGTGTCGCGGCCGGGAAACATCGTCGGGCCAGGCGTATGACCCTGCTCGCGGCAGGCCTCCTCGTATGCCTCCTGCATGCCGGGTGCGTTGGCGTTGCCCAACATGCCCAGGCCATACCTGCCGGCCCGGCGGGCCGCCGCCACGGTGCCGCCGCCCCACATCAAACCGGGGCCGCCGGCGGTGTGCGGGCGCGGCGTCACCATGATCCGTCGTCCGTCTCGGCTGACCGTTTCGTCCGAAAGCAGCGAGCGCAGCAGCTCGAGCTTCTCGTCCGCGAGCCGCCCGCGACCCTTCAGTGCCACGCCGAAGTGCTCGAACTCCTCGGGCCGATACCCCAGGGCCAGGATGTACGACGCCCGCCCGTTGCTGATGATGTCGAGGACCGCCATGTCCTCGGCGAGGCGCACGGGGTCGTAGAACGGGAGAATCAGGATCAGGCTCAGCGCCAGGCGCCGCGTTCTCGCGGCCACGGCCGACGCCAACAAAAGTGGGGACGGCAGGTAGCCGTCCTCGGACCCGTGATGCTCGCAGAACACCGCGGCCAGCCCGTCATGATCCTCGGCCCAGGCACACATTTCGGGTACGGCGCCGTACAGCGCCACTTTCGGCGCCCCCCACGACGGGGCGCGCATGTCGAAGCGCAGTGTGAACACACCCAGCTCCTAGACAACCTAAGATTTGTTGCCCGTACGCTACGTGGCCTCCAAGAGCTGCGTCAACGCCTAGGCAAAGACGTGGCGCGGCAAAGTCGTCGGGATGTCCAGCGAGCTGAGCAGGCCGGGCGCCGCGTCGACCACGTACGGGATCGCATTGACCACCCGCATGGCCGTCGCTGTCATGGCGGCGCGCCCCGCGCCGTGGCCCTCGGCCTCCCCGAGCGTCAATACGCAGTGAACATCCGGATCGCCTTCGATGTCGACGCGATAGGTCGCGTCGCACTCCGAAGTCGGCCAGTCGGAGGCGACGTCGCGGGCCATCCGGATGATGTGCTCGATCACGATCGCCTCGCGGCCGTTGACCACCCCCGCGGCCCGGGTGCGCACCGCGCCGCAGGTGCCCGCCTGGATGGTGCCGAATGCCACCTCGATGTCGCGATCGGTAACCTCCCGGTCGAGGGAGCCGTTGATCCGCTCCACCTCCACATCCAGCCCGCTGGCTATCAGGTATATCGGTGCCTTCCAAGCCATTTCGATGAAGCCGGGTGTGGATAGCATGGGAGAGAAATCCGGTGGGCGGCCGAAGCCCATCCCGTCCATCATCACGTCGGCCACCGGGTAGTGGTCGTTGAGGGCGACCTCGCTGGCCGTGATGGTGCGGATGTTCTTCGACTGCGTCGTCATGAGCAACGCCAGCTGATCGGACGCGAAGCCGGGAAAGATGCCCGAGACGTAGAACGAGGCCCCGCCGGACTTGGCCGCCGTCTCGAGTTGGTCGCGCCAGTCCGGGGCGAAATACGAGGGCGGATACACCAGGCTCGTCGACGATGTCGACACGACGTTGATGCCCGCCCCCAGCAGCCGCAGGTAGTCCGGCACGGCGGCGCCGTCGCGGTCCGGACCGCTCGCGGCGTACACCACGGCGTCGGGGGCCAGCGCGATCAGCGCGTCGGCGTCGTGGGTAGCCCTCACGCCCAACGGCTCGATGCCCGCCAGCTCGCCCGCGTCCTTGCCGACCTTGTCGGGCGAATGAACCCATACGCCAACGAGTTCCAGATCCGGTCGGCGGCGGATGGCATCGATCGCGATCGATCCGACTCCGCCGGTGGACCATACAACGACTCGTGTCACAAGCACTCTCCTTACGCGTGGGCCCGGGCGGCGGCGGCCGCGGCGCGCTCGAGGTAGGGCCACGCCACGTGGGGCGGCACGCCGCCGCACAGCGGGTGCAGCGGGAGGGGCCGCCCGCCGCGCACGAACTCGGTTGCCTCCTCAGGCGTGAGGATGCGGTAGGGGCCGTTCTCCGCGCGAAGTTCGGCCACGCTGTCAGCGCGGGTGATGCTGGCCACCGAGTCGTCGTGGGGCCGGTACGACGCCGCCATCACCGCGTCGTGCAATAGATACGGCCCCAGCGCATCCCAGGCCCCATCGACGTCGTCAGCGACGAAAACCGCTGTGGCAGCGCCTCGGACGGGAAACTGGATCATTCCGAACTCGTGTCCGTGGGCGCGGCACTGTTCTTCGTAGAACTCCTTGAGGCCCGCCAGATCGGTCTGGGAGACGAACCCGAGGCCGAAGCGGCCGGCACGCCGGGCCGCGGCCTTGCTGCCGCCGGCAATCAGCATCATCGGCCCGTCGGACGAGCCGCTCGGCGGCGTGACCCGGACCGTGCGCCCCCGGTATTCGACGGCCTCGCCGCGCACCAGCGGGCCCAGCACGTCGAGGATCTCATCGGCCACCCGGCCGCGGGTGGCCATGGCGATGCCGAAGTGCTCGTATTCCTCGCTTCGATGCCCGACACCGAACACGTAGGACACCCGTCCCCGGCTGATCAGGTCGAGGACGCTCATCTCTTCGGCCAGCCGGACGGGATCCCACAACGGAATCGGCACCGCGGCAAGAAGGATCGCCAACGTGTGGGTCCTGGCCGCGATCGCCGAGGCCAGCATGAGAGGCGCGGGCAGGTGACCGTCGTCGGCCCCGTGATGCTCGGAGAGAACCACCAAAACAGCGCCCCGGGTTTCCGCCCACGCGCACATGTCGATCGCCGCGGCGTAGAGGTCGGCGGCCGGCGCGGCTCGGCCCGGACCTCGCATGTCGAACCTGAGCGTGAACACTCACAGCACCATAACCTAAAATTTGTTCGTTAAGATAGTGCGTGCTTTCTTAAACCATTGACCGCGTGGACCCGCGGCTGTTAGCTTGCGACGTAAGGGCAACGGCCGCCTCGGCTTTCATCGTGTCCGCACCTGAGGAGGAACGAGATGACGGCTCATCGCGTGGTGGTGTGGGCGACGGGCGGTATCGGGTCGATCGCGATCCGCACCATTCAGCATCGCCCCAATCTGGAATTGGTCGGTGTGTGGGTGCACTCGCCGGAAAAGAACGGCAAGGACGCCGGCCAGCTCGCCAACGGCGAGCCCATCGGCCTGGCTGCCACCAATGACGCGGATGCGTTGATTGCGCTGCGGCCCGATTGCGTGATCTACGCGGCCAGCGGCCCGGAACGTGATGCGCTGGCCGTCCCGGACTACGTCAGGCTGCTCGAGGCGGGCATCAACGTCGTCACGACCAGCACCACCCGTCTGGTCAACCCGCACGCCTACGAACCCGCCGAATGGCGCGACCAACTTGTCGCCGCGGCGAAGCGGGGCCAGGTGTCGCTGTACGCGTCAGGGATCGAGCCGGGCTTCGCCGCCGACTACCTGCCCCTGGTCCTGACCACCCAGTCGTCGTCGATCGAAAAGATCCACTCGTTCGAGATCGGCCTGTACGACGACTACGGGGTTCCCGACATCATGAGCGACGCGTTGGGGTTCGGCCGGCCGCTCGAATACCAGCCCTGGATCGGCTTCCCGGGTGCGATCGCCGGCGAATGGCAGGGGCAGATCCGCCTGGTCGCCGACGCGCTGGGCGTCGAAGTCCAGGAGGTTCGCGAGGGTTTCGACCGGGCCGTCACCAACCGGACGCTGGAGGTCGCGATGGGCACCGTCGAGGCGGGGACGTGCGGCGCGCTGCGCATGCGGGCGATCGGGGTGGTCGACGGCCGCGAAGCCATCGTCATCGAGCACGTCACCCGCCTCGCGCACGACGTCGCCCCGGACTGGCCGACCGGGATCGGCGACCTGTCCTACCGCATCACGATCACGGGCGACCCCGACATCGACTGCACCATGGCGGCCACGCTGAAGGATCCCCGCAAGGCCGGAGTCGCGGGCATGACCTCCGGCGCGGGCGCGATGGTCGCCACCGCGATGCGCGTCGTGAATGCCGTGCCGTATGTCGTTGCCGCAGAACCGGGACTGCTGAGTTCGGTCGACCTGCCGCTGACGATTCCAAAGCACGCGTTTGGCACCTAGTCTGCCGGGGTGACGTTTAACCCGCTGGAGGAACTCACGTTGCCCCAACTGCGGCTGCGCACCAGCATGAAGTGGCGCGCGCATCCGCAGGACGTGTTGCCGCTCTGGGTCGCGGAGATGGACGTCAACCTGGCGCCGACGGTGGCCGCCGCGCTGCGCCGGGCCATCGACATCGGCGACACCGGATACCCTTGCGGCACCGCGCTTGCCGAAGCGGTCAGTGAATTCGCCTCGCAGCGTTGGCAATGGCACGACCTGGAGGTCGGCCGCACCGCGATCGTGCCCGACGTCATGCTCGGCGTCGTCGAAATGCTTCGGCTGGTCACCGACCGCGGTGACGCGGTCGTCGTCAACTCACCGGTCTACGCCCCGTTCTACGCGTTCGTCGCACACGACGGCCGGCGGGTGATCGAGGCGCCGCTGGGCACCGACGGCCGAATCGACTTGGCCTCCTTGGAGGAGGCGTTCGCGCGTGCCGGCGCTTCGGGCCGCAGGGTGGCGTACCTGTTGTGCAACCCGCACAACCCGACCGGGTCGGTGCACACGGTCGAAGAACTGCGCCGGGTTGCCGAGCTTGCCCGCCGCTTCGATGTCCGGGTGGTGTCGGATGAGATCCACGCGCCGGTGATCTTGCCGGGATCGCGATTCGTTCCCTACCTGACCGTGCCGGGCGCGGAGAACGGCCTGGCCGTGACGTCTGCCTCGAAGGCGTGGAACCTCTCCGGCCTGAAGGCGGCCCTGGCCATCGCAGGTCCCGAGGCGGCCGCCGACCTTCGCCGGATGCCGGAGGAGGTCAGCCACGGTCCGAGCCACTTCGGCGTCATCGCCCATGCGGAAGCGTTCCGCAGCGGCGGCGACTGGCTCGGCGCACTGCTGGACGGCCTGGACGCGAACCGGACATTGCTTGGCGATCTGGTCGCCGAATATCTCCCAGGTGTGAAATATCAATGGCCGCAAGGCACTTACCTCGCCTGGCTCGATTGCCGAGAACTCGGCTTTACCGAGGAGCCCGCCGATGGGCTGGCCGTGGTCGCCGATCTGGCCGGGCCGGCGCGCTGGTTCCTCGACCACGCCCGCGTCGCGCTCAGCTCCGGACACGTCTTCGGAACCGGCGGCGCCGGGCATGTGCGGTTGAACTTCGCCACCTCCAAAGCCATTCTCGGCGAGGCCCTATCGCGCATGGGCCAAGCGCTCGAAAAGGCGCGGTAGCTACGCGGGGATGTCCTCGGCGCGGTCCAGGTTGCGGAACCCTTCCGCGGGTTTCTTGATGCCCAACAGGAACGGCAGCGAGCTGAACTCGAACTTCGCCGTCGCCCCGAACCGGCCGAAGAAGCCGCGCGCGGGCGGCGCCGGCAGAACAGCCGGCACCTCCGACGTGGTGAGGTCGATGTAGTGCGTCGACGTGTCCCCGATGCCCTCGAAGTGGTGCACCAGCGGCTTGCACAGCCCACGCATCGGGTCGTCGAGGCACGCGGCGACCGGATCGGTCATCAGCACGTACTCGAGCACGGGCACCGAGTTTTTCAGCATCCGGTGGACCAGGATGACGTCGACACCGGCGAGTTCGACGTGCCGCTTCACCCGTTGCTCCGCCACCTCGCCCACGTGGACCACGAACTTCAGCGACAGGTTGTCCAGCTGCGAACAGCTCGCGCACTCGCAGGCGATGTCGCGCTTGAATCGCTCACGCCGCGCAAGAAACGATTGGCGCATCCGTGACAGCCGGTCGCACACCAGCACTTTGGCGTTGCCGTCCGGCTCCCAGAAGAACGCGGCGTCACCCTCCAGCTTGGCCAGTTTCAGACCTTTGCCGGCGTCGATGACGGACTCCAGCAGTCCGGCCACCGTCTGCTGCGCATGCGCGAGATGGGTGCGGTTCCAGTGCATGTAGTGGGTGTATCCGCCGATGTCGGCGATGAGCAGGACCGCGCGCCGGATGGTCATGATGGTGGGCAGTTTAGTGGTTGCCGGTCAGCGTCTCAATGAATCTACTACTGGACGAAATCGCCTCGCCGCGAGAGGCTTGCAAAGGTCTCACCCCGGAGGAGCCGAGTATGGATGTGCTGCGAACCCCAGACTCCCGATTCGAAAACCTGGAGGGCTATCCGTTCGTAGCGAATTACCTCGACGTGGCCGCGAGCGACACCCGGCCGCTGCGCATGCACTTCCTCGATGAGGGACCGGCCGATGGGCCGCCGATCGTGTTGCTGCACGGCGAGCCCACGTGGAGCTACCTGTACCGCACGATGATTCCGCCGCTGGCCGACGCCGGGAACCGCGTCCTGGCGCCCGACCTGATCGGCTTCGGCCGCTCCGACAAGCCCAGCCGGATCGAGGATTACACCTACCAGCGGCACGTCGAGTGGGTAACCGCCTGGTTCGAGCGCCTCAACCTCAAGGACGTCACGCTGTTCATGCAGGACTGGGGTTCGCTCATCGGTCTGCGCATCGCCGCCGAACAGGGCGACCGGATCGCGCGGCTGGTGGTGGCGAACGGCTTCCTGCCCACCGCGGAGCGGCCCATGCCTCCGGCCTTCTACGTCTGGCGGGCCTTCGCCCGCTACTCCCCCGTGCTCCCCGCCGGTCGCATCGTCGCCGTCGGAACCGTCCGCCGGGTGCCGCCCAAGGTCCGGGCCGGCTACGACGCCCCCTTTCCGGACAAGACCTACCAGGCCGGGGCCCGCGCGTTCCCTCAGCTGGTGCCGACGTCACCGTATGATCCCGCGATCCCGGCCAACAGGGCGACGTGGAAGGCCCTGAGCCGCTGGGAGAAGCCCTTCCTGGCCATCTTCGGCGGGCGCGACCCCATCTTCGGGCGAGCGGACCGCCCCCTGATCAGGCACGTCCCCGGCGCGGCGGGCCAGCCGCACGCGCGCATCAACGCCAGCCACTTCATCCAGGAAGACGCCGGACCGGAACTGGCCGACCGCGTCCTGTCCTGGCAGCAGGCCCTGCGCTGAACCCCTTACCGGGTGCTGATCAGTCGCGAGACGCCGCGCATCACCGCCCTGCTGGCGGCGTGGCGTACCTGGTCGAGCGCCGAGCCGGCATCCGGCGGGGGCGCCGCCCCCAGGCGAGGGAACAGCGTCAGCGCGTTGGTGCGCTCGATCGCCGTCCGGGCGCCGGTGTCCAGCCCGCGGTAGGTTTCCAGGCCGGCGGCGAACAGCTTGCCGGCCGCAACGGGCGCGAAGGGCCAGTCGGAGCCGAAGGTGACGTGCCCGGGCCTGGCGAAGGCGAGCAGGGTCGGCAGCGCCGCGGAGCTCGACGACAACGCGGTGTCGAAGTAGAAGCCCGCGAAGTCATCCAGGCTGTCGGTCAGGGCGCGTCCGGTGTCGCCCATGATGGCGACCGCCATGCGGTGCGAGGCGTAGGGCACGAACCCGCCGGCGTGGCTGAGGATGAACTTGATGTTCGGGTACTTGCGCCGGACACCGTTGCGGACCAGCAGATAGGCCGCGCGGGTGGTGTCGAGCAGGAAGTCGGCGGCGAACGGCGCGACACCGTCCACCGCGGGGCCCGGCAGCTCGCCGGGATGGACGAACACCACCGCAGACCGCGCGTCCAGGGCGGCGAACAGGTCATCCTGGCCGGGCTGACCGAGGTAGGTTCCCGCGTTGTTGGCAAGCAGCACAACGCCGTCCGCGCTCAGTTCGTCGAGCGATCTGGCGACCTCGTCGACGGACTCGCGCCGGTGCGGCAACGGTACGGTCGCGAAGAAGCCGAACCGGTCGGGTTGGGCCCGGGCCAGTTCGGCGAGGTAGTCGTTGATGTCGCGCGCGAGCACTGCGGCATCGGTTGCGCCCGGCACGAACGCGGTGCCCGGCGTCGACACGGACAGGATCGCGGTGGCGACGTTCAGTTCGGCCATCGTCTGCAGCGATCCCTCCGGGCTCCACTGCGGCAACTCGCGACCGCCCGCCTTGTCGATCCCCGCCTGTCGCAACAGGTCTCGATAGAACGACGGGATGGCGTGGTGGTGGGTATCGATCCGCGACATCGCTGCTCCTTCCGTCACTGACCGCATTCAGCCGGATCTCGTTCTGTAGCGATCACTACGGTAGTGTACTGAACGCGGGTTTTCCCTGTCGCCACACACGCCCGGATGGAACGATCGGCGCATGGACATGGTGACGATGGGCCTCGTCGGTACGGTCGTGGGTGCATCGGCCATGGGCATAGCGGGCGTCGCGAGGTCGGCCGCCGACAACTTGCTTCCCGGGATGGTGGAAGGCAGCAAGAGCAAGCATCAGATGAAGATGCACCTGCACTCACAGCGTTGTGACGCTATCCAGCGCTGGCGCAGCGGCTTGGCGAATGCGCGCGACGCCTACCAGTACTGGGCCTGCGGCCCCCGCAACGGCGATCCGCCCAACGTCGTCGGTGACGAGTGGTTCGAAGGCTTGCGGCCGTACCTGCCGACCACCGGCGAAGCGGCCAAATTCCGCACCGCGCACGAAGTCCATTGCGACAACCCGACTCTCATGCTGCTGTCGCTCGAGATCGGGCGGGTCGAGAAGGAGTGGACCGAGGAGGCCAAGGGACGCCGGCGCCGCCCGCGCAGCTAAGGTCGAGCAATCACCCGACGCTGGGCGCCGACGTAACCGCGAGGACCGCCTCGGCGAGTTCGGGTCGGCACACCAAAAGATCGGGCAGTTTGGGGTCCGGCTGGTTGTAGGTCAACGCCGATCCGTCGATGCGCGAGGTGTGCAGTCCGGCGGCCCGGGCCACCGCGACCGGAGCCGCCGAGTCCCATTCGAACTGGCCGCCGGCGTGCACGTACACGTCGGACAACCCCTGAACGATCGACGCTACTTTGGCTCCGGCAGAACCCATTTCCACCAGGATGCCGCCCAGCGCGTCGCGAACGGTGAGCGCGATAGCGGGTGGCCGGGTGCGGGAGACGACGATGCGCGGCTGTTCGGGCGCGGCCGGAGGCGCGTCGACGTGTGGCGTCGCCAGCGTGACGGCCTGCGCCGGCAGCGCCACGGCACCGGCCACGAGCTCACCGGCCTGCCAGAGCGCGACGTGCACCGCCCAGTCGTCGCGGCCGAGCTCGGAGAATTCCCGGGTCCCGTCGAGCGGATCGACGATCCACACCCGCTCCGAACGCAATCGCACCGGGTCGTCGGCGCCCTCCTCGGACAACACCGCGTCGTCGGGTCGCGCACCGGCCAGCGCCTCCATCAGGAAGACGTGGGATCGCTTGTCCCCCGCCGCTTTCCGCTCGACGGCGTCGGCGCCGGCGAACTCCTCCCGAACCGCGAGCAACAGCCGCCCCGCCTCGGTGGCCAGCCGCGCGGCCAGCGCGTGATCATCGTTCATCCGCAACTCCACAGATCGG
>Ga0335071_10004196_pt1 | contig 15062 bp, 12 predicted proteins | sample Lox_Sample_15_FD_206724 | JGI IMG/M metagenome (GOLD analysis project Ga0335071, IMG submission 206724) | Soil microbial communities from Loxahatchee National Wildlife Refuge, Florida, United States - Lox_Sample_1.5 | ecosystem: Environmental > Terrestrial > Soil > Wetlands | place: USA... | reverse complement strand
CCCGTCAGATTGAGCCGCTCCACCGGCTTCCAGCCGCCGATGTCGATGGTGATGTCGCCCATGTTGCGGATGGCCACGGGGATGATCTCGCCGAAGGCCAGCGTGATGATGGCCAGGTAGTCGCCGCGCACGCGCAGGGTCGGCGCTCCGATCACCGCGCCCAGCAGCGCGGAGACGGCGGCGGCGATCCAGATGATGACCCAGAAGCTCCACGGATACCCGTAGAGGGGGGAGCCCAGCACCGGCGAGTTGAGCAGGCCCATGGTGTAGGCGCCGATGGCGAAGAAGGCTGCGTAGCCCAGGTCGAGCATCCCCGCGTAGCCCACCACGATGTTGAGCCCCAGGGCGAGCAGCACGTAGATCATCGCGTCGGTGACGGCGTGCACCGTCTGCGCGTGCAGCCACTTGTCGAGGAAGGGATAGCCGAGGAGCGCGGCGACGAGGAGGCCGGCCGGCAGCAGGCGGACCGGGCGGGCGTTGCTCACGCCTTGTCCGCGGCGCGCTCGCCCAGCAACCCCTGCGGCCGGAACACCAGGACCAGGATGAGGATCGAGAAGACGATGGCGTTGGTCCAGCGCGCGGAGATGTACTGATCGCTCCACGCGGAGAGGAAGCCGATCACGAGGCCGCCGAGCGCCGCTCCCGGCATGCTGCCGATGCCGCCCAGCACCGCCGCCGTGAAGGCGCGCAGGCCGGCCTGATAGCCCATCCACCACATGCCGATGTTGTAGTAGAGCCCCTGGATGAGGCCGGCCGCGCCGGCGAGGGCGCCGCCGATGAAGAACGTCAGCACGATGGTCCTCTCGACGTCGATGCCCATGGAGAGCGCGGTGTCCTTGTCCTGCGCCGTGGCGCGCATGGCCTTGCCCCAGCGCGTGCGGGTCACGAAGTACTGCAGCGCCATCATCAGCGGCACCGTGGCCACGAGGACGAGCAGATCCTTGGTGGTGATGAAGAGCAGCGACTCGATCCCGGCCCACTCGCGCAGGATGTCCACCGAGGGGAACACGTCGGGGTACGCGATGGGCGCCGGGCCCTTCCAGAGCAGGGCCACGTTCTCCAGCATGAACGACACGCCGATGGCCGTGATGAGCGGGGCGAGCCGGAAGGCGTGCCGCAGGGGCCGGTACGCGACGCGATCGATGACCACGTTGATCGTGCCCGTGGTCAGCATGGTCGCGAGGAACACGAGCGGGAGGATGATCACGAGCTGCCAGCCGTGCAGCGTCGTGGTCATGCCGAGGAGGGTGAGATAGCTCAGCGAGATGAAGAGGCCCAGCATGAACACGTCGCCGTGGGCGAAGTTGATGAGGCCGATGATCCCGTAGACCATCGTGTAGCCGAGGGCGATGAGCGCGAAGACCGCGCCGCGGGTCACCCCGTTGACGGTCTGCTGGATGAGGACTTCGTGCCAGTCCATATGGGTTGATCGATTCCGGGGGAGCGCGCTACCGCGCTCCCCCGGACCGTGCGGGCAGTTGGATCACGGAACGAGCAGGGATCGACTCACTCGAGGATGCTCTCGAACTGGAACTTGCATCCCACCGGCGTGTCCGCCTTCACCACCTTGAAGCCCGCCATGGTGTCGTAGTCGACGTCGCCGTTGGCGTCGAAGCTCCACTTGCCGTTGATCCCCTCGAAGTTCTTGGTCAGCGAGATGGCCTTGCGCACGGCCTCGCGCTTCTCCGCGGGATCCTTGGCCTTCTCGATCGCCGGCGCCGAGCGCTTGATCCCATCGATGGCGACCCGGGCCGCCTCCACGGCATAGAGGGCATAGGCCGTGGGCTCCTTGCCGTACTTCTTCTTGTAGTCCTCGTACGTCTTGGCCCCGACGCCCTTCATCTTCTCGAAGGGCAGCCCGGCGAAGGTCACCCGCATCTCGGTGGCCATCGCCACGTCGCAGGTCGCGCCCTTGAGCAGCTCCTCCTCGAGCAGACCGTCCGGCCCCATGAAGCGCACCCGCGGCGCCACCAGCCCCACTTCCTTCATCTGCCGGATGATCACCTGCGCGCCGGTCTCGACGACGCCGCCCATGTAGACGAGGTCCGCGCCCGATGCGCGCACCTTGGTCAGGACCGGCTTCTGGTCCGGCTGCTTCCAGTCGATGCCCTCGTTGGCCACCACCGTGAGCCCGATCTTCTTGGCCGTCACCTCGAAGACGTCGGCGATCCCCTTCCCGTACAGCTCCTGGTCGTTGAGGATGTAGATCTTCTTGGCGCCGAGAGCCTTCGCCCACTTCGCGCCCACCGCCCCCTGGATGTCGTCGGCGGGCACGGGCCGGAAGTAGTTCACGAAGCCGAGCGGTCGATAGATCTCGGGCTCGCCCGGCGCCGCCCCCTGCTTCTTGGTCAGGCCGGGATAGGTGTTGGCGGGCGTGATCTGGGCCATGTGGGCTCGATTGTTGATGGGAATGGACACCTTGGCGGCGCCGGAGTTGTACGTCCCGATGTAGACGATGGCCAGGGGATCGGCCACGGCCTTGTTGGCGTTCTCCGCCTCCACGGCGCCGTCCCACTTGCCCGTCTGCGGCGAGGCGTCGTCGAGGTTGATCACCTCGAGGCAGTAGCCGGCCACCACACCGCCCGCCTCGGCCACGGCCATGTCGACGCCGTTCTTCATGCCCGTGCCCTCGGGAATCATGGCGCCCTGCATCGGCCAGGAGGTGTAGATGCGGAGCTTTCCCTTCGGGCACTGCTGAGCGGTCGCGTCCGGTGACATGGTGGCCACCACGAGTAGCCCGGCAGCCGCGAATGCCAGAAGCCCTCTCCGCCTGCGCATAGCGTCCCCTCCCCGTGACTGCGACGTGAGCAACGAGTACCCGACCGTCCGCGTTGGCCGGATGCTGGAGAGTCGGGGCGATCCTGTCAAGGGGTTTCTTCCCGCGTGTCCTGGGCTATCCTGTCGGGCGTCGGGGACTCGGCGGCGGCGCTCCGTATCATCCACGACGATCGCGCATTCCACGATGCGGAAGGAGACGACCACCATGGCGACGACCTCAGAGCGTCTCCTCATTCCGGCCCGGTGCGGCGTGGCCGCGCGGGTGACCGCGGGCCAGCGCATCACGGTGATCAACACCCACGGCACGCAGGTGGTCGACACGTGGGCGTTCAGCGCCCGCGACGTCGCGGAATGGATGTCGATGGAGGCCAGCCGCGCGTGGTTCCTGAAGCTCCGCGCCGCGGTGGGCGACAGCTTCCTCACGAATCAGCGGCGCCCGATCCTCACGCTGGTCGAGGACACCTCGGGCGGCGCGCACGACACACTGATCGCGGCGTGCGATCTCCCTCGCTACCGGCTCCTGGGCGTGCAGGGCCACCACGACAACTGCCGCGACAATCTGCACTCCGCCTTGGGGGCGCTCGGCGTCACGGCGCCGGCCACGCCGTCGCCGCTCAACCTGTTCATGAATATTCCGTGGACAGCCGACGGCACGCTCGCCTGGGCGGAGCCGGTCTCCACGCCCGGCAGCTACGTGGCGTTCCGGGCGGAGATGGACCTGATCGTCGCCTTCTCCGCGTGTCCCCAGGACATCCTGCCCATCAACGGCCGCACCGGCCGGACCACCGAGGCGCACTTCACGATCGGGTAGCCCCGGGCCGGCCAGGCTTCCCCGTGGTTTTGGACTGCCAGACTCGCGAGGCACACTTCACGATCGAGGAGCCGGCGGCCCGCCTAGGCTTCCCGGACGCCCGCCTGAAGCCCGGCGAGCTCCTCCACCGTGATGTGGCACGCGATGCGGTGGCCGCCGGTGCTCCGCTGCACCGGCGGCGGCGTCTCGTCGCAGATCGCGCCGATTCGCCGCGGACAGCGGCTGCTGAACGGACAGCCGGGCGGCACGGCGGTGGCGCTCGGTAGCGGTCCCTCGAGGACAATGCGCGCCCGCTGGGCGTCGGGATCGGGCACGGGGACGGCGGACAGGAGCGCCTCTGTGTAGGGATGAAAGGGCGGGGCGAAGACGTCGACCGCCCGGCCCGACTCCACCACGGCGCCCAGGTACATCACGGCAACCTCGTCGGCCAGGTAGCGCACGACGGAGAGATCGTGCGAGATGAAGATCAGGGTCGCCTCGCGCTCGGCCTGGATGTCGCCCAGCAGATTGATGATGGCGGCCTGCACGGACACGTCCAGCGCAGAGACCGGCTCGTCGGCCACGATCACGTCGGGATTGCCCGCGAGCGCACGAGCAATGGCGACCCGCTGCTTCTGGCCGCCGGACAGGCGGTCGGGCTTCCGCGCCGCGATCTCGGCGGTCAGCTTCACCACGTCGAGGAGCCGCGCGGCTTCGCCCGCCCCGGTCCCGCTTCTCATTCCACGCAGGCGTCGGAGCGCGCGCCGGATCGCGTAGCCCACGCGGTGGCTCGGATTGAGCGTGCTGTCCGGATTCTGGAACACCATCTGGAGCATCCGCTTGAGCGCCAGCGGGCGCGACTCGACCCGCAGGGTCCCGACCTCCGCGCCGTCGACACGGACGCGGCCCGCGCTGGCCGTCTCGAGGCCCGCGAGCACGCGGGCCAGCGTGGACTTTCCGCTGCCGGACTCGCCGACGATGGCGAGCGTCTCGCCCCGCGCGACGCGAAGGTCGATGCCGCGCAGCGCGCGCACGGGAGCGCGCCGCGAGCCGAAGAGGCCGCGGCGGTCCGCATAGAGCTTCTCCAGCCCCTCGACCTCGACCGCGATCCGCGCCGTCCGCCGCGTCTCGGCCCCGGCTGCTCCGGCCCGCGGCCGCTCCCAGCGCGGCAGGTCCGCCTCGCGGACGCATCGCGCGAGATGACCGGCCGTGCCCGCCACGGCCGCGAGCGGCACCGGCTCCACCGTGCACGGGCCCGGCTCCGCGTGGCCGCAGCGGGGCGCAAAGGCGCACCCGGCGGGCCGCGCGCCCGCCGGCGACACCTGCCCCGGGATGGACACGAGCGGGGCCTGGCGCTTGTCGCGTCCGAGCGCAGGCAGGCAGCCGAGGAGCCCGCGCGTGTAGGGATGGCGCGGATTCGTGAAGACCCGGCGGATCGATCCCTCCTCGACGAGCTCGCCGGCGTACATGACGCCGATGCGGTCGCACACGCGAACCACGGTGCCAAGGTTGTGGCTGATGAAGAGCACGGAGGTCCGGTGGCGCCGGCGAAGCTCCGCGACCAGGTCGAGGACGGCGGCTTCCACGGTGACGTCGAGCCCCGTCGTCGGCTCGTCCATGATGAGGAGCGCGGGCTCGGCGATGAGCGCCATCGCGATCACGATGCGCTGCTGCTGCCCGCCCGAGAGCTGGTGCGGGTAGCGCTCCAGCACGCGCTCGCCGTCGAGCAGCCCGACCTCGGCCACCATGTGGAGCGCCTTGTCGCGCGCCGCGCGGGCGTGCAGGCCCTCGTGGAGCATGGGCACTTCCATGAGCTGCCGCCCCACCGTCATCACCGGATTGAGGCTGGCCATCGGGTCCTGGTAGACCATCGCGACCCGCCGGCCCCTCAGCCCGCCGAGCTCGGCCGCGGAGAGATCCGCCACGTCCCGTCCTTCGAGGTGGATCCGCCCTCCCGTGACTCTCCCCGACCGGCCGAGGTACCGGACGGCGGCCAGCGCCACCGTGGACTTGCCGCATCCCGACTCGCCGACCAGCCCCAGCGCCTCGCCCGCGCCAATCTGGAAGCTGAGGTCGGGCACGACGTTGGTCTCGCCACCGCGCCCGAAGTAGGAGATGCGAACGTGCTCGAAGGCGAGGATGGGCGCGTCAGTCACGGAGCCCGATCTCCCGCAAGCCGACGGCGAGGAGGTTGAAGCCGATCACGAGCGAGGAAATCGCCGCGCAGGGGAAGAGCGCCATGTGCGGCCACACGGACATCATGCCGTAGGTGTCCTTGACCATGCCGCCCCAGTCGGGATCGGGAGGCGGCAGGCCGATGCCCAGGAAGCCCAGCGCGCCGATGATGACCACGTTGTAGCCGGCGCGCAGGCACATGTCGACGATGAGCGGCCCGCGCGCATTGGGCAGGATCTCGACGAGCATGATGTAGAGGGGAGACTCCCCGCGCATCTTCGCCGCGGCCACGTACTCCCGGCCGCGCAGCTCGATGGTGAGGCCGCGCACGATGCGGGCGATGATGGGGGCCTTGGTGAGCGTGAGCACGGCGACGATGTTGAGGGCGGACGAGCCGAAATGGGCGAGGATGATCATGTAGAGGATGATCACGGGGAACGACAGGACGATGTCGCACGCCCGTCCGATCGCCAGGTCGATGACGCCGCCCCGGTAGCCCGCGGTGAGCCCCAGGAGCGAGCCGAGCACGGCCGCGCCCAGCACGGCCAGCGGCGCCACCGTGAGCACGGGCCGCGCGCCCCACAGGATGCGCGAGAGAATGTCCCGGCCGAGGTGATCGGTCCCGAGCCAGTGCGCGGCGGACGGCGTGGGATGCGCCACGGCCGCCATGTCGTTCGCGTTCGGCGGATACGGGGCGATGACGGGAGCCAGGACGGCCAGGGCGACCCAGAGCAGGACGAGCCCCGCGCCGATCGCCGCCGGACACGACTCTCCCAGTCGTGAGAGCTGACGCGCCCACACGCGCGCCAGACCGGCCTGTACCCGGCCCGGCGCAGCCGGGACGCCGTTGACCGTGGTGGGAAGCGCCATCGCCGGCTCAGGTCCTCACGCGAGGGTCGAGCAGCATGTAGGCCAGGTCACCCAGGATCTGCGTCAGCACCGCCACGCTGACGGCCACCAGCGCCCCCACCTCCACGAGCGCGATGTCCTTGAAGAGCGCGGCCTCGAGCATCATCCGGCCGAACCCCGGGTAGGCGAAGACCGTCTCCACCACCACCACGCCCGAGATCAGATAGTTGATCTGGAGCAGGATGACGGTCATGGGATTGATCATGGCGTTGCGGAGGGCGTGCCGCATCACCACGCGGCGGAAGCTCATGCCCTTGAGGACGGCCGTGCGGATGTACGGCCGCTGCATGACCTCGATCATCGAGGCCCGGATCATGCTGACCACGTAGCCCGCGTCGAAGAGCACGATCACCGCGACGGGCAGCACGAGCTGGGAGGCGACGGACCAGCCGCCGCCCGCGACCAGCGTGGCGGTGCCGGGCAGCCAGCCCAGGCCGACCACGAACACGCTGGCCAGGAACACGCCGAGGGCGAACTCCGGCACCGAGGCGATCACGGTGCTGAAGAGGAGGATGGCACGATCGAGCGGCGAGGACTCCCGCATGCCGGCCGCGATGCCGAGCAGCATCGACAGCGGCACGATGCAGGCGAAGGCCAGCGCGGCGAGGAACGCGGTGTTGGCGAGCCGGGTCCAGATGATGTCGCGCACCGGCACCTTGAAGCGCGTCGAGGTGCCGAGATCGCCCCTGGCGAGGCGCCCCACGAACTCCACGTAGCGGACGAGAACCGGGCGGTCCAGACCCATCTCGCGCGTGAGGTGATCGACCTGCTCCTGCGTCGCGTAGGCCCCCAGGAGCTTGCGGGCCACGTCGCCCGGGGAGAACTCGTTGAGCGCGAACACGAGGAACGACACCACGAGGAGCGTCAGGAGCAGGAACGCGACGTGCTTGAGGGCGAATCGCGCCACGGTGAGCGCCACGCTACGCTCGTCGGGCATCGCCGTCAACGAGGATCCCGCTTCCCTTGGACGTCCGCAGCGCCTAGAGTATCGAGCGTGGCGGCACAAGCGGCGGTGGCGTGGAAGGTCTTTGCTGGCGCGGCACCCGAGTTAGCCAACATCGGCGCGGCGCTCCTCCAGCAGTTCGGCCCGGGATTGGCTTTTCTCGCCACGGTTCGGCCTGACGGCGCTCCCCGTCTGCATCCCGTATGCCCGGTGCTCTCCGGAGACCGCCTCTTCGTCCTGATAACGGCCGCCTCGCCGAAGCGCAGGGATCTCGAGCGCGATGGCCGGTTTGCCCTCCAGTCGTTTCCGCAGCCGAAGCCCGGCAGTGACGAGTTCTACCTCGCCGGGACCGCGGTCCTCGTCGACGACGCGTCCACCCGCGCCGCGATCTTGGCCGACGCCAAACACCAACCGGAGCCGTCCGAGGTCCTCTTCGAGCTCTTGCTCGAGCGGGTCATGCACACACGCTGGGAGGACCCCCTCACCCCGGCGATGCGGCCCGTGCATCGGACGTGGCGCGCTCCCCTGCACGGCTGACCCCAGGAACCGGAGCATGGCGCGCGGCCCGCCCGCGCTGCTGACCGATATCCGGGGCGTGATCGCGGACGTTCTCGGCTGACCGGGTATTGTCGAGACGTCCAGGGACGAGCCGGGTGGATCTCCCTCGCTCTTCCGCGGCCCATCTCGGCCACGCGGCGCCGGGACTTCCGGCGTCGCCTTCGCGCGAGCCATCGCGACGTCGCCCCGCCGGACGGTCCAGGGGCGACGGATCGGGATCGTGCGGCCGGTGAACCAGCGAGAAGATCCACACGAGCCCGACGTACGGCGCCGACAGCGCGTGCAGGCCCACGGCCCCGGCGAGGCGGACCGCGGCGACCTCGAGGAACGGGATCGTGAGCACGGTGATGACGGCGGCCGGGAGGCCGATGCCCGCGAAGCGCCGCACGGCGGCGGCGGCGATCAGCGCCGCCGTGAAGCCCGCGAGACCCGTCTCCACCTGCCAGGCCGGCGTCCCGGCGAGATAGCCCACGCCGACGGCCGCCACCGAGGCTCCCACCATGGCGAGACCGAGCCAGCGGTCGCCGATCGATGCCACGACGGCCAGGGCCGCGCCCGCCGCCGCGTTCGGCAGGAACAGGATCTGGCCCACGCCGCGGAGACCGCCCAGCAGCACGAGGAGCAGCGGCGAGTCGGGCGGCGCCGGCATGGCGGGCAGCGCGGCGGGCCTCGTCCACGCGAGCGTCGCGAGCGCGCTCCACAGCAGCCAGAACACCGGCACGTAGGGACCGATCACCAGCGGCACCTCCCAGACGGCGAGCACGCGGTGCATGGCCATCGCCATCAGGGCGACGAGGGCTCCCCCCAGGAGGATCGACACCGCGAGGCCGGGGCCCACGGCGAAGAACGTGGCGCAGGCCAGCCCCAGATACCAGCCGTTCAGCTCGACGAGGCCCGTGTCGAGGAAGGCCTGCGGCGCCCCCACGCTCACGGCGACGATCCGGGCGAAGACGCTCGCGATCGTCCCCGCAATGGCGAGATGCGGCGCGGCGACGGCCAGCACGACGATCGCGGCCACGCCCACCCACGGGTTGTAGACGAAGAATGTCTGGCCGATGGAGGCGAGCTGTCGCACCACGGCACGACGGACCCGCGTCACGGCGCTAGCCCTGGGGGGCCGTCTCCGTCCATCGGCCGCCGACGAGCTCGTGGTCGCCCCACCTGAGCGGCATCGGGATCTCGGCGCGGATGGCCAGGTGCCCGTGGTGGCCGGCCTGCGCGGCGGGCTCGAGCCAGAAGCCTTCGGTCGGATCGTAGACGTGGGCCTGGTCCGGACCGACGCGGACCACGCTCACCTCGTGGTACACGACGCGCGTGCCGATCCAGTTGAAGGCCGTGGGAAGCGCGTCCCACTTCCGGCGCCAGTGGCTGATGCGCTCCTCGGCGCACGTGCGCAGGAGCTGTCCCGGATACGCCTCGATGCCCTTGGCGCGAAACAGCTCCAGCGCGAAGGCGCCGAAGACGCCGCAGTCCACGGTGTCGGCCTTCACGGCCTCGCACCAGGCGACGGGCCAACGCACGGGGCCCCACACCCATCGCTGGGTGATCCAGCGCGGCCCGGCGAAGGCGAGCCCGTCCGTGGACGAGAAATCGTAGGAGCGCCCCATCGCGATCAGCCAGGCGCGCGCGCGGTCGCAGCAGGGGCCGTGGTGCGCGAGCGTCGACCCCGCGACCTGCCGCCACTCCTCGCGATCAGGCGTATCCGCCGCGGCCGAAAGCATAGCTCATGCTCCTCTCATAGGCGCCGGCGTCGCAGATCACGAGGCGGTCGCCGATCCGGAGCGTGTCGGGGAGCTCGAGTCCCTGCGAGAGGACGTCGTCTTCCATGCAGATGCGCCCGAGGACGCGGACGGGGCCGCGTGGCAGGGGCACCAGACGCTCGCCCACGATGTGGAAGAACCGGTGCGGGTACACGGAGGCCAGCGGCAGCTCGGCGATGCACGCGTCCACGACGATCTCCTGGAGCGCGCCGTCGTGCCGTCGCACGTCGAGCACGCTCGTCACCATCGCCATCGTGTCCTGCGTGAGCGCGCGCCCGGGCTCCACGTAGACGTCGGTCAGGCCCGGCAGCCTTTCCCGCGCGAAGCGCACGATGTCCCCGAAAGGCAGCTGCGCGAAGTCGTTCGGATGATAGCCGCCGCCCAGGTCGATGGCGCGGACGCGGCGCCCGGACCCCGCCTCGATCGCGATCGCCCAGGCGACGGCGGACTCCGCGATGTCGCGCCAGTGGCCCACGCCGATCATCGTGCTCGCCATGTGCACGTGGATGCCGAGGTCCCGGCCCGCCGGCATGGCCGCCACGGCCCCGCACAGCCGCTCGAAGTCCGCGGGCTCGTCGACCGGCATGCCGAAGCGCGACTGCGTGCCCGGGATGCGGAGCCGCACACCCCAGAGCCGGTCCGTGCGGCCGGAGGCGGCGAGGCGCTCCAGCTCCTCGACGGAGTCGCAGAAGACCACGCGGAGCCCGTCCACGGCGCGCTCCGTCGGCGGCCACCACTTGCCGGGCCCGTTCAGCACGATCTCGTCCGGACGCCAGCCTGCCTCGAGCGCCCGCCGGACCTCCAGCAGGCTGATGCACTCGGCGAGCAGCCCCGCCTGGCGCGCGAGCATGAGGTACTGGGGATCCGGGCTCGTCTTGAGGCTGTACGCGTACCGCAGCTCGATCCCCTCGACCGGCGCCACGGCAGGCAGCCGTCCGAATGCCGCCTCGGCCGTCCGCGGCAGGAAGAGCCGGTGCGGCGTGGCGACGGACGCAGCGGTGTCGCGGAGATCCGCCTCCGTCTCGGGAGAGATGCTGGGCGGCGCGAAGGTCGTCGACTCCTCCGGCACCAGCTTCGGCACGATGGCGGATAGCGACGCGCCGTACTTGCCCCGTATCCCCAGCGCCCCGTGCTCGGGCTCCGCGGGAAGCGGCAGCGGCAGGCCGGACCGGACGGGCACCTCGAGGACCACACGCGCGAACTCGGACTGCGGCGACAGCAGGCGCGGACCGTCGGGAAGGCCGAGGGCGCGCCGCACCAGCGCCGCGGGAAGGTTCCGCCCGGTCAGCGTCGCCCCGTGCACCCAGGCCGGGAACCTGGGATTCCACTCGAGCCACCAGAGCCGGCCGTCGACGTCGCGCAGGAGCTCGAGCTCCGCCCCGCCCGTCCAGCCGATGGCCCGCACGGCTGCCTCGATGGGCGTGAGGATCTCCGCGGGCAGGTCGCCCACGTGGCCGGCCCACGTCTTGCCCTCGGGCGTCGTGATCCGCTTGCGCATGTAGAGCGCGTCGCACAGCCGCCCGTCGTACGCGGCCAGGCACACCGACTCCTCGTAGCCGCGCACGTGCACCTGCAGCGAGAGACGGTCCGTCTGCCAGCCGTCCTTCATCCAGGCGCGCGCGTGCTCGAGCTGTCGCCAGTCCCCGACCGGCACGGCCTCGTGGTACGGTCCCTTGATCCACACGCGCCAGGAATGCGCGCGGCAGAAGGCGTGGATCTCCTCGTCCGACGCGGACAGATCGAGGGATGGCGCGATCTCGAACGGCAGGAGCCTGGCCACGCTCGGCCGAGGCTTGCGGCTCGGCGCGAGCGCCTGCTCGTCCGGGGCCAGGAGCAACGGGTGCGCGGTCAGCGTGCGCGCGAGCCAGGCGACCTCGAGATCGAGCGTGGGGATCCAGAGCGCGCCCTGGTCGAGCTCGGCCTTGACCTCCTTCGCGTAGAGGTCCTCCTCGAGGAGATCCCACGGCGGCTTGAGCCAGGTCGCGTCGAAGACCTCGTGGTGGAAGCCGGAGCTGCCCGCCCAGTAGTCGACGCCGGTGAGCCGGACCGACGGAAACGCCGCACGAAGGGAGCGCGCGACGCCGAGCCCCGCCGATGGGCTGGGGCCCGAGTAGAGACCGGAGATGAAGACTCGCTCTTTCATGCCGTGTCGCCACGTCGTGAGGCGCGCCCGGGTGCCATCTCCATGCGATCGGCCGGCGTGCGCGCAGTCAACGAGCGTCCACTCGGACGCGTGTGGCGGGCACCTTACCGCAAAAAAGGCGCCAATTTCCGGACGCTTTTAGAGACAGGACTTTGGACGAATCGGACGTAGGGTGACCCGAGCAAGCGTAAAGAACCTCGACAGACGACGCCTCGCACCTGAGGAGTGGTCAACGCGCCTGCGAGAAGGCCCGGAACGCCAGGAGCGCGAGACCGCCCAGGAGGACGGCCAGCGCCCCGAGGGCGGCCTGCATGCCGGCACGGTCCACGAGGATCCCAATGGGTGGGCCCGCTACCACGAAGGACAGCCGGAAGAGGAGGGTGGCGATCGACAGCACGCTCGCCCGATCCTCCGGCGGAGCATCCTCCTGCATGACGGTGGCGAGGATCGGCCCCTGCAGCCCGCGTATCGTCATGAAGGCGAGATAGAAGACGATGCCCCACGCCGCGTGGCTCAGGGAGAGCCCAAGGTAACCGACCGGGACAAGGAGGCAGCAGATGAGGAGGCCCTGCCGCACGCCGAGCGCGCCCACGACGCGGGCGCTGCCGAGCGAGGTCACGGCGAGCCACACGTGCGCGCAGGCCCACAGCGGGCCGAACCATGCCGTGGGAATGCCGCGCGCCTGCATGTACGGCTGGATGAGCCAGATCACCACGAAGGTCGAGAGCCCGAGCGCCACGCTGAGCGTCATGGCCGCGCGAAGGCGGCGATGGCGCCAGAGCGTGAAGCCCACGACGTGCAGCGCACGCTCCAGGTGCGAGCGCTCGCCCGGCACGTGCGGACGCGGCGCCTCCCGCAGCATGGCCGCGGTGGACAGCGCCAGCGCGGCCGCCGGGACCTGGAGCCAGAACGGCCAGCGAGGGCCGGCTGCGTACAGCCAGCCGCCCGCGGCGGCGCTCAGCGCCTCGGCCGACTGCGACACCGCGCGGATCCGCCCGTCCCACCGCGTGTACTGGCCGACCCGGCCCGACCCTTCGAGGGACACCCAGAGGAGCGCGCGATCGGCGCCGGACATGAAGGCGCTGGCCGCGCCGAGAACGATCTCCGCGACGGCGATGGCCCCGAAGGTCGCGGCGCGCGTGTAGATGAGCCACCCCGCCATGAGGAGCGTCGTGCCTGCGAGGACCGACCGGCGGTAGCCCACGCGGTCGGCCAGATATCCCGAGGGGAACTCGAAGAGCACCACGGAGAGGCCGAAGATGGCCTGGAGCACCATGATGTCGGCAAGCGACATCCCGATCTGGTCCTTCCAGAACAGCGTGATGATCGGAATCGGGAAGAGGACGAACTGGAAGGCGGCAAAGACGACGAGGAGCCGGACGTTCCTCATGCAGAAAGTGAGCGCGGCGCCATGGGTCGGCGTGGATACTCTCGCGCAGCCCGCACGGCGTCAAGCGCGCCGCCTTGACGCCTCCCGGCCCCCGCGGGATGCTACGCTCCCGAAGGAGACGCCGGTGACTGACTCCACCCCGACTCGCACCGTGTCGCCCTGGACGCTGCTCCTGGGCACGGGCCCACGCTTCGCGCGCGACGCCTTCGGCCCCGTCCTCGTCTTCTATCTCGGCTGGAAGCTCGTGGGACTGACCGCCGGCATCCTCGGCGCCACCGTCGTCGCCGTGATCGCCTGGCTCTGGGAGCGCCGCCGCGAGCGCTCCGGCATGACGGCGGCCATCGGCCTCGGCATCGCGCTCGTCCAGGCCGTGTCCGGGCTCGTCACCGGGAGCACCACGGGCTACTTCACTCCCGGCCTCGTCGTCAACGGCGCCTACGGCCTCGCGTTTCTCGTCTCGGTCGCCGTCGGCCGCCCGCTCGCCGGCGTCTTCGCCCGCGAATCCTATCCCTTCCCCACTCTCGTGCGGGAATCGGCGGCGTTTCACCGCACCTTCTCGCGCATCTCGCTCGTGTGGGCGGCCTATCTCCTGCTCCGCACGGTCGTCCGCTTCGCGGCGCTTCTCCAAACGAGCGTCGAGATCTTCCTGGTGATCAACGTGCTCACGGGCGTCCCGGTCACCCTCGCCACCATGACGTGGTCCGTCTGGTACGGCCATCGCCGCCTCTCCCTCACCCAGGACTGGAGCCCGTCGCCGCGGCGAGGCGCCCGGCCCGGCTAGCTGCGCGTGGGGCCGCCGGCGCGGACGCGCGAGAGGAGCACGAGCCCGATCAGGAAGAAGCTCCCGATGGCGAGGATGCCCGCGCGCTGGTTGCCGCCCGCGGCGTGCGAGATCCCGCCGAACACGAGCGGGCCGATGACGGCCGCGCTCTTCCCGCAGAGAGAATAGAAGCCGAAAAGCTCGGCCTCCATGCCCTCGGGGCAGAGGCTCGCCACGAACGTGCGGCTGGCCGCCTGCACGGCGCCGAGCCCGGTTCCCGCCACCACGGCCAGCACCCAGAACTGGCCGGGCGTCTCGACGAAGTAGGCCGTCACCACCACGGCGGTCCACTGGCAGAGCGTCACCATCACCACGCGCTTGGGTCCGAGGTGGTCGATGGGCCGGGCCCACGCGAGCGCGCCGGCGAGCGCCGAGACCTGCACGACGATGTAGAGCACGATGAGCCGATCCATGGGAAAGCCGAGAGTCTGGGCGGCGAAGATCGCCGAGAAGGCCACCACGGTATTGACACCGTCCTCGTAGAGGAAGTAGGCGCCGAGGAAGCGCCGGAGGTCGCGGAGGCCGAGGATCCGCCGCGCCGTGCGCGCGACCTCCGCGGCGCCGCTCCGCGCCGCCTCCCACACGCCGAGACGGCCCGGCGGCGGCGTGGGCAGGAAGAGAAAGGCCGGCAGCGCGAACACCGCGAAGAGCGCGGCCGTGCACAGGAAGGCCCCGCCGTAGTGCTCGGCTCGCACGAACGGCAGCGCCACCAGCAGGGCCGCGATGGATCCCGCGTAGCCGACGGCGAAGCCCCACGCCGAGACGCGTCCCTGGTAGCTCTTCGGGGCGAGATCCG
>Ga0335071_10004195_pt1 | contig 15064 bp, 16 predicted proteins | sample Lox_Sample_15_FD_206724 | JGI IMG/M metagenome (GOLD analysis project Ga0335071, IMG submission 206724) | Soil microbial communities from Loxahatchee National Wildlife Refuge, Florida, United States - Lox_Sample_1.5 | ecosystem: Environmental > Terrestrial > Soil > Wetlands | place: USA... | reverse complement strand
CTGCTCCGCCGCATCGGCTGGTGCCCGCTGTGCCGGCAGCCCGTCTACCCCGCGACTCTTCCTCGGGGACCCTCTAGGATGTGATCGAGTAGTGTTAGGGTCCTCGGCTCGAGCCCAAGACCGGGCGTGTTCGCCCTGTCCTTGCCGAAGACTCATCCGCCACGGTCCGGATGAGCAGTAGCGTCGCGGGCTTGAGTGCGATCATGCCACTCGCCGTTCGCATCGATCCACCTTGGGGAAGCGCCGCGCCCGCCGTCATAGCCCCAGATAGGCCGCCCGGATCGCCGGATCCGCGGCCAGCGCCGCGCTCGGCCCCTCTAGCTTCACCCGCCCGGTCTCGATGACCAAGCCGCGCTTGGCCACCTCGAGCGCCTTCCGGAGGTTCTGCTCCACGAGGAGCACCGTCATCCCGCCGCGGTGCAGATCGGCCACGGTGCGCAACACCTGGTCGACCAGGAGGGGAGAGAGCCCCAGGCTCGGTTCGTCGAGGAGGAGCAGGGTCGGCTCGCTCATGAGGGCCCGCCCGATGGCGCACGTCTGCTGCTCCCCGCCGGAGAGGCTGCCGGCGAGTTGCGCTCTTCGCTCGGCGAGGCGGGGAAAGAGGGCCGCTCGACCGCACGGTCGATTTGAGAGCTTCATCGGACCCTTGGCCCTGGGTTCAGGTTGTCCAAACCGTGACCAGATTGCGACCTGCTCGGCGCCAGTGTGGGATGAATCGCGCAATCCTGTTCCATACGTATCGTCGCGGTGCACGTCGACGGGAGTCGCGATGGGTCGAGGGTGGTGCTTCTCGGATGGCCGGTTGTTTGGAAACCGTTCTCGACGACCAGCGTCATCCTCGTGTGCGGGCCGGAGGAATTTTCTTTGACACTGGACCTTCCCCTTCACGGGCCGCGCTGCTTCGCCCCGGGGGTGCTCCGCTGGGTAGCGCTCCCGACGATCGCCCGCAGATTGGCCCGTTCCGACAGCGTCGGAATGAACGCGAATTCGCTCTCCGGGTTCCGGGATGTGTGTCATGGAGCGATATCATCCCAGTGCGCCCGACGATTGAAGGGTCCCCGCGATACGAAATAGACTGACCGGCAATTTCCCTTCCCGGCGGTCTGCCCGAAGGAGGCGATCGGGACCAGGGCCTCTCGGCCGGAATCGGTGCAAAGGGACTCGCTTCGGGGGAACGGCGTGGTCGCGGAATCGATGCAGCAGCCCCCTCAAGGACACCTCCGATCGCCCTGGAGGTCATTCTTCCTCAGCACCAGCCTAGTGTTCCTGGTCAGCATCTCGATCCTCTTCATCGGTCTCGCAGCGAGCGGGCAGAAGGCGATCGAGGTCGAGCTCGACACGCGTGCGCGGACGCTGTTCAACAGCATCGCCCTCGCGCGGCAGTGGAACGCGGAGAACGGAGGCGTTTACGTAGAGAAGAAGCCGGGCTTGCAACCCTCGTACGCCAAGACGCCGGACATCATCGCCGGGAATGGGAAGAGGTACACGAGCAAGAACCACGCGATCATGACGCGGGAGATCTCCGACATCGCCGAGCGGGGGGGGATGTTCCAGTTTCGCATCACGAGCTTGAAGCCGCTCAACCCACGCAATGCCCCGGACGCCTTCGAGGCGGAGTCACTCCGCTCGTTCGAGCTGGGGCTGCGTGAGGCGACGGGCAAGGACAAGAAGGGTGGCTCGACCTGGTACCGGTACATGGCACCGCTCTACGTGGAGCAGTCGTGCCTTGAGTGCCACGGTGACCAGGGGTACCGGATCGGCGACGTTCGCGGAGGGATCAGCGTCAGCTTCAACATCGACCGCTCCGAGCGCGAGATCGCGCGCGGTCGCTGGATCATCCTCGGCCTGTACCTGCTCACCGTGCTCGCGCTGCTCGCGATCCTGTGGCGGCTCATGGTTTCCCTGCACGGTCGTCTCTCCGCGGCCGAGGCTGGTGTCCGCGAGATGGCCATCACGGACGAGCTCACCGGCTTGAGGAACCGCCGCTACGTCGTCGATCTGCTCACGGAGGAGCTCAGCCGCGCTCGGAGGCATGGGCGACCGCTCTCCTGCGTGATCTTCGACGTGGACCACTTCAAGCGCGTCAACGACACGTACGGCCATGCCACCGGTGACGAGGTCCTAAGGGCCATCAGCGCCGCCGCGCAGGATGAATGCCGTGAGTCCGACGCGCTGAGCCGGTACGGCGGCGACGAGTTCCTGATCGTCCTGCCCGAGACCGCTCCCGACGGTGCTCGGGTGGTCTGCGAGCGGATCCGGCAATCGATAGCGCGCGTCGGGATCGAGCACGAGGGAGGGCGAATCGCAGTAACCGCGAGCTTTGGAGCGGTCACCATCACGCCTCCCTTGGGACGGGGCATTCCCGATGCCGAGGCGCTGCTGAAATGGGCTGACGACGTGCTGTACCGCGCCAAGGACGCCGGAAGGAATTGCGTCTCCACCGCGGCGTAGCCGGTCGTCTCCGGCCAGCGCCGGAGCAGGGCTCGCGCGCACAGTGCTCCCTTCCAGCGACGAGGCCCTGCGCCTGCAACCATCCCACCGTCAGTCAGCTGCGATAGTCTCGCCCAGTGCCGACCGTGCGAGAGGTAGTCCAACGGCTCCTTCCGGCAGGTAGCGGGTTCGCGGAGCCTGGGGATCTGTCACACTGCCCGGTCTGGCCACCCGATGTTTTTGCGGTGGCCGCGACCCTGGTGGAGGCGTCCGGGTGCTATTCCGATCCTCGGTACAGCGGACGCGTGGGTGCGCCCGGCTTGTTCGGGAAGGCGTACGTGCGTCGGGTCCGTGCAGCGGCAAGGCGATGGCGACGCGACGTGCAGCCTCCGCCGAGCGTACGCAAGGCGTGGGCCGCGGTGGTTCGGTGCAACGATGCGCTTTCCACCGGGAGCGCTTCCGCTCGGGTTTGGCAGGACGCCGCGATCGAGTTACTCGCAGTCACCGATGAAGCCTGCGAGGGGATCGGCTTTCACCCGCCGCGCGACGCCTACACGTTTGCTGATTTCGCGGTCGAGGCACACCGCCAGTATCTCGCCACGGGGACGAGCCGGCTCCCATACGTCCCTGGCAGCCTGTGTGTGATGGTCCCCCCGTCCGAGGCGTGCGTGCTCCCCAAGACCCGAACCGCGCAGGTTGGGTGCACACTCCGCACGATGAGTCACAACCTGGCGTTGTTGCCAGCGCGAAGCCGAGTGGTGGCCCAGTGGCACATGAGTGTGTCCCACGAAAGGGATAGCGGAGCTCTCCGGTTACTGCTCGTGCCTTACCCTTTCCGAATGCGAGCGGAAGCCTTCATCCCTGGTGCGCGCATCGAAGATGAGAGCGCCTCGGCGCACTTCACCATACGACAGGAGTGGCTTCGGCGAATCGGCTCTGGCCCTGTCGTCGTCGATGCGCTCGTGGACTTCACCCGGGAGTTGATGAGGGACGCGCGCAAGGTCGTCGGTGCTGTGAACGGCGTCGTTTTCCCTGAGGGAAGCCTCGATGGGTGGAGTGCGCGGCAGATCGCCAACCGCCTCGCAGGGACCTCTGGTCTCGAGTTCTTCGTTGCGGGCGTGACCTCGCCACCTAGACGCCCCGCCCACTCGCCGCGGAACCAGGCGTACGCAAGCCTCTTCTTCCAGAAGAACCTGCTTCAGTGGTGGCAGTCAAAGCACCACCGCTGGTGTATCGACCGAAGTCAGATCGAGCGCTACGGGCTCGAGAGGGTGTTGAAGCCCAACAAGTGGCGCTGGTGGGAGGACATCGACATCTCCCGCCGAGAGGTGCACTTCTACGTCTTCCGCCCCGGTGCAAGCATCGCCGTGCTTGTTTGCGAGGACCTGGCGCGCGTAGATCCCGTCCAGCCGGTTGTACGAGCGGTCGGACCGACGCTGGTGGTGGCGCTTCTTCTCGATGGGGCCCAGTCGGAGCGGCGTTGGCCTGCCCGCTACGCAACGGTGCTCGCGGACGACCCAGGGAGCGCGGTCCTAACGCTCACTTCTCTCGGGATGGTCCGTCGATCGATGAAGCCGGGCGAAAGCAGGCCGATGCCCGTGGCGCTTTGGAAGGACTCTGCAGGAGTCGCCCAAGAGCTGGCGCTTCCCCAGGGAAGTCACGGGCTCGTCCTCGACCTGCGCTGTTCCCGAGAGAAGAACTGGACGCTTGACGGCCGCTCGGATGGGGGTGCGACGGTTCGTCTTCGGCTCGCGGGTGTGGCAGAGGTTACCCATCCGAATCCACCCGCCTGGGTTTGACGCGAGCGGCGGCGGACGCTACTTTCAGGGGGAGGCAGGGGTCATGGCTGCAGCGACCTACGACCAGAGACCGGCGTTCCTCAGGAGGGAACTTGAGAAGATCCTTCGTGAGAAGGGACGACACGGTAACGCTCAGCGAGTTGAGCGTGCGATTCCGAACGTGCGAGTGACGACGGAAGGCGATGTGAAGGTCGTCACTCCGAGCGTCGCTAACGGGCGGCGCTGAAGAGAGCGTCGCGCTCGTTGGGATCCCTCGGTTCGGCGGGCCAATCCCGGTCCGAATCTGGGGTTCTTGAGTTCTCGGCCGGCTCCTAGCGTGGCATGCGACGACTCCTCGTCGCAGCACTCACCGAGGATCGTGGCCCCAGGGGGGACACCTCGCGCCGGTTCGGTGCTCTCGGGTTGCGCTTCCCCGATCTCGGTCTCGCCACGCTCGTTCGAGCACTCAAGCTCGAGACACGCTTCTCCAACCCCCATCGGCGATCCCCTCGAGTGTACCGGCAGGGCCGCTCCTCACCGACTCCTTGATAGCGCCCGGACCCCAGGGGTGCCCCGGGCAGCGAGCTTAGCCGACCTCCCGGGTTGACGTTGCCTTCCACTGCCCATCTTCCCCATCATCTCCCGTATTGGCTCCCGTGCTCCCACCGCCGCTCGATGCCCGGCCTGCCCGGTCCTTCGCCCGCCTCACCCTGGCCCAGCGGGTGCCGGCGATCGTGGCCAGCGTCATCGAGGCGATCGCGATCCCAGCCGGCGCCCGCGCCCGTCTGGAGGAGGCGGTTGCGCGCCCGCTCGAGCTTCTCGTCCGCCCACTTGATTTGCCGCCGGGGGAGGCGCCGCTCTGGGAGGAGTTCCTCGCCGCATACCAGGGAGAGCGACTCGCCGCCGTCCCCTTCTTCCTATGGGAGGCGTACCTGTACGCCTGGCTGCTCGCCGAGACTGGGTACTACGAGACGGGCGTGGATCCATTCGCTGCCGCTAAGCGTCGAGACTTCGCATCGTCGTTACAGAGCATGGACCAGGCTAGCCGGACTGCCCTGCTGGCGGACGCGCAACCTGCCCGACGCGCCCTGCAGGCCAGCCTAACGCGCAGCCTGCTCGCTAACCTGGCCGACTCCAGCTACCCCGAGATCCAGGCGGGAGGTGGGGCGACGGCCACCTTGTACGCGGAGCGGTCGGACACGGTGGAGGGTCTCCTGCTCGCCGGGCCTCGGGTCCGAATCCTGACGGACAACGCCATGAGCGAGCTCTGGTACGACCTGCTTCTCGCCCGCGCCCTGGCGCGCGCGGCGCCGGCCCTGCGGGTCGAGCTGGTCCTCAGGAGACACCCGATGTTCGTCTCCGACGCCACGCCCGCGGATGTCGTCGCGCTCTGGGATCTGATTGACGGCGCCCCGGGCGCCGTGAGCCTCGCGCGTGCCGCGGCCGAGGTGCGGTCCCTGATGGAGCGCGGGCGCATCGACCTTCGGGCGTGGGCCGAACTGAACGCGCCGTGGCACCTCTCGGCCCCTGGATTCCGGCCGTTCTTCGAACCCGATGTCACGTTCGTGCTCAAGGGAGACGTCAACTTCCGCCGAGCGCTGGAGGACCGAGCCTGGCCGGCCACGACACCACTGGCGCGCGCCTGCCGCGCCCCGTTGCCGCGGACGCTCTTCCTCCGCGTGTTGAAGTCGGAGTGCGTGGCTGGGCTCCCGGCCGACGTCGTGGAGCGGGTGGAGCGAGCCGATCCCGATTGGCGTATCAATGGCAAGCACGCGACGGTGCAGGTATTGCAGCCGGACGCGATCAGTAGGTGACGGCAACCCGAGGACCAACCCCAAGCGGCCATGGCGGCTCGACACCGAGAAGTTCGGCGGCAAGATAAAGCAGGACATCCTCGCCGCCAATCCCACCGTCTTGCAGCACGCGATCGAGAAGAAGGCCGCGAGAGCAGCCTGAAACCAGTCTCGGCGTAGACGAAAGTCTTCACGAGAAGATGAGAGCGGAGCCGATGTGGAGAACAATCCCCATCTCGCAATCAACCGTGACCTGTATCGCAATGAATGGCTAGCTCCGGTACAGGATCCTGGAGGTCGCCCCTGAGGAGGAGGTTACGGCCTCGGGCGAGCCGTTGCGGCGAGTAGCAACAAGTCCCCCGCATTCCGGCTACGCCGTAGGTGGGTTGGCCGCGCACCGCACCCAAGTTCTCTGTCTAGAACAGCGCACTCAGTGACGACTGAGGCTGCTACGGTTCGCTTGCAGTGCGGTGGCGTTGTCTGAGGGGGGAGACGCCAGGCCGCACCTCTCTTGTAAGCTCGAAGCGAATCACCGCTCCGAGGGGGACGACGCGAGTTCACCCCGAGAAAGCTCCTCCCGGTGATCTCGCGGTTCTCCCAGAACGGGGGCGTTCGCCGAGGAAAGGGATCGACGTGCTTGCGGCCAACCGGGGCGGGAACGTCATCGGCTAGCTCGGCACTCGCCGGCTGGTGGTGAAGCGGGGAAACCGCCGGGGGGACGTGGGAGACAGCCATGAGGGGGCATTTGACGCGGAGGGACTTCCTGGCCGAGGGCGGGCGCTTGGCCCTTGGTGTAGCGAGCGTTGGTGTGACGGGGCTCTGGGGCGAGGCGATGGGACAAGGCCTATTGAGCACAAGCCAGGCCGACGTGGTGAGCATCGTCCGGATCCGAAATGGGAGGATCGACGCCGCGGTGGAGGAGGCGATCGATCTCCTGGGCGGAATGGAGACCGTGGCGCGGGGTAAGGAGCGGATCCTGCTCAAGCCGAATCTTGTCAGCGATCAGTCTTTCGCGACCACCCGGCCGGAGGTAGTGGAGACGCTCGCGCGCCTGATGAAGAAAGCCGGGAAGGACGTTTCGATCGGCGAAGGCTCATCAGCGGCGGGCGGGTTCAACGCGGGTCCGGATGGCGTGTTCCGGGTGCGCAAGGCTTCGATTCTTGAGCCCATGCAGAAGTACATTTTCGAGCGCCTGGGCTACACCGACCTGGCCAAGAGGGTTGGTGTTCCGCTCCTGAACCTGCACGTTGGCGAGATGGTGACCGTCAAGGTCCGAGGCGGCCTGGCCTACGACGAGGTGCAGTTGCCCCGATCGCTGGTCGATACGGACCTACTCTGCTCGGTGCCGATGATGAAGACTCACACCCTAGCCACGGTAACCCTGGGAATGAAGAACCTCATCGGCCTCTACGCCGGCTCCGTCTACGGAACGGTGCGCTCGGCCGTTCACAACCAAGCCGCTGATCGTGGCTCGCCAGGGATCGCCTATGAGATCCTCGATATCGTGAGGGCCAAACAAACTCGGGCTGGTCGTGATCGACGCGTCGCGGGCCATGGAGGGGAACGGGCCCACCGAGGGGACCTTGGTGGACATAGGGCTCATCATCGCGGGGATGAACCCGCTCGCCACGGACATGGTGGCAGCGGCTGCGATGGGGATCGAGCCGGAGGAGGTGCCGACCTTCACTTGCGCCCACCGGATCGGGATGCGCCCCACGAGTCTGCAGAAAGTCGAGATCCGGGGAGCGAGGCTGGAGGAGGTGCGGCGCCCGTTGCGTCGCCCGCAAATCTACACTTGGAACGGGATCCGGTCCTTCTTCGGCGCGAAGGAATTGTAGCTGTCGGCGGCATGACGGCCTGAATCGCTCCGCTCCGCGCCACCCCGACGGCAGGCGCACAGAGGGGCGTGAATGACAGGTGAGTCCCTCGGTGAACCTGCGCCCTTGTCTCTGCATCGTGGTGCGTCATGCTCGCCGGCGTGACCAGCGGGCAAGGGGCGAAGCGGGGAGCCATCATCGGCGCTCCTCGCCACCATGCGTTCTCTAGAGGTCCCGCGGCATACGCATGGCGTCTACTCGCTCGCGGACGCTGTGTACTAAGCTCAGGTGACGAAAGCCGTTGGCTTGCGTGCCGGGCTGCAGGCTGCCATCGGGGAGTCGAGCCGGTTCACTCCTGGCCGGCCCCGATGACCTCGAACCCACTCGCTCGTGCGGCAGCAGCGAGAGCGAGGTCGTGAGTGGCGAAGGCGAGACTTTCGAACTGTTCTCGCCAACCCATGGCAGATACGAGGTGGATGGCGTCGAGGGTGCCGAGCGGTGTGGGGAGCGGTTGCGCCGCCCGGGCGAGCACGCCGCGCGTGATCTCGATGGTCTCGAGTCCCTCCAGGATCCGGAACGCCGCCTCGCGCCGCGCCGCCAGCACCAGCGGGTCGATCGTGGCAGCCGCGAATCCCAGGCGATCGAGCGTGCGGAGCACCTCCACCTCCGCGAGCGCGCTGGTGACGGCCTGCTGGACCTCGGGCCATTCGGGCAGTGGCTTCGGCTCTTTCAAGACCAACCGAAGAATGACCGAAGAGTCGAGGTACGCGATCACCGTTTCCGGTCCTCGAGGAGGATCGCGAGGCTGTCCACCGGTAGGCCGAGGGGAGGCAGGCGCTTCAGCATATGCTTCACGGACGGCAGATCGCGGGCCGGCGGGCGAGTGACGATGCCGCCGCGCGGATCCGCCACCGGCACGATCCGGGCGACGGGCGTGCCGCGCTCCGTGACCACCAGCATCTCGCCCTTCTTGACTGTCCGGAGGTGTCCGCTGAGATGAGCCTTGAGATCTGCGATCCCCACCTTCTTCATGACCATATAGTAACCAGTACAGGTCACGAGCGCAAACGTACTTGAGAGCAAATCCGCACCGCCTGAGACAGCCCATCTATCTCCAGCGAACTAGCGGGCAGCCGGTGGTCGACCGGTCGTTCCGGTGGCCCGTCCAGGAAGGCACCTGAAAGAGGCGCCATCGAAGGGGACATCCCTCCCGTCGGCCTCGTGCACGCCAACGAACGACGAGGGGAATCGTCTCGTGTCGCTCGTGAGACCGACCGAAGCGGATCGGATCCGTACCTGCGGTGGCGGGTGCACGTCCTCGTCAGCCACGCGTTCTTGGACCGCCGCCATCTGACGATTCACGAGGTTTCACATCAGTTCGCCCATCGCCCGAGGGCGACCCGCGTCGGATGAAACGGGTAGCCTTCATGCCGTCGGTACACCCCATCCTGTGCCACGGGTCGCAAGACCCTGGAGCACGCTTTCTAGACTTCGACGACGTGGGCTCCACACCGACATTTCCTCGACGGAAGGAGAAGCGATGGAAGTCTTGCATCCGCGTTGTGCGGGACTGGACGTGCACAAGGACAGCGTGGTCGCCTGTGCACGGATCGTGTCCGAGAGTGGGGTGAGCCAGGACGTTCAGACGTTCTCGACGACGACGACCGGACTCATGGCGCTGTCGGACTGGTTGTCCGATCACGGCTGCACGCACGTGGTCATGGAGGCGGCGGGCGTGTACTGGAAGCCCGTATGCCACGTCCTGGAGGAGTCTTTCGAGCTTCTCCTCGCCAACGCCATGCAAGTGCGCAACGTCCCGGGCCGGAAGACGGACGTCAACGATGCCATGTGGCTGGCCGATCTGCTCGCACACGGACTTGTTCGAGGCAGCTTTGTACCCCCGACCTCGATCCAGGAGGTGCGGACACTCACCCGTACCCGCAAGCAGTTGATCCGGGAGCAGTCCCAGCACGTTCAGCGCATCCAGAAGACCCTAGAGGACGCGAACATCAAGCCGGACTCCATCGTCAGCGACATCATGGGGATGACCGGCCGCGCCATCCTGAACGCCCTCTCCGAGGGTGAAGCCGATCCCCGAGTTCTCGCGAACATGGCTCGCGGGAACCTTCGAGCCAAGCGGCAGATGCTTGGCGAAGCTCTCTGCGTCGAGTCACGCGCCACCATCGCTTCCTGTTGAAGCTCCTCGGCCAGGTGGCCACCATCGAACAGGCCATCTCCGCGGTGGAGACGGAGCTCGGGACCCTCTTGGAGCCGTTTCGCGAAAGAATGCAACGGTTGATCACGATGCCCGGCGTGAGCACCGTCGTAGCTCATGTCGCCGTCTCGGAGATCGGTCTGGATATGGCGCGCTTCCCGACGGTAGGCCACCTGATCTCATGGGCGGGACTCTGTCCTCGCAACGACGAGAGCGCCGGCAAGCGCCGCTCGACTCGCGTGCGCAAGGGCGCTCCCTGGCTCAAGACAACGCTCGTCCAGGCCGCCTGGGCGGCGGTGCGGACCAAGGGAACCTACCTTCGCGCCCAGTTTCTCCGGCTCAAGGGCCGTCGCGGCCCCAAGAAGGCGATCCTCGCCGTCGCCGCCTCGATGCTCACTGCGATGTACTACATGCTCCGGGACGGCGTTGACTACCGCGAGCTCGGCGACAACTACTTCGACTGGCTCGACGAGAGGAAGACTGTCACGCGGCTGACCCGCCGACTCGAGCAGCTCGGCTACGCTGTCGAGCTCAAGCCCGCCGCCTGACCCGGAAGCGGTTTCTTTCTAGGACGACGGTTCCTTCCACAACGACGCACGCAACCTTCGCTGGTCGACCGCCGCGGAGAGATTCCAGAAGACAGCAAACAATCGCACCGGCTACACACCGCCACACAAGCCGAAGAGGTTCTTTCTGCTGAGCTCCATCCTTGGGCTCTTGCGGCAACGGGCCGGACTGAAGGGCCGCGCGCTCGCCGCTTCGTCGGGTCGTCGATTTCGCGGGAGTCGAGCCAGCCCCGGACGGTCTGCGCCGGGACGGTCGCCATCCGCTGCCCGCGCTGAACGCAGGGTCCTCGCGGAACGGCAGGGAGTTTCCCCGGGACGACGCCCAATGCAACGCTCCAGCACGACGCTCCGAGAACGCCCCCAGCAGCATTCCATAAGATTCCCTTAACCGCCCCGCGAGTCGAGGAGTCATCGCCCCGGTTCCTCGAGGCAGGGGGACCGTGGTTGGACTACCTGCTCTTCCTGACCATCGTCTTGCTGGCTAGTCTGCTACCTGCCGCCTGCCCGAACCGACCCCATGGGGCCTCGCCAAGGGTGCGCCGCTGCTGGTTGCCGACTTGGTCGTGATGAGAGCCACATCTCGCCTGATTCCTGTTCGCCGCAATGCCCGACGGTGTACACGTCTGGGTTGTCGAGCCTCGACTCGTCGCTCCTACGCACTGCTCGATCAGCGCGAGGTGGCCCGGAGTTAAACATTTGCCATGGGGATCCCGGCACCGTATGCTGCGCTATCGGTTCAAGATCGCGGGATCGGGGCGGGCTCCTGCCTGGGCGGCGGGCGGACAGCAGGCGACGGCGGGTGAATGGCGGACGGAGCGCAGGTCCAGGGCATCGGCGAGGTGGTCGACCCGGCGGAGATCCTCCGGAGCTCGCTCCAGACGATCGTCTTCTTCGAGAGCCGCGTCTCGCAGCTTGAGCCCGAGTTGGGCGCGCCCCGATCCACGGCCCAGCGACCACTCGCCGACGCGGCTGAGGCGCGTCGGCGGGAAGTCGAGCTCACCCGGGCGATGGTGGCGGAGCGCGGCGCCCACGAGGACGCGCGGGCCCACCAACGGGTTCGGCTGCTCGAGGGCGCGCGCGGATGGCTCCCTTCCGGGCTGGTCAAGCGCGCCCCCGGGTCGTTGGCGCCCCCGGCGGCGACGGCGCCCAAGCGCGTTCCGCGGCTCCAGCTCCGGCCCACGCTCCCGCGCCGGCTAGGCCGCGGACCCCGGCGGCCCCCGCGGTCGCGGTCGCGCCCTCCCGCGCCGCCACTGCCGTCCTGGTGGGGGAGGCCTCGGCGCCGCAGCCGGGGGACTCCCGCCTGGAGGGCTCGATCCTGCTCGAGGTCTTGTGGGTGCGGCGCGGCGAAAGCGAGGCCGACCTGGGCGCGCCCGAAGCGGCGGTCGCCAGCACCCTCGCCTCCCTCCGCGCCCGCGGCTCGCTGGTGCAGCGCGGTGCCCGCCGGTTCATGGCCTAGGGATCGCAAATGGACAACGTCCGATACACGCCGCAGCGCCTGGCGCAGTTGGTCGAAGCGAACGAGCGGCAGGTCCTGGCCGTCCTGGGCAAGAGGGACGCGTACGGGCCCGCGGACCTGCCGGTCATGCGCCCTGACTCCAAGGGCGCCACCGACATCGAGGCCGTGCAGCAGGAGGTCATCGAGCGAATCCGGAAGGCGGCGCTCGCCGCCGACGCGGCGGGAGTCTAGGATATGCGCAAGGCCTTCGAGAAGAACGTCCCACGCCGCCGGCCCCGGCTCCGGCGCGCCGCCGCGGTCGAGGGGCTCGCGCCGGGCGCGCCGGGAGCGGCGCAGCCCCTGGCACTGGTCTCCCGCCTTGCTGCGCCGCCCCCACCTCCCAGGGCCGCCATCGTCGCGGCCGGCTGGCGGGAGCGGCTGGAGAAAATCAAGCGCAGGATGGCCGAGTCCGCCCCGCCGGCGCCCCGCGTCGAGCTGGTGAAGATCCGCCATAGGGCCGTCCGACCAGGGCTGCCCGTCGGGTCCCTGCCGGCCGTCCCGACCCGCGCCCCCGACAACGTGCTTTCGCTGGTGGAAGCACTGAGGGGCGAGCTGGCCCGCTCCCGCCAGCGCGAGGAGGCGCTGCGCGGCGAGCTGCACGCCGCCCGCGGCGAGCTGGCCCGGGCAGTCGGCGAGGCACGCGGCGCGGCCGAGCGCCTGGCCGCGGCTTACGCCGACTATGTGCTCCAGGTGGCGGTCCGGCAGCGTACCCAGTTCTCCCCGGCCTCCAGCCACGGCCGCCCCGCCGCCGTTCCGAGTGGGGTCTCCAGGGGAACGGCGGAGCGCGAGGCGAAGCAGCCATCCGTAGACAGATCCGCGAAGGGGCCTCCGCAGCCGGCGCGGGTTGAACCAGTCGTCGCAAGCGTCCCTCCCCGAGGAGTTCCGCGACGCGGTGGAGCGGGCACTCTCGTTCGGAGCGGCGCGGGTAATGCACCCGTAACGCAGGGCGGGACAATGATCCTTGGCGCCGAAACAGGCCGAACCGGGGCTCGGAGCGGCGTGTCCTTCCAGCAAGGGCACGTGAGTCGGGGCGCACGGCTGGAGCCCTAGGACTCCGAGACGCGGAAGGTTACGGAGCCGCTTCAAGACTTGTCCGCCTGCTGCTCGCCGAGCACCGCGCGGAAGAGCGGGAGCCGCGCCGCCGACGCGTCCACGGCGGAGGTACGGCGAGTTCCGCGATGTCCGAGCTGACGCCGTCGTTCTCGACGGTCCAGCGCCTCTTTAGGTCGTAGATGCCGAATTCGGGGACGAAGGTGTAGCCGCCGTCCACCATGTCGAAGAAGGGTGGGCCACGGACTCCGGCCACCCCGCCCCAGGCCGGGTGAGAAGTACCCGGACTTTGTCGGAGACAGCCCTTCGGCAAGGAGCGGCGCCTCGGAGCCCTCCAGCACCCGGCCCTAAAGGCACCGGCTTCTGAGGGTCCGGATCGCCGCAAGAACCGGGTCGCCGTCTCCGGGCCGCTAGTGGATGCTAGCTTTGCAACGCGCCCGCCACGGGAGAAACCATGCATCCGAAGATCTCCTTCCAACCCACCCTGGAAAGCGCCCTTCAGCACGCCCTGGCCTTCCTGGAAAGCCTCGGGGCAGGTCCCGTCTGCGCCACGACCACCCGGCAGGAGCTGCGGGCCCGGCTCGCGCCAGCCCTCCAGTACCAAAGCTTGGATCCCCGGCAGGTCATCGAGGAGCTGGTGGCCGGAACCCGAGGCGGGCTGCTGGGCTCGGCCGGGGGCCGCTTCTTCGCCTGGGTCATCGGCGGTTGCCTGCCCTCGGCCCTGGCAGCGGACTGGCTCACCTCCACCTGGGACCAGAACGCGGCGCTCTACGCCTGCTCCCCCGCGGAGGCGGTGATCGAGGAGGCCTGTGGCGCCTGGCTGAAGGAACTGCTGGGCCTGCCCTCGCGCGCCAGCTTTGCCCTCACCACGGGCTGCCAGATGTCCCACGCCACCTGCCTGGCCGCCGCCCGGCACGCCGTGCTGGCGCGGATGGGCTGGGACGTGGAAGTCCGAGGTCTCCAGGGCGCGCCGCCTATCCACGTGCTCTGCAACAGCCAGAGCCACGGGTCCATCGAGCGGACCCTGCGCTTCCTGGGCCTGGGCAGCGGCTGCGTTCGCAACCTGGAGGTGGATGGGGAGGGGCGCCTGAGGCCTGAGGTCCTCGCTGCGGCCCTAGCCGCCGTTCCCGGCGAGCCGGCCCTGGTGCTGCTGTGCGCGGGGGACATCAACATCGGCGCCTTCGACCCCTTCGAGGAGCTTATTCCCCTAGCCCAGGCCCAAGGCGCCTGGGTGCACGTGGACGGGGCCTTCGGCCTCTGGGCCTATGCCAGCACCCGGCTCCGTCCCCTGCTGAAGGGCGTCGAGCGGGCCGATTCCTGGGCCACGGACGGGCACAAATGGCTGAACGTGCCCTACGATTGCGGCTACGCGTTCGTGGCGGACCGCGCCGCCCACCGTGCCGCCATGTCGCTGCGAGCCAGCTACCTGGTCCACGCGGAGGAGGCGCGTGACCCCTTCGACTGGAACCTGGAGTGGTCCCGGCGCGGCCGCGGCGTGGCAACCTGGGCCGCCCTGCGGGAACTGGGCCGCGGGGGCGTGGCGGACCTGGTGGAGCGCTGCTGCGCCCACGCCCACCGCCTGGCAACGGGCATCGGCGCCCTGGCGGGTGCGGAGCTCGTGTGGGAGCCCCGGATCAACCAGGGCCTGGTGCGCTTCCCCGATCCCCGGCCCGGAGCCACGGAGGCGGATCACAACGCGCACACGGACCGCGTCATCGGCGCCATCGTGGAGACGGGACTCGCCTTCTTCGGGGGCACAACCTGGCGCGGCCAGCGCTGCATGCGGATCTCCTTATGTAACTGGCAGACCAGCGAGGCAGACGTGGAGACTGCCCTGGCCGCGGTGGCGGAGGTGCTCGATCGGGAGGCTCGGCCATGAGCGGGAGCGACTACACCCGCGTGGAGCGGGCCATCCGCTAC
>Ga0335071_10004194_pt1 | contig 15065 bp, 5 predicted proteins | sample Lox_Sample_15_FD_206724 | JGI IMG/M metagenome (GOLD analysis project Ga0335071, IMG submission 206724) | Soil microbial communities from Loxahatchee National Wildlife Refuge, Florida, United States - Lox_Sample_1.5 | ecosystem: Environmental > Terrestrial > Soil > Wetlands | place: USA: Florida... | reverse complement strand
TCCTCGTACATGACCCCGCTCGGCCCGGCGACGAGGTTGAACAGCCCGTCGAACTCCACCTCATCAAGTTTGTCTGCAAGTGAATTGGAGCTCGGGAGTTGCGGGTCAACCATCGGCTTCTGATGGGCGATAAACGGGATGACGATCTCCCCGCTCAGGTCAGGACGGGTCAGGAGATAGATTACGACGGCGACCCCGATGACCACAACCCCGCCGATCGCGTACCAGTACCATGGCGTGCCGCGCTTGGAGATGGGCCGATGCATTGACGCCGCGCCGGGCGTCGTCGAAGGCACGGGACCGGGCCCGCGTTTCGATTCGTCCTTCGCTTCGTGTTTCGGTTCCTGCGATGCATCCTGTTTCAGTTCTTGCTTCACCTCGTGTTTCGGCTCCGGTTTCACCTCCTGCTTTGGTTCGGGCTTCGCCTCCTGTTTCGGCTCGGGCTTCGCCTCCTGCTTTGCGTCCTGGTTCGGCTCCGGCTTCGGTTCTTGCTGAGACGTCTGATCTGACTTTTGGTCGTCCATGGCGATATCAACCTTGAGAAGTTTCGATGAAGGATCGTGAACCTGCTGGTGCTTCGCCGCAGCCGGTCAGTTCTTCCGGATGATCGGCACCTGAGCCATCGCGCTGATCTCAAAGACCTTGTACCCGGGATATTTGAAGCGGATCTCGAGGACGTTGTTGCCGTCCTTGTCCAGTTCGACTGGTGAGATCTGCGATTCATAGTTGTTGTCCGCCACCGGCGCTGTGATGCGGAAACGGCCTTCGTTCCGGATCGGCTTCTTGTTCAACGTAATCTCCTCATACCACTGTTCGGTCCCCGCCCTGCGCGCGACGTCCTGTGGAAGTTTGATGTTGACGTCGAAGACCGGGAATTGCGCCTCGGACGGGATTCTCAGGCCGAGCCGGAACAAATATTCGTTGGACCCGCGGGGATTGGACGTCACCGGGAAGGCAAACAACCGGCGATAGTCCTTCGCCTTGACGATCCATTTGGCCATCGTGGGGTCGCATTCGTCGATCAGCCCCTTGACCTGTTTGTCGGACCCGCGATAATACTTGCCATGAGCGACAATGGCACGCGCCTTGTCCACTCCCCTGTCGTTGACGTCCCTGATGAAACTCGCATAGATCGCCTTGATGGAGTTTTCCGGGAATTGCCCGTACTTGATCCCATCCAGGTAGTCGTCAATCTCCTTCCGTTTCATGGCCAGATCGCCGGGCCCGATCGAGCTAAAGGTCAGCTGATAGACCGGGCTGAACACGGAATCCTGGTAGAGCGCCGGGACGTTGTCGATCGTGGTTTCATTGGCCTTGGCAAACTGATCGACCCTTTGCTGAGACGCGAATTTGACGCCGTCGAAAAGGTCTCGCTCAAATTTCCTGATGACCTGTCCCCGCTGGTCTGCCAGCGACGCCGCCGACGTGAACGTCGCGGCATCCGACAGCTGACGGAGACCGTTCTCGGATGCTCCCCACATGTGCGTCGAGAGGAGCGCAGCTACCTGCGCGCCGTCCTGATACATCACTTCTTCGTCACGACTCTGACGGGCTGCCCCGGCCAGTTCTTGCGTCAGCTGGACGGCGCACGTGTAGTTGCCGAACCTGTCCATTCTGCCTGCGGCTGCGTCCGGGATGGACTCTTTGATTTTCCTCGCCGCCCCCGCTTGTGTCGTAAAGAACTGTTCGCCGGCCGTGGGAAGGCTGCGCGTGAGTTCGCGGTCGAGGTCGCGCAGCTTCACCTTCGATGCAGCAAGTCCGTCGCTTTCCGTGTTGAATTCCTGGATGAACCGCGCCAAACCGGTGACGTCGCGGGGAACGGGATGCCCAATTCCTGTGCACAGGGCTGAGAGCGCATCGCCGTTCAGCGCCGGCGAGATCCGGCTCACATCAGACTTGGTGGTCAAGAGATGATCGAAGAACGGGCCGATCTCATCGACCCTGGTACCCAGCTCCGTCTTGAGACGTTGTGCTGCACCGGAGGGGAAATCCCGGGCGTGGTTCATATGATCGGCGAGAATCGGGAGGGCATCCAGGAACGCCGCCATGTCGCCGGAAGTTTCCCGGTCGATCTTGATGACCGAAAGCACGCGCGCGTAGTTCTGCTGGAAGTCGAGCTCGTCATCAAGCTTCCCCTTCAAGTCAACGTACTGCTTGTACGCCGTGTCCTGGGAAGAGGCGATGTCCGGGGGAAAAACCGCCGAAAGGGAATTCAGTTCCGTCGTGAGTTTCCGCAACTGGTCTGTGTGTGGCTGCAGGGCGGAAAGCTCACGGCTCGCATTGATGGAGTTGAGATCCGTCGAGGGGTTGATTCCCTCGTATGCACCCCGATCGACCTTGTTGCCGTTCAATGTGGTCGCATAGCCGGCGAACCGCACCTCGAACGTATAGCGCCATTCCGGAACATACCGGTACCGCATGACCAGCTGGACATCGCTGTAGACGGAATCGATCAGCCAATAGAAGAACGGCACGCCCGGGTCGACGGCGTAGACGTATGTGCTGTCGTCGGTCGGCGTTTCGTTGGCGATCGGCGTAAACGGCTCACTCTTCCCCTCAAATTCCCGGGTGAGAAATGCGTGGAGCGCTGCCTTTGCCCGCGCGGTCACCACGAGCTTGAAATGGTCCCTCATGGGTTTGGGAAACTTGATGAAGTATTTCTTCCCCGCGTCGAGCTCGAAGTTGTTCTTGCCGTTCTTCAGTTCGATATATCCGCGTTCCGCGGGCAGGATCGGCGGATCCGGTTCCAATTCTTTGTATGCGGCGCAGCCGCCGAGAAGAAATACGAAGAACACCGAGAGGATTCGTAGCTTCATGAGATTCTCCGTTCGGACAGTAAGGGAAGAGGAAAATATACCAACGATTTGTGCTCCATTCAACAGCCTGACGTCAACCGGCATCCTGAACCATGGTGCGCCGCAGACGATCGAACTCGAGTTCCAGGTCGCGGGCCAGCGCCCCGATGCCCTCCAGGGATCCCGCAAGGGCCGAATCCTGGAGCCTCGCGCACACCTCCTGCATGGCGATTCCGCCGACATTTGCTGCGCCCCCTTTCAGGCGGTGGGCGATCGCTCTGATCGTTTCACGATCGTTAATCTTGACAGCTTCAGCCAGGAGCGACAGCTGTGTTGGGACGTCTTTCAGGAATTCCTGCACCACGGCGCGCAGGAGACGTTCATCGCGCATGACGCGCCTCAGGAACCCCGCTCGGTCCCAGATCGCCGATCGGCCGGAAGCGATGCTCTCCTGAGGCGCCGCGGGTGGAATGTGATCTCCCCCCTTGAGCCATCGATCGATCATCTGCTCGAGAAGCTGGGGATCCACGGGTTTCGCGAGATAGTCGTTCATCCCCGCCTCGAGGCATTGCTCGCGATCGCCGCGCATCGCGTGGGCGGTCATGGCGATGATCGGCACCGAAGGATTCAAAACGGCGCCGGCGCCATTGCGGATGCGCCGCGTCGCTTCATAACCGTCGAGCTCGGGCATCTGGCAATCCATGAGAACAAGGTCATACGGATGCGCCGCCAGTGCTTGCAGCGCCTCCTTTCCATTCAATGCGGTGTCCACGGAGAAGCCAAGCTTCTCCAGCTGCTTCCGTGCGACAAGCTGGTTCGTCGGGTTATCCTCGGCGAGAAGGATGCGCTCCGCTCGCCGACGCGACGGTTGATGTTCTACGGGCGAGGATCCGGTCTCCCGAAGGTCGTGGAGATTCCCTTCCCGGTTGGCGAGGGCGTCAGCCAGCATGGAACGGAGCTGCTCCCTCCGGACCGGCTTGGTCAGGAAGCCCCACACGCCCGCCTCAGCCAATCTCGACGCCGACGGCTGCGCCCGGAGAGAACTCATCAGAACAGGCCGTGTGCGCGCGAGACGAGCGTCCCGGTGAATCGTCGAGACCAGCTCGACGCCGTCCGTCCCCGGCATCTCCTTGTCGATGACAGCAGCCAGATACGGGTCGTTCTCCTTCGCAGCGTCCCAGAGGAGGTTCAGTGCCGTCGAGGCGCTTTCCGCCATCGTGCAACGGCATCCCGATCCGTCCAGAACCCCGGCCAACGAACGGCGGCTTTCTTCGTTGTCGTCCACCAGGAGCACCCGCATACCCTGGAGCGGCATCAACAGCGCCGCCGGGGCATCCGCCCGGGCTTCCGGTTTCTCCAGGGCGGCTGTGAACCAGAACGTCGAGCCTTTCCCCGGTTCACTGCGGACGCCGATCTCGCCTCCCATCATTTCCGCCAGCTGCTTTGAGATGGAGAGTCCGAGCCCGGTCCCCCCATACTTACGCGACGTCGACGTGTCCACTTGCGTGAACGGCGAAAAGAGACTGTCGACTTTTTCCGAAGAGATCCCGATGCCGGTGTCGCGGACTACAAACCGCACGACCGTATGCGAAGCGTCGTCGTCCTCGCGCCGGACATGGATCACGATCTCCCCCCCGTCCGTGAACTTGACGGCGTTTCCCCCGAGGTTCAGCAACACCTGGCGAATCCTGCCGGCGTCCCCCCGCAAATGCACCGGCACGTCGTTGTCCACCGCAACGACGACTTCCAGTCCTTTCTCCGCGGCGCGCAACGCGACGATTTCCGCCGCCTCTTCGACCACCGCGAGAAGATCGAAGTCCATCTGCTCGAGTTTGAGTTTCCGTGCTTCGATCTTGGAAAAGTCGAGGATGTCGTTGATCAATGTCAGAAGGGCTTCGCCGCTGGATCGGACGATTTCGGCAAATTGCTTTTGCTCCGGCGTCAAGGGTGTCGAGAGAAGGAGCCCGGCCATGCCGATGATGCCGTTCATCGGCGTGCGGATTTCGTGGCTCATATTGGCGAGGAATTCGCTCTTCGCCTGGTTCGCCGCATTCGCGCGCTCCTTCTCGACGGCGAGTTGTTCGACGAGGCGCGCCATCTCCGCAGCGCTGGCCGCCTCCGCATCCCTCGCGGCCCCGATATCCGCAAGGTAGCGCTCGATCGCCGCTTCATCGTTGATCCGCTCGGTGATGTCTTCGACGGTGAGCAAGAGCAGGGGATGTGCCTGCTCCACGATCGGTGCGCAGTGGATCTCGACGTCGCGGACGGCGCCTGCCGCCGCACGGTGGCGGCTCCGGATCCTTGCCGCCAGGGGCGCCCGCCATTCATTCATTCGGTCGAGCGTCCGGTCGGAACCTTCAGCGTCAAGCGAAGGGAGAAGGATCTCCCGGAACGTTCCCTTCGCCACGCCATAAAATTCTTCCGCCGATTTGTTCGAGCGGATCACGCGGCCCGATTGGGGATCGACGAGCAGCATGATCGCCGGATGGTTTTCGAACATGGACTCCAGCAGCATCTGCCCTTCGCGGAGCGATTCTTCAGCGCGCTTCTGTTCCGTGAGGTCGATCATCACCACTAGGTGCGAGGGTGCCCCGTCGTAGACGATCGGCGTGCTCTTCACGAGAAGGTGGCGGACTTCGCCGGACTTCCTGACGAAATCCACATCGTAGTCCCCTGTCACTTCGCCTCGCGCCCGGGCGACAAAAGTCTCGCGAACCAGCATCCGCGAGTCCTCGGTCAGAAAGTCTGTGACCGGCCTGCCGATCATCTCCTCCCTGCGATAGCCTGATTGACGAAGCCCCGGTTCATTGATATAGCGGATGATCCCATTGTTGTGGATCAACACCACGTCGGGAGAATTCTGGACAATGGCCGCATAGCGCTCCTCGCTGTATCGGACTTCCTCCTCCATGCGACGCCTGTCGGTGATATCGATCATCGTCCAGACGATTCCCGCCGGAACATTGTCGGCGTCCAAAGCTGATCCGGTGAACGAGAACCAGGTTTCCGCGCCGTCCTTGCGCCGGAGCGGAAGTTCCAGCGTGACGGCCGCGGTGGAGGAGAACTCGTGAAGCGTGCGAAGAAGCTGATCGATGGACTGTTGGGTGGCCACCACGCGGCGGATGTCGAGGCCCGACAACTCGCGGTGTGAGTATCCGAGCTCCGTGCATGCGCGCGGGCTCGCATCAAGGATGAAACCGTCGGGGGAAAGGAGGAGAATGCCAACTGCGGTATTCTCGAGAAGCGACCGTTGCCGCTCGGAAGATGTATGTCGCCGGGTCACGACCACCGCAGACCTGTACCTGTTCCGACAGAGGCCACGATCATCTTCGTTGGTCCTGAATATACCGGGAAACTTTGCGCACCATGCTCCGGGACACCATTCTCGGTGCAAGGCTGAGGAGATAGTTCATCACGCCCGGAACTTGAACCACCTTCCCTGCCATCAACGCACGAAACGCATCCAGCGCAACCTCGTCGGGCGACGGCAACCTTCGCCCCTTCGCCAGCGGGTTATCCCCGGCCGCGGCGGCTTCCTGAAACCCGGTCCTCACGGGTCCGGGGCAATACGCGGTCACCGTGACGCCCGTTCCTTCGAGCTCGTTCGCGATCGCTTCGGAAAAGTGAAGGACGTAGGCCTTTGATGCGTAGTACACGCTCATCAGCGGCCCCGGTTGAAACGCGGCGGTGGAGGCAATATTGAGAATCCTTCCTGACCTCCGGGCGACCATCCCGGGAAGAAACAGCCGCGTCAGCGCCGTGAGCGCGACGATATTGACGTCGATCATCCTGCGGTTTTTGTCCCAATCCGAAGTGTGGAACGGTCCAAAATCGCCGAACCCGGCATTATTCACGAGCACATCAATGGATGGATGATGTGCAGAGACCCGCCGGAAGAGCTCCTCAGGCGCATCCCTCACGGAAAGATCTTCCGGAATCACCTCCACGGTCCGTCCATAGGTGTGCCCTAGCTGAGACGCGATTTCCCGGAGCCGGAGTTCCGAGCGGGCGACAAGAATCAGATCGAACCCGTGGACCGCAAACTCTTTGGCGAGAGCTTCCCCGATCCCTGAGGAAGCTCCGGTTATCAGCGCTATTCCCCCGCTTGGCTTCCGTTCCCCTTCTTGCATTGTCACCAGGATTGTACTTTTCAAACACGAATTCGCCGGAAAGTGTTTCGTTCGCGAAAAAATTGTGGAGAAGTTGGGTCAGAATCAAGCGAGTCGTTGAGTTTGGAGTTTGGAGGATAGTGTGGGACGGGTCGCCAGACCCGTCTGCATTGGTGCGACAGGTGAAACGCGAGTGGTCGGTTCAGCGAACCGACCTGCAGACGATTGTAGGAACCAAGGATGCCCATCACAAAAAAGAGGTGGCGGACACAATTCTGCCCGCCACCCCGGATGAAAGGTCACTCTCAAGAAACGTCAGCCGCACTGGAGCGTCATGCCCGGCATTTTTCCTTCCGGATCAGTAGTTGAAGGTGACGCCGAACTGCACCGCCCAGCCGTAGGTTTGCTTGTTCGTCGGCAGCTGCCCTGCCGTCGCCACACCGTACGCCGGATGCGAGAAATAGTAATTATCAACCTCGGCGTTCACATTCGTGGCGTTTGCAAACACCGCCAGATTGCCGATGAGCTGTTGCTTCAACGAGATGTCGATCAGCAGTACGTTGTCGTAGAAGTAGTTCTCCAACCCATACTGCGTGTCCATGCTCGTCAATGTCTCCTGCTGATACCGCAGCGAGAACCGCGAGCTGAAGCCCGCATAGTCCCATCCGAGAATCGCGTTATAGATCGCGCGCGGTTGATTCTGCAGTGGTCCGGAGACCGTCTGGTAGATCAGATGATAAATCGGCTTGAGTTTCGATCCACCTACCTGGACAAGGTTGAACGACGGATAGAACTGCCGCGAACTCATGTACGACGCATTCAGATCGAGCACCAGTCCGCTAAGCACGCTCGGCAGGTACCAGAAGTGTGTCTGCCACGAGATCTCGATACCACGCAAGAAGGCCTTCGCCGGGTCGTTCATCGGTATGCTCGTGACAACCCCCGTGGCCGCATTGACGTTTGCCCAGTTCAAATCGAAGTAGCCCGATGTCGGAGAAGGGATCCGATCCCAGATGTCGGAAGGCGCGTTGTCCACAGGATACGGCATGTACGGCATGTAGTGCTGCATCGAGTAGATCAGGTCCGAGATCTCTTTGTAGAACAAATTCACGGTCAACAGTCCGACGTCGTTGCTAGAGTAGGATGCGCCGAGATCGAAATTCCACGCAGTCGAGGGTCTCAGCATCGGGTTAGCCGTGGTGACGCTGCTCGCGCTAACGGCATACTCCACCATGGGTGAGATTTCCCCGTAGCTCGGCAGGGAGAGGCTCCTGTAGGCCGCACCGATCACCTGGATATTGTCCGTCGCACGGTATTTGACGTTGACCGATGGGAACCAGTTCGGAGTGTTTCGTCGCGATTCGTACCAGACGGGTGCAACCCCGGCAAGACCGTTCTGGTTCGAACCGTTGAGCTGAATATGATAGGCGGAGATATCGGTCACTTCGTCCTGATAGCGGACACCAGGGACAACCGTCAAGTCGGAGCCGAGGTTGAATTCGCCCATGACATAGCCCGCCGCCGTGTGCTCATTGTCGAGGTAGTCCTGGTTGTAGGTATCCGGCCCCCAGACGTAGAATTTATCCGACCAGGCGGGATAGATCGTGTTCATCATCGATATCAACTGGTAGACATTATACCCCGGGCCGATCGGGTAGCCGAGGATATCCTTTCGTGAATAGCTCGGGTCAACGAACGGTCCCGCAGGGACTCCGCCTTCAAGGTCCGCATTGACGCCTGTGAGGTACGGGAATTGAGCAATGAGCAACGTCCTGCGACCCTTGCTCCCGCCCCATTGCACGTCATACCACACCTTGTCCTGTGCGCTCGTTCGTCTGACGCCATGGGTCTTCCCGCCGACCTGCAATTTCCCCGTGAAGTAGTCCGAAAGCTTAAAGGGGACCTTCCAGTCGATCTTTGCGTCAAACGACTCGTCCGTCAACAGGCTGTTGGTATTAAACATGTTCCACAGCGTCGAGTTGACGCTGTTCGGATCCATGACGCCCTGGACGTGCATGAGGTCGTACGGGTCGCCATAGATAATTTGCGACGATGGGATATTCGAGACATTTGTCTGGTAAAACCAGAATTCCATTCCTCTTGGCGTTGAGGCGCTTCCCCTGGTATAGGAAAGAGAGACTGGTAATTCGGTCCCCCCGAGCTTGAACAGCGCCTGGAGGGAGTGTGTTCGCTGTTCGGTCTTGGTATCGTTGACATAGATGTTGTACTGAAACCCGTTGCTTTCGAAGTTCGACTGATCCGTCCTGTTGATGCTGCTGTCGCGTTTCTGGTCGTAGACATTGTAGAATTTCACGTCGACAAGATCAGACGTATAGTCCAGCACCACGCTCGCCGCGTACCGGTGCCGGTTCAGGTTCGATTCTGTCAGAAGGGCGTTGTTGGTATTGACGAACCAAGAGCCGGTGGTCGAGTTGTAGATCGGGGAATCGTACGCGCCCGAGAACTGGTCCGACGGGAGCTGTTTCTGCTCGATGTTCCCCTGCACCAGGATTCCCACCTGATCATCCAGGAACCGGTCGCTCACCGTCCCGGAAAACCTATAGTTCTTGTATGTCTGACGCAAATCCGTGTACGCTCCCAGCCCCGACAGGCTGTAGTGCAGTCCGGGGTCCGCGGTCTTCAGGGTAAGGTTCACGGTTCCGCCCAGCGCGTCCGCATCCATGTCCGGCCGGAGGGTTTTCGAGACTTCGACGCCGCGCACCAGGTCGTCATTCAGCAGGCTCAGGTCGACGCTGCGGTCGTAGTAGTTCGTCGAACTCATCGGCACGCCCTCGATCGTCACTTCGTTGTACTTCGGCGACAAGCCCCGGACGACCACCGCGTAGGCTTCGCCGGCGTTGCGTTGCAGCGATATGCCCGGCAGGCGGCCGATCGATTCGGCGATGTTCGCGTCCGGCAGCTCCTTCATCTTGTCGGACGAGACCACGTTGATGATGGAGTTCGATGCCAGCTGCTGGTTGATGGCTTCCATCTGCCCTTTCGCCTGACCCGTCACAACGATGGTCTCACCCTCGACCGCTTGCGGCGACAGGCTGAACTCGACGCTGGCGACGTTGTCGGGCGTCACGTTGATGTCACGGGTCACGGTCCCGTAGCCGACGTACCCCACGCGGAGCGTCCTCGTCCCGACCGCGATGTTGTGCAGGATGAAGTTGCCGCCGATATCGGTGGCGGCGCCGATATTGGTCCCGACGACCAGCACATTCGCGTATGGAAGCGGGTCCCCGGTGGCCTTGTCGATCACCCGGCCCTTGATGGCCCCGGTTTCCTGGGCCAGCAACGGCTGGCAGAACAGGACGAGCAGACCAACGGCGATAGTGGAGCGTAGTTTCAAGAACATGCTTCTCCTCCTTACGAGGGATTCACAGCCAGCAGATGGGTGTACCGACACCTCTTCCATGACGCATGATGCAGAGGATGAGGGATGAAATTTCGAAGAACAGGGGTTCGCGCCTGTCAGCGGGCTGCTCTCGGGGGAATTGCGGGCGGCTCCCCGCAGGCCTTAGGATTCTTTCGGGGTTCGCCGTTGACAGACCTGCAGTGACAGCATAACGCACACACAAACCGGGCGGCCGGACATTACGCCGGCCGCCCGAACACCTCCATGGGAGAGTGAACCACTCCCACGTTACTTCAACAACATCATCTTCCGTACGCTGGAGAACTGATCAGCAGTCAGACGATAGAAATACAGACCGCTGGCAAGGTTCTTCGCGCTGAAGGTGACCGTGTGATCGCCGGCCGAGAACGAGCCATGTGCAAGCGTGGCGACTTCCTGTCCGAGCATGTTGAACACCTTCAGGTCGACATTCGAGGCCTTCGGGAGCGAGAACTCGATGACGGTTGAAGGGTTGAACGGATTCGGATAGTTCTGCGACAGCGTGTAGGTCCCGGGCAGGCCGGTGCCTTGCTGCTGAACGGCCAACGGGAGACCGCCTTCGGCGATATATTTCGCGACAACGAGGCCGTAGTCAGTGGCAGAATTGAAGGCCGCGTTCTTCGCATCGTCCCACATCAACGCGCCGATGGGGAGATTGTCGATCGCAGACAGATTCGACGACTGGGCGAAGTTCTCCTGGAGATCCGTGAACTTGCTGATGCCCGCTTTCCCTGTCGTGATCGTGTCGACCTTATGACCGCTGATGACGCCCGGAAGGGTGGTCGGGTCATAGTCGCCATAGATGTACGGTGTGCTGGTGAGGTTGGCTGCCGCGAAGCGGGTGTCGCCCCACTGTGCCGCGTTCCAGTGCGCCATGGAGTCCACTTCGGCCGCATTGGCGATGGCAGGCGTGGTCATTCCCGGATTCGCCGTGCTGGTCCTCTTCTCGATCATCCCGCCGTGCCCGGGGCCGTATGCCGCGAACAACGCGGAGGTACGGGTGTTCATCCATTCACCGGGGACGTTGCCGATCTTGAAGGGAGCTCCCGGATAACCGAACCACGTGAGGTAGGACGGTAGTGCGTTGATCGAAGCATCCTTGTAGACGCTGGAATTGTAATACTGGCTGCTCAACAGCGGATCGTAGTAATTGATATTGTCGGACACGTACACGATCAGCTTGTTAAGATCCAGCGCGGTCGAGAACCGGGTTGTGTCTGCAATATGATACCGATCCTGCACGAGTTCGCCGTTGGTCCGGTTGTTCGTGTCGACATTGATCGTGCTCATGTAGTACTTGTCCGGATCCTGACCGCTGTTCGTCACGTTCGTGTCTTCACCGACCCAGTTCTGGTTGACGAAAATGTTGTTCGTGACGAAGAAGGTCTTGTGATACGGCGACAAGAGCCAGTACTTTTTGTTGTTGATGATCGTGTTGTGGTTGATGTACATGAAATCGGTCAACTGGTTCTGCTGCAGGAAGGTCAGACCGCCCGTGGTGACCGTGCAGTTCTCGACCCATACGGTGTCGGTCGGGTGCTTGCACTGGTACACACGGGAGCCCCACCACTGTCCGGCATAGAACAGGTTGCGGAAGTAGGAGTTCGTGATGCGGAACTTCGCGCCATACGGCCAGCCGCCGATCGCGCCCGTCTCGTTCGTGCAGTCGAACAGGTCGATGTTCGAGAATTCAATCAAGCAGTTGTTGATCTCGAGCGATTGCGCCTTCCCGGTCGATGTGCCACACTGGAAGAGCTCGTTGGTGTTGCTGCCCGTCACCTGCATGGCCTGATAGTGAATGCCATCAAGCTTCACGCTGCCATAAACGAGGTTCACTGTTGCACCGGCGTTGGTGGAAATCGTGGTCGCCGGGGGAACCGGGGTGATCAGAATAATCGGCTTCTGGGTCCCGGAAGCAGACGGAACAGCGCAAATGGTGAGTTTCCCATTGGGATCATTGCAAACGATCGGTGCCAGCTGGAAATACACCTGGCCCTGATACAGCGCGTAGACGCGGTTAACATTCGTTCGCCCGCCGCCGCCCGTGGTGTCTCCGTTGATCGCTGTCTCCAGCGAGCCGGCATTTTCCGCCCCATCCAGCGTGCCGCCCGGGACATAAATCGTGTCGCCGGCGGCTGCATAGTTCGGCACCCATGTGCAGCGGGTCCCTGGGGCTATGCCAGCGTAGCTCGTCAACGAGAGGACAAGCAACAGGCAAAGTACCAATGTGGATTTCATGTTCTTCTCCATTGTGGTGTGTGTTGCAGAGAACTACCTTGAGAGACTTCTGCTGACTGTTTCTGTCGCGGGTCGACTCACCTCCTTGTCCAATGCTTGTTTGTGATCAGTGATGATGGCTAGTAATTGAAGCTGAGACCAAACTGCACCGCCCAACCGTACGTTTGCTTGTTCGTCGGCAACTGCCCCGCCGCCGCCGTGCCGTACGCCGGATGCGAGAAGTAGTAATTGTCCACTTCGGCATTCACGTTTGTCGCATTGGCAAACACTGCCAGGTTGCCGATGAGCTGCTGCTTCACAGAGACATCGATCAACAGCACGTTGTCGTAGAAGTAATTCTCCAGACCATACTGGGTGTCCATGCTCGTCAACGTTTCCTGCTGATAGCGCAGGGAGAAACGCGAGCTGAAGCCTGCATAGTCCCATCCGAGGACAGCGTTGTAGATGGCCCGAGGTTGGTCCTGCAGCGGTCCGGACACCGTTTGGTACAGCAGGTGATAAATCGGTTTGAGTTTCGTGCCGCCCACCTGGACGACATTGAATGATGGGTAGAACTGTCGCGAACTCATGTACGAGGCGTTCAGGTCAAGGACCAGACCGCTGAGGACACTGGGCAGGTACCAGAAGTGCGTCTGCCACGAAATTTCGATGCCGCGGAGGATCGCCCTGTCCGGATCGTTCATCGGAATGGTCGTCGATACGCCGGTGGCCTTATTCACATTCGCCCAGCCCAGATCGTAGTAGCCCGTATTGGGATTCGGCAGACGGTCCCAAATGTCCGAGGGTGCGCCATCCACCGGATACGGCATGTACGGCATGTAGTGCTGCATGGAATAGATCAGGTCCGAGATCTCTTTGTAAAAGAGATTCACCGTCAGCAAGCCCACGTCATTGCTCGAATAGGATGCGCCAAGGTCGAAGTTCCACGCCGTCGAGGGCCGAAGGAGCGGGTTCCCCGTGACGATACTGTTCGGGCTGACAGCGTATTCGACCATCGGATTGATGTCACCGAAGCTCGGCAGCGAAAGGCTCTTGTATGCCGCCCCGATAACCTGAATGTTCTCCGTGGCACGATACTTGATGTTCACCGATGGGAACCAGTTCGCGGTGTTCCTCCGCGACTCTATTATCTGCGGGGGCGTACCGGCAAGGCCATTCTGGTTCGTCCCGTTCAGTTGAATATGATAGGCGGAGATCGCGGTGATTTCGTCCTGATAGCGTGCCCCGGGAACGATGGTCAGATCGGGCCCGACATTGAGCTCGGCCATGATGTACCCCGCCGCCGTGTGCTCATTGTCCTTGTAATCCTGGTTGAAATCCTGAGGACCATTATTCCAATACCGGAGCTGGTTGTGCAGCGTGTAATAGTAATAGTTCTGCATGTAGATCAACCGATTGACGTCAAATCCCGGCCCGATGGGGTAACCCAGGATATCCTTGGTGTTGTAGTTCCAGTCGACAAATCGGCTGGCCGCGATCCCTGCCTGAAGATCCGTCGGGACACCCGCAAGGAACGGCATCTGAGCGACGAGGTCGCTCCGGTTGCCGGCGCCCGCCCCGTAGAGGATATAATCCCGGATCTGCCACTGGTTGCTCGTCCGACTGACGCCGTGGAACTTGCCGCCCGCTTTCAAATCGCCGCTGAGGAAGTCCGTCAACGCGAAGGGCACCTTCCAATCAAGCTTCAGATCGAACGATTCATCCTGAAGCTGGGAGTTGGTGATCGTCATGTTGTTGAATGTCGAGTTGACGCTTGTCGGATCCATTACCCCCTGGATGCGCATCAGATTGTACGGATCACCGTAGATGATCGCCGATGACGGTACCGTAGGCGCATTGGTCTGGAAGAAATAGAAATCCATTTGATTGGGGATCGTGGCAGTTCCCCGCGTGTAGGAGAGAGAGACCGGCAATTCCGTTCCCGCAAACTTGAACAACGCCGACAGCGAATGCGTCCGCTGTTCAGTAATGTTCTCATTCACGGAGATGTTGTATCGGAAATCGTTGCTCAGGAAACTCGACTGATAGGTTCTGTTGACGCTGCTGTCCCGCTTCTGATCGAAGACATTATAGAACTTCACGTCAACCCAGTCTGAGGTGTAGTCCAGAACCACACTTGCCGCGTAGCGATGCCGGTTAAGGTTCGATTCTGTCAGAATGGCATTATTCGTATTCACGTACCACACGCGATTCGCGTCGATGATCGGCTGGTCGTAGTTGCCCGAGAACTGATTCGACGGAAGCTGCTTCTGTTCGACATTCCCCTGCACCAGGATTCCCACCTGATCATCCAGGAACCGGTCGCTCACCGTTCCCGAGAATCTGTAGTTCTGGTAAGTCTTGCGCAGGTCCGTGTAGGCTCCCAACCCCGACAGGCTGTAGTGCAGTCCGGGGTCCGCGGTCTTCAGGGTAAGGTTCACGGTCCCGCCCAGCGCGTCCGCGTCCAGGTCCGGTCGGAGGGTTTTCGAGACTTCGACGCCGCGCACCAGGTCGTCATTGAGCAAGCTCAGGTCGACGCTGCGG
>Ga0335071_10004193_pt1 | contig 15067 bp, 4 predicted proteins | sample Lox_Sample_15_FD_206724 | JGI IMG/M metagenome (GOLD analysis project Ga0335071, IMG submission 206724) | Soil microbial communities from Loxahatchee National Wildlife Refuge, Florida, United States - Lox_Sample_1.5 | ecosystem: Environmental > Terrestrial > Soil > Wetlands | place: USA: Florida... | reverse complement strand
CACGCAGCAGGACCGCAGGCGGCGAATTTCGATTCGGGACCGATTCGATATACATGGCATGATGATGCCACTCTGTGCCGTAAAATCAAGCTTATTTCGTCATTTACATGGCTACATTTCTTGGCCGCTTTCCAGCAAACGTCACCAAATTCAACGCCCTACAGTTTTCGCAAGAAGGAAGTTCGGACTAGCGCAGGCCGAACACGACGCACGGATCGCCCAAGCCGTGAGGGGTTTCCTCAACCGCCATGTCAGGCCGAAGCTGGTCGGCGGCGGCCCTCGCCACAACGACTCAGCCAGCCGGCGTCGTCGGCTCGATTTGGTCAAACCGCAGATTGCTGCTGCCGACGCCGCGGCCCGTCTCCCGGCGTCGACCAATCCAGAGATAGGTCCGGCCGTCGTACCACCGCGCACGCTGATAGCTGCGCGTCAGGGCGGTGCCGGAATACGACACTTCCTCCTCGTTGATGAACCACGGCAGTGGTGGCTCGTTGAGCAGCACGCCCTTCGCTCGGATGACGTCGCGAGGGGGCACCCCCATCTGCGGCATGGCAGCTCGCTGAAACGCGATGTCCTGCGCACTCCCGGGGCGGCGCGCAGGCAGGAACGGAATCCAGTTCTCCGGCACGGTGGTCCCGAGCAGGTACCGGATCGATACCGGCGAGTTGGCGATCGGCGCTGCCAGCACGCCGCTCTTATCGGCCGCGTCGTTCCCATTGATGCCGGCACCGGTCGCGTCCGGAATGACCTCCTCCACCGCCCAGACAATGCTGGCCACGTCGTCGCGCGCCAACTGCACGCGTTCGAGCGGATCGCTTCCGAGCATCGGACCGACAGCGGGCGGCAGCAGGAATTGCTGCGTGTAAGCTCCGCCGCCGCCGACGTTGCTCAAGTTGAAGAGGCTCCACCGCTGCCACGCGTTCGCGTCGCCTGCGTCTGCGGCGCCGATCACGGTTCGCTCACCGAAGGCGTCGGTCACGACGAGGCCGAGGATGTTGCACAGTGAGTTGGCCGGAAGCGTATAGGGCACGACGAACCAATCGTTGCCGTACACCAGCGCGAGTTCCGCAAATACGAGCAGCAGCTGGTCGGTCGTCTGGGCTTCAAGCGCGCCGAAGTTGACCTCGCGATCCTCCATTTCCCAGAACCGAGGGCTCGGCATGCCCTTGAAAGACGCCGGCACGGGCATGAACGAGATCACCTCCTGCACCGGGGCGGGAACGGCGTGCGCTGAATCCGCAACCGTGATCGCCGCAGCCTGCGGGTCCACTTCGAACGACGACCAGTCGAGATGTCCGCCTGGATAGCGCGGCGCGGCGAGCACGATCTGAGCGTCCGCCGCAGCGTTCGTCGGCGCGGCAACGGATACGGCGTAGCTCAGGCGCGAAGGATCCCACGCCGGCGCAGCGCCCGACAGCGGCTGCACATATTGCCGCGCCATCCACGCGGCGAACGCCGTGGTATAGCCCTGGAGGGCGGCCGCGTCGGCCACGTCAATCGTGACCGCGCTTGCGAACGTGTGGTCGGCGATCAATGCGACCGCGCGTCCGCCGTCGAACATCGAGCGGCGCGTCGCGACGTACAGGTTCAGGCCATCGACCTGTCCGCGGTAGTCGGCCTCGGCGGCCAGCGGAAGCGGAAAGGCGGCGCGATAGCGCGGCAGATACTTCGTTCGCAAGGTCTGGCTGTGCAGACGCAGAAAATACTGGGCCGCCTGCACGCGCAGCGCGTACGTGAACGTCACGGTCTCCGCCTCGACGCGCGCTTCCAGCGGCACGGTATCGTCGTATCCGAGCCCCGCGCCGCTGCCGATCCGGACCCGATCGATGGTAAGCCTGTTCGTCAAGAGCCGCACGTCGACCGGCGAAGCCGCATCCTCGCCGGCAAACTCGCCGAACTGCCACTGTCGCGTCAGCATCCACAACGCGTCACGCACCTCGGCTCTGAGGCTGCGCGTGAAATCATGCGCGCGCGGCCGCGCTTCGAGACGGTTGTAGGCGGTGACCGCCGGCGCACGATACGTCTGGGCCAAAAGCTCCGGCTTGTCCTGCATGACGTATGTCAGCTGTTCCATGAACTCACCCCGGATTGGTCGTGACCGCGATCGGCGTATTCAGCGAGCCTTTCACGATCGGAAGCGACATGGCGTAATCGAGCGAAACGCTGGCCGCGCTCGTACCGAACTCCGCCACGACCGCCGGCAGCAATGTGCCCATCGCCGGCAGGGTCGCAAGCGCGTCGGGCTCCACGGCGCGAAGGCGGGCCCGGCGGAAGGTGTCGAGCACCGCATCGACCAGGTGATCCCACTGCCACGCGCCGGTCTCCTCCGGCGTGACGACTAAAAGAAGCGCCTGCGGCGGGGCACTGTTCGGCGCATCGAAATTGAACGCAATGCCGGTGACCGAATCGCGCGCCGGCACGGACTCGACCCACTCGTCGATCAGCAGCCCGCTCTGGGCCATCGCCGCATCGAATCCCTGGGGCAGGTGCTGGACCATGGAGATCGTGTCGTGCGCGACGTCCATCGTCGGCGGATACGGCGCGCCGAGCCAGCTGTCGTTGTTCCGAAACGGAAGCTGCAACGGCGACATCCGAAGCGGGGCATCGCGCCAGGTCTCCGCCATCACCCGCACCATCTCGAAGTCGTGCATCAAGGGACGCACGCACGCGACGCCATGCAGCCACTCGTCGACCGGGAGCGGCTGTCCCGCCGTATTCGTTACGTAATCGAGCAATCGATCGCGTGCCGCGTCCGCACTGCCGACGGAAGCAGCGTCAGGGAACGCGAACCGCGGCAACAGCAGGAAGTCGCTGCCAACCCAGCCCTTTGCGAGGTCCGACAGCATCGCCGCCCGCTTTTCCGGGCTGGCCGTGGCATCGATCTCGGTCAGCGCATCGTCGGTCGCGGTGCCGAGTATCGCCGCGCGTTTGAGCACCGCGTCGGCCTGCTGGGTGAGCCGGTCAAGCGACGCGGCGCCTGCGCCGAATGCCGACTGCGGCACCGCGTAACTGAACCCGGCGTTCGCGACGCCGAGCAGCGCGTCGCGCAGCGCGTCGACGGTTGCGACCGTGGCGTTCGCGCTCGCGGCGTCGCGAACGGCCTGGAGTATCGGAAACAACGCACGGATTGCGGCCACGCGATCCCCCACGCGCGTGCGCAGCTCAACAGCGTCGATCCGGCCTGGGTTGTCGGGCATCGGCGCGGTGTCCTTCGAGGCGCTCTGGAAGTGGCGACCATCGAGCCGGTGCGCCTTGCCAAGCAGGCGGCGCAGGCGGTCGGCCATGGGCAGAATCTCGGCGAACGACCGGCCGCCCCCGACGGCGCCCGGATCCGCAAAAGCGATCTTGACGACGACCTCGTCGGCGACAGCGCGAGCCTTCGCGAACGCGTTGCGCACGCGCTGTTCGAGCTCCGCCGCCCCACTCGCCTCGACCTGGCTGCGGACCATGAATACGAAGTCGATCGGCTGAAGCGCCAGGTCCGCGAGCGAGATGGTTGCTTGTACCGGCGCACCGCCGGCAATCAATACGCTGCCGTCGGATGCGAGAGCGGACGCCTGGCACGTGATGGTATCGGGCGGCCCGATCAAGTCGCCGAGCCAGGCGTTCAGGGACGGCTCGAGCTTTGCACGTTCGCTGAGCGGCACGGCCGGCCACGGATTGTTGACGGGCGCGGTGGTGAGCTGCACGGCGAAGCGCTGGGTGAATGAAAGCGCCGTTCCTCGAGGCGTGTCCAACACTTGGACGTCGGGCGGCGCGGTCCCGCTGCCCGCCGATTGGAGCACCGCCGCGGCGCGATCGAAATTGCCGAGTGCGAGCTGATACGCGGCCTCCGCCGTGAGTACGTCTCGGAGCGAATCGAGCGTATCCTCGATCGCCGCCTTCTCCGCACGAATGGCGTTCTGCTGCGCGGGCGTGAGCGCGGACAACTCGTGGATGCCGTAGGGATAGGCGTCGGTCGTGCGGGCGAGCGTCAGCCCGTTGGTGACGGTATCGTCCTCGGCGATCTGGCTCGCGCCCGCGCCTTCCGCGGCCGCGTTCGCCTGCGGGACCAGCGTCTTGAGGATCGGAAACTTGGCGCGGAACAGCGGCTTCAGCTGGTCGAGAATGACCGGCTGCGTCGGGCGCGTCGTCCAATCGTGCAGTCCGCGTTCGAACTGAACGCCGAGCAGCGCCTCAAGCGACTGCCCGTGCCGCACGCCGTCGAGCAGCGCGTTTGCACGCGCGACGCGCCCCGACGACAGGTCCACCGCCAGCGCGTCGGGATCCGTGGCGCTCGCGTGAGTGAGATATCCGCTGCGGAGCAGCGCGGCTGCCGCCGCATGATTGAGCGATGGCGCGTGCACGTAGCCGCCGTTCGACGGATCCGTGTAGAGGTTGTCATTGCCTTGGCGTAGCGAGGCAGGAAGCGAGGCATCCGGAACGTGCTGACGCGCGGCCGCGGGCGGCCTGACGTTCTCGAGATAGCCGTACGCCCCCACATAGACGCCCGTGCGACGCGCATCCACCGCGGCAGCCAGATTGCGCTGCTCGTCCAGTCGTCGCGCGAACAGAGAGGTCTCCCAGGCGTCCAGGCGGTAGCTCAACGTGTCGATGTGCTCCACGAGCGCGCGCTCGAGGCGCGCCGTCGTGAGGGAGCGCAGCGCGCCGATCGCAGCGCGCTGCTCCTGCACGCTCTGGCCCGCGCTCTCTGCGAACTGCGGCGCGTTCATGAGCGTCAGTAGAGCCGCGCTGGAGGTCGCCGCGGGCACGATGGCGTTCGCCGGGGCCTTGATGACTTCCCAGATCGAGGGCGACGCCTGCGGGCCTACGTTCAAGAACTTGCGCGACCGCACGAGCTCGTCGGCATTCACGTTCTGCCCCACAAGCCAGCCGCGAACGGCGCGCGCGCCTTCCATGACCACCGAGAAGTGGAGCATCAGGTACAGCAACGCCGTGGGGGCCGGCACGCCGCCAAAATCCTGCCGCTCCAGCGCGGCCGCATCGGCGCCATTGGCGACGAGCCAATCGAGATAGGTCTGGGTGCCGGCTGCGTCGTACGGCTGGATCAATGCGCTCTCGGAGAACGGCAGCCCGTCGACCAGCTGGCTGGCGTCGAGCTGCGTGTGATAATGACGCCAGATCAGCTCTAGCAAGAGAGGCGACGGCTTCGGCGTGCCATCGGCGTGCTGTTTGCGATAGCCGAGCTCTCCCAGCACGGTTCGCGCGCCCGCCGCCTCGATCATCATATTGAGCACGTCTCTGAAGTTCGAGCCGCCCCAGGCGAACGCCTCCAGGTTTGCGAGGTAGTCGTAGCTATAGCCGACGCGCTGGTAGAATTCGGCGGAGGTTGGCTGCAGGCCGAGGATCGTCAAGAGGTTCGCCGCGCCGTCACCGGGACTCCCCACTTGCACGAGACTGGGCACGATCCCGCTCCAGGCCTCGTCCAAACGCCTGAGGACCGCCAAGAAAGCCGCCTCGAAAGGATCGGCGACACGCCGTGCGTCCACGCGCGGTTTCCAGTCCTTGAGGGAGCTCGTGGGCAGGACGCCGTACGGTTGATGGCCGACGCGGATCGCGGCGATCGGACCGCGTCCCGTGACGTGATCCGTAAAGTGCCGCCGCAGCACGCCCAGCCAGGAATCGTCTATCGCCTCGTTAAGCATGTGATCGAGATAGTAGCCTAGCGTGCCGGCGTAGAGCGCCCGATTCATCCACACTGCGTCGGCATGGTCGGTGAGCTCGGCTCCGTCGGCGTGCAGAAGCGGCCGGTATTGAAGACCGAGGTAGTCGGCAAACCGCTGACCGTCGGCGGCCACGGCGCGATCCGGCGTCGCGGCGAACTTCGCCGGGGCGGATTCCGCCACGCCCGATTCGCCGGCGCTGCCGCGGCTATAGCCGGAGTCGCTTCCGTCGGTATTGTTCGTCGAGGTCCCCTGCGGCACGAGGGAAAATCCCTTGCGCGAGTAGTGGTGGCCGTCGATCAGCTGCTCGACCAGCAGCTGCGCGTCCGGCGCGTCGGCGGAATGCTTGATGCCGATCACTATCATCCGGTCGAAGCCGGTCGCTGCGTCCTGCTCAGCGACGTCGATGCGAAACCCGAGCCCGCGTTTGACCGCCAGATCGAAGTCCCGCACCCATGCGAAGGCGTCCCCGAATGCCAGTGTCTTGTCGGCGGCCCGGTCGATTGACGCTTCGCCTCCCGCATCGTCGGACGGCGACGGGCCCAGAACCACGACATCGTCAACCGGTTCGCCAACGCTCGTCAGCCGCAGGTTGTCGTCGCGCCAGGCGAGGAGGACGAACCGATCGGGCAGCACGCGGGCGTGCGGCGCGGTGGTCCACGCGCTCGGTTTGGTGATCGGCACGTCGGGAAACTGTAGCGGGATGCTCGAATCGCCCGCCGCGGCATCCCAGTTCGTCGGCTGCGTCTCCAGCGCCACCCAGGACGCGCGGTTGGCACCAAAGCGATCGGCGAGCGCGGTCCAGGCGGCTTGCCGGTCGGCGTCCGTGCCTGCGGCCCGGTACGAAGTCCAATACGCGTGCCCATAAGCGACCTCGGCATCCGTCAGCACGGGCTCGTGCGACGTGGTCGCGATGTCGTCCGGGAAAACGCGGACCCAAAGCTGCGACGGCGCGCCCGCTCCTGCCCCGGGCTTCCACCGCGTCTCGATACGCACGGGAAGCAGCAGAATCGGGAGACGGTCGTCCCAGTCGGCCATCAGCTGCGGCGGCGCGCGTTTGTTGACCAGCGCGTCGATCGACGCTCGCACCGCGCGTTCACGCTCGGCGACCATCGTGCGCTGCGCCTCGATGTCCGCCAGGTTCTGCTTGGCCTGATCGGAGAGGTGCGCCTTGCCCATGCGCGCATTGGTCTCGTCGATGCGCTCCATCAGCGACTTGCGCTCCACGTCGAGCGCGGCAAGCTGATCGCGCAGCGCGTCAGCGTCCTTCGCCTGCGCCGTTTTCGCGGCAAGAGCGTCCCTGTCCTGCTGCACTTCGACGGCAAGCGCGGCGCGCGCGGCCTGCGCGCGCCTGAGGGCCTCATGACGGCGTCGCCGCTCATCGGGCGGCTGTTTGGCATCGAGCGCGGCCGCCCGCCCGTTCACCTCTCGCACAGCGGCAGCCATCCGCTCGGGCGCCGAAGCCAGCCGCCTTCTGATCGCCTCGATCTCTCCCGCGACGGCGGCTATCGCGTCGTGCCGTTTCCGTATCGCCGCGTGGCGATCGGTCAGCGCGCTCACCCCGGCGCGAAGCTCGACCAGCGCAGCCCGATCAGCCGGATCGGTTGCGGCCTCGCCACGCGCCTCGCGCTGCCGCGCGGCGCCGAGCGCCAATCGCCGCAGCTGAAGCCGGTAGAGCGTGTCGCGGGCCGTATCACGTGCGGTCCGCGCCGCCCGCACCGCCGCCACGTCGTCGGTGTACTTGGTCATGACAACCCCGCCAGCATTTCTTTCGCATGCAGTGCGATCATCACCGGCTCTTGAAGCAGAATAGCCGCCATGCGCGCGGAATCGTTGCCCCACTGGGACAGACTCTCGCCGGGACCTGCCGGCGCGAACGACTGCGGCGGCACGGTCACGTCGATGAAGCGCTGCCCATCAGGGAAGAGCGTCCAAGCGAGGTCATTCCAAGTTATCGGCGTCGTCGGGTCGTCGTCCGGCGCGAACGTGAGATCCATGCCGAAGCGAGGTTCGCCAGGGAGCTGCTGAATGACGAAGTAATAGCCCCAGTCATCCGTGGAAAGACGCGGGTTGGCGACGCCGCGCGCCTGTTCCACCGACAGGTCGAAGCCAAACAGCCGAATGTCCGGATCGACGGACGCCTGGAATACGGGAAATTTGATCTCGGCCTGGATGTCGGCGTCACTGGCCACCGTGGCGATCACGGGATCGTTTGAAGGCTGCGGGTTCCCGTTCGCGTCGCGCGCGACGTGGGCCTTCTGCGCGTAGACGAGCGTGTGCGGGTATTTCTTGAGCAGATCGCCGCGGATCGTCAGTACGACCTGCTCGCCTGGCGGCCGCAGCGGATTCCGGTGCGCGCCGAGCAGCGAGGCTGCGGACCAGGTGTCGAGCGGTGTGATGTCCTTGGCTTGTTCGGAGATCGCCGCAGGACTCTCGCCGCTCGTATCGTCGGCGATAATCCCGCGGACGTTCCAGAATTGCCGGAAGTAGCTGCCACGCTGATCGGTCGGATACTCGCGCCAGAGCAGCTCCTTGCCGAATTCGTAATTGAGTCCGACCAGATAGGCCTCGATGAACGGCGCATTCGACTCCAGGAGCGTAACGGAGTTTGGCGGAATGAGTTCGAGGTTCGGCAGCAGAAGTTGAGACGAGATATCTCGCAGGCGTTCGTACATCGGATCGTCGAAGTCCGGGTACGCCATCGCCGGCACCAGATGCTCCGGCGCGAGCAACCACGCCGGATCGAACGAGAGCCGCACTTGCGACGCGACGCGGCGCGGAAAGGCGGTGAGAGGATCGACCGCAGCGGACAATTTGCGCGCCGCGTTTGCCAGGTCGAACGTCGCGCGCGGCTGAGCAGTCGCGCCGACGCTCAGACGGCTTTCCAGCGCCGCCGCCGCGATGCGGAAGGTATGCGCCTCGACCGTCTCCCCGACCGCGCCGCCCGGCGTGATGGACTGCACCTGCGAAAAACCTACCGCCGTGGCCGACGACGACGTCGTCACCGCGCTCGTGGTGACCAGCGTCGCGCCGATGGCGCGTGGCGCTGCGACCGGATCGCGCTCGACGAAAGCGAATGCCGAACGCAGCGGCGTCTTTGCCAGCGCGATGCCGACCGCCTTCGCGTCAGTGATTGACGCCGGTCCGGCGGGAGCTTGCTGGCTGCCGGACGTCCCGCCGCTCGCCGCCGCGCCCGCCGAGGCCGTCCCTGCACGCCATGCGACGTACCCCGCGACCAGCAGCGCGGCGCCGATCAGCGCTATCAGCCACGCGCCGGTGACGAGGCCGAACAGGAACAGCGCAAAGAGCAGGACCAGCACGAACCACCGTCCGACCGACGCCGACGAAGAGATCGAGGTCGACCCCGTGAGCTTGGCGACGGCAACCGCGTCCGTCATCAGATCGACGGCCGCCCGCTTGGAAGGAGCTGCCGTGAGGTCGCCTGCCGCCATGCCCTTCACGAGCGCTGCGTGCGTAAAGGCGGCGTCCTTCGCCGCCAGACGGCGTCCAACGGCGCCGCGCGGGCGCACCAGCCGGCGCATCGCGCCGCTCACCGCTGAGGCCGGCAAAGTGCTGGCTTCGAGCATGTGTTGCAGTGTCGTTGGCGAGCCACGCACCTTGCGAAGCACCGGCGCGAAGAACGTTACCATCCGCGCGGGCGCGAGCGCCTTCGCGAAGTTGACGTAGACCGTCTCACTCGCCCGCATGGCAAAGCCGGTCAACCGGATGACGTCGTTCGCCTTCAGGATCGCTTCGACCTGCGACCAGGCGCGGGCGAGATAGCCCTCATGATTGTCGCGAACGACCCGGACGCCAAATCCCGCGGAGACGCGGTGACGCGGATCGCGGTTGAGAACATCGACCCATCCCGTGCCGGACACATTCACGGTGTGCTGCTGCGCATGGTACTCGCCGTAGATCGGCGGCGCCACGACGGGGAGCGCCGCGGTGTCCGGGGCCTGCCGCCGTTGTTCCGGGAAATTGAGCACGGATTGCAGCTGATCGAAAAACAGTCGCGTCGTATCCACCGCAATGGGTCGCGATGTCGTGGATGGCGCTTTGAGCGCCCCCTCGAGACCGATCACGGTCTGCTTCACGTCCGTCGGCACGATCTGCCCGATGTCGGTTCCGGCCGTCAGTCCCCAGCCCGGTTTTTCGCCGTCCATATCGCGGATCCCGACCCGCGAATCCGCGACGCGCGGCTCGAGACGGTTCACCATCGACTCGAAGTCCTCGTTTTCGCCGGTGCGGAACCGCCAGCGATAGAACACCGGCAGTTCCAATGTGCTGGGCGCGTCGGTCCAGGCGGGCTGCTGCGAAAACACTCCGGACGGATCCTGTCCGAGGCCTGCGAGGCGGCCGGTCTCGAACGCCGGGACGACGAACGCCGCGTAGGCCGTGTTTGCCTTCAACCGCCTTGGACTCGTCAGCCGGCTGATGATCCGGTCCGCGTTGGGATGGTCCGGCGTCTCGAGCGAGGCAAGGAATTGTTCGAAATCCGTCTCGTTCGGGAAGGACTCGTTGGTGTGCACGTGCGCCCACGCCCAAATCTGCGCGGGCGGCGGCAGCAGCGCCATCGACGTTACCACGATCGACGGCAGCGGTTGCCGCTTCTCGTTCAGACTAAACTCGCCGTCGTGGCCGTCCGCGCTGTCTTCGAGCACCGCGAGCGCGAGCCAAGGGCGCAGCCGGTCGCCCGCGGCGCGGGCCGGCGTGTACCGCCAAGGCAAGTCCTCATCGTAAAACTCGATGAATGCCAGGTAGTTCGGCTCGAAATCCGTCACCCAATCGTACGGCTCGACGCGCACGACGGCCGCTTGTCGGATGCCGACGATGTCGCCGGGTCCGACCAGCGCGAAATCCTTGTGCACGGGGTGCGCGTTGACGGCCACGTCAATCGGCACGGTCGCGCGTTCCTTCACCGTGCCGTTTCCGGCGCCGAGCGTGTCGGTTTCGTTGATGGTACGGCCGATCCCCCGCCGTAGCCACGCATTAAAGGTGTATTTTCCGACCGTGAGCGTCATGCCGCGGCGTCCATGAACAGTTCGTGCGCGGCCATCACCTGAATCTTCCCCGCAAGAGACGGATTGGCGAGTAGCATCGCGTTGCGCAACGCGTACGCCTCGGCTTGCGTGGGGGCGCCGGCGTTGGGCGCCGCGGGCGACAGGTCGTCGACGTTCACGATCTGATAGGGCGCGTCATCCAAGCGCACCGACGCCGGCCCATTGCCGCCGACTCTCCTCACGGACACCGAGAGCGGGTTGCGCGCAACGGCACCGCCATTGCGGAAGCGGTCGAACATCGATTTCGGCAAGCCGCGGCGGCCACCGGCGTGAGCGATCTTGCGGTGCAGATAACTCATTTCGTACGTCACGTCGCGCGGGACGGACACCCCCGTACTGGCCGCGTCGCCGAACGTGAACCGCAGCCCGCTCTTCATCTGCTCGAACGACTTGCGCGCCAGCTTTTCGCTGTCGCTCATGGTGACGAAATTAGCAATCGCGAACTCCTCGAGTGCGTCCTCGGTGGTGCCGCCGCTCCATGTCACCGCGAACGTCGTGGCACCGGTTGGCGCCTGCGTGCCGAATTTGTCGATGGCCAGACCCAGCGGGGCGATCTTCTGACTCACCGACAAACCGGCGAACGGATCGAGCAGAACCGAATCCTGCGGGGCGTCCACCTGACGCAGCGTAACCGTCGCTTCCGCATTCACATACGGTATGGGCGCCCAGTTCTGGCCATCGCTCACCGCAGCGATCACCTGGGCCAGAACGTCAACCGATTCGACGATCGCGGCGATCGGGTCGAGGCCCCACGTCTCGTCGAACCCAACGCTGATACTGAAGAAGATGAGGTCGAGACTGGCCTCCCCTTTTGCGTGCCACGGCGTCGGACCCGACAGCTCGCATGACACGGTGACACCGGCGAGGACGTCGGTTCCCTTGCGCAGCGCAAGGCCCGCCTCGATGTCGGCGACGAAATGCAGCGGCAGCAGCTGCACGAGTAGGTCGTAACCGAGGTAGCCGTAGATGTTGAAGTCGCCCGCCGCGGCATAAAGCTCAACTCGCGCCCCGGACTGCACCGTGTTCGACGTGATCGCAAAGTAGGTCTCGGCCGTGAGCTTCGGGTTGTCGCCCGACAGCAGGGCGATCATCAGCCGTTTAAGATTCGTGAGGTCGGGCGGCACCTCGTGGAAATTCGGATGGAACCCGCCGACGCTGATGACGAAGATCTTCTCCGACCCCCACCCGATGCGCAGCGCCATGTCGCCCGTCAGCGTGAACGCTATCAAATTCGAGTCGAACAGCGAAGCGTCGAACCAGATCAGGCCCTGCGCCAAGTCGATTCCGCCGGCGAAGTTCACCTGCAGCCTGAGCACGGGCTCGTCTTCGTCCGGCAGGATGCAACTGAGGACGCCGATGATCGTGAGTTGCGGCGCAGGTATGTCGAGGATGACGCCGAGCTCGAGCGTGATGAGAGCGGGCGTACCCCAGCCAAGCTTCCCCATCGGCGCTACGATGAAGTGTCCCTCTACTAGCGGGAAGAACGCCTTGAGGTCGCTGACGATCTGGACGATGTTCCCGATGACATCCGGCGGAAACAGCACGTTGTTGACCCCGCCAGTGCGCACGCCGGCGCGTAGCGCCTCCGTGTCAAGCGAGCGATTGAGGCCGAGCAAGCCGCCGACGCCGATCAGTGTGAAGCCGTAGCCGAGCTGGATCGGCGTGAACTCGGCGGTCACAAGCAGCAAGAGCGCGAAGCCTTTGCTCCCGTCCGGCATCTTCGTATTGATGATGCCGATTGCCTTGAGATCGAACAGCCCCTGGAACGACAGCTCGAGCGCGCCGATATATTCGCCTTTCACGTCGTCGAACGACAGGAAGCCGCCGCCGACGATCGGGCCGGCGCTGACGCTGAGCCCGGCGCCGCTCGGCGGCTTGAACCCAATGTCGAACTGCGCTGGGCCAAGATTGCCAGCATTGCCGGGCGGAAACGAGATCGTGGCGGTCAAGCCCATGTTCTGCACGACCGCTTCGATTGGTCCGAGCACGGCGCGAATGTCCGCGCCAATGCTCGCTGGAATCTTGCCATCTTGAAGTCCGGCGGTGAGCGTCAGCGCCTCGATCGAGATCGGTCCGAGCTCGATGTGTACAGGTAGCCGCACCTCGAGCGTGCTGCTGCCGCTGAAGTAGAAGCCCCGGCTCGTCGACACGCCGACGGTGACGGAGAAATCGCATTCGATGTGGGTACCCGGCATGATCTTGGTCAGAAATCCGTCGCCGCCGGTGGCGTCGATGACAACCTTTCCGCCATCGAGCGTTCCACCGACGTCCAGATCGCCGCGCGCTGAGCCACTGCTCATTTGGATGTGTGTCTGCGCGGCGAGGGTGAAATCGTCGAACTCGATGCGGCTGCCGTCCGCCTGGCCGAGCAGGAGAAACGGCTCCGGCGGATCACGCTTGATGATCAGCTTCGAGCCGAACGCGCCGCCAAGGGTGGTCACCGACGGTGGCGTGAACACGACGCTGCCGTCGGTGCCGACAAAAAGCGTCGTACCGGTCGGCGCGTCCAACTCCGCAGCGATCTCGAGCGTCGCGTCCTGTCCAAACGGGATCGAAATCGTTCCGGTCGACAGATCGCTCTTGAGACCGATTGAGAGGCCGGTGGCGCCCGACGTCGTCGGGCTAAGTTCGAGCAACACGACGTCCAGTTTTGGTGGTGTCGCGGCGGCGTCGTAGTTGACCGGCACACCGGCATAGGACAGGAGCAGGTCCAGCTTCGGAAACAACAGCGTGCCGTCGAAGGCGGATCCCCATCCGAAGAGCGAGAGCGCCTTCGCGCCAGGATCGCTCAGCCAATCCCCTATGGCGTCGAAGTTGTAGGTGTACAGCGTGTAATGCGGATTGGCCGGATCAACCGAGACGATGTTGAAATCCTGCCGCGTCAGAAGTCCTATGAACTCAAGGACATCGTTGAGTCCGCGGATCGCATCGAGGTACTTTCCGAGCAGGCCGTCAAACAGTCGCTCGGCCAGTTGCGCCGCACCGGGAACTGCCAGTCCCTGCGCGGCAGCAGCGAGGTCATCGAACGCGTTGATTATCTTGCCGACGTCGACGGTCGCCTGAAGGCCCTTCTCGGCGACGGTGCTCCAATCTTCCGCATCAAGTGCGGTGATGAGGTCCGGCAACAGATCAATCAGATCGCCCGTGGCGGTCGCAATCGCGTTGAGAGGCGCGCCGAGCGCATTGGCCTGCGCATCGGTGAGGGGCATGCCGAATTGCGCGAAGAAGCCCGCCGTATTGGGCGGCAGGACGTTCGTTCTCAACGGCTCGAAAATCCGTGCCAGCTCGATCGCGACGCTGCTCAGTGTGTCGGAGGAGGTGCTCACGCAGCCCCCCCAATCAACTCGGCGCGTCTGAGCGCGTCAACGCACTCCTGCACCGTTTCAGCGTCGGCGAGGAGCATCACGTCTTCGGCATGCCGTTCGAGGGCGTGCTTCACGACGACACTACCGTGGGCCGCGAGAACAGCGCGCATGCGCTCGAAGAGCATCGCGCGCGACACGCCGCCGATGGCGCGAGGCATCGTCGCCGCATCGCCCCTCACATAGTTCAGGACACCTGCGAGAAACGCGGGCGCGTGGTTGCGGTGCCAAACGATCTGCACTGGCCGGCAGTGGCGAACAAGATATGAGATCTCACGCCCTGCGTCGTCGAAAGCATCGACAAGCTGCCGTCCTCGCCGCGTCGTACGGAACTCGGCAAGCAGCTCGGTGTGGTCTACCGTCGCGCCGAGTGCGATGTCCGGGGGCCGTATGCGCGGCGGCGCGGATCGCTCGTACGAAGCGAAGACGGCTCCCCCCCCGCTCGCCGGCGCCGTCAGCTGTTCCGGAGTTGCGGCCGTCGCGAGCCCAGTGCCATCGGTCGCCCCGTCGGTGCCGGGGTCGGTCGACCCGTAGGTGCCGTCGGACTTCTTCGTGGCAATGCAAATATTCAGCTTGTCGAGGACTGGCACGATGTGACACGCGTAGGTCATGTGCGTGCTATGCTCGTTCGGGGTGGTCTTGCGGCCGGCGAACAGCAGGCCGATGGCCTTATTGTTCTTGTCGAGAATCAACGACCCAGAGTCGCCGTCCTCGCCAAATATCGCGTTTCCCTTGCAGTTCTGCCCGTTCAATGTGGACGCGGGGTCGAAGGCGATTTCGATGATGCCTTCAAGGACGCTGACTGGTCCGGTCTGGGCCACTGCATTCACGCAGATTACGATTCCAGTAGTTTTCGCGCTCGTGCGTCCGACTTTGTAGACGCGGTTCTCATCCGTTGCGAGACTGAGATCCGGCGGCGGACCTTGCGGGGGTATCGGCGGATCGGGATAGTCTTGGCCCGGCGGCAGCGCGATGAGGT
>Ga0335071_10004192_pt1 | contig 15067 bp, 9 predicted proteins | sample Lox_Sample_15_FD_206724 | JGI IMG/M metagenome (GOLD analysis project Ga0335071, IMG submission 206724) | Soil microbial communities from Loxahatchee National Wildlife Refuge, Florida, United States - Lox_Sample_1.5 | ecosystem: Environmental > Terrestrial > Soil > Wetlands | place: USA: Florida... | reverse complement strand
GGCGGTGTTATGGTTCGTCTGGAACAGCACCACCCCGTACCCGCTCGCGTCGGTGGTCACCTCGGCATAATAGGCAGTCGCGACGGTGATGGACGAATCGGGCGGGACGTCGCCCCTGATGGTGCCTCCGCCGCTGATGGGGTGATTCCCGATGGTGTAGGGCCCGCCGGCCGGGTCCTGTACGACGTCCACCTGGCCCGCGACGATAATCGGGGGCTGGTCGCCCGCCTCCCCCGACATCGAGCCCGTCCCCTTCGGCCAGATGTCGTACGCAGTCCTCGACGTCCCGATAACCGTGACCGTGAATGTGCCGCCACGGGTGACCTGTGCGCCGACGACGGTGACGAGGAGGAGGAGGAGGAGGAGGAGGAGCGATCCTGTAGGGATGTGTTTCGGATTCATACCGTGTGCCCCGCACTCTTTCGATGGTTACAGGAGGGTATCCTCGGGTTAAAAAGCATGCGGCCGGCATCCTCGTCGCCAGCAGCGCCCGGCCTCCGCATATGCCGGCGGGAAGGATCCGGGTGCCTGTTCCCCTCGCCGGCAGCCTTATACCGCGCCCCGTCGAACATTTCTGCAGGAATGCTTCTCCGCATCCGGGACCGGATCGACCGGTTCTTCGGGATCAGCGCCCGTTCTTCGTCGGTCCGGACCGAGATCACCGCAGGCGCCACGACCTACCTCTCCCTGGTGTACATCATCGTCGTGAACCCCGCGATCCTCGCCGCGGCCGGGGTTCCCGCCGGGGCCGCCATCCTCGCCACCATCGCGTCGGCCTGCCTCGGCACCCTGCTCATGGGCTTCTACGCGAACCGGCCCTTCGCCGTCGCCCCGTTCATGGGCCAGAACGCCCTCTCGGTCTACCTCCTCTCGGGGGAGCTCCACTACCCCTGGCCGGTGGTCATGGGCGCGACCCTCGTCGCGGGTCTCCTCTTCACCGCCTTCATGCTCTCGGGTCTCTGGAGGCCCTATGTCCTCGCCATCCCGGAGAGCATCATGCGGGCCTGTGCCCGGGGCCTCGGCCTCTTCATCGCCTTCATCGGATACACCCAGTCGGGGGTGGTGGTCCGCATGGCGGTCGCCGGGTCCCCGCAGGGGATGACCGTGATCAACCCTGTGAACCTCCTGATCCTCGTCGCGAGCTTCGCGGTCATCGGGGCCATGATGATCCGGAAGATCCCGGGCGGGATCATCGCCGGGATCCTCACGGCGGCGGCCCTTGCCTTCCTCCTCGGGACCGCGCCGCTCCCCCCGGCCATCGTGGCCCCGCCGCCGTCGCCTTTCGACTACGTCTACTCCATCGATGCCGGCGGGGCTCTCGCCATCTCAGCGCTCCCCATCGTCGTGATGCTCTTCCTCCTCACCCTCTTCGACTCGTCGGCGACCATCCTCGGCCTCTCCATCTCGGCGGGCCTCGCCGACCCGGTCCAGGACCCCGGGGGCGTGAGGAGACCGTTCCTCTGCAATGCCCTCTCCATGGTCTTCTCCCCTGTCGCCGGCACCTCCACGGCGGGGATGTACCTCGAGTCGGCCGCGGGGCTCTCCGAGGGCGGCCGGACCGGCCTCACCGCCGTGGTGGTCGCGGCACTCCTCGCCGCTTCGCTCTTCTTCCTCCCGCTCCTCGGCGCCATCCCGCCGGCCGCCACCTCTCCCGCCCTCATCGTCATCGGCCTGCTCATGCTTCTCCCGCTCAGGCAGAGGCAGGGGGCGACCATCCAGGAATTCCTCGCGGCCTTTGTCATCATGGTGACGATGTCCCTCACCCACGACGTCGGGCTCGGGCTCTGCGCCGGGTTCATCGTCTACCCCCTCTTCATGGCCGCCGCCGGGAAGGTGAGGGAGGTCCACGCGGGGACCTGGTGCCTCACGGCGATATCGCTTGTGTTCCTCGTGGTGAGGCCATACTGAGAAAACCGGAAACGCCCCGGCCGGGACGGCCTTTCCGTGGTCAAAAGCCCGATTCATCCAACCATTGGTCATGGAATCGGACCTCCTTTATGTTCCAGGGAGCATTGGTCGTTTGGGGATATATATGTTCTGGGAACTTCTGGAAATGCTGGCTTTTCATGATTTCTGAAGGCTCATCCTCTTCCATCAACAGGTTATGGAGAGACATATCCAGGGGCATCGCACGTGTGATGCCCTATGTCATCCCCCGGATCGCCTCCACCGGGTTCAGGCGGGTGGCTTTTATTGCCGGGTACAGCCCGGCCCCGATCGAGAATACCATCGCGATAGCCATCCCCGCGGCTACCATTCCGGGTGAGAGTTTGGCAATCTCGTTGCCGAAGATGCTCGATATCTCCACGCCCATCCGTGCGATGATGAACGGCTTGCCCACCGTGTTCAGGACCACCGTGAAGAGGAACCCGAGGATGATGCCAACAATCCCGCCGATGATCCCGATCAGGAGGCACTCGTAGAGGACGAGCCGGATCACATCGGCCTCGGATGCCCCGATCGCCATGGTGATCCCGATCTCCCGCGTCCGTTCGTACACCGATGTGATCATCGTCGTGGTGATCATGAGGGCACCGACAAAGAGGGCGAAGAGCCCGAAGATCATGAAGACGATCAGGATGGCGTCCATGAACTGGTTGACCGCCCGGATCTGCTCGAAGGCCCCCTGCGCCGCCAGTCCCTGCGCCGAGATCTCGTCGACCACGGGAAAGACATTGTCCGGGTCATCGACGCGGACAAAGACCGTGTCGTACCCCTTCTGCTCGTTCCGGATTCGCGACGCGGTCGTCATGTCGATAAGGACATACCGGTCGAACTTGTCGTCACGGTCGCCGAGTGCCCCGGTCAGGGTGAGCGGCACCTGCCGGTCAGTGGGCATGCCATTTGCATCGTACTCCCGCACGAGCGCTGTAAAGACATCTCCTACCCGGATTCCCTCGTTATGCTGGAGCCGGTCCTTCAGTTCGGCACCGAAGACGACCTCCGAGGCGTTCGGCTCAAAGGCCCTGCCCGACGTGTACTTCAGGTTCAGCACCTTGTCGATCTCCCCTCCCCTCACCGCAACGATCTGGAGGAAGGTCTGCTTTTTCGTGGAATACGAATCCATGAACGCCGGTGCAACGGCAGTCACGTGCGGCGTTTCACGCAGCGCGTCCACCTTCGTGTCCGTGATCAGCTGCGTTATCCCGTCGCTGGTCCTCGGGTGGATCTCGATCAGCGTGAGGTCGGCTTGCGCCTTGATGGTCTCGATCGCCTGGTACCGGATCCCGTCGCTGAGGGCGAAGATCCCGATCACCGCGGCCACCCCGACGGCGATACCGAGCACGGTCAGGGCGACCCGGAGACGCTTTGCATTGAGTTGCCGTGCGGACATTTTTAAAAAGTCCATTTCCTTTGCGATCATGGGACGACCTTCCCGTCGCTCAGTTCAATGGTGCGGTCGCAGTACGATGCCAGGTCGCGCTCGTGGGTGACGATGACGAAGGTCACGTTCCTCTCCTTGTTGACCGAGCGCATCAGCTCGTAGATCTCCGTACTGGTCTTCGAGTCGAGGTTGCCCGTAGGCTCGTCGGCGAGGATGATGCTGGAGTTGCCCACCATGGCACGGGCGATGGCAACCCGCTGCTGCTCGCCGCCGCTCATCTGGTGGGGGAGGTGGTCCGCCCGTTCGCTGAGCCCCACCAGCGCGAGGAGCCGGGCTGCGCGAAGGTTCCGCTCCTCCCGGGTGACGTAGTTGAACAGGAGGGGGTACGCAACGTTTTCCCGTGCGTTCAGGGACGGGATCAGGTTGAACTGCTGGAAGACAAATCCGACATGGGAACGCCGAAGATCGATCAGGTTCTTCCGGTCCCGGTAATTCACGGTATCCCCGTTGATCGATACCGATCCCGCGGTCGGGGAGTCCAGCCCCCCGATGATGTTCATCAGGGTGCTCTTCCCGCTCCCGCTCCTCCCGACCAGGGCGATAAACTCCCCCTGCCGGATGCTGATCGAGATGTCCGACAGGGCGGTCACCCCGTTCGCAAACTGCTTTGATAGCAACTGGGTCTGGATCGCATGGCTCATGGCTTCTCTCCGGTCGTATACCTGACGATCAGGATGGCGTTGGTCAGCTGCATGTAGTCTCCCTGGTCCCGCACGGCCACGTGGTTGTTCTCGGTCTTGAGGTAGGGTTTGATCTCCTTAGTCTCGAAACCGATCTGGGTATTGTTGTCGAGTGAAAAGATATCGCTCCACTCCTTGCCCTTGTAGTTGGGGAACAGGAGCGAGAAGATGGTCCTGATGAGCGGGGGCGTCTTCTCCTCCTCGAGCCGGTTTACCATCAGCCTGTTGATGTCCATGTCGATGTCCCGGGAATAGCCCCCCGAGGGGGCGACGAGGAAGAGCTCGGCCGATTCGATCGTCCCCTTCGGGAGCGTACCCGGAAAGTCCAGCTCGGTTGTCGCCATCTCCGGCGAGATGCCGTAGCTGCTGAAGAGGAGGTCGGCCCCCTCGCGGACCCAGATCATCGAGCGGGAGGCCCCCGGAGCGATTACCGTCAGGGTCCGGTAGCGGGGGGATGACGTGTTCACGTCGATGGCAAGGGTCCCGTTCGTAATGGTCCCCATCACCTCGTTGTCCATGATGACGGTCGATCCCTCTACATTGCAGTGCACGATGAACCGTCCGGTATCCCTGTCCCCGGCCGCAGGGGCAGCCGTCCCGGCCATGGCTGGCAGGGTGAGGCATACGCAGAGGATCAGGATATGGACTGCAGCCTTGCGGTATGGTCTGTTCATACCTGCCTCCTGGCAGCTGCAACGGCGATGACTGCACCTGCCGTCGCCAGCACGGCGATGCCCGGTTCAGCTGCAGCCTTCTGTGTCTCGACAGGCGGGAGGGTTTCCACCATGGCATACAGGTCAACGGTCTCGCCGGGACCGGGGTACCGTTCAATAGTTCCCGTGTACGACCTGAACCCCCCGTGCTCGTACACGCCGAACGCGGCGATGCCGAAGATGATAACCGTGCTGTTCGGGAGACCGGACTGCACGCAGGTGATATTGAAGGTATTTTTCCCTGCGACGAGCAGGGGGAAATCGTACGCATCCATGCCGGAGTAGAAATCATACTGGCTCACGAAACCCTTGGTGTCCGAGTACCGGGATGCAAGCGTGAGCGGGATACCCGGTCTTCGCGAGTCATAGACCGTGAAGTTCGGATGCGCGGCCTTCTGCCCGACCCTGCTCCATCCCCAGTAGAGGTAAAGCTTCTGATACCGAATCCGTGCATCGGCCGGCAGATCGAAGGAGTATGTCACGTGGTACATCCCGCCCTCCGGGACGGAACCCTCGTATATGCTCGACCCCGTATCGTAGAGGTACCCCCCCGTGATATCGCCGTAATACGTGGCATTGAGGGGGTTATCGCCACCGTAAGTCGCGGCCGCGCTGCCGGCAAGGATGAAGATAAAAAGACAGAGGAGGAGGAGCCTATGGGAATACATAGGCTGACTCCGCCACGTTGTTCGCCCTGTTCCCGTCCCTGATCCTGGCCGTCTCGTCAACAACGACCCTGAGGGTGTGGGAACCCGGCGTTGTGTGGACCGGAATATCGGCAGATACTGCCATGCCGGCGGCAAGACCGTCGTCATACGCCTTGGTTACGATCTTCTCACCGTCGAGGTAGATCGTGACCGCGAATGCCGCCGCATCGCTCCCCCCGCTGTTCTTCACCGTAACCGGAATGAGGTAGAGTTTCGAGGTCTCCGCGGCGTTCACGGCCGGTACCAGGGAGGGAACGCAGGAAGCCATGACCAGGAGCACAAGGATACACGAAGCGGCTTTCCGCCCCGCACCATCCTTCCGCCGGCCGAAAGCACGGTACGCGCCGAAGGATAGCGCAACCGCGGCGGCCGTGACCCCGAGGGGAAGGGGGGACTTCTGCTGGCCGGACGATTCCCCGGGTGTCTTGGGCGAACCGACCGAGACTTCGAGGTCAGGGAGGCTCCCGACCGTGATGCTTCTCGTCACGGCATCGTTTGAGGGGACCAGGTCCCCGCCGGCCTTCACCTCGGCGGCGATCGTATGGGTGCCGGCGGTTGCCTGCCAGGAGAACGTGACCGGTTGCACACCGCTTGCCTCCACCGTGACCTGCTTGGTCTCAAGGGTCTTCCCGTCCACGGAGACCGAGATCGGGACCGGGGTTCCCGGGCGGGTGCCGAGGTTCTGGAGGGTCGCCGTGATGGTGGCGGTCTCTCCGGCGAAGGCATCGGTGACCTCGAGTTTCCCGATCGCAAGGTCGGTTCCGGAGCCGGACGAGGGAACGGATCCCCCTGTCGCTGCCCGGTTCCGCTCGAGGGTGAGCATGGCGAAGACGGGATGGAGGTAATCCTCGCCCTCGTACGGCTCGCTGTTGCTGGAGATGGTCCCGTCGCCGTTCAGGTCCTTTCCCCGCAGGAACTTCAGCTCGTTGTCACCATGTCTCACGAGGCTCGTCACGTCGAAGATCTCGATATCCCAGTAACGGCTCATGACGGTGGTCCCTCCCGGTCCGGGGTACCCGTTGTCATAGGACTTCTCGTCGGCAATATCATAGGCCCCCGCCGGGTAGTCTTTGGTGTCCGTGACCGGTGAACCGAGGTTCTTCCCATTGAACTGGACATAGTCCGGGAGCCCCCGGGTGCCGGTCAGCTCGATGGTGGTCAGGTTTGCGTGGGGGGATCCCGACACGTCGCTCACGGAAAACGTTGCCGGGGTCGCGTCGTTGAGGGTCGGGTTCGCCCCGGCCGTCCACCCTTCGCCGTGGAGGTTGATGTTGCCCTCCATGATCCAGTACCGGGTATCCGGGCCCTGCGGGGTCTTTGCGACGACCACGGTCGTGATTCCATAGATCCGGCCGTCGAGCTTGCTCTCGGGCAGGCCCTGGCTCGTGGTCGCGACGACATCGTTCTTCCCGTTCTTTACCATGCCGGTCGTGTCCCACGCCGTCCAGTATACCCCGTATCCCGTGCACCAGACATTGGTGGTCTTATCGTCCTGCCCGTACAGTTTCACCTGGTCGAAGCTCTCTCCGTTCACTGAGACCTGCACCCACCCGGTATACCTGGGGGTCCCGCCCCAGACCCCGACGTACGTCCGCGCCCACTGGATCCGGGCATCGGCCGGGATCTCGAATGAGAGGGTCCGGGGGGAGTTCTGGAGCCCCATGATGGTGTACTGGAGTACCTGGCCGTCGACCTGCCCCTGGGCCACGGTTTTCAGGGGGAATCCATCGAAGCTGTAAAGGGCGCTCCCTGGCAGCACGAGCAGTGCCATCGCCAGGATGAGGACGATGCCTGGCCGGAGCATTCGCAGGGTATTCCGCCCGGAGCCGGCGGCAGGGCTGGATATCGGGGATCGCTTCATAGTAGTCTCCTAGGTAGTTTCAGGGGCAAACGAGAGGGTTCCCTGCTGGAGGACCGAACCGTCTGCGGTGTTCTTCAGGCTGTACCCGAGGATGGCCTTCTCTGGTACTTCGACCTGGGATCCGGAGCCCCGGGGCTTCCAGGTAAGGACCTTTCCCCTCGGTTCATCGGCCGCCTGGGAACTGTCATAACAGCCGTCGGCATACACCATCAGCCACTCGCCAGGGTCCAGCACCCCGTCACCATTTCCCATTTCTTCGAAATACGAGGAGGAGGACGGGTTGATCACGCTCGGTGAAGGGGGTACAGTCTGTGAGTCGAGCGTTACCCTGTTCGACCCGCTGGTCAGGTCAATTTCAAGGTCGGAAACCCTGTACCGGTCCCTGCCCTGGTAGACGAACAGGAGACCGTTGCGGGCGCTGAAGCCCGGCGGGTAATCCGGAACATGGTTGGCCATATCCAGGTCCTCGATGGATTCAACCGTCGGGATGAGGTTGAAAGTACCACCCCCGCTCGCACCGGGAGAGGACGAAGGCCCGGGCACGGCGGAAGAGTGGAACGGCAGGAGCCCCAGCGTCCAGGCGGCACCTGCGACCATGGCACCGGCAAGCACCAGTCCGATTACGAGGGAATGCCACCGTGTCCTGTTCGGCGAGGCGGGTTCCCAACTCATGGGTCCCGGACACTCATCCTGCATGGTGATGGGAACAGAAGTGGAGGCAGGGACGGGGACAGCAAATCCTATCCGGCTGGTGAAATTAAAGAAGGGATCGTCCCGCACAACCGCCTTCCCTATCGGTATGAGGGGGAGAGAGAGCCAGCCTTTCCGGAACGCGACGGCGAGACCGGTCCCGGCGAGAGAAATACCGGTGTATGCCAGGGGCGGAACGGTTTCGAGGGGACTCCCCCTGGACGATTCCTGAGTGCCCCCTCCCGACGATGGGGATGCCTTACCCGCGCTGCCCGGTTGCGACTCCCCCGGGCTCACCGCCAGGGCACCCTGGGCGCTCGCATCCTGTATGGTGGTCGCTGCCGAGGGCGAGGCAACCGGGGTTGTGATCCCGGTTGGAACCTCGGTCTGGGCAATGGTCGGCGCAGCGGTTGCAGCGGCGGTCGGGGCAGCGGTTACTGCAGTGGTAGTGGTGGTGGTACTGCCAAAGTTGATGATGAGGAACTGCTGGATGGCAGCCATGCACGGGGTATTAACATCGCCCAGGTCCGTGCTCTGGATGGCAAAGGTATTTTCGGTCGGTGCGATGTACGACGTGACATCGCGGGTATCGACGGCCACCTGGTGGCCCCCGTCGGCTCCGGTTCCGGTGCCGCCCCACGACCACACGTTGCCAGCGACGACGTTCCCGTTATAGAGGATATTCCCCTCGTTGCTGTCTCCCGATGGCACGAAGGTGACCAGGGTCGCGCTCCGCATGCGGGCGGTATCGATGGTCATGCCCGTGAACGGGATGTATGCCGTCGATTCCGCGGGGGTCGTGCCATACGCGGCGCTCGCGCCGAGGAGATCGAACCCGTCGTTCATGAAGATCTGCTTCTCGGTCTCTTCCTCGTCCTCGTAAACGACCACGAGGAAGAACTCGTACATCGAGAGCTTGGTGTAGACCGCCGCCTCCGCGGGATCGGAGTACCTGGGATTTTCCCGGGTGAAGACGGCGCTGTTGTCCCCGTTTTTCAGATACTCCGACGTGACGTCGTACGTGAGCAGGCCGTACTTGTAGTTGGCGTACGATCCAAAGTTGCTCTGGTCCCAGTACCACGATGAACGGGAGAACCGGACCCCGTTGAAGTTGACAAAGGTATGGTCCGGTGCGATATTCTCGTTGTCCCAGGTATAGGGCACGTAGAGGTACGCCGCCCTGACGGTTGCATTGGCCGGTATCTGCAGGTCGTCCCCCGTCCAGCGCACGGTATAGCTGAGCCAGCCGCCGTCCCCGAAACTACCTGACCGGTACTCGCTGTCGCCCCGGGAGTAGATGAGGCTCCCGTTGAGATCGAACGTATGCTTTGTCGTAATATCCCCATCACGGGGCCAGTACCGCTTTCCCTTGTACCCGTTGTACCTGACCGTGATTGCCGGGCCGGTCCGGGCATTGTTGTTCTCGTTGCTCTCCTGGACCGTGTTACCCGGATCCACGGTGGCAGTGTAGGTCACGGTCCCCCCCTCAGCGGGCCTCTCGGTCGTGTCGGTTACCACGACCGTCGTTTCCGCGTAGGCACCGATAGCCGGCACCGGCGCCGTTCCCGAGAACCCGTCGCTGGAGACGAGCTGTACGGTCGTTGCTGCCGACGAGGTGTTCGCCCCGTTTTGAATCTTGATCGTCACCGGGTTCTTTTCGAGGGCGAACACGTTCATGGCGGAGACGCTCCCCAGGTTGGGGACGATGGTTTCGATGGTCAGGTCCGGCGATCCCGACGAAGTGGTCACCGCGATGTAGTTTGACCTCGTCAGGGAATCCGAACCGGCAGTATTGGTCGCGGTGAGCCTGACGGTGTAGGAACCCACGCTGGTGAAGGTATGGGACGGGTTCTGCTCGGTGCTGTCGGTGCTGTCATCATCATCGAAGTCCCAGGCCCATGACGTGGGGGAACCGCTCGAGGAGTCGGTGAACTGCACGGTCAGGGGCGCCACCCCTGATGTCGGCGACGCGGCGAAAGAGACTCCCGGAATGCCGGATGTGCTGTTGACCGTGATGACCTGGCCTGCAGGATCCGACCACTTCACCTTGTCGGCCGAAACAACCAGGTTCACCGTGTAGATCCCGGCATTATTGTAGGTGTGGGCAGGATTCCGGGACGTGGAGGTGCTGCCATCACCGTAAGTCCATTTCCAGTACCATGGATTTCCAGTCGAGAGATCGGTGAACAGGACGGTGAGGGGGGCGGTACCGGAAGTTATGTTCGCCGTGAAGGCCGCCACCGGGCCCGGGGTCGCTGTGATGAACCCTGTTTTCATGTCGCTGTCGGATCCGCCGGGACCGGTGACGGTGAGGTTGACTGAATAGATTCCCGGGGAGGAATAGGTGAAGGCGGGATCCTTCGCGGCGCTGTCGACGGTGCCATCATCGTCGAAGTCCCAGGCGTACGAGGTGACACCCCCGGTGGAAAGATCGGTGAATTGTACCGAGAACGGGATCGATCCTGACGTGGAGTTTGCCGTGAAAGCAGCGACCGGGGCTGCGGGTGGTGCTCCGGATGGCAGAGCGACCACGACGTACCCGTTTTTAATCTCGGAGTCGCTCACGCCCGACCCCGTGACCGAGAGGTTCACAGTATAGGTGCCGGCGATGGTGTAGGTGTAGGTCGGGTTATGTTCCGTGCAGTCGATGGTGCCATCATCGTCGAAGTCCCATGCCCAGCCGGTCGGGTTCCCGGTCGAGAGGTCGGTAAACCGGACCGTGAGGGGTGCGGTACCGGAAGTAATGTTCGCCGTGAAGGCCGCCACCGGGCCCGGGGTCGCTGTGATGAACCCTGTTTTCATGTCGCTGTCGGATCCGCCGGGACCGGTGACGGTGAGGTTGACTGAATAGATTCCCGGGGAGTAATAGGTGAAGGCGGGATCTTTCGCGGCACTGTCGACGGTGCCATCGTCGTCGAAGTCCCAGGCGTACGAGGTGACGGTCCCGGTGGACTGGTCCGTATACTGCACCGTGAAAGGAATTTGTCCCGAAGTGGCGTTCGCCGTGAAACCGGCGACCGGGGTTTCGGACCGCTCGCTGACCTGGATATACCTCTTCCTGATTTCGGAGTCGTTCCCGCCCGGCCCCGTCACCGTGAGGTTCACGGTATAGGTGCCGGCTGCCGAATAGGTGTATATCGGATTCTGCCTGGTGCTGTCGATGGTGCCATCACCGTCGAAGTCCCATGCCCAGCCGGTCGGGTTCCCGGTCGAGAGGTCGGCAAACCGGACCGCGAGGGGGGCGGTCCCCGATGTGACATTGGCGGAAAAAGCGGCCGACGGTGCGACAGGAGGCGCGCTCACGACGATGTAATTCGTCCTGACTTCAGTGTCAGAGCCTCCGGAATTGGCAGCCGTGAGCTTCACGGCGTATGTGCCGGCGGTGGCGTAGGTGTACGTTGGGTTCTGTGCTGTACTGTCGACGGATCCATCGTCGTTGAAGTCCCATGACCACGAGGTCGGCGAGTTGGTGGACTGGTCGGTGAAATGGACGGTCAGTGGCGCGACACCGCTGACCACGTCGGCAGTAAAGCCCGCGACCGGTACGGCGGCAGGAATCGGCCTCTTCACCACGAGGAAGGCGAGCGGGAGCTTGTAAAACGCGGAGGTCCCGGTAGCCGGCAGATACCGGGCGTACCCGAGGGTGACATCGCGATTCCCCGAGGAACGGACCTGCGATGTCACATCCCATGAATCGACACCCGAATAGGGCCCCTGCACGTCAGGTACCCGATCGAGTGGGAAATTGAAGTTCCCTGCCTTCGCATCGGGGTCGAACTCGCTGCTGTCGGTGGGAAACCCGTAGAACCCGTTATTGCTCGCCATGTAGTCGATGGTCAGGACGGCCGACGTGATATCGGGGATGTCACCGGTGCCGAAGGTGGTGCTCCCCACCGCGACGTATCCGAAGGTATTCTCGGTATAGTACGAGCACACATCGTGTCCCTGGTTCACCCAGTAACGGGTCTCCGTGGTGGAGGCGGGGTCGTCGTACGCAACCACGAGGCTGATGACCTTGATCCTGCCATCGAACGTCCCGGACGTATCCACGTTGACCCGGATGGTCTGCCCCTTGATCAGGTCCCTGACATCGTAGTACATGAGGTAGTCGCTTGTCACCCTGGTCTCGTGGTCGTTGATCATCTTGTAGGGTTCACCGTCGCCATGGCCATCGAAGGCCCGGTTGTCATTCCCCCCGTTCGTGAAGAAGTTGAAGCCGGCATGCGCGGGTTCGGGCCAGACCTGCTCGTAGGTACCATCGCCATCCCCGTCCCAGCGGTTCGTGATCCAGAAGTCGTAGTCGTTCTGCATGTGCCCGCAGTACGCGGATATGTAGAGCCGTGCCCATTTTATCCGGCCTGGTTCTGCCACTGCCGCCGCAGGCAGGGTAAAGGTCTTCACGACGTCCTGCCTGCCCCAGTCCGGGGCCGGGGTGATATCGAACCACAGGTCGCCCGTGACCGTCCCCGATTGCACCGTGGCGAGCGGGACGCCGCCGACATATTCATCGGCAGTGACGAGAACCGGAAGCGTAGTAAGGAGCGCGAGGGCAAGGATGGCGGCGGGAAACCAGCATGAGCTTCTGGTCCCAATCATCGCAGGCCACCGGGTGACTATCGCCACCATCCGGGGAGAACGACCACGAATCCCACCGCCGTGTCGCTCCCGGCACTGTTCGACACGCGGAACCGGATCTGGTATATACCCGGCCGGGAATAGGTATGTGAGGGGCTCTTCTCCGTTGAATACCTGCCATCCCCGAACTGCCAGAGGTACGTACCGGGGTTGTACAGAGACCGGTCGGTGAAATGAACGGTGACGGGGGCCATTCCTGCGTACCGGTCCTGCGTGAACCGGGCAATGGGAGGCCGGGGAGGCTCCTCGACAGTGATGTAACCTGGTTTTACCTCCGCGTCCGATCCCCCGGGCCCGGAGACGGTGAGACGGATATCATAGGTCCCCGCGCTCCTGAAAGTAAAGGACGGGTCTTTTATGGTAGCGAACTGCTTCCAGGGGGCCCCGCCCATCCGGTATTCCCACGACCATGCGGTGACGGTGCCGGTGGATGCATCGGTGAACTTCACGGTGAGGGGGGAGGTTCCGGACGTGGGGGAGGCGGAGAAGTCTGCCATCGGCACGGTTCCCGAATTGATCCGCCCGTGGATACTCAGGGTATTATCGCCCGAGGCCGGGCCGATGAGGAATGGCAGGGCAAGAAGCAGTGCCAGGATTACGACAGCGCCGGTCTCCGGGTTTCCCACGTCCTCTCCTCCTCACTTCCCTGTGGGTGTAATACGTTATATCTTTATTAAGCATTTTTAGTATTACTTACGCTGATTTTCTTCGCACGGAACATGATAAATTTAACGGAATATGCTACCATTCCGGTATAAAACCTGAAGGAATTATATTAATAATACTATGAACCCACAAAAGTAACACTTATTCATACTAAAATGATAAAGTTTATTACTAGATGAACCAAGGGATGATAGGGATGGCACTGCTCTCGCAGGCGTCATTCCACGAGAAGTGGAGTAAAAGAGAGATCACGCACACGACAATGCCAGATAATTTTCCATGCACGTCCGTCGACCAGATAATTCCGAAGGAGCCAGAAGGCAGCTGCCGGTCCGGGCCGGGACTTTTGCCCGCGATCTCCTGCAGGCTGCTTTCCTTTTCTCCCTGAAGTGATCCACGGGCCCCCGGACTATTGTGCATGTGCGGCCGGTCTTCCGCCAGGTCGCCATGCCGGATGACCGGGCCTGGATTCCCGAAAAACGGTTCCGGCACCCTTTCCTCGTTACCCGAACCGCACCTCAAAAAGATCCTCGTCCTCCCGTGCGAGGAGCCACCCTGCAAAGTCCTCATACATCTGCCTGTCGCGGAGCGCTTCGGGGGGGATCCGCAGCGGAGAGGGGGTCACGATGATCCGTTTTGCACCGGCTACGAAGACGCAGCGTATCTCGCAGACCTCGTCTTCACCGTTCTGTTGCAGGTGGGGGATACACCCTGATCCAATGGCTATCCCTTCGGCAAGGGCCCTTTCATCCCTATCGGCCCTCCCCCGTACCCGTGCGCTGAGGGTCTCGAGATCGGATTCGAAAATGCGGCGTGCATACCTCCCGATCCGAAATCCGAGGTTCCTGTATGGATCGGGAGGTCCGGGTGGCAGGGAAGGAATGCCGGGGGGGTCGCCGGGGGAAGGCTTGAGCAGAACCGGGGGGGGCCCACCCATGGGGGTCCTCCCCGTCACGATGATGCCCCCTGCCCTGGCACCCGGATCAGATCATCCTCCCGGAGAGATCTCCCCGGGGAAGGATATCCCTGCATCTCACACTCCTCTCTTTCTTTTTGATGTCTTCAGTAATACGTTTTTCTAAAATAGTATGATTAAATATGAGAAATCTATCTCTTTCCCCTGCAGGCCAGTACAGATATCCCTGCTGCGGCAATGGCCGCGAGCACCCCGAAACCGGGAACCTTTGAGGGAGTTCCGGTCGTTTCTGCCTGTGTGGCGGCAGTGAGCGGCGCCGGGGCACCCTTTACCTCAAGACTCGCGGTTTTTTCATCGAGGAAGGTACCGTCCTGCTGTTCCATCCGGGATGTGATAGTGTAGGTCCCGGGATGAACGGGAGCGGGGAGTTCCACGGCAAACGTCACCGACTGGCCGGGGACGAGGGCGCGGGTCATGGGCGCGGTGCTCGTGTTAGACACGAGCTTCCCGGCCGTGTCGGTAAGTGATACCCTGTTTACGACCCCGTAGTAGTGGAGGTTTCCCGAGTTCTTCAGCACGGTGGTGACATTCATCGGCCTGCCTTCAGATATCGCACCCGGGACGAGGGATGTGATCTCCCCTGCCTCAGTGCCAGCTCCGCCTTTTGCCGTGAGGAAGACAGGGATAGCCACCGCGGTTGCAAAAGAGGCCTGCTGGCCTGCCGCGGCGACCGGGTGCACGAGGATGATGGCATAGCGGCCGCCGTCCCGGAAGTCGGCCGGAACCCGGATCATGGCCGTTGCGACGGCCCGTT
>Ga0335071_10004190_pt1 | contig 15069 bp, 10 predicted proteins | sample Lox_Sample_15_FD_206724 | JGI IMG/M metagenome (GOLD analysis project Ga0335071, IMG submission 206724) | Soil microbial communities from Loxahatchee National Wildlife Refuge, Florida, United States - Lox_Sample_1.5 | ecosystem: Environmental > Terrestrial > Soil > Wetlands | place: USA... | reverse complement strand
AGGCGATTGGTCGCACCCGGAGGATCTCCTTCCAGTCGAGTTCCCGACAACAGGAAGATATCCATCCACCCATCGTTGTCGTAGTCGATGAAGGCGCACCCGCATCCATTGGCTTCCAGGATGTATTTCTTCGATTCGACGCCGCCGTAGATGACCGGTGCGCGCAGGCCTGCTTCTCGAGCCACGTCGGTGAAGTGCGCATCGAAAGGACGCCCCGATGGCGCCGGCTTGGCCTGCGCTGCAATATTCCGAGTGGCGATGCCCTGTTCCTGTCCGAGGAGTTGCTGGGCAGAAGCGCAGAGAGAGAGAAGGACAAAAGAACGACGGTCCATGGTCATCGGCAGGTGTGTTGAACGCCTTTCATTATGGTGGCTTGGCGAGGTTTAAGTAAAGGTTTACGCGGGTTGCCCTGCCGATTCAGTTCGACACTTCCGTTGGCCCCACCACCAGCTTGTAGCGGTTCCGTTCGCCTTCTTGCCGGGTCGCGTCTTGCCGCGCTTTGGCCAGTCTCTTCAAGAGATCTGGAATCTCTGCCTGGTTTTCTGTCTTGCGAAGCGCCATGACGAGATGGTACAAGGCGCTTTGATCGGAAGGGTTCTTCTCCAGGACCAATCGGCACTCCTTTGCGGCGAGCGTATTCTGGCCCGAGTCAAGGTAGTACTTGGCCAGCACATTGTGCGCCGATTCGAGCGACGGCTGCAAAGCTACCGCCTTCTTTGCGGAATCGAGTCCCTTCTCGAAATCGACCGAACCCGGATCCGGCGATCGCTCCGACAGGATGGCAGCCTGCAGGTACCAGAGAAATGCGTCGCTTGGATGTTTCGCGAGTTTGGAGCGCACGGTCTCCAGCGCCCGTTCCGGATCTTTCTGATCCTCTTCCTCGGCCAGCATGCCCTGAGCGGCGGCACTCATGCCCATCTTTGGATCCAGCTGTTCGGCCTTCTCAAAATCGACTTCTGCATTCTCATACTCTGCAAGCTGCACGTAGAGCACGCCTCTCGCCAGATACAAAGGCGCAGCGGCAGGCTGCAGCTTGATGCCCGCGTTGATCATTTCCACCCCGGCCTGGAATGACTGGTGGTCCATAGCGAGTTCCGCGAAGTCAGCATAGAGCGCAACCTGCCGCGGATCCTTGACGATGGCATCGTGCAGAATCTTCACCGCGCTGGGTGTGTCTTTGTTGGCTTCAAAAGCAGATGCTGCAAGGCGCATCGTACTTACATCTGGATCTGCACTGAGTAGGGGCTGCAGCGTTGCAAGCGCATCCTGAGGCTTCGCCGCGCCAAGCTGGAGCGCAGCCAGGCCCCGACGCCATCGGGGATTCTCTGGCGCTACCTCAACCAGTTGCTGAAACACCGCGATTGCTTTGTCGGTCTGGTTGAGCTTCAGGAGGCAGAGGCCGTATCCCTGCAAGGCTTCCGGTTGGGACTTCAGAAGTGGCCCGCTCGCTGCATAGTTCTCCACCGCGGTCGAGCAGTCGTCATTCTTCTCCGCCAGCACGGCCAGCATTGCATGGGACGTGGCATCATCCGGCTGTAACTTAAGAATGTGCCGGAGCAAAGGAACTGCGTCGACACTGCCGGCCTCGTACTCAATCTGCGCGGCGCCTTCCAGGGCCGGCAAATAGTCCGGCGAAATCACAATCGCATGCTTATACGATGTCAACGCCGACTTGGAATCGTTCTCTCCAGAATAAGCGAGCCCCTGTAGCGCCCACAGTTGTGGATTCCTCGGAGATTCTTCTAGTGCGGGTCTCAGCAGCTGCAGGGCCTTTTGGAAATCGCCAGCCTGCAATGCTGAAGTGATCGAGTGCAGCGAATCATTGGTTGTCTGGCCCGATATGCCGACCTGCAGAACAGAGAAGAATATGACTAAACATATCTTGTAACCTCGAAGACTCAACCTCATCGTCGATCGCATACCTCTTCTCTTGCCCGGGACCGAGAATAGCCAATCCATGTTCGTTGAGTAGTCTACCGCCGCAGTGCGACAACCATACACCAGATGGCTTCATCGATTTCTTGCCTAGCCGTTCTTCTTGGTTTCCGTCCGTGGATCCGCTCCTGGACCTGAATCAATCGCGCGTGCGGCATGGACCGGAACCGCCGTATAATTGGCGGTCCGTGTACAGGGACGGCAATGGAGGCACCAAGCCCATGAAGAGGTTTCCGTATGGGTCAAATGACCTATACATCGGAACCCGAAGCGCCGGAGAGCCAGCGGAACCTGACCCGCAACAGGAAGCGCAAACGATGGATCGAGGGCTTGCACACCGTTATAACCACCTTCCGGCCAAGAAGCTTCCCTGGGCACTCGTCGCGGGCTCGTTGCTACTCCTCTCTCTCTTCTGCGTCGCCTGCAGGCGAGCCTCGCACACGGTTGCCGTGATTCCTCGAACATGCGGTACTGCGCTCTGGGAACCGCTGCATGCGGGGGCGGCCGAAGTGGGGCGCTCGATCGGGCTCGATCTCTACTGGAATGGCCCGATGCGGGATGACGATACGCAGACGCAGATCTCACTCATCGAAAAATCCGTCGATCGCGGCGTTGCTGGGGTGATCGTCTCGCCGATCCAGACTCTGCCGCTACGAAGTCCGATACGCAAGGTCCTTGATCAAGGCGTCCCTGTGGTCGTCATCGATACCGAACTTGGCATTCCGACAGGCCCCAAACTCAGCTACGTGCTGAACGACGAGCGTATCGGAGGCCAGATTGCCGCGCGCAGGGTAGGATTGATCCTCCAGGGCAAAGGCAACATAGCCATCGTGGGAATCCGGCCGGAGCTCAAGAGCAACACCCTCCGGGAGCGCAGCTTTGAATCGACGCTGCGTGAGTTCCCTGGCATCCACGTGGTTGCGCGCAGACTCGGCTTGTCGAGCGTCCCGCAGGAACAGCACAGTGCCGAAGGCCTCTTGACCGGCAGTCAGTCTCTCGATGCCGTTGTGGCGCTCTCTCTCGCCGCCACTCGTGGGACCTACTATGCCTTGGCCGAGTTTGACAAGGTGCGGGCGATCAAGCTTGTCGGGTTTGATCAGGACTTGCTTCCTCCCATCCGCGACGGCGGCATCGACTCGGTTGTTGTGCAGAACACCTTCGAGATCGGCCGCGTCGCAATGAACCTTATGGATCGGGAGATCAAAGGCCGCTCAGGATCAGAAGCCAGCGTGGTGCCGGTGCTGTTGACCCGCGATAACTTGGATTCGGCAGAGATTCGCCAAATCGAGAACATGTCGTGGTGGCCACCGCAATGACCTCCCGACTCTCCAAACGCACTGGGATAGCGGCTCTGCTCGCCGCGTCCATTCTGGTTATTCTGGCGATCGCAGCCGTGGCGTACGATGCGTTCGTGCGCCCGGGCCGGATTCAACATGCGATGATCTCGCTGGACAAGCAAGACAGTTGGCAGGCCTTCGGTGGCACTTGGCGTTTCGCTGACGGGGTCATGACCAACAACTCCGACGAGCGCGGAGCCAAGTTGATGACGGGCTCGGATAACTGGTCCAACTACTCCGTTGAAGCCGATGTCCTCTTGCTGGGACAGTATGGAGACGCAGGCCTCATCATTCGCGGCAACGACGAAGAGACTGGAGTCGATGCGTACCACGGCTACATGGCCGGTCTGCGTGACCTCGATAATACCCTCATGATGGGTCGGGCCGACTATGGATGGAAAGAATACGCCGTAAAGGCAATCGCGCCCCGCGTGTTTGCCGAGCAGTGGTATCACGTCAAGTTCCTTGCGTTCGGTTGTGATTTTGCGGTCAGTGCCACCTCGCAAAAAGGGGAGACAACAACAATTGCGATTCGCGACCCCGGCTGTATCAAGTCCGGGCGATTCGGCCTCAAGTCCTATAACACCGGCGCACAGTGGAAGAACGTTGAGATTCGGCCCGCAACGCAAGCTGACTTGGAAGCGATGATCGGCAGCCAACCGCCTCAGCTGGCCGTGCCCAACCGATTCCCGACTGGCATGGAAGCGGCTCCCTACGACCGATTCCTCGAGCCGATTGAGCGCGACCTTCGCGCTCATCGTTCCGCGGTGAATACGCAGCCCGTCAGCAGCCTTCGCCTGCTTTCCCCTGAGGTGCCAAGTCCCGTCACAGTACAGGGCGTTGTCACGCTTACATCGCCCATGCTTTACATTCAGGACTCTACGGGCGGACTTGCGATCGTCAGCAGTCACCCGCATGCCCCGCTGCAAATCGGCGACGAGATCGAAGCCAGTGGGGATGCCGATCTGCGAGACTTCAGTTCAGAGCTTCGCAACGCCGAGATCCACGTTCTTTGGTCGCACACCCCTGCCTCCCCCGTTGCCGTCGCTGCATCGCAGGCCGCGACAGGATCGTTCGATGCACAGTACGTTGAGGTACAGGGCAGGCTCGAAGAGAAACACGACGATGGCCACGGAACAGAGATTTTGACGCTGGAAGACCAGAGCCAGTCGTTCGTCGCTCTGGTCACTGGCGTGGGGCGCTCGCCCCACCTCGAAGCTGTGAAAGAAAAGAGCAAGCTCCGGCTGCGCGGTATCTGCGTTACAGATTCCAAGTACACACATAACTTGACCGCGTTCGCACTGCTGCTCCCGTCGGCCGGCGATATCGAGGTTCTTGAGGGCCCCCCCTGGTGGAGCACTGCGCATATTCTTGAGCTGTTAGGCGGCGTTGTATTGCTGGCTCTCGCCGGCATGACTGGTTTCTTCTTCGTGGAGCGCTGGCGCATGCAGTCCGTTCTCGACGAGCGGCAACGGCTCGCGCATGAAATGCACGATACCCTCGCCCAGAGCTTTGCCGGTCTGGGTTTTCAGCTTCAGGCGATCCGCGACGATATAAAGGACGGAATCGATATCGTACCCCAGCTCGAGCAGGCGCAGGATATGGTCCGTAACAGTCACGAGGAGGCGCGGCGTAGCATCTCCGCCTTGCGGCCTGAGCTTCTCGAATCGGTTGGCCTGTTGTCGACGCTTGAGACCTGCGCCCGCCGCATCGTGTCGCAGAGCGGCTCCGTTGAGATAAAGACCGTGAGCCAGGGCAATATGCAGAGCCTGCCCCTCGGCGTCTCCGACACGCTGTTGCGCATTGGCTATGAAGCCATCACCAATGCCATCCGCCATGCGCGTTGTTCACGGCTGACTATCTCCCTGCTGTATGAGAGGTCAACTGTTGAACTCATTGTGGAAGATGATGGTCTGGGGTTCGTCGTCTCCAGTGATTCGGCCGGGTTCGGCATCCGCGGAATGCACAAGCGGGCCGACAACATTTCCGCTGAGTTCAAAATCGACAGCGCGCCCGGAAAAGGAACCGGAGTTCACGTGCGGGCGCCTATACCGCCGTCCTTCGCACGGGCAATCGCGCGACGATGGCTCCTTCACCTGCCAATGGGGGAAATTCAAAATGAACACACAGGAATCTAAGCCGGCTGTCCGGGTACTCATCGTAGATGACCACCCCGTTGTCCGCGCGGGGCTGGCCTCTCTGCTTCGCAGACAGGCCGGACTGAAACTCGCCGGTTCGGCGCACTCCGGCGAGGAGGCCATGGCCATTCTCGCCCGCTGCTCGGTTGACCTGATGCTGTTGGACCTGAGGATGCCAACAATCAATGGCATTGATTTGCTCAATTTATTGAAGACTCGCGACTACCAGCCCAAGGCGATCATCCTGTCCAGCTACGAGTACGAGGAGGAGATCTATCGAGCTGTCCAGGCGGGGGCCCGAGGCTATCTTTCCAAGAATGCCCCTCGCGAAGAGATCATCGCGGCAATCGAAGAAGTGATCGCTGGAGGCACCTACTTTCCGGAGCACATGCGCGATTGGATTCAGGACCGGAAAGCTCGAGCCAGCCTGAGTGCACGCGAAATCGAGATCCTCGAGATGGTTTCCAGGGGGCTCACCAATAGAGAGATTGCCAGCGCTTTGCAGATCAGCCACTACACCGTGCGAAATCACATCAACCACATCACCACCAAGCTTCAGGTTTCAGACCGTACCGAAGCTGCAACCGCGGCTATGCGCCAGGGTATTATCGATGCCGGATGAGTGTTGCAAGTAACTAAGCAGGGTTCCCTTTGGGCAGCAAGAAACGCCCGGCCTGTTCCCCGGAGTTAGAGCCGAATGCTGTCCCTGAATTCTGTGAGAGCTATGGCGGGTTTTGCAATCGCCTTGTGTCTTGCAAACTCCATGTCGACGAAGCAAACAGTCAAGGCCGCGCCTGCAGCCAAGATGACAGAAGCTGATCTTCTTCAGCCGAATGAAGGGGATGCTTGCATTGACTGCCATCAGGAAGAAGTCAATGGTTTTGAGCGCTCGAAAATGGCTCAATCCATGCACCTGCCCTCGCATGAACCCGAGGGCATAGTGCGTACCCCTCAAACGACTCTCCGAACCTACTCGAAGCGAGATGGCACCTGGCAAACACTGGAGAGCCACGGCCAGACCGAAACCTATCGCGTCAAGTATGTAATCGGATCGGGAACTCACAAACCGCCTATTTCAATCGCCCATTGCATACTACCGGCGCGAAGCGGCATACGGTCTCGCACCCGGCTACGAAACCGAATCGGACCCCGACTTCACCCGCCCCATCAAGCCGGGATGTATCTTCTGTCACGCTGGTTCGTTCACTCCTGTTGCCGGAACAATCAATGAGTATGGGGCGCAGCCTTTCTTGCACCTCGCGATTGGCTGCAGCAGATGTCATGGCCCTGCAAATGCTCATCTCCTTGACCCAAGTTCGTCGAACATCGTCAACCCTATCCGATTGGATCCCGCCTCGCGCGACAGCGTCTGCGAACAGTGCCATTTGAAGGGTGTGACACGAGTCCTGAATCCAGGCAAGGTGTTTACGGACTTTGTCGTCGGCGAGCCGCTGGAGAACACATTCACTATTTATCGTTACTCCATGCCGAACGGCGACCAACCTCCCTTCAAGGTCATCAGCCATTCCGAACAATTGGCGCTCAGCCGATGCAAGCGTATCAGTGGCGACAAAATGTGGTGCGGAACCTGCCACGATCCACATAACCAACCTGCCTCTGCGGTGCCGTACTATCGGTCAAAATGTCTCATCTGCCACGCCAGGACGCACTTTGCCGCAAGCCATCCATCAAGGAGCAGCAACTGCATTGGGTGTCACATGCCAAAACGAGAAGCCAATGATGGCGGGCACACGGTCTTTACCGATCACAGGATTCAACGAACGCCGGATCACAGACCCGCCAGCGAGCCCATCGGGATCGAGCCGTGGAGGAGTCCCCCGGCCGAACTGGCAAAACGTAACCTCGGGCTCGCCTCGATCCAGGCTGGCGCCGAAACACGGTCGCTGCCGCAGATTGTGAGCGGCTATCGCATTCTTACTGAAGTCCAGCATCAGTTCCCGGACGATTGCGAGATGTACAACTCGATTGGAAATGCGCTATCGATCGGCCGACAATTCTCCGAGGCCGCGATTGCCTTCGAACTTGCAGCACGCTGCAACCCCAAGTCGTCTTCTATAGAGGCCAATCTCGGTTCGGCATACGCCTCTTCAGGCAGCAATGAAGCTGCAGAATCCCACCTCCAGCGAGCCCTCGACTTGGATCCCATGAACCTTAGTGCCGCTGAAGAGTTGATGGCCCTATACGAGAACGAAGGCAAATCAGTGAAAGCAGAAACGATTAGGACCAAGATCGCTGGTCTGTTTCACTAGGGGCCTCTCTACTCTCAATTTGCCGAGGCTTCAACGCGGTCCAGCTGCGCAAATCGAGGCAGCAACCTTGGCTATGCGCCCGGGGAACTGTCTCGCGCGTCAAAGGCATCATGGAAACACAGCCCGCACCAACGGGCGATGGTACAGCTGCCCTATTGCAGGGCACTAGCGTAAAGACTTACGGTTCGTCTGCCGAAAGTGAATTGCTGTGCTGGAGACCGAGGGCGGTGAGCGATCATAAGAGCGGGGCCGTGGTCGGTCATTTGAGTAAACGCTTTCTTTTCGCGTTGTGCTGCTGCAAAGAAACCATACGGCTTCAGGAGTAGACATCACTTATGGGCAAAAGAACGTATACCTCGATCCGGCCGGGACGACAGATCCGTCAAGAACCGTCAGCTGCGCTAAGCCGCCGGGATTTCATGGCGGGGCTGGGAGGCGCAGCCGTTTGGAGCGCCCTTCCCGGCAGACGAGCCTCTGCGGAGACACCGCAGGGGCCTTTGAATATTGCTCGCGTCGCGGTTCCGACCAGCCAGACCATGCGGAGCGAAAACAAGATATCCGCCTTGAACGATGGCTTCGTTCCAGAGAACTCGTTCGATCGGTCGCATGCGCTCTATACGTTGTGGTCTCAACCGCCCGAGGATCGGGCTGACTGGGTGCAGTACGTGTGGAGCGAGCCGGTTAAGGTTGAGAGAGTGGAGGTTTACTGGGCCGTCGATCGCCCCCGCCCCGCCGCGATTCCGGGAAGCGCCTGGCAGCAAGTTGCGGCCCCCGAGAGCTATCGGATCCTCTACTGGAACGGCAGCGATTTCGTTCCCGTGGCGCAAGCCCAGGGCCTGGGCGTCGCGCCTGACACCTTTAACACCACGACCTTCGAACCTGTGTCCACGAGCAAGTTGCGCCTCGAAGTCACCCCTCAGGCAAATCATCCTGCCGGCATCCTTGAGTGGCGGGTTTTCAACTACGGCGCGGTCCCAGATCTTCCTCCGGTCGTCGATGCCGGTGTCGACCGCTCTGTGGTGAGCGACGGGCGCACCTATCTATCCGGAAAAGCGGTCTGGCTGCGCGATTCCTCTGAGAATGACGCACGATGGATAAAAGCATCTGGACCAGGCGCTGTCACGTTCGCTTCCGCAAATTCGCTGGTGACGACTGCGGCCTTTTCTGTTCCCGGAGACTATGTTCTCGCACTGCAGGCGTCGGGCAGACAAGGCCCACCGCCCTCGATTAATGTGCATGTCGAGCCTGCTCCGCCCGCCGATCGCCTCGACGTGGTTTATACCCGGCGCTACTCGATCGACAGCCCTTTCTGGAATCAGCGCGCTAAAGCACTGATCGTTGATTGGATTCCTCACTGCATTGCGATGTGCGAACGCACCGATATTGCACCCATGCGCGGAGATGGCGGAATTGATAACTTCACCGAAGCAGGCAAGGCTCTTCGCGGTGAACCGCACGGCAGGCACAAGGGCTACGTGTTTTCGAATGCCTGGGTTCACCAGACTGTAGAGTCGATGTGCATTGCTCTGATGGTCGATGCGCAGGACGATGCGGAGATCCTGCAGGCACAGGAACTGATGCGGGCAACACTGGAACGCTGGATCCCGATCATCCTCGGCGCCCAGATGCCCGACGGCTATTTGCAGACCGCCTACACGCTGGCTGATCGCAAGGACTGGCCCGAGCGCTGGTCGCCCGATCACCGTGGCAACCACGAGGGCTACGTCTCGGGCTACTTCATCGAGTCGGCTATCAATCACTACACGCTCACCGAAGGAAAAGATCTTCGCCTTTACAACGCGGCCAAGAAGCTGGCCGACTGCTGGGTCGCCAACATCGGGCCAGGCAAGAAGGAGTGGTTCGACGGACACCAGGAGATGGAACAAGCTCTGGTGCGCTTCGGACGCTTCGTCAACGACCAGGAAGGCAACCATCGCGGCGACGCCTATATCGTGCTGGCGAAATTCCTACTCGACTCCCGACGCGGCGGCTCGGAATACGACCAGAGCCACCTTCCTCCTGGTCAGCAGTATGAAGCCGTCGGTCACGCCGTGCGCGCGATGTACTTCTATTCGGGCATGGCGGACATCGCCGCAGAGACCCAGGATCGTGACTACCAAAGCGCCGTCATCTCTCTCTGGGACAACATGGTGAACAAAAAGTACTACGTCACGGGCGGCATCGGAAGCGGTGAAACCTCTGAGGGCTTCGGGCCTAACTACTCCCTGCGCAACGAAGCGTACTGCGAAACCTGTTCGAGTTGCGGCGTGGTCTTCTTCCAATACAAACTCAACCTCGCGTACCACGACGCGAAATACGCCGACCTCTACGAGCAGACCATGTACAACGCACTGCTCGGCGGTGTGGCACTCGATGGAAAGAGTTACTGCTACACCAATCCCTTGGTGAACACAGAACGCGCAAAGTGGCACGTCTGCCCATGTTGCGTCGGCAACCTGTCCCGCACTCTGCTGATGATCCCTACTTGGACCTATGTGAAGAGCAAAGACGGCCTCTACGTCAACATGTTCGTCGGCAGCCGCATCCACATCGGCCAGGTGGCCGGCACCAATGTCGAGGTGATTCAGAAGACCGATTATCCGTGGCACGGTTCAGTCGCCATCACAGTCAATCCCGAAGTGCCTAAGACGTTCTCCGTCTACGTGCGTATCCCGGATCGCACCACGAGCAAGCTCTATAAGGAATCGCCCGCCGTCCGCGGCGTGAGACGATTTGCGGTCAATGGGAACGAACAAACGCCGGCCATCCGCAAAGGCTACGCGGTGATTACGCGCGAGTGGAAGCAAGGCGACCGCATCGAACTGGAACTACCGATGGAGCCGCAGCGCATCGCCGCCGACGAGCGCATCGCCGCCGACATTGATCTCGCAGCTATGCAATACGGCCCCCTGATCTACAACGTTGAGACTGCAGACAACCAGAGCATCGATCGCAAACTGGGCGACGCGCTGCTCCGCACTGAATGGCGCCCGGACCTGCTAGGCGGAGTCATGGTCATCACCGGCGAATGGCACGACGGCGCACCGTTGCTAGCGATACCCAACTTCGCGCGCATGAACCGAGTTGGACCTCCGCCCGACTACCCCGACGATCGCGATCCGGATCGGTGGAAGCAGCCCGAGCCGCCCATCGACTCAAAGGTTTGGATCTAACAACACTGCACGTGTCGAGCCCACGTCAACTTCGCGATTGCCGGCAATTCTCGTGCAGCTTTTCGCACAATGGCACTCAGGACCAAAAACCGTCAGCCGTCCCGGCCAAGCCTTCACGATGTAGCCCGCCATGCGGGCGTATCGCACTCGACAGTTCTACGCGCAATGATGGGAGTTACTTCTGTGCGCAAGGACACTGCAAAAAGGGTCTGGGAGTCCCTGGGAGAGCTCGGTTACATTCCGCATGCTGCCTCAAGAATCGTCTCCAAACGCCGCCTAGTCGGTCTCCTGATCAATCCGATCCTTGAGGTGCACTCTGCCGAGTTGATCGTGCGATTTCACGAGAGCGCCTCTATTCTTGGCTACGATGTACTAACCCGCACGATCGGTGAAAGCAGTCAACAAACTGCAAATCATCTGCAGATTTTCCTCGACCGCAAGGTCGATGGCATCGCGGCACTCGTTCTCAATCCCGATTCGCTCCTGACTGAAGCTCTTTCCCTCGTCGATATCCCCCTCGTTTGTTGCGAGTCGAATCGAGCAGTTCGCAGAGGAGCAGCTCTCTCCATCGATTACTTGCGCGGTGTTCGGGAAGGTATCCAGCATTTGGCGTTGCTGGGTCATCGGGAGATCGCATTCATCGGCTCCGCAGTTGGCCAACTGGCGACAAAACAGAAGGCGGAGGCCTTTCTTCTCGCACTTCAAGAGATCGGATGCAGGCCCAACCGGCTCATTGAAGCAGATTCGTCCTTCGCCGGCGGGATCGCAGGCATGGAGCGGCTGATCGCTTCCAACCCTGTGCCCACGGCCGTCCTGTGCTCCTGCGACCCAGTGGCCCTCGGCGCTTTGTGGGTCTTGTGGCGCGCGAGCATCTCCGTGCCCGAGGGAATCTCACTGATCTGTCTCGATGACTGCCCGTTCGCGGAGTGGATGGCTCCGCCCGTCACCACAGTCCAAATCTCCGTCGAGCACATTGCGAAGACGGCACTTGAAGCACTTCAGAACATCATCGAGAATCCGCTGGCGAACGCCGTCAACAGCGTGCTGAAAGTGCCGACGTCGCTCGTTGTGCGCGGTTCAACCAGCTATCCTCCTGGGCGTGCGCTGCCCAAATCGAACCAGGGGGACACACAAATCGAGCAACCATCAGCCTTGTGAGTGCCATGACATCCATACCGACACGCAGGTCTGTGCTCGGCGGCATCGGAGCCGCCGCAGCTCAGTTGTTGCTCCGCAAGCAGCTCAAAGCTGCGAGTTCTCTGACGGTGCCGACAGGCAGGCCCGGCAAGCTCGATTTCAGTTTGACGGCGATGACACCCCGCGTGCTGCGCATCAGCATAGCCCCAGCCGCGGCCACGCCACCCTCTCGCGAACTTGGCGCCATCGACGATCCTCACGAGGTGTCCCTTGGCGGCGACACCGTCACGGATTCGGTGCAGTGGAGAGAGTACGGCCTGCGCGTAGAAGAAGGACCGCTCCGCATTACTCTGACCGATGCCGCACAGCAAGTCCGGCAGCAGATCCAATTCGACACCGACAGTACTGCGGTGCGGTTTCGTCTCGGCAGTCAACCCGTCTTTGGACTCGGCGAAGGCCTGATCGGCCTGGACCGCCGCGGAACAAAAGACGCCATGCGCAACGGGCAAGGTTCGGCTGACCTGCGCATCGCCGGCTCCCGTGTCCCCATTCCATGGGTGCTCAGTCCAGAGGGTTGGGGTGTCTTCGTCGGTGAGCCAATGGGGACCTTCGATCTGACCGGTGAAATGGGCATCGTACGTTCGGCGGTCGCGACTTCCACGCGCAACGTGTACGTAATTCTCGGCGATACTCCTTCCGAGGTCCTACGCGGCTATGCAGAGTTGACCGGTTATCCTCACCTTCCGCCCATCTGGTCTCTGGGATACATGCAGTCGCACCGCACGCTGGCAAGCCGCGATGAGGTACTCGAAATCGCACGAACTTTTCGTGACAAGAAGCTCCCCTGTGACACGCTGATCTATCTCGGCACAGGCTTCTGCCCCTCGGGCTGGAACACGGGACACGGCTCTTTCACGTTCAACGCCGGCGTCTTTCCGGATCCAGCCGCGATGCTGCGGCAACTGCATGCCGATCATTTCAAAATCGTTTTGCATGTTGTACCGCCCTACGACTTCCACGGCAAGATCACCGATCCGGCTTCCGCTGCCAATACGCCCGGCGATGCGGCGTCCTACTGGGCCAAGCACCTGCCCATTGAAGAAATCGGCGTGGATGGATGGTGGCCTGACGAAGGCGACCTGCTGTCGGAAGAACAGCGCCTCGCCCGCAACGAAATGTATTGGGATGGGCCGAGACTTGCGCACCCGGATCGCCGTCCCTTCGCACTGCATCGTAACGGCTACGCCGGCCTCCAGCGCTATGGATGGCTATGGTCGGGCGACATCGACTCCACCTGGAAGACCCTCGCCGCGCAAGTCGCAGTCGGGATCAACATGGGCCTGTGCGGGATTCCTTATTGGGGTACAGACACGGGCGGCTTCATCCCAACCAGCGAATTCACTGCGGAACTCTACGTGCGCTGGTTCCAGTTCGGCGCGTTTTGTCCTCTCTTCCGCTCTCATGGTGTCGCGTGGAAGATGCGCTTACCTTGGGCGTGGGGCCAGGAAGCGCTCGGCCCTCTGGAAGGCGCGGCAACACTGGCCAACTGGCCTGCACCCCAGGATCTGCATAATCCGCAGATTGAAATCATCTGCCGCAAATACCTGGAACTTCGCTACCGGCTGCTCCCCTATCTCTACTCATCGGTCGATCAAACACACCGATCGGGGCTCCCTTTGATGAGAGCCTTGTGGCTCATCTATCCGCAGGATGCGAAGGCTCTGACGATCGCGGATCAGTATCTCTTTGGAGATAACCTGCTGGTCGCTCCTGTGATAGAGCCGGGTGCTACACAGCGAAAGGCCTATCTCCCGGCAGGAGCCTGGTGGGATTTCTGGAGCAACCGGCAATTGAAGGGCGGCGCTGAGATTGCCCGCGAAGTTGATCTCGCAACGCTGCCTTTATTTGTGGCCGCCGGCGCAATTCTTCCCATGGGACCTGTGTGTCAGCACACGGCCGAATCAAGCAATGAACCAGTCAAGCTGCAGGTCTATCCCGGCGCCGACGGTCGATTCACGTTGTATGAGGACGACGGCACGAGCTTCCGTTACGAACGTGGGGATTTCATCAGAATTGACTGCAACTGGGAAGAATCGTTACGCGTGCTCAGACTTCGTGCCGCGGATGGGACCAAGCCTCCAGTTGGGAAGAAGCTGAGAATTCAGGCGATGGATAGCGGAAAGACTCAGCTTGTTTCGCTCACCGATGGCGAATTGACCATCCGGCTGTGAGCCGCACAAAGGTAGTATCCACGCGGCTCATCTTGTTCACGCTACCGGCTCAGTGGGGCACTAAACCGGCCATCGCGCGTCCGTTCTTCTCTTGCTGCGTTTACCAGCCCGCTGCTTTGGACGCACATACTCTCATTGCCTCTTCCACTTCACTGTCTGGGGTCGCGGTAAGCAGCTTCTGCGCGTAATCTTGGGCCGCCTTGCAATCGGAATTTGCAATTGTGGCGTTGAATTGCTGTCGATAATAAGACTGCAACTGGAACGTAATCTCCAGGTCGGCTGGATCGGGAGTTAGAGGATCGATGTCCCGCGCCTCTCGCAGATGTTTCATGCCCTCGGCGGTCTTTCCTTCCACGGTTAACGCGGCCCCTAGATTGTTATGCGCTGAGGCGTTTCGTGTATCCATTTCCAGAACGCTCTTCCATTCCGCGGCTGCCTCGTCGATCTTGCCCTGAGTAGCAAAGTCAGAAGCAAGGTCGAGGAGGCGGTATACGTCGGCGGCCGGCACATCGATCCTCATCAAGCCGTTTGAAGGTATGTTCACAAACTCCGGAATGTTGACCGCTCGATTCGATGCCGTCGCATTGTCGATCAAGATCGCGGGACTCGAATTGCCTGCCCCGTCAAGGTGGGTCAGAAACATCTGAGTGTACGGCGATCTGCTCTTGGAAGAGAAAACCATCCAACGACTGTTGGGCGAGAAACTGTGCCACGAATTCATCAGCGGCGTATTACAACGGAGACGGCGCGCCACCCCGCCTTCGAAGGGAACGATATAGAGTTGGCTGTCAGGGCGCATGAGCTCTGCATTACGGCTCTCGACGAATACGATCCAGCGCCCATCAGGA
>Ga0335071_10004189_pt1 | contig 15069 bp, 14 predicted proteins | sample Lox_Sample_15_FD_206724 | JGI IMG/M metagenome (GOLD analysis project Ga0335071, IMG submission 206724) | Soil microbial communities from Loxahatchee National Wildlife Refuge, Florida, United States - Lox_Sample_1.5 | ecosystem: Environmental > Terrestrial > Soil > Wetlands | place: USA... | reverse complement strand
CGTGCCACGTGAGAGCAGCGAACTTCACCGTCACGCAGCAAGGAGGCGAGCGATGGCTCCGTCCGTAGGCTTCATCGGGGTAGGGAACATGGGCAATCCCATGGCCGGCAACGTGCTCAAGGCGGGATTCCCCATGCTCGTGTTCGACCTGAATCCCAAGGCGATGGAGAATCTGATCCAGGGCGGTGCCCGCCGCGCGCGCTCGGCACAGGAGGTGGTGGAGAACTCCGAGGTCGTGCTGACCTCGCTGCCGGCCTCGCCCGACGTCGAGGCGATGTATCTCGAGCCCGGCGGCCTCGTCGAGCGCGCCAAGCCCGGCACCATCCTGGTCGATCTCAGCAGCGTGCTCCCGTCGACGCCGCGGAAGATCGAGCCGAAGGCGAAGGCTCGCGGCGTGCACTTCCTCGAGTCGCCCGTGAGCGGCGGTGTGACCGGCGCCCGCGCCGCAACCCTCGCCCTCATGGTGGGCGGCGACGCCGGCGTGCTGGAGCGCGCCCGCCCCGTGCTCCTGGCCATGGGCCCGAATGTGTTCCACGTGGGCCCGGTGGGCGCCGGCAACATCATCAAGGCCATCAACAACATGATGGCGTGCGTGAACGGGCTCGCCATGATGGAAGGCCTGGCTCTCGGCGTGAAGGCCGGGCTCGATCCCATGACGATGTACGAGGTCGTCAAGGCCAGCAGCGGCGGCAGCAAGGCCCTCGAGCGCATCCCGCGCGCCATCGTCCCGCGCGAGTTCGAGCCCGGGTTCAAGGTGTCGCTGATGAACAAGGATCTCGAGACCTTCACCGCGGTGGCCAAGGAGCTCCACGTGCCCGTGAGCTTCGTCAACGTCGCGCAGCGTTACGAGCAGATGGCGCTGGCGGCTGGCCTGGGCGAGCAGGACACCACGGTGGTCATGACCGTCATCGAGCGGCTCGCGGCCATCCAGGTGCCGCGCGGCGAGCCCGGGAAGGGCGCGCGGTGAAGTACGGGCTGCACTCCGTCAACCTGCACACCTGCAGCTATCCGGATGCGGCCGCGCGCCTCGCGCGCGCGGCCGAGCACGCCGGCCTCGAGTCCCTGTGGACGGCCGATCACATCGTGCTCCCCGATCCACCGGTGCCGGGACGCCCCATGGCGCCGGACATGCGGCTCCTCGACCCGATCGTGTCGCTCACGTTCCTCGCCGCCCACACCTCGCGCATCCGGCTCGCCACCGGCGTCATCATCCTCCCGCAGCGCCAGGCCGTGGTGCTCGCCAAGCAGCTCGCCTCGCTCGACGTGCTCTCGAACGGCCGGCTCGTCTTCGGCCTCGGTGTCGGATGGTGCGAGCCCGAGATGCGCGCCTCGGGCGCTCCGTTCAAGGAGCGCGGGCGCGTGGCCGACGACTACCTGGCGGCGATGCGGGCCGTGTGGACGCAGCCCAAGCCCTCCCACGCGGGTCCCTATGTCTCGTTCGACGGCGTGCAGGCGATGCCGCGTCCCGTACAGACTCCCATCCCGATCGTGGTGGGTGGCCGCACGCCGCCAGCCTACCGCCGCGCGGTGGGCCAGGGACACGGCTGGTATGGATTCGGCCTGGACGTGGAGGAGACGAAGAAGAGCGTGGCGGCGCTCGCCGAGGCAGCCCGGACGGCTCGGCGGCCTGCCGAGCTCGGCAAGCTCGAGATCAGCATCACGCCGCCCGGCTTCGATATCCCCGACAGGGCGATGCGGGATGCCTATGCCGCTGCGGGCGTGGATCGGCTCATCCTGAGACCGCGCCCGGAGCTGGACGCGCCCGCTCTCGAGCGCTTCGCGGCGGATACGGGAAGCGCGCTCGGCCTCCTGCGCTGAGCGGCCGATCATGCGCTTCGGCTGGCTGACCCTGGGACACTCGCCGTCGCCGGCGGCGGACTACGTCGCCATCCGTGACCTCGTAACGGAAGCCGCCTTCGCCGAGGACGCAGGCTACGACGGCATCTGGCTCACCGAGCACAACTTCACGGGCGAGAGCGTCTACTGCGACCCCATCCCGTTCGCCAGCGTGGTTGCGGCCCGCACGCGGCGGATCCGGATCGGCTTCGCGGTGATCCAGCTCGCTCTTCGTCATCCGATTCGCCTCGCCACCGAGCTGGCGCTCCTCGACAATTTGTGCGACGGGCGCCTCGACGTGGGCGTCGGACACGGGACCAACTACAACGAGTACGAGTTCGTCGGCTACGGCCTCCGGAGCGACGACAGCCGCGAGCGCATGGAAGAAACCCTCGACGTCATGCTGCGCGCGTGGAGGGGCGAGCCCCTGATCCATCACGGCAAGTTCTACCAGCTGAGCCTGCCCGGGCTTCGCCCGCGCCCGCGCCAGCAGCCGCATCCGCCGATCTGGCGCGCGGCGTCGTCCACGGACTCGGTGCGCGAATGTGGACGGCTGGGCACCCCCCTGATGACCGCGCGCATTCCCATCGCCCGCATCCCGGAGCGGCTCGAGCTCTACGAGGCCGGCCTCGCCGAAAGCGGGCTCGACGCTGCGACCCGGCGGCGTCGGCGCGAGGAGCTGGCCGTCTGGCGCTTCGTGCACGTGGCGGAGAGCCAGGCCCAGGCGGAGGACGAGCTGGCCGCGGCGCTCCTCGACGCGCGGGAGCACATGGTGCATGCGCGCGCCACGCACAATCCCGCCGACTACACGGTGGAGGCGGCCCGCGTCAATCCGTGGAACGACCCGCTCGTCTCCCACGAGGCGGGCGTACGCTACTCGCTCGACACGGCCTCGCTCTGCGGCACCTCCGCCCGAGTGGCCGAGCAGGTGGCGGCGCTCCAGGAGATCGGCGTCCACCACGTGCTCTGCCAGATGACGTGCGGCCAGCTCCCGCACGAGCGGGTGATGGAGTCGATGAGGCGCTTCGGGCAGGACGTGATGCCGAGATTTCGCCCGCGGCCGGGCGGCTGATCAGGCGAGAGCGCGGGCCCGGGCGGCGGCGGCTCCGCGCGTTTCGACGCCCAGCTTGGTGAAGATCTTCTCCAGATGCTTCGCCACCGTGCGGGGCCGCGTCTTGAGAATGGTGCCGATCTCCGGGTTGGTCTTGCCCTCCCCGACCCAGTGCAGCACTTCTCCCTCGCGCGGCGTGAGCCCGAGCCGCCGGTAGGCCGCGTAGTCGATCCGCGTCCGCTCCTCCTCCAGCAGCAGGAGGTCGTTCGGCCAGTCGGGGATGATCCGCACGCTCAGCCGCGCTTCCTCGCCCTCGCGCACGAGGGGAGCCGGAGGAGCGGCCAGTGTCCGCCCGCGGCCGACCCGCAGCACCTGCCGGCCCACCCAGCCCTCGACCTCCTCGGGCAGCTGGTCGACCCGCGCGGCGCCATTCGGAAAGTACTGGCTGAACCACAGGCTGGCGCGAGGCGAGATGGTGTGGCGCCCGTTGGGGCGCAGCACGATGATCTCCCGGCGCCGCGTCTCGGGCGGACCCCCCGCCGTCGGGGCCGTCCGCCGGAGGGCCGAGACGGTCTCGGCATTCGCGTAGGCCGTCATCACATGCGGGCGCAGGAGGTTCAGCATGAAGCGGTCGTGCTCGGAGAAATCCGAGGCGCCGCGCCCGCGGTCCAGCGCGATGGCGATGGTCGGCGCCGAGGGCCGCTGCAGGCTCTGCAGCATGAAGGTCATCTGGTACTCGACTCCGGTGCGCCGGTAGTTCTCGTTGTAGATGCCGAGGCGGTGCAGCTTGTGGACGCTCAGGAAGTCGGAGAGCTTCCGGGGGGAGCCGTCGCCGGTGCGCAGGTAGTTCGCCACCACGGGCTGCTCGTGCTGATACTCGCGCACGGCCAGCTCCAGGTGCGGCACCGTGGCTTCTGCAGGCTCGACCACGTAGCGGATGCGGGGGGCGCTGCGGTCGATCTCGTTGTAGGAGCCGAAGGGGGCGGACACTACACGGCGGAGGGCGGCAATGACCTGGCGGGGGAACGCCTCGAGGTCCAACGTGGCGTATGTTGCCCGCAGGCAATCGAGGACCGCACCAAGCTCGCGGCGATTGAGTCGCTGCATCCCTTGTCCTGTGCGTGCGGGCCTGCAGGCCGGCCGGACCGCAACCTGCCGCACTGGCGACCGCGTACTCAAGGTACCTCAAGTGCGGGATCTCCATACGCCAAATTCCGCAGCCACGGAGGGTCGCCGGGCCCGCCGAGACGGCCATCGGATGGACGCCGGAGACGGCTTGCGCTAGTATGCGCCAACCCACGAGGTGATGATGATCCACATGCCCGCCTCCCCCGATCCGCCGGCCTCGGCGTGGACGGCCGCCGCCGAGCCGTGGGCGCCGACGCAGCCCCTGCAGGGAGATCAGCGCGCCGATGTGGTCGTGGTGGGCGCCGGCTACACCGGTCTGTCGGCGGCCCTTCATCTGGCGGAGCGCGGCACCGACGTGGTCGTGCTCGACGCGGCGGAGCCGGGGTGGGGCGGCTCCGGACGCAACGGCGGCCAGATCATTCCCGGGCTCAAGGACGATCCGGACGAGCTCGAGCACAAGTTCGGGCCCGAGGCCGGGCGGCGGATGTGGCAGCTCTCCGGCGGCGCCGCCGACCTCGTCTTCGAGCTCATCGCGCGCCACAAGATCGCCTGCCACGCGCAGCAGTCGGGCTGGATCAGCGCGGCGCCCACCGAGGGCGGCCTGAGCGCTCTGCGCGTCCGCGTCGACCAGTGGCAGCGGCGCGGCGCGCCCGTCGAGATCCTGGACCGGCAGCGCGTGGCCGAGCTGACCGGCACCACGTGCTATGCGGGCGGGCTGCTCGACCGGCGCGCGGGCACGCTTCAGCCGTTGGCGTACGTGCGGGGCCTGGCCCGGGCGGCGAAGCAGGCGGGCGCCACCATGCACGGCCGCTCTGCCGTGACGCGGATCGAGTCGCGCGGCTCCGAGTGGCGCGCGGTCACCTCGGCGGGCACCGTGACCGCGGGCAAGATCATCCTGGCGACCAACGCCTATACGGACGATCTCTGGCCGGATCTCCGGCGCACGCTCATTCCCGTGCAGAGCTATCAGGTCGCGACCCGGCCGCTGCCCGACGACATCCGTCGCCGCGTGCTGCCCGGTGGCCAGGCCGTATCGGACCTCCGCCGCATCCTCTTCTACTTCCGGCTCGATCCGGACGGCCGTCTCCTCATGGGTGGCCGCGGACCCCTCAACGACACCGGCGATCCCGCTCTCTTCGCGCGACTCGAGGCGGCGTCGGTCCGCTTCTTCCCGCAGATCGGCAAGCCGGAATGGGAGCATCGGTGGAGCGGCCGCGTGGCACTCACCGCCGATCACCTCCCGCACCTGCACGAGCCACGGCCCGGCGCGCTGATCGGGCTGGGCTACAACGGGCGGGGCGTCGCCATGGCCACGGTGATGGGCAAGCTTCTTGCCGAGCGGGCGCTCGGCGCCTCGTCGAAGGAGGTTGGATGGCCGGTGACCCCGATCACGCCGATTCCGTTCCATGCCTGGCGCCTGCCCGTCATGACGCTGGTGGTGCACGGGAAGCGCCTGCAGGACTGGGCCGACGCGAGGCGGGCCACGTGACACCGACGATGCGCGATCGAGACGACCGGCTCGTGGCGAACTGACGTTCCTACGGCCCCTGGCTGAGCTCCTGGATGCGTGGCGACATCAGCTCACGTATTTCCCCCAGAGTCATCACGGCCGCGCAGTCCTGGACGGGATGGGCGAAGCCGAGGGGCCCCGTACTGTGATAGATCTTGTCGTGCATGATGTAGACCGTGAGCCCACCGGCCGCTGATGCGCCCGGATTCCCTCTGTACGCGCCCGTGCCCGCAGATGCCTTGTTCGGACCCGTACCGTAGCTCGGCCAAAGAACCGCGGGCCCATTCGTGATCCGCTCGTGGGCCGCGCACATTCCAGGCCGCGCCGGATCCTCGGCTCGCGTGGCGGTCGGAACGGCCAGCGCGATCATGATCGATGCTGGTGCCGCATACGACCATCGCATCTTGACCCTCCATCCGGTCAGGTCCGGTGGGTTCTTGTAGCGATTCAGGCGTTGCCGCGCAAGTACGTTGAACGGCGTATATGCTCTGCGCGGGGTCCCTAGTAGTTAGCAGTGTTGTGACCGTACGGGTCCGGCCGGCCTGGTGGCGGCGGAGCATTGTTGGGCTGATGGTAACCAGGAGGAGCCCATGGAAGACGCGATGGTGACTCGACGAGCATGACGCTCGGCCTCCGAGGGCTGATCGGCGGACGTCTCGTCGCCGGATGCTTGGCAACGGCGCTCCTCTCGGTCCTTGCCGGCTGTGCCACCCTGCCGGACGTCAAGCCCTTCACCGATGCCACCGTGAGCCTGCGCAGCGCGGTGGCCTCCGGCGGCGCCGCCACGGTTGCCGAGCTTGGCCGGGTGGACAATCCGGGGGTGAAGGCCGAAGCGGACAAGCTCGCCAAGGCGTGGGAAGAGCGCGACAAGCTCTTTGCCGCCCTGATCGCGTACGCGAGCTCGCTGCAGGCCATCGTCGACTCGGGCAGCGCAGGCGCCGAGTCCGCAAAAGCGCTCGCCGACGCCGTCACCAAGCTTGCCAGCGCCGCCAACATCGTGCAGCCCGGCGCGGGCCCGGCGGTCGACGTCGCCAGCCAGACGGCGGTGTTCGTCTACGAGCAGATCGCGAAGATCCGGGCGGCGGTGTCGCTGGAGGCGGCGCTGACGGAGGCGCAGCCCGCGATCGAGCGGATCGCGCAGGCCATGAGCAAGGACATGAAGGCGCTCGACGACCTCGTGCGCCTGGCCAGCAAGGCGCAGACCGACGCCATCAGGATCGAGAACCAGGCGCGGCTGAGCTACCGGGCGAGCCTGACCCAGTCTCGCGAGGTGTTGATGAAGCGGATGGGCAACGCCCTCGACCAGAACCAGAAGCCCACGCAGCTCGCCGATGCGGGCGAGCTGAAGCGGGCGGACGAGCTGCTGCAGGCCGCCGACGCCTGGTATCAGCCCCTCGACGCGCAGCTCAAGGAGATCGCAAACCGGGAGAAGGTGGCCCGGCAGCTGATCGCGGAGACGCAGGTCGCCTTGCAGGACTGGGCCGTGGCCCACGGGCAGGTGCTGAGCGCCGTGCGCACGCGGCGTCCGCCCAGCGTCGCCGAGCTGACGGATGCGGCGCAGCGCATTCGTGACCTGGTGCAGAAGTATCGCAACCTGTGAGCGCTGGCGCGAGCCCGCCAGGACGGGAGTGACGGAGCATGGCAAGCGAATTCGACAACATCAAGGGTCTCGCAGGGTGGCGGGCGAAGCTGGATGATCTCCTGGCCGATGCCCGCAAGGAAGCGCAGAAGGACGATCTGGATGCTCGGCTGGCCATGGCCGATCGCCTGACCGAGTTCATCGTCAGGAACCCGCCCGCGCTCCCTGACGACCCGGCGTCGGCCGAGTACGATGAGATGGACCGCATCGCCCACGAATGCCACGATGCGCTGCTGCTTGCTGCCATCCAGCAGCGCGTAGCCGCGATCATGAGCCGGACGGCCGAGCTCGCGGCCATCCGGAAGAAGTTCGACAACGAGACGACGGCCAACCAGCAGAGCGCCGCGTCCATCCGCCTCGAGAAAGCGCGCAAGGTGGTCGAGAGCACGACCGCCGCCGTGGCCGCCATGATCGACCTCAAGAACGAGCTGGACAAGGCGATCGACGCGGGTGGCGCCGACGCGGACATGAAGCAGCTCGCCAAGCAGGTCGGCACGGTCATCGAGAAGCTCCAGGACGTGCGGACCAGCGTCGAGGGGATTCACTGAGGTTCGCGCGGCAGAAACACCACCGCAATTCTTGCGCACCATGACGGTCGGCTTCTGCATCATAGTTCGCTCGTAGAATCCGGGGGCTGTCGTACGATGGCCGCTGACCGGAAGCGCCCCGCACACCGCCGCACCGCACCGAGGAGCCTCGAGGAGACCCGTCGATGAGCGTACGGCGATTCAAGGTCGAGAAGCCCTACTACCCCATCGTGTACGTGCGTGGCTATGCCATGCGCGCGTCCGAGCGGGAAGAGACCTTCAACGACACCTACTACGGGTTCGCCGCCACCTCCGTGGAGAAGCGACAGGCGCCACCCCCGCAGTACTTCGAGGCGGACGTCTTCGAGGGCCAGCTCATCCGCTTCATGAAGATGAGGGATTACGGCTACGCGGACTCCGTCAACCGCGGGATCGAGGTCTTCCACTCGAATCCTTCCCGCAGCCTCTGGGTGTCGCGATTCTACGACCAGGACGTGTTTCGCGACACGGTCCGCAAGATCGAGGACCACGCGGAGGATCTGCACACGCTCGTGTGCCAGACCATTCCGGCGCGCCTCCGGCAGGCCAACGTGGACCTGGGGGAGAACGATCGCGACTACAAGGTCATTCTCCTCGCCCACTCCATGGGCGGGCTGGTGTGCCGCACCCTCATCCAGAACCTGATGGCGGAGAAATACGAGCAGGATCCGAAGGACTGGATCTACCGCCTGGTCACCATGGGCACGCCGCACCGGGGCATCGATCTCGGCCGCGTTCCCGACGTCATCGAGAACTTCCTCACCAACCGCCTGAATCCTTTCGATGCGAACATCTTCAAGGACGAGCGGATGCGGGACTACCTCAAGCTGGACGAAACGTACGACGTCCACAGCCTGGGTGATCCCGCCGCCGCCCGCGCCTTCCCCGTGAAGCGCTGCTTCTGCCTCATCGGGAGCGACTACCGTTCCTACGGCACCACCAAGGAGCTGACCGGGACCTTCAGCGATGGCCTCGTGAAGCAGGACCACGCCTACGTGGTGGCGGGCCCGAAGCCTGGCGTCGGCGCGGACTACTCGAACGAGCAGCGGAGCTTCTGGGCCAACGTGCACCGGGCGCATTCGGGGACGCGGGGCATCGTCAACAGCTTCGAGAGCTACGAGAACATCCAGCGCTTCCTCTTCGGCGACACGCGGGCGGAGATCGCCCTCGCCGATCTCGCGATCACGACGGGCGATCCCGCCGAGGGCGACCGCTACTTCTACGACTTCGAGTTCCTCTTCTCGATCCGCAAGAGCGGCACCTACCTGCATCAACGGCAGCAGGACCCCTGCGAGAACGCCATTCGCCTCGAGCGGGGCGACATCCCGAAGCGGCTCACGCTGCACACGGCGTTCCTGAACTCGCGCCTCCGGGACGAAGGCGACAGGTTCTCGCACTTCGGCGGAAAGGTCCGGGTGGTCGAGCATCGGGTGAAGGACGGGTTCCTCTGGGACCACGAGTATCCCGAGCGGCCCATCTACAACGAGAGCATCGAGGTCCGGGTGGGCGACACGGAGGTCTTCTATCGCTGGCTGTCCGACGGGGACGAGTGGAAGCCCATGCAGGCTGATGGGGCGGGAGGCTTTCGGGTGCCGCTCAGGAGCGGCGGCGCCCTCCGGGGCAACCTCGTGATCCATCCCGGGCCGTGGCCGGATCCTGCGCTGACCAAGGAGTAATCGGAGATGCGCTCGGCCATGCAAAACGTGAGATAAGGGGTCAAGCCGGTGGCCGGCCCAGCAAGGAGTGGCCGATGGACCTCGTAGAGGCACGGAGCATTCTGGGGCAGGTGCGTGAGCCCGCTGCCACCGCGCAGTGGGGGACGAGCCTGACCACGGCTGTCCAGCGCGCGCTCGCTCAGCTCTTCCTCCTCAATCCCGGCGATGACGTCGACGGACAGATGGGTGCGCGCACCCGGGCCGCGTGGGGCTACTTCAAGGACGGCGCACATCTGGCCAACCCCGATCTCATCGACGCGGGCAGCGTGCAGGCGCTGCTCCAGGCGGTCGACAACCGCGAGGCGGTGATCGGCAAGCTCAAGGTCGATCTGCAGCCGGATTTCGAGTTCCGCCGCAACCGGGCCCAGGCCAACCGGGAGGCGAGCGTCGCGGCCATCATCGCGGCCGCCCGGGCTAAGGGGCTCACCAGCGCCCAGATCGCCTACATCCTGGCCACGGCCGAGCACGAATCCGACTCCTTCAAGACCCTCGAGGAGTACTCGAGCGGCGCGCAGTACGAGAACCGCGCCGATCTCGGCAACACCTCGCCCGGCGACGGCGTGCGCTTCAAGGGGCGGGGCTACGTGCAGCTCACGGGCCGGCTGAACTACACGCGCTACAGCGACATCGCCGGCCTGCAGCTCGCCCGCTACCCGATCATCGTGATGAACTGGCCCGCCCTCTCCGTCTTCGTCATCGTGGACGGCATGCTGCGCGGCGTCTACACGGGGCGCCGTCTCGACGAGTTCGTGAATGCCGGCAAGCAGGATTTCTTCAACGCCCGCCGGGTGATCAACGGCACGGACCGCGCCCAGAAGATCGCCGACCAGGCGAGCGACTGGCTGCGCCAGCTCGGCTGATCGCCGGGACGACCCACAGGGGGCGAAGGAGGCTCGATGAGGCGATACCGATCCGGGCAGGGTTTCCGATTCATCGCGGTGGCGGGGCTCCTCCTGCTCGCGAGCGGATGCGCGAATCTCACCGCCGTCCGGGACTTCGCCAGCACGTCGTCGGATGCCGCGCAGTACACCCAGCTCGTCAGCGGCTACGTCGACACGCCGAAGCGGCTGATGCGCTACGAGCCGGAGTCGCAGCGGCCCACCCTGGAGCGCCAGGCGACCGAGCGCAAAGCCCAGGAGGAGCCCCTCCTCCTGCGGCAACAGCTCATTCAGGGATACATGAACGCGCTGGGCCAGCTCGCCGCGGACGGGCTCGCCAACTACGACACGCAGCTCGACGGGCTCGGCCAGGCGCTGCAGGACGCCAAGTTCGCGGATGCCAAGGAGGCGACGGCCCTCGCCTCGGTCTCCAAGCTCCTGACCACGGCCGTGACGGATCGCTGGCGCCAGGGCCAGCTGGTGACCCTCATCGAGCGCACGGATGAGCCCTTCCAGGTCGTGGTGGGGGCCCTCGTGGTGATCGTCGAGCAGGGCTTCACCCTCGATATCGGCAACGAGCGGGAAGCCGTCAACAAGTACTACACGGAGCTGCAGCGCACGAGCCGCGACCCGGCCGGCCTCGCCGCCATTGCCGAGTGGCGCGAGGTGCGCGAAGGCCAGGTGGCAAACCGCGAGGTGGCGATCCGCAACTACGTCGTGGTGCTGAAGACGATCGCCGCCGGCCACCACAAGCTCTACGAGACGCGGAACGATCTCTCGAAGGTGGAGGTGCAGGCGCAGATCCACGCGTACACGACCCGGCTGAAGCAGGCGGTCAACGCGATCCGCAGCTTCTACTAGGAGGAAGGGGCCATGCCGCTGACTTCGGCCGATGCGTTCAAGCTGTCGAAGGCCTTCCACGATCTCTCGGTAGCGATTGGCGAGTACCGCTTCGGCCACTGGGACACCCTCAGCGACGACGCGCGCAAGACGCTCGAGGACGAGGAATGGTCGCTCCTCAACGCGTCCTCCGACATGATCACGAAGGCGGTGGGGCTGGCCCTCGATGAGTCGGATCCCGGCGCGCAGAAGGTGCAGGCGGCGGCGGCGGCGGCGCAGAAGGCCGTGAAGACCGTCAAGGACGTGGGGAAGGTGATCAACATCGCGGCCGCGTCGGTGGGGCTGGCGGCCGCCATCATGTCGAAGGACCCCGGGGCGATCGCCAAGAACGCGAAGGCCGTGCTCGACGCCGCCACCGCCACCGTATGAGCCCGGCGGGCATTCGTCACGTCGTCGTGCTGGTGCTCGAGAACCAGTCGTTCGACCGGCTGCTCGGGTGGGTGACCCTGCCGGACTCCGCCCAGAAGCTCGACGGGCTGACGGGCGCGGAGAGCAATCCCGTCGCGCCCGGCGGAGAGCTGGTGCCGGTGAGCCGAACGACGTCGACGGCCGCGTACGTGACGGATCCGAGCCCCGGGCATTCTCTGGACGACGCCACGGTGCAGCTCTTCGGGCAGCGGAAAGTGCCCGATCCACCCGAGCCCACCAACAACGGCTTCGTCATGAGCTATGCCGAGCAGCCCGGGAGCGGCAAGCGGCCGATCGGGGTCGCGGCCGGCAAGACGATCATGCAGTGCCTCGACCCCGGCCTCGTGCCGGTCATCTCCACGCTGGCCCGGAGCTTCGTGGTGTGCGACCGCTGGTTCTCGTCGGTGCCGGGCCCGACCTGGCCCAATCGTTTCTTCCTGCACGCGGGCACCGCCAACGGGCTCCTCGACACGCCGGAGACAGGCGCCCAGCTCGCCTCGACGTTCTGGGGTTCGCCCTATCGCATGCGCTCGATCTTCGAGAGCCTGATGGAACAGGGGCACAGCTGGAAGGTCTACTTCGACGACTATGCGCAGACGTTTGCCTTGCGGAACCTGCACCGCTACGCCGACCGGTTTGTGCAGTTCGAAGCCTTTCCGCAGGACGTGGCCAGCGGCAACCTGCCCGAGTACGCCTTCATCGAGCCGCGGAGCTTCAGCGCGCCGGGCTGGCCGGCCAACGATCAGCATCCGCCGCACTCCGTGCTCGAAGGCGAGCGGCTCATCGCGAGGATCTACGACACGCTCCGGGCCGCCGACGACGTGTGGCGCCAGTGTCTCTTCGTGCTGCTCTACGACGAGCACGGCGGCTTCTACGACCACGTGAAGCCGCCGGCCGCCGTCGTGCCCGATGCCACCTCCGCGCGGGCGTCGTTCGGCTTCGACCGGCTCGGCCTGCGCGTGCCCGCCATCCTGATCTCGCCGTGGGTCGCGGAAGGGGTGGCCGATCACACCACGTACGACCACACTTCGCTGCCCGCGACCATCAAGAAGATGTTCGGCCTCCCGAGCTTCCTCACGGCGCGCGACGCGGCGGCGGCCACGTTCGACCACAACTTCCTGGCCCAGCCCCGGCAGGTCTCGCTGACGAACCTCACGGCGCGGCTCGGCCCGGCCGGACCGGCGGCCCCCATCCCGGTCGACCACTCGCAGCACCAGCGCTCGCTCGTCTCGCTGGCCGAGGTGCTGGCTGCGCCCACGGGGCCCACGGCGCCGTCCATCGCGGCCCAAGCCCGCACCTTCCTGGACCAGCCTCAAGGCCCGGCCGGTCGATGAGACGCGCCCTCGCCGCGATCGCGATCCTGGTCGCCGTCGGGGTGCGCGGTCCGGCCTGGGGCGGGGACTTTCCGCTCACCATCACGAAGGTGTCAGGCGAGGCGGCGCTCAGAGGCACGCTCACCATCGACGTGACGGGATTGAGCAAGCTCAGCGAGGAGAGACGACAGAGGCTCGTGCTCTTCCTCAACGGTCAGCCCATGCCGGTCAAGGACTGCCGCCTGCTCGTCGCCGACGACAATACCCGGCTCGTCGTGGATCTCAATCGCACGGAGGAATCGAAGACCGCCTGGGCGGCCGTGCTCGGGAGCCCGGGACTGTCGTTCACGCGCCGGATGAGCCTCAACATCGGTGACGAGAACCGCACGCTCTTCGCCGCGGACTTCCCCATCACGTTCACGATCTTTGTGAATGGCACGCAGCTCTGGCTGTCGCTCGCCATGTTTGTCTTCGCGCTGATCCTCTTCGCCTGGCTCGTCACGAGCAGCGATATCCTGCGGGACAGTGGGCCGGTGCCTGCGGGCGGCCGGCGGAAGCCGTACAGCCTGGGCCGTAGCCAGATGGCGTTCTGGTTCTTCCTCGTCATGGGCGCGTTTCTGCTCATCTGGCTGGTCACGGACGACCGCAACTCCATGCCCGAGACCGTGCTGGGGCTCATGGGGATCAGCGCGGCGACCGCCCTGGGCTCCGCCTTCGTGGATTTCGGCAAGCGGCAGAGCGCTTCGACGGAGTTGACCAGCCTGCAGGCCGAAGCCACCGCGCTGACGCAGCGGATCGGAGAGCTGCAGGGCGTGGCCGCCCGCACGGACGATCAGAGCCGCGAGCTCGCCGACAAGACGGGGCGGCAGGGAGTGGTGTCGAGCCGCCTCGCCGAGCTCAGCGGCAGCACCGCGCCGTCGCCGACGCAGGGTTTCGTCCGGGACGTCCTGGCGGACTCGACGGGCGTGACGCTCCATCGTTTCCAGATCGTGGTGTGGACGCTCGTCCTCGGGCTGATCTTCGTGACCGAGGTATACCGGAACCTGGCCATGCCGAGCTTCAGCCCGACCCTGCTGGCGCTGATGGGCATCAGCGCGGGCACCTACATCGGCTTCAAGTTCCCCGAGAAGTAAGAGATCGCCGGCGAGCCGTCAGCCCCCGAAGTGCTGGCGGTACAGCTCGTAGCACTCGGTGGACAGCGTCCGCTTCTTGTAGAAGGACAGGTAGTGAGCCCACGCCTGGAAGAGCACCTCCTTCCGCCCGGGGCTCGCGGTGTTCTGGTGGTATTCCTCGATGACCGAGCGGGCGTTGCGGAAAATGTGCGCGTCGCCCTGGAACTTGCCTGCGCAGTGCACCAGCATGCGGATGAGCGGGTCACGCTCTGCGGTGCGCTGCTGATAGGACCTCACGAGGGCGACCGAGCGGGAAGGATCCTGCGCCTCGATGGCGCGCTCGAGCTCCGCCAGGAGCTCCGCGGTGGAGAGGCGGTCGGCCCATCCCTGGAACGGAGCGGGATCGGGCCGCGCGACCGTGGGATCGTCCGGGTACCAGTCGATCTCGCGGATGGTGTCGGTCACGAACCAGGCGCTCAGGTAGACGGCCTTGGGCTGGTGGGGATGCTTGAAGTTGCGGAGCCAGAAGTTGACGACGTTGGCGTAGTCGAAGGAGTGCATGGGCACGGTGTAGGCGATCGGGGTGCGCAGCCGCTCCACGCAGTGTGTGGCGTGCGCGATCATGACCATGTCGGCGATGGCGGCGAGCGCCCGGCCCTGTCGGAGGAGAGCCGTGATGGCATGCGTGACGGCGATGGGATCGCCCGCCATGATGAGACGGACGAGCTCGTCTTGCTCGACCTCCGTCAACGGCGCAGTGTTTGTCTCGTGCAGGCGGTACTGCGCCCCCTTGAAGGTGATGCCGAGCATGAAGCTCGCATGGTCGTAGAGCGAGTGGAAGATGGGCGCGTTGCAGAGATCGGGCACCCCGATGTAGAAGTACGGGTGCGCGCGCTCCCAGCCGACCCACTCGGCGATGTCCAGCATGGAGCGCGTGCGGATGGCCTTGTGTCCGATGTGCCGGACCCTCCGGAACGAGTTGAACTCCTGCTGGTCGATGATCGCCGCGAACA
>Ga0335071_10004188_pt1 | contig 15072 bp, 17 predicted proteins | sample Lox_Sample_15_FD_206724 | JGI IMG/M metagenome (GOLD analysis project Ga0335071, IMG submission 206724) | Soil microbial communities from Loxahatchee National Wildlife Refuge, Florida, United States - Lox_Sample_1.5 | ecosystem: Environmental > Terrestrial > Soil > Wetlands | place: USA... | reverse complement strand
CTTCGTCGTGCCGCGGATATTGGGCGCGCGGGTCACCAGATTCGGCAGACCGTCTCGCGAACCATGGGCTGTCCGACCTTGCACCCGAAGGCCTTGGCGAACTCCGGCATGTTCGCCACGAGCCCGTTCACGCGCCAGCGGGGCGGCGAGTGAGGGTCGGTCAGCGCCCGCAGCCTCTGGTCCTCGGGACGCTGATTCGCGCAGGCCCACTGGGCGTTGCCGACGAAGAAGCGCTGCTCCGGCGTGAGCCCGTCCCGCGGCTCGAGCGTCTCCGTCGCCGTCGCGGCCTTCCACGCCTGCCAGGCAAGCACCAGCCCGGCTAGGTCGGCGATGTCCTCTCCCAGGGTCAGCTTGGAGTTGATCTTCACCTCGTCGACCACCGGGTACTGTGCGTACTGGTCCACGATGCACTGTGCGCGCTTCTCGAACTCGCGGCCGTCGGCCTCCGACCACCAGTCCCGCAGGTTGCCCTTGGCGTCGAACTGGCGCCCCTCGTCGTCGAAGCCGTGGATGAGCTCGTGGCCCACGGTCCCCCCGGTGTTCCCGTATCCCGGCGCCAGGTCGATGCGCGGGTCCCACAGCGGGGGCAGCAGCACGCCGGCGGGGAAGTTCATGTCGTTCATGGACGGGTTGTACTCCGCGTTCACCGTCGGCGGCGTCATGCTCCACTCGTCGCGGTCCACGGGCTTGCCGATCTTCGCCAGCTGGCGCCGGGCCTCGAACGTCACGGCCCGCTCCACGTTCCCGGCGAAGTCGGTGCGGACCACCTCGAGCGCGGCGTAGTCGCGCCACTTGTCGGGGTAGCCGATCTTGTTGCGCATCGCGGCGAGCTTCTCGTGAGCCGACTTCTTGGTTCCCGGCCCCATCCACTCGAGCGCGTCGATGCGCTCCCCCATGGCGGCCTCGACGAGGCGGACCATCTTGTCGGCGTCCCCCTTGACGGAGGGCGGGAATACGCGTGCGACGAAGATCTTGCCCAGCGCCTCGCCGAGGTCCCTGTCGACCCAGCCCGCACAGCGCTTCCATCGCGGCTGCATCTCCTTCACGCCGCGGAGGTGCGCGTCGTAGAAGGCGAAGCTCTCCCTCTGGAACGGCGTGGACAGGTAGGGCGACCGGGCGCGGACGAGGTGCCAGCGCAGGTAGGTCTTCCAGGCCGAGAGGGGCTGGGAGGCGAGTTGCCGCTCGACCTCGGCCAGGAACGCGGGCTCGCTCAGGTTCACCCATTCCGCCGGCGGCGCGCCGACGGCCTGCAGGTACTCGCCCCAGCGGAACGAAGGCGTCGCGGCGGCCAGCGCCCCCGCCGTGGTGCGGTGCCAGACCTTCTTCGGATCCCGCTTCTCCACCCGCGTCAGCGAGGCGCGTGCCAAGGCCGTCTCGATCTGCATCACCTTCCGCGCGCCTGCAGCGGCGGTTCCAGGCGTGAGCCCCGAGAGCTCGAGGGTCTTCGCCACGTGGGCGACGTAGGCCTTCCGCGTCGCCTCGGCGGGAGCACCCGGCATGAGGTACTGGTCCCGGTCCGGCAGGCCCAGGCCACCCGCGGCCACCCACGTCACGACCTCGTCCGAATTCTCGAACGACTGGGCGCTTCCGAAATCAAAGAGGATGCCGTCGGCCGACAGGTGGAGCCGCCCGAGCAGGCGCGCCAGCTCGCCCCGGGAGGAGAGCCGATCGATGGCGGCGAGGTCGGCCCGCAACGGAGCCGCACCCGCCTTCTCCACCGCCCCCTCGTCCATGCAGGCCGCGAAGTAGTCGCCGACCTTTCGCTCGTCCGCGGTGCGCTCCGCATCCGGCTTCCGGGCCGCCTCCTCGAGCAGGCCCCAGAGGAACTGGCGATTCTCCGTGGCTGCCTTCGCGTAGACGCTCCAGCCCGCCTGATCGGCCGGGATGGGGTTGCGCTTCTGCCACCCGCCGCAGGAGTAGGCGTAGAAATCCGCGCAGGGGTCAACCGCGCGGTCCATGGCGGCGGGGTCGAGGCCCGGGGTGTAGGGCAGTTCGTGGAGGGGGCGATCGGCGGCGGACGCCCCTCCGGCGAGTGCGAGCGCTGCAGCGAGGAGCGGTCCTCTCGAGCGGAGGTCGGGCATGGCTCGCTTGTACTCAACCGTACGCTGATTGCAAGCGGCACGGCCCGAATCGGGCACCGCTGGCCGTTGCCGCACTCGCTCGTCGCGGCGGACCGCGACCGTCACTGGCAGAGCGAGAACGGGATCGCGTCCGGCGCGGACCCCATTCCGCCGAGGCGGACCACCCCGGGCGTGCGGCTACCGTCGACGACAACGTCGAAGCTGTTGCACCCGGAGGTGACGCGCCAGTCGAAGCCGTCCACGTCTGCCTGGGTCGCGAACTCGAACTCGACGCCGCGGTCGGTCAGCCGGACCCGCTGGCTGAGGTCGCCCCGCACCGTGTGGAGGTCCTCGATCTTCCCCGAGATGGGAGTCACGAGTCCCGTCATCAGCCGCTGCGGGCCGGACGACGTCGTGCGCAGGTGCCAGCCCTTGGAGTCGGCCCATATCCAGACCCCGCCCGACTTCTCGTTGTCGAAGGCGGGAGCGCCCGGGTCGATGAACGGCGCGAGCGAGGTGGCCTTCTGGGTGGTTGCGCAGGCCGAGGCGAGCAGCAGGACCGCGAGTAGCGGGCTTCGCATGGTGGCTCCTCCTAGCGTCGCAGGAGACCACGCCGGACAGCCGTCGTCGAGGGGCTTCGAATCGCCTCGCCCGGGCGAGCGCCCGCCGCTCCCCTCGGACGAAACCGGCGGCACCGACGAGCCTGGCCCGATCGGGCCTGCGGCGGCGCGGCCGCTCTCCGGGCCCGCGCTTGTCGCGGCGGACCGCACCTGACAGAATTCGCGCGCCACCGTGACGTCCCGACGCGTCGCCCGTCCAGGGAGAAAGCATGAGACCCCGCACCCTCTCGATAGCGGCCCTCGCGGCCGGGATCGCCGCGGCCAATCCCGTCGCCGCAGCGCCCGCGGTCGCGCCGCAGCCCGCGACCTCGCCACGCACCATCCGCGTGAGCGGCGAGGGTCGAGTGTCGGCGCAACCCGACGTCGCTGTGGTCTCCATCGGCGTCGAGGCGCTCGCACCTGCCGTGGCGGCCGCCACGGGGGAAGCGAGCCAGAAGACGCGCGCCGTCCTCGACGCCCTCGGCAAGGAGGGCGTCCAGGCCAAGGACATGCGCACGAGCCGCTTCGAGGTCTCGGTCGAGCGGCCCTGGAAGGACGGCAAGCCGGGGCCGGTCACGGGGTACCGGGTGTCGAACTCGATCGAGGTCCGGGTCCGAGACCTCGCCAGGTTGGGCGTCATCCTGGAGCGGGTCACGAGCGCGGGATCGAACTCGATCGGCGCGCTCCAGCTCGAACGCGAGGATCCGTCGCCCGAGCAGCTGCGGGCGCTCCGCGCGGCCTACGCATCGGCCCGTTCCAAGGCGGAGGCCCTGGCGCGGTCGGCCGGCGTCGATCTCGGCGAGATCCTGTCGGTGAGCGAGGGCGATGTGCCGATGCCGCGGCCCATGCGGACGAGCGTGATGGCAGCGGAAGCCAGGCCGGTCCCCATCGCGGAGGGCGAGCTCTGGTACGAGGAGCGCGTCGACGCGACCTTCGCGATCCGCTGACCCGCCGACCGAGATTCGGCTCCCGCCGACCAGGCGAGCTGCGGACGCCGGGGCCTAACAGCAACCACGGGCGCTCCACGAGGAGTCGCGCGAGGCACTCGCGGGCAGGCCCGGCGCATGGTGGCCTACGAAGGCCTGCGCGAGGGCGACGAGCCGCTCCGCCGCGGCGCGGGCCTCCTCGCTCGCTTTGGCGAGACGAGGACCGTGATCCACCGCCTGGTCGCGGGCGAGAGTGAGCGGGCCGAGGTTGCACTCGTGTCCGACCCCAGGAACCCTCCTGCCGACCACGGTGCCCGGTTCGGCCTGGCCAGGACGGGGATGGGCGAGGCCATCGCCTCGCGCGCTCCGGTGGTGGTGGACCCCGTGTCTGCTACTACGTCCCCGCGATGGAAGGAGGAGCCGCTCGACTGCTGCTTTCAGGTCGCCCGCCAGGTCACACACTGGGTGGCCATCGCGCTCCACGTCGCGGCCGCGATCCTCGGGCTCAAGCCGAGCACGCTCCAGGGCAGGATGAAGATGTACGGCGTCGCCGAGACGCGCAGGCTCGAGAAGGGCGAGGTCTAGCAAAACCGGTCCGGCGTCGCCTTCGTCCCCGTCGATGCAGAAGCCGGGCGGCGCTCTACCGCTGCCCCGCCGGGAAGTCGGTGGCGCGGTGCAGGAAGTAGCGGGCCATCTCCGCGTCGGTGCGGGAGACGTGCCCGACGATCCACTCCCGGAGCCAGCGACCCAGCTCCTCCGGGGGAACCCCGGTGCCGCGCGGCCGCTCCTGCTCCTTCGAGAGGGCAAGCAGGTCGGCGAGGAACCGGTCGTGCTGCGCCTTGTGGCGCTGGTAGCCGGGGTAGTCGGCGGCCCGCATGGCCTCCTCCTCCTCGCCGAAGTGGGCGACCGCATAGGTGCGCAGGTAGGAGAGCAAGACGCCCACGTCCTGGCGCGACCGCCCGGAGACGCCCTCCAGGAACTTCGCCGAGCGCCGGATCAACTCCTTGTGCTGCTCGTCGATGCTCTCGATCCCGACCGACAGGGATGGCTTCCACCGGATGGTCATCGCTTTCCTCCAGTCCCTCGCCCGTCAACCGTGCACATCCTCTGCGACCGGGCGTTGACGGCCGTCAGTCGGGCCTGCGGCGCCCCGGCTCTCCGCCGGAGCACTTCTCCCGGGAAGCGGGGAGCCGGTCGGAGCGGGAGAACCGCACGACAGCCCGCATCCCTCCTTCAAGGGACAGGATCCGGGCCTAGGACACCCGCCGGGGATTGGTTAACGGTGAGTCACCTCCGGTAGAGTCGCAGGCCGGGGGAGGGGGTAATCGCGTTGGCTCGCTGCCGGTCCTGCAACCACACCGCCGCCACCCTCATCCCCTGCGAGGACGACTCCTACCTCTGCGAGCGGTGCGTCGCGATCGCCCTCGAGCTCTGCCCCGCGCAGGGAGATGGCTCCGAGCCCGCGGCCGCGCCGCCCGCGCCGGACCCGCGCGATTCCGAACCCGGAGACTGACCGCCCACACCGGACCGGCCCGGGCACCCAGCGCCGGGTATCATGGATGCGGCGTCGCCCCGGATGCCTGCCGACGACCCGGGGAGCGCCGGACCCGCCCCTCCCTTCGGCAGCCGCGGACGGGAGACTGGAGCCAGCGATGAGCACCGACGAAGAGATGAAGGCGGAGTTGGAGCGCCTCAGGGCGGAGAACGAGGCCCTCAAGGCGCGCGGCAGCAAGGGCGTCTCCATGAAGGTGAGCGAGAAGGGGGGCGTCTCGGTCTACGGGCTGGGCCGCTTCCCGGTGACGCTGTACCAGGAGCAGTGGCTCAAGCTCCTCGACCTGGCGGACGACATCCGCGCCTTTATCAAGGAGCACGAGGCAGAGCTGAAGAAGAAGGGGTAATCCACAGGGGGCCGCGGGTTCACCCTCGGTGGTTTGTTCGCGCTCGGCCCTGGCAGCGCCCGCACCGGCCCTGTAGCATGGCGCGGTGGTCGCATTCCCGATCGATGAGTCCACGGACGCGAACCTCGCTCCCGGCGACGGGCTGCCGCCCTTGCTGCGCTGGCTCGGCGGGAGGAGCGAGCGCGCCACGCTCGCGCTCCTGCTCGGCGCAAACCTGGTCCTGACCGTCGCCGCCGCGCTGTCGAGCGACAGCGTCTTCCAGATCGACGAGTACTTTCAGGTCATCGAGTTCGCGAGCCACAAGCTCGGTGTGACCCCGGGGGGGGCGCTGCCCTGGGAGTTCGCGGCGCGCATGCGTCCGTGGACTCAGCCGGGCTTCTACTACCTGCTCGCGCGCGGAGCGATGGCGGCCGGCGTCGACGACCCCTTCGTCGTGGCCCGGATCTTCCGGGTGGCGAGCGGACTCGTCGCCTGGGTCTCCCTGAGTGCGCTCGTGCTCGCCGTCCGCGCCTGGTTCCCTCGCCCCCCGTGGCGGTCGGCCACGGCCCTCTCGCTCGCGCTCGCGTACTACTCGCCCTACCTGGCGGCCCGCACCTCCTCCGAGAGCGCCTCGGCGAGCTTCCTCCTCCTCGGGCTGGCGCTGCTCGTCGGGGGCAACGTCGACTCCGGTCGCCGGGGCTCGGCGCCCCGGCTCCTCGCGGCCGGGGCCGCCTTGGGCCTCTCCTTCGAGTGCCGCTACCAGGCGGCGCTGGCGGTCGCGGGAGTCCTTCTCTGGCTCCTGTTCCACGGCCGTGACCGCCTGCGGAGCGCCGCGCTCGTGGGGCTGGGGATCGCGGCGCTGCTTGCCCTCGGTGTCCTGGTCGACGCATGGGGCTACGGCGGATTCGAGTTCGTCCCGTGGACCTACCTGCGCGTGAACGTCCTCGAGGGCAAGGCCGCGACGTTCGGCACCATGCCCTTCTACGCATACGCCGGCATGTTCCTCCTCACCTTCCCTCCCTTCGGGGCGATGCTGTTCCTCGGGATGGCGGTCTTCTGGTGGCGGTTCCCGAGGCACCTCCTGAGCTGGCTCACGCTGCCGTTCGTCGTTGGCCACAGCCTCATCGGCCACAAGGAATTCCGCTTCATGTTCCCGATGCTCGCACCCGGAACCCTCTGCCTCCTGCTCCTCTGGTCGCGCCCGGAGGCGCTCCCCGGGCGCGTGGCCGCCTTCTTCCGCGCCCTCCGCGCGGCCTGGTTCAGCCGCGTCACCTGGACCGTCGACGTCCTTCTCGCGCTCGTCCTCTGCCTTCTGCCGAGCAGCGACAACCTCGGCCTGCAGCGCTACTTCCGCGATCACAGCGGGGGAGCCCGGTGGGTGGGCCTCACGGACCCCCGGCGCCTTCACGGGATCGAGACGCCGTTCATGTGGCCGCGACCGCTGCCGCCGGTGGACCTGGTGCACAGCGTCGACGAGCTCCGCCGGGCGGTGGAGTCGAGCGACGGGCCGGTGCTCGTGGCCGCCAAGTTCCCCCTCCCGGAGGGCGCGGCGGCCTACCTCGAGCGCCGGGGCCGGCGCGTGTTTGTCTCCCTCCCGCCCTTCGTGGCGGACCTCAACCTCTTTCACTGGGTGGACCGCGCCGACCTCACCTACGTCTATCGGATCGACGCCGGCGCGCCCTAGGCGCCGAGGACCGGCGGCCCTTTCCGCCGGTGTGCGCTAGCATTGGTCCATGCCGACCCACCTCGACCTCCCCATCGCGCCTCCCTCGGCCGACCCCGGCCGCGCGGTCCGACCCGCCTGGTTCGCCCTGTACGCGCTCTCGCTCGCCCTCTGGACGGGCGGGGCAGCGCTCTTCACGTTCCTCGTGACGCCGGTCATCTTTCGCTCCTTCAGCCGGGACCTCGCCGGCGAGGTCGTGGGCAAGCTGTTTCCGCTGTATTTCCCGTGCGTTCTTGCCCTGTCGGCCGCGGCCCTCGTCACCTTCCTCGCCGCGACGCGGGACCGGGCGGGAGCAGGCGCGCGGCTGTCGCTCGCGCTGCTCGTCGCGGCACTGGCGGTGAACAGCTACGTCTCCTTGAAACTCTATCCCGACGCCGTCGCCGTGAAGCGACTCGTGTCCTCGTTCGAGCGGGAGGCCCCAGACTCGCCGGCGCGAAGGCAGTTCGCCCGCCTCCACGGGCTGAGCATGGCGCTCAACCTCCTGGTCGTCGCCGATGGCGCCCTCCTCGTCCTCCTGCTCCCAGCCGTCGGGCGGTCCGGGGCGCCGCGCCCCTGATGCGGGCCGGCGGCTCCCGGGGAACGGGGGCGATTCGGCACGGCAAAGCGTCCGTTTCCCGCCCGAAGGGGGCAAGGTGGGGGCCTTTTACTTACCGTTTGGAGACTGACGCGGATCAACTGTGATATACACCTTCGGAGGGAACTTGAAGGAGGCCTGGATGCTCTCCGAAGTCGTCGCGAACGCCGCGTACATCATGCTCGCGGGGTTCGTCGTGTCTGGTTGCTTGATCGCCGCATTCGGGCGACCGGGCCGCTCCGGCGCCGCCCGCCGCGGTCTGCCGAACAGGCGCTGAGCATTCCCATGGAATCCCAGACAACCTCCTCCTGGCCGACGCCCTCCCGCGTACCGCTCAAGAGGGTTCTCATCATCGAGGACCACGAGGACATGCGCGAGGCGCTCGTGGAGATTCTCTCCCTTGAGGGGTACCAGGTCTCGGCGGCCGGGGACGGGGAGAAGGCGCTCGGCGAGGCGCGCTCGCGCCGGCCGGACATCATCCTCCTCGACCTGATGATGCCGGTGATGAACGGCTGGCAGTTCCGCACCGAGCAACTGAAGGACCCCAACCTGGCGAGTGTCCCGGTGATCGTCATGTCCGCCTTCGCAAGCGACATCGACGCAGCCGCCCTCCTTCCGAAGCCCTTCCTCATGGAAGACATGCTCGAGGCCGTCCGCCGCCTAGCCGCGTGATCGGCCGGGAATAGCTCCCTCCTCCCCGCCCGACGCTTTCGGGCCCCAGACGGGTTCACTGCCCGCTCGCGGGCCGGCGATCGGAGAGCAGCGGGGGCTCCGGAGGGGCCGGCGGCGAGTTCGAGGCAGTGCGCCACTGCGACCCCTGTCTGGGACCGCCGGCGGTGGTTGCGCCCGCGCGCTGCCGGCCTAATCCATGTCACTCCCGGCAAATCTGGGAGCGGACGAGGAGCCCGCATGAAGACGCGAAACCGCCGCGCCACCCGCGCTGCTCGCGGCGCTCGCCATCGCGTCCTGCGGGGAGGCCTCGCGGCCCGCCTCGCCGGCGGCCGCGACCCCCGCCTCCCCCGAAACCCACGCCGGCGGCCATCCCACCGCGCCGCGCGTCCTGCTGGTGGGCAGCTACCGCGGCGTGGACGGCGACTACTCCATCCCAGGCGGCCGTCCACGCCGCCCATCCCGGCGACTGGGTCCTCGTCGGCACCGGAACATACCGGAAGACCGGGGCGCCCGAGGCCGGGGGGCTCATCACCAGCCCTGGAATCCACTAACCTCACGGTCTGCAACTTCCTCTCCGGGTCCCATGGCAACGGCAACGAGGTCTGGTTCAACGGAGGCGACGGAAGCGGGACCATCGGCATGGGCAGCTTCCGCGGGGCCTACCTGACCACGAGTTCCACATTCTTCGACCCTGCCAGCCCGTACATGGCCCAGTACGGCATCTTCGCGAGTAACTCCCGCGGTCCCGGCGTGATCGAGCACTCCTACGCGAGCAACATGGCCGACTCGTCGATTCATGTGGGGCCTGTCGCGACTGCAACACCGTGGTCCGCGACGTCCACGCCGAGAACAGCGCGCTTGGCTACTCGGGGTTCGAACTCGGGCGGCCACCTCGTCATCGAGGACTCGGAGTGGAACGACAACCGTTCGGGGATCTTCCCGAACTCGCTCGCGAGTGACGACCCGCCGCCTTCGCAGGACGGGTCCTGCCCGGACCAGCCGGGCAAGTAATGCACCTTCATCCAGGGCAACTGGGTCCACGACAACAACAACCCGAACACGCCCGCGGTCGGGCTCACCGCCGGGGCCCCGGTCGGTACCGGCATCGAGCTCTCCGGGGGGCGCTTCAACACCGTCCGCCACAAACTCGTCGAGAACCACGGCTCCTGGGGCATCCTGGTCCACGACTATCCCGACACGTCGGCCGCGCCGGGCCCGGCTTCCTGCGCCGGAGGCATCGCGGACTTCCCGACCCCTCTCGGCCCCGCCTGCTACTTCGTGGCATTCGGGAACCGGGGTTCCGCGAACCGGCTCGATCGCAACGGCTACTTCGGGAACCCCACCAACGGGGACCTCGGCGACGCCACCACCGCCTTCCCGCCCCCGCTCCCTCCGCAGCCCGGGAACTGCTTCGTGCGCAACGTGAACCTCACGACCGGACCGTCGAGCGACCCGGCCCACATCCAGGACCCGGGCGTACTCGGCACCTGCTGGGCCCCGGGTCCGGGAGGGGACACGAGCGTCCTGTTCGCCGAGATCGTCTGCGCCGCCTACGGGCCCGCGTCCGGCCTGTGTCCACCCGGCAGCGCCTACCCCCAGCCGACGCAGGTGGTCATGAAGCCCGTTCCCCGCGAACTCCCGGGGATGCGCGACCCGTGCCGCGGCGTACCCGAAAACCCATGGTGTCCGAGACCCTGCGACCTCGACTAGACCGGCCGTGCGACCCGCGGTCGCGCCGGCTTCAGGGGGCCACGCGGAAGTAGGTCGCCCCGGAGGACTCCTCCCGGCGGAACCCGTCGTGGATCCCCAGGGTGGTCTCGGCCGACCCGAGGAAGAGCGCGCCTCCCCCGAGCAGGAGGCGACGCGCCTTGTCGAGGATGGTCTTGCGCGTCGGGACGTCGAAGTAGATGAGGACGTTTCGCATCAGCACCACGTCCATCTGCGGCAAGGGCGGCCACCCCGTGGCCAGGTTCATCTGCGAGACGCGGAGTCGCTTTCGCAGTTCCTCCGCGATCACCCACTCGTCGCGCTCCTGGCGAAAGTGCTTCACGAGGAGCGCCGCAGGCAGGCCCCGGTTGACCTCGATCTGGGAGAACCTGCCTGCCCGGGTGCGCGCCACCATTTCCTGGGACAGGTCGGTACAGTGGATCCGGACGTCCCAGGTGGCGAGCCCCGGGAAGTGCTCCCGGAGCAGCATGGCCACGCTGTAGGCCTCCTGGCCCGTCGAGCAGGCGGCGCTCCAGATGTCGAGCCGCCGGTCTGCCGCGCGCCGGGCCATCGCATCGGGCACCACCTTGGCGCGCAGCGCCTCGAAGGGCTTCCAGTCCCGGAAGAAACTCGTCTCGTTGGTGGTCAGCGCCTCGACCACGGTTGAGTGCAACGGTCCGTGCGGCTCGCGCCGCAGGCGCTCGATGAGGTCGCCGACGGAGCCCAGCCCCTCTCGCCGCGCGACGGGAAACAGCCGCGTCTCGACCAGGTACTCCTTGCCAGGCTCGAGCACGATGGCCGAGCGCTCGCGCAGGTAGCCTCGGAAGAAGTCGAAGTCCTCGGAAGCGAGGGTCACGGGGCGCACCGCAGCGCAGCGACGCGTCCGCGCTCGACCCGGGAGACGATCTGCGCGGCGACCTCGCCGATGGGCAGCACCTGGTCGGCGAGCCCAGCGATCGCCACCGCCCCGGGCATGCCCCAGACCACGGCCGTGTCCCGGTCCTGGACCACGACCGCGCCTCCTGCCGCGCGGATCCTCTCGCAACCCGCCAGGCCGTCGCGGCCCATGCCGGTGAGGACCACGGCCAGGACGCCGCCGCCCCAGGTCTCGGCGGCCGAGCGGAAGAGCGGATCGGCGGCAGGCCTGCAGGAGTTCTCCGGGGGCCCGTCGTTGAGCCGGAGCACGCACGCCCCGTCGCGTCCCTCGACCACCATGTGATGCCCGCCCCGGGCGATGACGACCGCACCCGCCTGAGCGGTCATCCCGTCGGCGGCCTCCACCACAGGCACCTTCGAGATGGCGGCCAGGCGGCCTGCCAGCAGCTGCGTGAACATCACCGGCATGTGCTGGACGACGAGGACCGGAACGGGCAGCCCCTTCGGCAGCCGGGGCACTACTTGCTCCAGCGCCTGGGGCCCGCCCGTGGAGACGCCGATCACCACGGCCTCCACCCTCCCCGTCGATCGCGGGGCGGCCGGGCGCGGGACGTGCGCCACCTGCGGGCTCGCGACCTCGGTGGAGCGCCCCCCGAGAGCGCGCAGCCGCGGCAGGACGTCCCGGTCGACGAAGGACCTGGCCGCGTCGAGGCCGGAGGCGCGCGGCTTGGCAACGAAGTCAGAGGCCCCGGCGGCGAGCGCGTCCAGAGTGGCGAGCGCGCCCTTCTCGGTGTGGCTCGAGAGCATGAGCACCGGCAGGCGCGGCCATGCCTTCCTCATCTCCTTGAGGGTGGCGATCCCGTCCAGGACGGGCATCTCGACGTCGAGGGTCACGACGTCTGGCGCCACGCCTGCGCGAAGGCGGTCGATCGCCAGCCGCCCGTTCGCCGCGGTGCCCACGACCTCGAGGTCCGCCGCGGCGGCGATGGCATCGGTGATGATCCGCCGGATCGTGGCGGAGTCGTCGACGACGAGGACGCGGACCCGCCTCACGCGGTTGCCTGCCCGAAGCGGAAGCCCAGGATCTGGAGCTTGCCCTCCAGGTCCTCCCGGGAGAACGGTTTCATCATGTACTCGTTGGCGCCCTCGACGAGCGCCTGACGAACGCCCTCCAATTGGGAGTTGCTCGTCGCCATCACCACCAGGACCTCGCCGTAGGCCGGGTCCTTGCGCAGCGCGCGAAGGAACCACAGCCCGTCGGTGTCGGGCATGTGCCAGTCGAGGACGACCAGCTCGACCGGGCCAAGACGGCCAAGCGCCGAGATGGCGTCGGCCCCATGGATGGCCTCGTAGACCTCGAACCCAAGCTCGGCCAGCATCCGCCCCACCTCTCGGCGAACCGGCAGCGAATCGTCGACGACGAGCGCGCGCATGGTCACACCGTGAAGCGGGAGATCATGCGCTGCAGGTCGGACGCCATGCGCGTGAGCTCCGCGGCCGCCCGCTGGGTGTCGGCGGTCCCCTGGGAGGTGTGGCGGGCGGCCTCGGCGACGCCGCTGATGTTGCGCGCGATCTCGGCGGAGCCTCCCGCGGCCCCGGAGACGTTGCGGTCGATCTCGTTGGTGGTGGCGCTCTGCTCCTCGACGGCCGAGGCGATGGTGCTCTGGTGCTCATTGATCTGCTTGATCACCGTGCCGATCTGGGCGATGGCCTGGACGGCGTCGCGCGTGTCGACCTGGATGGCCTCGATTCGCTGACCGATCTCCTCGGTCGCCTTGGCCGTCTCCTTCGCGAGCTCCTTCACCTCGTTCGCCACCACCGCGAACCCCTTGCCGGCGTCCCCGGCCCGAGCCGCCTCGATGGTGGCGTTGATGGCGAGCAGCTTGGTCTGCGCCGCGATGGAGGTGATGACCTTCACGACCTTGCCGATCTCCGCGCCCGACCCGCCCAGCTTCTGCACGGTTCCGTTGGTCGCCTCGGCGGACTCCACGGCCGCCATGGCCACGCGCGCGGCCTCCGCGGCGCTCCGGGCGATCTCCTTGATGCTGGCGCTCATCTCCTCGGAGGAGGTGGCCACGGTGGTGACGCTGCCGCTCACCTGCTCGGCTGCCTTGGAGACCACGTCGGCCTGGGTGGCGGTCTCCTCGGCGGACGCCGACATCTGCTGGCTCACCGAGTTGAGCTCCTCCGCGGCGATGGCCAGCACCTGCGCGTTCTGGCCCACCGATGCCACGAACCCGGCGAGGTTGTCGGTCATCTCCGCGAAGGCCTTCCCGAGGCGGCCGGCGATGGGAGAGAGCGGCTTGTCCCGCCGCAGGTCGTTCGCAGCGATGGCCTGCGCCGCCGTGAGCAGCGCCGCGAGCGTGTCCTTCACCTGCACGAGCTGCTCGGTGCGATCGCCCCCTCCCCGGGTGGAGACCTGTTCCACGGCGATGCCCATTGACTCGAGCGTGCTGAGCAGGAAGGCGTCGCCGATGGCCTGCATGTCGAAGTTGAAGACCTTCGAGAGCGCAGCCTCGACGCGGTGGGCGGTCGCGTCGTCGAACCCCTCGCTGAGGCGCTCGCGGACGATCCGCATCCACTCGCAGTAGGACCCGATGTACCACTTGAAGGGCAGGTTGATGCGATCGTGCACCGCGCCGACTTGCAGCCGGTGCTCGTAGTAGGCGAGCCCGAACCCGTCGCGCGCCCCCTGGAAGCAGGCGATCAGGTAATCGGCCTGCGAGCTCTCGAGCCTCGGGCGGAGCTTCTCGATCGACATCCCGTGCGCCTGGGCGAAGTCCTCGAAGAAGGAGCGCGTTGCCGGGAAGGCGAACTGCCAGTCGTAGAACTCGCGCGCCATGTCGGCAGCGTACTCCTCGGCCCAGGACGCGAACTCGGCCAGGACCTGGCAGTCCTCGGCTCCGAGTCGGACGAACTCGCGACGCAGCGCGAGGTTCTCCTCGTCGATGCCGAAGCGGGTGGCGAGCACCGCGTTCACCGGCTGCCGGCTCGGGACGGGGCGGCGCGTCTCCGCCTTCGGCGCCGCCTGGCGCGCGGCGGGCTTGGGACGGGAACGGCCGTTCTTCGGGGTGGCGGTCTGCATGGCGTCTCCTCGGAGGTTCAGTGGGAAGTGTCGACGGAACGGGCGGTGTCGAGCAGGAGCACGAGCTCGTCCTGGAATTTGCAGATGCCGCGCACGAGCTCCCGGACCGCCGGGCGCAGCGTCTCGGGCGGGCGATCCACGGCGTTCGGCGGGACGTCGATGACGTCCCCGACGTCGTCGACCGCGAGGCAGACGAGCCCGTCCGCGCCCTGGACCACGACGTTCACTTGCGGATCGTCGGCGGCGCGGGGCGGTAGGTCGAGGCGGCGCCTGAGGTCGATGGCGGTCGCTATCTGGCCTCGGAGGTGCGCCAGCCCGAGGACCGACGGCGGCGCCAGCGGGACGGGCGTGGTCTCCAGGCTCCTCACCACCTCCCGGACCTCGTCGACCGGCAGGGCGAACGTCCGTCCGCCGAGGAGGAAGGTGCAGATGCGCAGCGGGTCAGGCACGGGAGCGCTCCTTCGCCGGCCCGATCTGCTGCGCCATCACGGCGGCCGTGTCGAGCACCTCGGTGATGCGGCCCTGGATCACGGCGCAGCCCACGACGCCCGGACGCGCGCGCGTCGAGTCCAGGCTCACCGCCTCCTCGGCGACGTCGAGGATCGACTCCACCACCAGCCCGACCTCGCGGCCGGCCCAACGCTGCACCACCACCTGCAGCTTCTCGGTCGCATCGGGCGCCGGGAGCCGCTCGCGGGCGCGCCGCTCCACGAGGACGGACGCGACCCGCACCAGGGGGAGCACGGCGCCGCGGTACTGAACGGCCTCTGCGTCCCCGACGCGTTCCAGGCGATCGCGCCCGATCTCCTCGATCCGGGCGATGTCGTCGAGGGGGATGGCGAGGCGTCCGTCGTCCCGGCCGCGGAGGATGAGATAAGGCCGCTTGGGCTCGGCGGCGACCGCGGTGTCAGCCTGGCCCGCGTGGCGATCGGCGTCGGAGAGGATGCCGGCCCGCCGTGCGATGCCCGCCACA
>Ga0335071_10004187_pt1 | contig 15072 bp, 15 predicted proteins | sample Lox_Sample_15_FD_206724 | JGI IMG/M metagenome (GOLD analysis project Ga0335071, IMG submission 206724) | Soil microbial communities from Loxahatchee National Wildlife Refuge, Florida, United States - Lox_Sample_1.5 | ecosystem: Environmental > Terrestrial > Soil > Wetlands | place: USA... | reverse complement strand
GGATCAGGTGTTGCGGAAGCTCGCCACCACCGACACCGCGCGCCGCGGCGTGTGCGGCACGCGCTTGTCGTGGCCGAAGCGCACCAGCATGAGCGGCTCCTCGCCCGAGACGCCGAAGTGACGCAGCAGCGGCGCGCGGAAGCGCTCGAGCTCGAGCGGCGCGTTGATCGGCTGGTGCGCGAGGCCGAGCTGCGTGGCCTTGAGCGTCAGCCGCTCGAACGCCTGCCCGCCGACCAGCCAGGCCGCCTCGTCGCGCCCGGTGGTGGTGAGCAGCGCCACCGCGCCGGCGCTGCGCACGCCTTCGCGCGCGCGCTTGGCCAGGCTGCCCGCGCCGAAGCGCAGGAACCACGAGTCGGGATCGTAGTAGCGGCCGGCGAACCAGTTCGCCGGTCCGGTCATGCCGAGCGCGTCCACCGGCACGCCGTCCCCGCGGCGCTCGGCGTCCGGCTCGCCGGTGCGCAGCCAGCGGTGCTGCTCCGCCTGGATCCGGCGGTCCGAGACCTGCGCGTGTACGGCGTCGTACGCCAGGTCCGCGACCTCGTGGAGCCCGTCGTCCTCGCCCACCCAGTAGAGGCGCGGGCCACCGGTCACCTGCGCGCTCAGTTGCGCACGGATCTGGGGCATGAGCGCGCGGCCGTCGTAGTTGCGGCGGTTGGTGCGCCGCTCGGTGAGGGCGCCGAACAGCTCGCGGTCCCGCCGGGCGCCGCCGCCGTCCCAGGCCACCTCGGCCACCGTGCCGCGGGCGGCGTCCGGCGGGCGGTAGCGCACGGTCGGCTGGAGCCCCCACGCCCGCGCCGCCACCACCAGGTTCTCGATCGCCGCGCCCAGCGAGACCATCATGCCGCGCCGGTCGGGGTCGCTCACGGAGAGCGCGCGCTGGGGGTCGGCGAGCAGCCGGATCGAGCCCGGGTCCACGTCGAAGCGCCAGGGCTGCGTGTTCCAGTCGCTCGGCGCCAGCACCGCGGCGCCGACCAGCGCCCGCGCCAGCTCGAGCCCGCTCGTCGGAGCCTCGGCCGGGAGCGCCCAGGGCTGGAGCGCCACCGTGGACTCGCGCACGCGCCGGGCCCAGGCGTCCGCCGGGCGGAGGGTCTGGTAGGCGACCGCCGCGCCCACGACGAGGAGGAACTCCCGCCGTCCGAGGCTCCGCCGCGGGTCCGGCTCGAGCCCCACCGGGCCCCGCTGCGGCCGCAGGGAAGGTTCCATGACCGGGGAGAGTGCGCACCGGCGGCGGCCCGCGTCAACCGCGCAGGACCAACCGCGTGCCGGGTGGTGGCTTAGGGCTTGCCGCGGCGCGGCGGGCGCGACTACGGTCCCGTCATGCCCCCGGCGCGCTTCCTGACCGACTCGTCGCTCGATTCGCTCGCCCGCCGGCTGCGCTTCCTCGGCTACGACGTGGTCACGCTGCGGGGAGCGCGGCTGGAGGAGGTGCTGGCGGCGGCGCGGCGCGACGGCCGCACGGTGCTGACCCTGAGCCGGCGGCGGCCGCGGCGCTGGGCCGACGTGCCGGCGATCACGCTCGAGCGCGGCGACGACGCGGGCGCGGTGCGCGAGCTGGCGGCGCACCACGAGCCGGCGGGCCCGCCCTTCAGCCGCTGCGGCGAGTGCGGGACGGCGCTCGAGCGCCGGCTCGCGGTCGAGGCCCGGGGCGAGGTGCCGGGACGGGTGCTGCGCGCGGCGGCCGACCTGCACCACTGCCCCGGGTGCGGCAGGTGGTACTGGGAGGGCACGCACGTCGCGCGCATCCGCGAGTGGCTCGAGCGCGCGCTCGGGCGGGCGGTGTAGCGGCGGACAGGCCGAGGCCGCCCGGGGCGGGCGCGGCGCTATGCTAGACTCGCCGCTCACCCGTCCACCGGACCCGCCTGCGGGCACCCCGCAGCGCGGATCCCGCTCCAGCCGAGGCGTCCCGCCGCATGGACCTGAGCGTCATCCTCGTCAACTACAGATCGCGCGAGCCGTTGCTCGCGGGCCTGCGCGCGCTGCGGGCCGACGCCGCGGCGGCCGGCTTGGGGCTGGAGATCGTGGTCGTGGACAACGACTCGCGCGACGGCACGCCCGCGGCGCTGGCGGCCGCCGTCCCCGACGCGCGCGTGATCGTCAACGCCGGGAACGTCGGCTACGCCCGGGCGGTGAACCAGGGACTGGCGGCGACCACGGCGCCGTTCGCGCTGGTGCTGAACCCCGACTGCGAGATCCACCCGGGCGCGTTGCGCGCGCTGCTCGACCACGCCGCGGCGCACCCGCGCGCGGGGATCGTGGGCCCGCGGATCCTCAACCCGGACGGCTCGCTCGAGTACTCGGCGCGCTCCTTCCCCGACCACCTCACGTTCCTCTTCAACCGCTACTCGCTGCTGACGCGGCTCTTCCCCGGCAACCGCTTCTCGCGGCGCTACCTGCTCACCGACTGGGACCACGCCTCGACGCGCGAGGTGGACTGGGTCTCGGGCGCCTGCATGCTCGCGCGCCGCGCGGCGGTCGGGCAGGTGGGCGGCATGGACGAGGCGTTCTTCATGTTCAACGAGGACGTGGACTGGTGCCGTCGCATGAAGTCGGCCGGCTGGGCGGTGTCCTACGAGCCGGCCGCGACGGTCACCCACCACATCGGCGCCAGCCGCTCGCGGGTCGCGGCGCGCGTCATCTGGGGCCGGCACCTGGGGATGATCCACTACTTCCACAAGCACCACCCGACGAACCCGCTGCTCTCGCTGCCGGCCGACGCCCTGATCGTGCTGCGCGCGCTGCTGATGATCGCGGCGAACGCGCTGAGGCCGCGCGGATGAGCCCGGCGCGGGAGGCGCGCTGATGCCGTACTCGCTCCAGCTCGCGCTCGCCGCCTGCGCGCTGACCCTGGCGCTCACCCCCGCGGTGATGGCGCTGGCGCGCCGCGCCGGCGCGCTCGACCGGCCGGGACCGCGCCGCATCCACCGCGAGCCGGTGCCGACGCTGGGCGGGATCGCCTTCGTGGTCGCGGTGCTGGGCCTCGCCTGGCTGGCGCGCGCGCTGCCCGGACCGGCGCGCGCGCTCGACGTGCGGCCGCTGCTCGGGCTCACGCTGGCGGCGATCCCGATGGTCGCGCTGGGACTGGTGGACGACCTGCGCGGCGCCGGACCATGGACCAAGCTCGCGGTCCAGGCCTGCGCGGCGATGGTGCTGGTCCACTTCGGCTACGGCGTGCCGCTGCTGACCAACCCGTTCGGCGCGCCGATCGGCGCGGGCGCGCTGAGCGGCCCGCTCGCGGTGGCGTGGGTGCTCGTGGTCGTCAACGCCGTCAACCTGATCGACGGGCTCGACGGCCTCGCCTCGGGCGTGGTGTTCCTCGCGGCGGCGACCCTGTGGTGGGTCGGCCGCACCCACGCCGACCTCTACGTGATGTTCCTGGCCTCGCTGCTGATCGGCTCGACGCTCGGCTTCCTGCGCTGGAACTTCCCGCCGGCCCGCGTCTTCATGGGCGACACCGGGAGCCAGTTCCTCGGGCTGGTGCTGGCCGCCGCCGCGCTGCTCGAGAACCGCAAGGAGACCGCGGCGCTGACCCTGCTCTTCCCGCTCGTCGCCCTGGGCGTGCCGATCGCCGACAGCCTGCTGGCGTTCGCGCGGCGGCTGGGCAGCGGGCGGCACGTGTTCCACGCCGACCGCCAGCACATCCACCACCGCCTGCTCGCGCTCGGGCTCTCGCCGCGCGGCGCGCTGTTCGTGCTCTGGGGGCTCTGCGCCGTCTCGGGCGCGGCGGCCGTGGTGCTGGCCGCGCAGCCGCGCAGCCTGACGCTGGTCGTGGTGCTCGCCCTCGGCCTGGTGCTGTTCGTGGCCGCCGAGATCCTCACCGCGCGCGGCCGCAAGCCGGACGAGCCGCGGGACTGAGGCGGGAAGGCCCCGGGCACGGAGCCGGCCCTGCGGTGCCGCCCGGGGCCCCGGGGGCGCGGGACCCCGGAGACTCCTCACCCCGACCACCACCACCCGGTCCCGGCCCTGGCACGTCGTCTCATCAGCACGGTCCGTGCCCCGCGGACGATGTGGCCAGCGCGTGTCGACCGGACGGCGACGCGTCGGCCGTCCGACCACCGGCGTCGGGAGGCCGACGCGACCGGCGCACGACCCACGCCGAGGTGCCGGCCGGCCGACCGCAGGCGTCGGGAGGCCGACGCGACCGGCGCACGACCCACGCGGAACGGGCCACGCACCGCCGGGCCACGGCGCCCTCGGCGATGCAGGGCACGGACGACGAACACGGGCGCGGGGATCGTCTCCCCCGCGCCCGCTGCGAGTCGCCGCCCTGACGTCAGTAGGTGATCGTGTAGTCGAGCTTGAAGCTCCAGAGCGTCCGTGTCTTCGCCACCGTGTCGCCGAAGAGCAGCGGCATGTCCGGGTTGGACGGGCCCTTCAGGTCGCCGAGCAGGTCGTCCACGTGCTCCCGGTCGGCGGGCGGGCCGGGGAACGCGGGGTTCTCGTCGGGGCGATCCACCGTGGCCATCCGCACGTCGAACCCGAGCATCCCCTGCTTGCGGATCGGCGTGCTCGCGCCAAGGACCAGGTAGCGCCCGGGCGTGAAACCGCCCGCGTCGGAGCCGGTCCGGTAGCGCTTGCCGTAGAAGGCGCCCATGCCGACGCCCGCGTAGGGATAGACCGCCGCGCCCCAGCGCGTGTGCCGCAGCACCTCGACGGTGAGGGGCACTTCGATGTCCGCCGCCCGGCCGAAGCGGCCCAGCAGCTCGTAATGGGCGAACGCGCCCACGGACCACCGGTCGAGCACGAACCGCCGGTAGCCGAAACCGCCGCCCATCAACCCGTCCGGGGTCACCTGGCCGGTGCCCTTGGCGTAGCCGACGCGGAACGACATCCACTGGCTGCCCCGCTTGAGCACGTCCACGCCCGGGGCCGTGGAACCGGCCGCGAACGCCGGCACGGTCGCGGCGCCGGCCAGCGCCATCGCCATCAGGGCTGCCGCACACGTCATCCGATACCCGTTCACTGGACGCTCCTTAGTTCCCGGTGGGCCCGAACCCGATGGTGGCGCCGGTCGTGAACAGGCTCACCTGGGTGTCGCGGGCGTAGATGCGGTGGTAGAGGGCTTCGACTCCCAGCGAGGTGCCGCCGGCGATGCGGAAGCGGAAGCCGCCGCCGCCGCTGAAGCCGAACTTGTTGGCCTGCTCGTCGCCGCCCAGGGTCGTCCCGGCCGAGGCGGTCGAGACGTCCTGGCTGTAGCGGATCGAGTAGGTCCCCGCGCCCGCGCGCAGGTAGGGCGAGAGGCGGCCGCGCTCGAGGAAGAACGCCTTGGTGTACAGACCGAGCTCGGTGATGGTCCAGTTCTCGGCCAGCGTGATGGTCACGACGTGCTGCGTGCTGGGCTCGAAGATGTCGATCACGTCGCCGTCGTGCGCGCCGAGGCCCCGGAAGTAGGTGAAATCCACTCCGGCCGCGAGCCACCGGGTCACCCGGTACCCCGCGCTCAGGCCGGCCATCGTGCCGGACTTGGCGACGTCGGCGTAGGAACCCTGCGGTGACTGGCTGCCCAGCGTGACCGTCACCATGCTCTCGGCGGCCGCCATGACCGCCGGCGGGGCCGCGCACGGCAGCAGCAGCGCGCCGACCACCATCACCCATCGCTTCGACATCGAACGGCCTCCTCTCACGACTCTCCGTGTGCGAATACGTCGGAATTGGCCCGGTCAGGACGCCGGCGCCGGCGGTTCCGGGACCGGACGGCAGCGGAAACCCGCCCGTCGTCCTCCGGAGAGCCCGCCCACGCTGACGTCAAGGCCGTGAAAGGTATGGCCGGCGGGGATGCCGAGTCAATGCGACCTCCGTAGACCGTTCACGCGGCTCGCCCCGCGCCGGCGGGGCCGCGGCGGCGGCGAGCGGGGGCTCGACGCCGACGCGCGGGCGGGGCTCCGGTGCCCGCGCGGTCGCGCATCGGACGAGAGCGGGTCCGCCGCCGGTGACGAAAGGGGCTTCCCCTGCCGCCCGGGCTTCGCTAGGTTGCGCATCATGTCCGCGGACCCCGGCGCCCGTCACCCCGGCTTCAGCCGCTGGCGGCCGCTCCCCCTGCTGCTGTGCGCGGTCCTCCTCGCCGGCGGCGCGGGCTGCGGCCGACGGCAGTCGCGCCCGCCGGGGCTCAGCTTCGAGGACCTCTCCGACACCACCGGGCTCTCGCGCGGGGCGCCGGTCCTGACCGCGTTCGAGCCCTACCGGCTGGACGGCGGGGCCCTGCGCATCCGCGGCACCGCGAAGCTCCCGGACGGCACGCGCCTGCAGGTCACGGTCGTCCGCCTGGCCACCGGCGAGACCGTCCAGCAGGCCCAGGTCACGGTCGAGCGCGAGGCGTTCGAGACCGCGCCGCTCATGGGCCCGCGCGGCCCGCTGCCCGTGGACCTCTACCGCTTCGACGTGCTCGCGCACTTCAACTCGGTCTGGCAGACCGAAGAGGTGCTGCGGGCCACCCACGACGGCCGCTCGCTGCGCGGCCCCGGCGTGACCCGCGGCACCGGCGGGCAGCCGGCCTTCTTCCTACGCGAGGAGCGACGCCTGTGAGCACCCGATCCCAGCGACCGCCCGCGATGCGCTACCGGTCCGCGCGGCGCACCGACGTCGAGAACCTGGCCGAACTGGGCCTGCTCGCCTACCGCGTCTCGAGCCTCGAGAAGCGACGCGACTTCTACACCGACCACCCCCGCTTCTCGCTGCGCGACGTGCGCGTCGGCGAGCTGGACGGGCGCATCGTCGCCTCGCTCGTGCTCTACCCGCTCACCGCGTGGGTGCGCGGCCAGCGCCTGCCGCTCACCGGCGTCGGCTCGGTGGCGGTCTCGCCCGAGCACCGCCGCCGGGGCATCGGCGAGACGCTGATGCGCTCGGCGCTGCGCGAGCTGCGCCAGCGTGGCGACGCGTTCTCGGCGCTCTACGCGTTCCGCGGCTCGTACTACCGCAAGCTGGGCTACGGCGCGTTCGAGGTGGTCCAGCAGCTCGCGGTCGCGCCCGCCAACCTGCCCGCCTCCGACGAGACGCGCTGGGTCCGCCGGCTGATGCTGCCCGACCGCCCGGCGGTCGAGGCGCTCTACGAGCGCGTCGCCGCGCAGGGCCACTTCGCGCTGGCGCGCTCGCCGCAGTGGTGGGCGCAGCGGCTCTGGGGCTACCCCGGGGACTGGATCGTCTACGAGGGCCGCCGTCGCGGACGGATCGAGGGCTACCTGCACTACGAGATGGACACCACCCACGGCCCGTTCCGCCTCGGCCTGACGCTCACCGAGTTCGTCGCGGCCACGCCCGAGGCGCACCGCGGGCTGGTGGGCTACCTCGCCTCGCTGGCCGACCAGGTGCAGGAGATCCACCACGCCACGCCCGCCGACAACCTCTGGCTCGCCACGCTCCGGACCGCGCAGAACCTGCGCCCCGGCGCCGAGATCGGCGTGCTGCTCGACACCGGGGGCGTGGCGCACGGCGCGATGCTGCGCGTCACCGACGTGAAGGCCGGGCTGGAGCGCTTCCCGGTCGCGCCGCTCGCGCGCGGCGAGGTCGTGCTCGACGTGGACGACCCGGTGCTGCCGCCCAACGCGCGCGCCTGGCGCGTGGTCGCGCGCGACGGCCGGCTGAGCGTGAAGCCCGAGGCCGCGCGCCCGGCGAAGTCGGGCCGCGTCCGCCGGGCCGCGGGCGTGCCGCGCCTGCAGGTCCCCGCCGACGTGCTCGGACCGCTGCTCGCCGGCACGCTGTCGGCGAGCGGCGCGGCGGCCGCCGGGCTGATCGGGGCGAGCGGCGGAGCCGAGGTCGTGGACTCGTGGTTCCGCGCACGGCCCGCGTTCCTCTACCCCATGAACGTCTTCTAGAGGAGTGGATCCGTGAGACCATCGCGGCGCAGGTTCCTCAGGCTGCTCGCGGCCGGTTCGGCCGCCGCCGCCGCCACCCCGGCCGCGACGCTGGCGCGCGCGGCCGCACCGCGGAAGCCGCCCGCCGCCGCCGCCGCGAAGCCGGCGCCACCGCCCGCGGGCGCGGTGAGCGACCGCTCCACCGTGCTGGCCGAGGGGATCCGCAGGCAGAAGGCCGCGGTCGAGGACTCGCTCCGGACGCTGCGCGCCTGGCCGCTGCCGCCCGGGAGCGAGCCCGGGTTCGTCTTCGCGCCGCTCAAGCCGCGCCGCAGGCCGGGGTCGCCGTGATCGGCGAGGACGTCCTCTTCTCCGGCATCGCCGAGCTGTCGGCCGCGATCCGCGCGCGCAGGCTCTCGCCGGTCGAGCTGGCCCAGGCCTGCCTCGACCGCATCCAGCGCTTCGGTCCGCGCCTCAACGCGTTCGAGACCGTGGCCGGCGACCTGGCGCTGATGCAGGCGCGCCTGGCCGAGAGCGATCTCAGGCTCGGGCACTGGCACGGTCCGCTGCACGGCATCCCCTACGGCGCCAAGGACCTGTTCGCGACCGCCGGCCTGCGCACCACCTGGGGCGCCGTGCCGCTCAAGGAGCAGGCGTTCGACCACGACGCCACCGTGGTCGCGCGGCTGCGCGAGGCGGGCGCGGTGCTGCTCGGCAAGTGCGCCATGGTCGAGCTGGCCGGCGGACTCGGCTACCGCTTCGCCGACGCCTCGGTGAGCGGCCCCGGCCGCAACCCGTGGGACCCGCGGCGCTGGACCGGCGGCTCCTCGTCGGGCTCGGGCGCCGCGGTCGCGGCCGGGCTCGCGCCGTTCGCGCTCGGCACCGAGACCTGGGGCTCGATCCTCTGCCCCGCGGCGTTCTGCGGCCTCACCGGCCTGCGCCCGACCTACGGCCGCGTCAGCCGCGCGGGCGCGATGGTGTGCTCGTGGACGTTCGACAAGGTCGGCCCGCTCGCGCGCTCGGCCGCCGACTGCCGCGCGGTGCTCGGCGTCATCGCCGGCGCCGACCCCGACGACCCGACCTGCTCCAGCGAGCCGGTGGACCTCAAGCCCCGGCGCCTCGACCTCGCGAGGCTCAAGGCCGCGCTCGTGCCGCTCGACTTCGGCGTGAAGGGCGCCGAGCCCGAGGTGAAGGCCGCCTTCGACGCCGCCGTCGACCAGTTGCGCCTCGCTGGTCTGCCGATCGAGGAGGCGAGGCTGCCCGGCCTGCCCGCGAGCGAACTGGCCGACATCATCATCCACGACGAGGCCATCTCGAGCTTCGAGCGTCTCTACCAGGACGGCAGCGTGCAACGGCTCAAGGACCCGTACGCCCCGTACCACGCCGAGATCCACGCCGCCGTCACCGGCGCCGACCTGGTCAAGGCCTGGCGCATCCGGCGGGCGCTGCAGCAGAGGATGGCCGGGTTCTTCGCCGACTACGACGTCATCGTCACGCCCAACTTCCTGTCGGTCGCGCCGCGCGTCGAGGACGACATCGACCAGGCTCTGCCCTACGACGACCCGGCGGGCGCGATCGGCAACGCCTGCGGCCTGCCGGCGCTGGCGCTGCCCTGCGGGTTCGGCCGTGAGCACCTGCCGGTGGGCTTCCAGATCATGGGCCCGCCCTTCAGCGAGGGCCTGCTGCTCGACCTGGGCGAGGTCTACCAGAAACGCACGAGCTGGCACCTGGAGCGCCCGCCGCTGGACTGACCGGCGGCGAGCCGCACGACGGCTGGACCGGAGGATCCCGATGAGCGACGAACCCGCGATCCGGGCGCCCATGCCCGAGAACGTCACGCTGGAGCAGGAAGCCGACGGGCTGCGCCTCACCTACCGCTGGTTCTCGCCGAAGTACCTCGTCTTCGTCCTCTTCTGCATCGCCTGGGACGCCTTCCTGGTGTTCTGGTACCGCACCGCGCTCGCCCACCCGAGCCCGGGCGACATCGCGCTGTGGTTCCCGATCGCGCACGTCGGCGTCGGCCTTGGCCTGAGCTACTGGACGCTCGCGGGGTTCGTGAACCGCACCACGGTGCGGGTCTCGAGCAGCCAGTTGACGATCCGGCACGGCCCGCTGCCGTGGCTCGGCGGGCGCAGCCTCCCGGCCTCCGAGGTCGCCCAGGTCTATCGCGAGGAGATCACGCGCTCGTCCCGCCGCGGGACCAGCACGACCTATCGGCTCAGCGCCGTGACCCGCGACGACCGCAAGCGCCGGCTGCTGACCTGCGACTCGGCGGACGTCGCGCTCTACGTCGAGCAGGAGGTCGAGCGCTGCCTCGGCATCGCCGACCGTCGCGTCGCCGGCGAGATGCCGAAGTAGCGGCGGCGGCATCCGCCGGGCCGCGTGACCCGTCGCTCAGCCGCGCGTGCGGCCGGTCCCCACGTCCCAGTGCACCAGCGCCGAGCGCACGCCCCGCGGCCAGGCGTATCCGCCGTCCACGAGCGTGAGCCGGCGGGCCATCAGGTCGCGCAGGAACGCGTCGTGCTCGCTCGGCTCGGGCAGGTCGAAGCGGCGCTTCGCCTCGGCGACCGCCTCCTCGGGGCTCGCGCTCGTCCACGGCTCCCACAGGCCGCTGTCCTCCATCACCACGTCGGGGAAGATGCCGAGCTGCAGCAGCGCGTTGTAGCCGACCTGGAAGTTGGGGCTGTCGTAGGGGTGCCCCCAGAGGCGGCGTGCGACCTCGGCCATGATGCCGTCCATCACCGGCGCGCGCATCAGCAGGAAGCAGTGGCGGCGCGTCACGCGCTCGAGGCTCCCCACGAACGCCGCGAAGTCGGCGAAGCCGTACATCGCCTGCGAGCAGAGCGTGACGTCGTGCGGCCCGACCGCGGCGTCGGGCCACGCCGCCGGCACCACCTCCACGTTGGCGACGCGCGCGGCGGCGAGCGTCTCGTGCATCACCTCGACCATCGCGGGCGAGGACTCGACCGCGGTGACCTTCGCGGCGTGCGCGGCCAGGAACGCGGCCCACGCGCCCGTGCCGGCGCCGACGTCGAGCACGGTCGAGCCGGGATGCGCGTCCAGCCACGCGGCCACGGTGCCGCGGCTCGAGTCCGGCGTGCTCCAGCGCCGGGCGACGCCGGCCGCGAACCCGCGCGCCTTGTCGCGCCAGGCGTCCTCGCCGGACCGCGACCTGTCCGCCTTCCAGCCACGGACCTGCGCCTCGTGCAACTCGCGCCACAGCGCGATCCAGTCGGTCACTCGCTCCATGTCGTGCTCCGTTCGTCGGGTCGGTCGCTCGTCGGGTCGGTCGCTCGTCGGGGGGGACCGGCGGCGGACGTCTCCACCGGCCCGCGGGCTCAGGGGTGCGGCACCACCAGCGGCCGCCCGCGCCACTGGACGACCTCCACCTCCATGCCGTAGGTGGCGCTCAGCCGCTCGGTGGTCAGCACCGCGGCGGTGCGCGCGGCGGCCAGCACGCGCCCGTCGCGCAGCAGCACGACGTGATCGGCGATGGCCGCCGCGAGGTTGGGGTCGTGGGTGGTGAACACCACCGTGCGGCCCTCGGACCCGAGCATGCGCAGCACCTCGAGCACGCGCCGCGTATTGGCGGGATCGAGGTGCGAGGTCGGCTCGTCCGAGAGCAGGATCGCCGACTGCTGCACCAGAGCCCGCGCGATGGTCGCGAGTTGCGCCTCGCCGCCGCTGAGCGTGGGCACCGCGCGGCGGTGCAGCGCCGCCAGCCCGACGCGCTCCAGCGCCTCGAGCGCCAGCGCGCGGTCGGCGGCGCCCGGCAGGTCGAGCAGGCCGAGGTGGGGCGCGCGCCCCAGCAGCGCGAACTCGAGCACGCTCAGCTCGAAGGCCACCGGCTCGGACTGCGGCACCAGGCCGACGCGCTGGCTCAGGTCGCGGCGCGAGTAGTCGCGCTGCGGCCGGCCCTCGACCCGCACCTCGCCGCGCGTCGGCGCGAGCAGCCCGAGCAGCAGCCGCAACAGCGTGGTCTTGCCCGAGCCGTTGGCGCCCAGCACCGCCGTGATCGAGCCGGCCGCGACCTCGAGCGAGACGTCGCTGAGCACGTCGGGCAGCCCGGGCGCGTAGGCGAACGAGACGCCGCTGAGCGCGAGCGCCGCGGGCGCGCTCACGACCGCACCGCCACCTGCCGGCGCACCACCACGCCGAGGAAGAACAGCGCGCCGACGAACGAGGTGAGCAGCCCGAGCGGGATCTCGCCGTTCAGGACCGTGCGCGCGACGTCGTCGCAGGCCAGCACGAAGAGCGTGCCGAGCAGCATGCTCGCGGGCAGCGCGCGCCGCGCGTCCGAGCCCACCAGCCGCCGCGCGATGTGCGGCACGATCAGCCCGACCCAGCCGACCTGGCCGGCCTTGGCCACCACCGCGGCGGTGGCGGCCACCGCGGCGACCACGACGATCAGCCGCTCGCGGCCCGGCGCCACGCCGAGCGAGAACGCGGTCTCGTCGCGCAGCGAGAGGACGTTGAGGCGCCAGCGCATCAGGTGGAGCACCACCAGGCTGGGCAGCACCACCGGCAGCATGTGCAGCACGTCGCGCCAGGTGATCGCCCACAGCCCGCCCAGCATCCAGAAGGTGATGTCGGGGAGCTGGCGCAGCGGGTCGGCCAGGTACTTGACGGCCCCGGTCGCCGCCGAGAGCGTCGCCGAGACGATGATGCCGGCCAGCACCAGCCGCAGCACCCAGTCGCCGAAGCGGATGCGCTGCGCGATCAGGTAGCTCGCCGCCATGCCGAGCAGCGCGAACGCGGCGGCCGAACCCTGCACCGTGGCGGGCGCGCCGCCCAGGAACACGATGGCCAGCGACGCCCCGAACGCCGCACCGGGCGAGACGCCGAGGAAGCCCGAGTCCACCAGCGGGTTGCGGAACACCATCTGCAGCACCGCACCGGCGCCCCCCAGCGTCGCGCCCAGCAACAGCGCGGCGAGGATGCGCGGCACGCGCAGGTCGAGGACGAGGTTGCGCGCCAGCTCGTCGTGCGCCAGCGCCGACGGCGTCAGGAACGGGCCGGGGTAGCGTCCGATCGCGGCCGAGGCGAGCGCGCCCGCGAGCAGCAGCGCGGCGATCGCCCACAGCCGCGCCGACGCGCGGCGCTCCTCCCCCGTGCGCGGCCGGGCCTCAGCGGACATCCAGGCGGACCCTGCTCATGACGCCGGACTCGATCGCGGCTGCGTCCATGCCATAGAGCGTGGCGAAGAAGCTCCGCACCTCGGCGGGCACGTCCAGGCCGGCGAAGCGCCCGGGGTAGAGCGTCTTCGCCATCCAGGTCATGCCGAGCAGCCAGCGCGGGTCCGGCACGTCCCAGCCATAGACGTCGGAGGGGAACGCGCGCAGGTTGCCACCGCGCACCGCGCGCAGCGCGCTCCACTGCGGGTCGGCCTTCAGCGTCGCGACCACCTTCGCCGGATCGAGCGTGTACCAGACGATCAGGACGATCACGTCGGGGTCCCAGCGCGCGATCTGCTCGAGGTTCGCGACGGTCCAGCCGCTGGTCGGTGCGGCCGAGTCGAGCCAGACGGGGCGACCGCCCGCGGTCTCGACCTCCAGCGTCTGCATCCACGGCTTCGCCGGCACGCGCACCGCCGCCCCGCCGCCGCGTTCGCTGTACTCGACCAGCAGCACGCGCGGCCGGCGCGCCTCGGGCACGCCCCTCCAGCCGTCGCGGATGCGCGCGACGCGCCCCTGGAAGTAGGCGGCGATCTCCCGCGCGCGGGCCGGCTGGCCTAGCAGCGTGCCGAGGTTGGCGACGTCGCGGTAGAACTGCTCGGGAGTCTCGAGCCCGACGTAGCACACCGGCACGTGGATCTCGCCGAGCGCAGTCCCGGTCTGGTCCAGGACCTCGTTCTTGGCGATCACCAGGTCGGGGTGGAGGGCCGCGATCTGCTCGGGCCCCGGGCTCTGCAGCGCCGCCTTCTCCCCGAAGGTCGGATCGAGGAGCGGGACGAAATCGCTGGTCCCCTGGCCCTTCCTCTCCACCCCGACCAGCCGCCGCGACGCGCCCGGGAACATGTAGAGCAGGTCGAGCGCCATGTAGGGACCGCGCCCCACCACCACGATGCGCTCCGGCGGCTTCGCCAGCTCCACCGTGCGACCGGCGGCGTCCGTGACGCGGAGGACGGTCGCCGCCTTCGCGGCCGGTGCGGCGGCCGCTGCCGGAGCGGCGCAGGCGCACAGCGCCGACGCTGCGAGCAGCACGGGTGCCAACCACCGTGAGACGGACCGGCTCGGGTGCATGAACGACCTCCTCACCACCGGCAACGACGTGGTCGCTCGGCGGCCCGCGGGCCGCCGAGCCACCGGCGGACACGATCGTGGATGCGAACGCCGCAGCATAGCAGGGGGACGTGGCGGAGCCGAAGGAGCGGGCCGCCCACCGCGGGCGACCCGCTGCCCGCGCGCCCGGGCAGGGCCCTCCCGCCTCCGGGATAGGTCCCAGGGCCTAGATGAACGCCTTGAGGCGCGCCCAGGTCTCGCGCAGGGGAGCGCGCAGACCGCGGCAGATCCACACCGGCCGGCCGCGCTCGTAGGGCATGCAGTGCTCGCAGCGCACCGAGTCCGCGATCGTCACCCCGGCGAAGTCGCGCTCCAGGTCCGCGCGCGCGCCGCCGAGCACGATCATCACCTCGCCGGTGTAGCCACGCGGGCCCCACAGCCAGTAGTTGTTGTGCCCCGAGAGCGCCGGCGGCAGTCCGTACTTCGCGCCGAACAGGTCCAGCGCGCCCGCCTCCCCGTAGTTGCGGGCGTAGACGCCGCACTTCGCGCGCTCCGCCTCGGGCAGCGAGCGGTAGGCGCGGCCGACGCGGTCGGCCATCTCCTCCCAGCCGAACATGTCGGCGTACATCTGCGGCAGCTCGGCCGGGGGCGTGCGCTCCTCCGCCGCGGGCCGGAAGCGCAGCATCCGCGTGTAGGCGATGAAGTCGGGCACCGCGAGCACCGGCAGCGCCAGCGGCGCCAGCGGCAGCGTGAGCAGCACCACCAGCGCCACGGCCGCCGGGCGGAGCCAGCGCCGCGCCGGGCGGTGGCTCAGGCGCTCGAGCGCGATGCCGCCGGTCGCGAACGGCAGCCCGTACGAGGCGATCAGGTAGCCCGCGCGCGCGGCGGGGCTCGCCAGCAGGATCAGGATCACCGCGAGCCAGGCGACCGCCAGCGCGCGCCACTCGCGGCCGCGGCGGCCGACCGCGCACCACGCCAGCCCGGCCAGGGCCAGCGCCGCGCCCGGGAGCCCCATCATCATCGCCTGCGTGCCCAGGAACTCCGCCGGGCCGGTGCGCACCATCTTCTCG
>Ga0335071_10004186_pt1 | contig 15082 bp, 14 predicted proteins | sample Lox_Sample_15_FD_206724 | JGI IMG/M metagenome (GOLD analysis project Ga0335071, IMG submission 206724) | Soil microbial communities from Loxahatchee National Wildlife Refuge, Florida, United States - Lox_Sample_1.5 | ecosystem: Environmental > Terrestrial > Soil > Wetlands | place: USA... | reverse complement strand
GTGGCGGCGTTGGTTGTTTTCCGCTTTGAAACCCGCCTTCCTGACCGCGAGCAGGCTCATGACCGTGTCGATATCGGCCGACAGCGGGCGGCCCTCGTGCAGCAGGACGAGCTCCGGTGAGTCGGTGAATAACGCCCGAAAGTCATCGAGCCGGTTCTCGTCGTAGGTGTAGGCGTACGCGCCGAACAGGTTGATGATGGCCAGCCTGTCGGCGACATCGAAGGCTGTGCTCCCGACATGCCCCACGTTCATCGCCATCGACCTCCTCGGTCACCATCACCGAACGTGTTCACCTGGATGGTCCCACGTCCGGGCGGTTCTACAGGCGACTCGCGGCGAAATCCGCCGCCTGATCCACCATCCCGGCGTCGACGTATTGCCGGTGCGCGGCCGGGAATCCCGAGCCCGAGCAGACCGGATCGTTGGGGACGCACAGGTCGATCGTCTTGGGCGCATACAAGGGGCCGACCGTGACCGGCGGCTCGTTGATGATGCTCATGAACTGGCTCGACGGCTTGCCGAAGAGGGCGACCGCGGCCACATGGCTGGCGACGTCGGGAGGCATTGGCTGGGGCGGTTGCGCCAGGTTTGCGCCGTCCGGCACCTTGTTCGCGGTGACGAAACCCATCACGGCCGCGCCCTGGGAATATCCGCCCAGCACCATTTTGGTCCGGGGACAGCTCGCCGCCATGGACTCGACGTGGTGGCCGGCGTCGGTGATGCCGTCGATGGCGGTGGGGAAGTCCGTGGTGGCCGGGTAGTTGACCGGATACACACCCAGCGATCTGTCGCCCACGCGGGAGCGCAGCGTGTCGACGAAATGCTGGCCGATGCCGCCGACGCCGGGAGGCTCGCTGGTGCCCCGGGCGAACACCACCTCGACGTCGGGGCACGGCTCCGCCGACGCCGACGGAACGGGCGCGATCGCCGACACCCAAATCGGCGCCGCCGCAGCACAAATGAGGTTGGGGAGGGGAGGCAACTTCACGCCGAAATTTTGGCACAAGGCGTCAGCTGATGCTCGGCGAGCATCCCGGCCCCGACGCGACCTGCGCTCCGGCAGGGGCCAAGCCCAGCTCACGGCCATGACGGCGGCTCCGCCGCCCCGGTCGGTCGACTTATTTCCCGGTGCCCGAACCGGCAGGCAGATCCGCGTGCCGCCCACGCACCAACGAACTGGCCGAACGCAGCACGCCGCGAAACGCGTAGGCGGCCGCCACCACCGACAGCAGGATCAACAGGACGAACATCGGCAACCAGTTGCCCCGGCTGTGATCGACTTCCCACCAGATGATGGTGAACAACACCACGCAGAGCAAAAGCACCACGTCGCGCCAATTGCCCCGGTACGACAGCGCCGCCTTGCGTACCGCGCGATTCCGGTCGGCGACGTCGACCAGGTCATCGATGCGGTCATCGATGGTGCGCTGCAGCTCCGCGCGTCTGCCGGTGGCCTCCGCCGGGAGACGGTCCAGCAGTTCCATGTCCTGTTTGATCAGCGCTCGATAGTCCGGGCCCCTGAATTGCCCGGCCGCAACGGCCAGCATCAGGCCACCGAATACAGGCGCACTGTTCAGCGCGATTTGTCCCAAACCCACCACGTCCGTCCTCCATCGGTCAGCTATCCGTCGTGGTCAACGCCGGTTCGTTGAGAATCGCCGAACTCGCGGAACGGATCAACCGCTCGGTTGCAGCGACCGGCGGGCGCAGTCGTCAGGACGCTTTCGACGGGCGCCCCCGAGCCGGCGTGGCGGGTGGGCCCCCGAGCGCGTCCATCGCGCGCACCAGCTGCGGGTAGGCGATCGCGGGCCCGATCCAGCGGGTGAGATACCGCCGGAGATCGTCGCCGCCGCGGGGCGGACGGCCCGGGTCCGCGAGGAACGAGTGCAGCACCCGCAGGCAGAACTCGTTCAGTTCGTCCAAGGCCGCCTCATCGAAACCGTACTGCTCCCAATCGATGTCGTAGCGATGCAGCATCGAGCGTCCGAACGCCAACGCGGTATCCGAGATGATGGAGGCGGCCCGGTCGCCGCGGTGGCGGCGATCCAGGACGAATTCGACCTGATTGTCCGACGCCAATTGTTCGATGGCGAACGCCATCCCCTCGGTCATCGCAACGACCGGGTCGGTCACACCGTGGAGATGGCTCGCCAACCGATCGAGGAAGCCGTCCGCGGACCGCATCGCGGCTGCCACCAGCAACGCCTGGGTGCCGGGGAAGTACCGGTAGACCGTCTGCCGGGTCACGCCGAGGGCCCGCGCCACGTCGGCGATCCGCGTCGTCGGGCCGCGTTCGTCGATGATCTTGTCGGCGGCGTCCAGGATGCGCTCGATCGCCTCCTCGTCGGAGGCGGGCGTGTTCCCTGCCCAACCGTGGCTGCGCATGCTTATCCGGTCGTCCCCATCGCTGGATCATAACGTCTATCGGGCGCCGCACGGGTGGGAAGGCCGTCGAAGCGGATTCCGTTGAGCGGCAACTCTTTACGCGTTGGCCGCGGCCAGGATGAGAGTGACCGCCTCGTCGAGCTGCCCGGCGATCTCCTGGTAGCTGACGAACCGTGCCGTCATCAGCGCGCCGGCGAACGTCATCTGCAGGGCCGATTTCACCGCGCGCGGCCACCCGGGACCCAACGCGGCCCCGATCCGCCTCGACACCTCTGCCCCGATCTCCTCGCGCAGCGGCTTGACCGCTGGATCGTCGGCCATCAGCGCGGCGCCGCAGGCGGTCATCAGCTCGGGCTCGTCCGCGACCATCAGCGCCATGTCGCGCAACGTCGCGCTGACCCGGGCCGGGGTGGTGTCCTGGACGTCGGTGTGCAGCGGCAGGTCGCGCAGAAAGCGGAGATATACCGCGGCCACCAGCGCGCTCTTCGACGGAAAGTAGGTGTACGCGCTGGCCGGGGACACCCCGGCGCGGGTTGCGACCGCGCGCATCGTCAGGTTCGCGTACGACGATTCGCGCAGTTCCTCCAGCCCGGCGTCGAGGACCTTGCGGATCGTCTGCGCGGGGCGACGGTCGGAGCGGCGGGGTGTGCTGGTGGCCGGAGAAACCGCTTCCCTAGACACCGGTCCAGTGTAGAAACGGCCCGGGCGGCCTAGGGTGGCGCCCATGGCCGAGGGCGACCGGCGCCGCTGGGATGAGAGGTACGCCGCGCAGGGACCGCCGCCGGCGGGCGCGATGGAGCCGCCCGACGTGCTGGCACGCCACGCGGAGGAGTTTCCGACGGCGGGACGGGCCCTCGACCTGGCCTGCGGACGGGGGTCCGGCGCGGTGTGGCTGGCCCGGCGCGGCCTGGACGTACGGGGCTTCGACGTTTCCGCGGTCGCCGTCGACCAGGCTCGTGAGGTGGCCCGGCTCGCCGGCGTCGCCGACCGCTGCCGCTTCGAGGTGGTCGACCTCGACGACGGCCTGCCGGCCGGGCCGCCCGTCGACGTCATCCTCTGCCACAGATTCCGGGACCGCCGCCTCGACCGGGCGGTCATCGAGCGCCTGGCGCCGGGCGGGCTGCTGGCCATCGCCGCGCTCAGCGAGGTGGGTGCCGCACCGGGGCCGTTCCGCGCTGCGCCCGGCGAGCTGCCCGCCGCGTTCGCCGAACTCGATCAGGTGGCAGCCGGCGAAGGCGAGGGTCAGGCGTGGCTGCTGGCCCGCCGCCGATCGCTCGAGACCCGGTAGTGTCACGCAGATGGAGCGGCGCGTGCTCGAGGCGATCATCTATGAACGCGAACCGCCGATTGCGCGGATCATCCTGAATCGGGTCGAGAAGGCCAACACCAAGGACGCCGTCTTGGTCACCGAGGTCGACAACTGCCTGCACGAGGCGGACCGCGACCACGAGATCAAGGTCGTCATCCTCAAGGCCAACGGCAAGGGCTTCTGCGGCGGGCACGTCGCGCGCTGGGGCCCCGACGAGAACCCGTACCCGGACTTCGGAAACACCTTTGAGGACCTCTACAAGGGGACCGCCGACCTGTTCCTGTGGCCCACCTTGTACCTGTGGGAATTCCCCAAGCCGACGATCTCCCAGATCCACGGCTACTGCATGGGCGGCGGCATCTATCTCGGCCTGCTGACCGACTTTTGCGTGGCATCCGACGACGCCTATTTCCAGATGCCGCTCGCCCAGAGCCTCGGGGAACCCGGCGGCCACACCATGATCGAACCCTGGCTGATGATGAACTGGCACCGCACCATGGACTGGCTGCTGCTGGCTCCGACGTTGTCCGCCAAGGAGGCGCTCGACTGGGGTCTGCTGAATAAGGTTGTGCCGCGCGAAGATCTGGAAGACACCGTCGAGGACATGGCGCGCAGGATCGCGCAGATCCCGTTGACCACGCTGATGGCGGTGAAGAACAACGTGAAGCGCGCCTGGGAGTTGATGGGCATGCGGGTGCACCTGCAGGTCAGCCACATCCTGACCAACATGGTCGGCGCCGCCACCGACGTGCAGGCGCGGCGGGCCGAACTCATGCAGTCGGGCATGAAGCCCCGCGATTTCGTCGGCCGCGACGAAAGTTCTTAGCGCGAGCGCTCGCCGGCCACTCGCCGCCCGGCGGCGTGCCGCGCGGCGACGTAGCCGAACACCATCGAGCTGGCGATGCTCGCGCCGGCGCCCGGATACGTGCGGCCCATCACCGTCGCAGTGGTGTTCCCGGTGGCGTACAGGCCGTCGATGACGAGATCTTGTTCGTCCAGAACCTGTGCGTGCTCGTTGGTGACCACGCCGCCACACGTCCCGACGTCGGCCGGGAGAACCCGCGTGGCGTAGTAGGGCGCCCGGTCGAGCGGGCCGATGGCGGCGTTCGGCCGGTAGCCGGGATCGCCGAGGCAGTCGTTGTAGGCCGACTGGCCGCGCCCGAAGTCCGGGTCCAGGCCCTTCGCGGCGAACCGGTTGAACCGCTGGATCGTCCGCGTCAATTCGTCGGCGGGAAGGTCGATCTGGCGCGCGAGGCCGGCGATGGTGTCGCCGCGTTTGACCGCGCCGTTCTCGATGAGCTCCGGTGGCAAATTCTGCTTGCGTTTGAACGGGTTCGTGCTGGTGACGTACCTGCCCACATACCCCTCGTCGAAGATCATCCAGCAGGGCACCGCCTTGTTGGCGTACATCGCCTTGCCGACCTCGACGTAGGAGTTGGACTCGTTGCAGAATCGCCGGCCGGCAGAGTCGACGTAGATCGCCCCGGGGCGCTGGCGGCCCGAGCCGAGCGAGGCGGCCACCGCGCCGCCGTTGGCGATGAAAACCGAAGGCAGCCACCAGGCTTCGTCCAGCAGATCGGTCTTGGCACCCAGCCACATCGCGGCCTGCAGCACCTCGCCGGTGTCGCCGGCGTTGGCGATCGACCACTGCGCCTCGTTGGGCTGATCGCCGCTGTACCGGCGGCGCATCTCCTTGTTGTGGCCGAAACCGCCCGCCGCCAGCAGCACGCCGCGCCGGGCCTCCACGTTGAGCGTCACGCCGCCGCGCGAGACGCGCGCGCCGACGACCCGCCCGTCGTCGGCTATGAGATCCTCCACCGCCGCGTCCGTCCACAACGGCGGCTGCCCGTCGCTCAGGTCGATGAGCGCCTTGAGCATCTGGGCGATCAGCGACGCCCCGTTGGTGAGGATCTGACGGCGGCGGACCCGCGCGGACGCGGTGCGCAGGAACACGCGGGCCGCGACGGCGAACGCACGCGGCGAACGGTTGTAGTACTGGACCGAACGCAGTTCGTTGGTCAGGACCACGAACCCGTAATTCTTGGCCAGCGGCGGCTGCACTTTGTCGCTCCAGCCGCCCAACTCCGCGGCGTCGAAGGGGACGCCCTCGATGGCGCGGCCGGCTGCGTTGCCGCCCTTGTGATTGGGGTAGTAGTCGCTCCATCCGGCGCACCGCATCAACCGAACACCCTTGCGGACAAGGAAATTAACCATTTCGTAGCCCGCGGTCAGGAACATCTCGCGGCGCGCGGGCGAGGAGGGCGCGCCGATATCGCCGACCACATCGGCCAGGTAGGCCAGGCCGTCCTCGTGCGAGTCCGCGATGCCCTCGGTACGCATCAGGGGGTTGTTGGGCAGCCAGACGATGCCGCCCGACAGCCCCGTCGACCCCCCGACCAGCGCCTGCTTTTCGACGATCAACGGTTCGAGCCCGCAGTCGAGTGCGGCCAGCCCGGCCACCATGCCGCCGCCGCCACTGCCCGCGATGAGCAGGTCGACCGAGCGGTCCCAGTGGATGGTCATCGCGTCCCCGCCCCGAACCCCAGGTCGGCGACGGGCACGTCGATGGTGGTGTTGGTCTTCTGGATCGCGGGCACCAGCGCGGCGTACGGCAGGCCGGCCAGGAAGCCGTCGACGATGCGCTCGAAGTTGGAGATCAGCCCCTCGATCCGGTCCGACAGTCGCATGTATTCAAAACCCTTGGAGTGCAAGCCTTTCTGCTGCCGCGGCAGGTTGGAGAAATCCTGGGCGGGGATGGGCGGCCAGCGCGGGTCGTCGGGCGCCATGGGTACGGGTGGGGTCGGCTTCGCCGTGACCTGGTCCGGCGGGATGCGGGTGAGTGACCAGATCTCGAACAGCGTTTCCTCGGGGCCCAGCGGCCGGATCCGGTACGACGAGGCGCTGCTGTACTGGGGCAGCACGAAGTAGTGGGGAAAGCAGAAATTGATCGCCTCGACGATGCCGCGCCGCTGCAACTCGTTGAGGTCGGGGATATCGCAGCCCCGGGCTCGATGCCAGTGGACGATGGCGTCGTTGAGGGTGCTGCGCCAGACGGCCATCGCCTCGGCCGGATCGGACGGGAGCTCCATGTCTTGCAGGCCTTCCGCGATGCGGACGTCGTTCTCGTGGGTCATGCCGGCCATGCCCTCGCCCAGCGTGCGCATGAAGTACAGGTTGGTCTGGGCCAAGCCCGGCGCTTTCGACGTTGTGGGCATTGACGACGGCAAAAGTTGGGGGTGGGTCTGGGGGACGTGGTAGCCCTCCATGAACGCGGCCGTCGCCAGCTTCCAATTCACCGGAAGCCGGCACGCCTGCCACCACTCGGTGCGCAGTGAGTCGACCTTCCACGCGTCATAGATCGACGCAAAGGGTTCGATGCAGTCCCGCAGCGCGGGCGCGGCGTCATCGAGGTTGATCCACGCGCACCCGCCCCAGAGCTCGCACCTGACCGAGACGAGTTGCAGGTCGTCCGGGCACAGGTTTTCCTCGGCGAACTCTTCGGGCCGCAGCACAAACGTGTTGCGTCCGTCGACGCCCCAGCACCACCCGTGGAATGGGCAGACAAAGGTGCGCCGATTTCCGTTGCCCTCCACCAGCTTTACCCCGCGATGGCGGCATGCGTTGTGGTAGGCGCGCACGGTGTGGCCGTCGACCCGCACGACGATGATCGATTCGTCGAGGATCTCGTACTCGACAAAGTCGCCGACCTTGGGAATCTCTTCGAGGCGGCAGGCCATCTGCCACACGCGCGGCCAGAAGAGCTCCGTCTCGAGGGCGTAGAACTCCGCGTCGTAGTACCGCTGCTTGGGGATCCGGTCGGGCGTCTGAACCGCCCACGGCACCGGTAGCGGCGTCCAATCGACGTCGGTTCTCTCCGAACCCGTCTCTACAGCCATCTCACTATCCCTCGTGTCAGCTCATACGATCCGTGAGGCCCGTCCTTGCCAGTAACGCTCACGAATGCGCCGTTTGTAAAGCTTGCCGTTGGGGTCGCGGGGCAGTTCGGCATCGAATTCGACTGTGCGCGGGCACTTGTAGCCGGCCAGGTGAGCCCGGCAGTACGCGATGAGCTCGGCCTCCAGGTCTGGGCCGGGCAACACGCCGTCGGCCGGTTGCACCACGGCCTTGACCTCCTCGCCGAACTCGTCGTTGGGCACGCCGAACACGGCCGCGTCGACGAGCTTGGGGTGCATCACCAGCAGGTTCTCCGCCTCCTGCGGGTAGATGTTCACCCCGCCCGAGACGATCATGAAGGTCGATCGGTCGGTGAGGTAGAGGTATCCGTCGTCGTCGACGTAGCCCATGTCGCCCAGTGACCGCCAGCCGCGGTCGTTGGCGACCGACGCGGTCTTGGCGGGGTCCTTGAAGTACTCGAAATCGGGTCCGCCCTCGAAGAACAGCTCGCCGGACTCGCCCACCGGAAGTTCGACTCCGTCGTGCCCCAGCACGTGAACGGGGCTGAACGGCCTGCCCACCGAGCCGGGATGGGCGAGCCATTCCTCGGGCCCGATCGTGGTGCCCGCGAATCCCTCTGTGCCGCCGTAATACTCGTGGATGATGGGGCCGAACCACTGCATCATCCGGTGCTTGACGTCCACCGGACACGGGGCGGCCGCGTGGATCACGCACCGCAGGCTGGAAACGTCGTATTTCCGCCGGACCGCCTCGGGCAATTTGAGCATCCGCACGAACATCGTCGGGACGAACTGAGCGTGGGTGACCCGATGCGTCTCGATCAACCGCAGCACCGCCTCGGCGTCGAACCTGCGCATCAGGATCGACGCGGCGCCGACGCGGTGCACCGCCATCGTGTAGTTCACCCCGGCCGCGTGATAGAGCGGTGCGGGGGAGAGGTACACGCTGGAGCGGTCCATCCCGTACCTGTGGATCAGCGCCATCTCCAGGACCGCTTGGGCCCAGGACCCGTTGCCGTCGGCCGGCAGCGACCGGCGGACGGCCTTGGGCCGTCCCGTGGTGCCCGACGAATAGAGCATCTCCGAGCCGTCCGAGGGTGGCGGGGCGTCGCCCGCCGCCGCCAGGGCGTCCTCGTATGCGCCCCAGCCGGGCAGCTCGCCCCCGACGGCGACGTGGACGACGACGCCCGCGTTGGCCGCGCGGACGTGTGCGGCGAGGTCGGCCCCCCAAGCCTCCGATGCGTCGACGAACACGGCCTTGGCGTCGGAGTCGTCGATGACGTAGGCCACCTCGTCGGGAGTGAAATGGGTGTTGACGGCGGTGTAGTAGAGCCCGGAAAGCTGGCAGCCCCAAGTGATTTCGAAGAATTCGGGTCGATTGGGCAGCACCAGCGCCACGCCGTCGCCGCGCCGCAACCCGGCACCGTGCAACAGGGCGGCGACGCGCCGGCTTCTGGCATGCAGCCCGCCGAACGATATCGGGCCGCCGTCGGTGATCAAGGCAGGCGAATCCGCGGCTGTGCTCGCGTGGTCGGCGATGTTCACCCGTGCTCCCCTTTGAGCCGTAAGCGTCTGCCTGGCCGTCGGTGGACTCCACTTCGCGACGATACCGGGCGATGGCGGCCCGCCGGGTGGGTGGCTATCCGCCCAGGGGTGGTCGGGCCATCACGGTGGGCCGGAACCCGTATCGGGGTCCGGCGGCGCCGGCGTTGCCCGAGCCGGTGCCCGCCAGCGGCATGCCGCCCAGTAGGTTGCCGGGTCCACCGGCGGTCTCCGCGGTGGGGCGGATCGCGCTGATCAGCTGAGTCCCGGCATGGCCTGCCGTCGGGGCGGCCGTCGCCCACGTGGCCGGCACCGACAGCTTGCCTATCGAGGTCGCGCTGCCCAAATGCGCCGCGGGCCCGGCGCCGCCGCCGGCCAGTCCGCCCAGCCCCGGCAGGCTCTTGGGGACGGCTGCGGCCGGTGCCGCCGCCCCGCCGAGCCAGCCCAGAGTCTTGGATATCTGAACACCGAAGTTGCCCATCCCGATGCCGAAGTAGGGCAAACCCTCGGTGTTGTAGAAGAAGCTCGCGTAGGGGGAGTAGCCGTTGAGGAATGAACCGATGCTGGTGGGCAAGGTGGTCTGCCCGGTCAGCAGGAACCAGATTTCGGTGAGCACCGGCATCGATGCCGCGGTCGACGCCGCCGAGCTTGGCGACGCGAGGTTTTGCAGCTGGCCCGGCAACCCGGCAACCAGCTGTCTCAACGTGGACTGCGTGCTTCCCGACGACGTGACCGCAGTCTGTGCGGCCTGCGCCGCCGGATTGGCGACCTGTGGTGCGCCGCTGAACGGCGCAACTTCGGCGGCGCGCGCGGCGGAAGCGGCGTAGTCGTACATGGCCGCGGCGTCCTGGGCCCAGAACTCGGCGTATTGGGCTTCCAGTTGCGCGATGATCCCGTTGTTCTGACCCAGCACGTTGGTGGCCGTCGCCTGAGCCAGCTCGGCGCGGTTGGTCGTTATCACCGGCGGGGGGACCACCGACGCGAGCGCCGTCTCATAGGCGGCCGCCGCCGCTTGGGCCTGGGTCGCCGCCTGCTCGGCTTGAGCGCCCGTCCTGTTCATCCACTCCACATACGGTTGCACCGCCGCGGCCATCGACGCGGACGTCGGGCCCAGCCACTCCTCGCCGGACAATGTGGTAACGACTCGGTCATAGCCCAGGGCGGCCGAATTCAGCTCGGCCGCAATCGCATTCCACGCCGAGGCCGCCGCCATCAGCGACGCCGAGCCCGGACCCGCATATATGCGCGCCGAGGTGATTTCCGGTGGTAACGCGGCAAAATCAAGCATCTTGACTCCTTAACCCGCGGTGGCCGGGCCGGCCCTCCCGGTCGCCGCCTACGACCGCTGCCGCCGGCGCCTGTGGTTGCATGGTCACAAGTGACATCTGATCTCCCTTCTCAATAACCTTCGGGCTCAGCGACCTTCGGGATCTGGTGAATCATCGCGGTGGTCATGGCGTCATCCGGCCGATGGCGGGCGGGTGACCACGCTGTGGCGGGCCCCATAGACGTTGGTGTGTCCGTAGCCGGCGGTGCGCCGGCCTACGCCCCCGGGCGGTATTCCCCGCAGCAGGGCGTTGCCCGGTCCGCTGGTGGCAGCGGCGGTTGCCGGGGGGCTCTCGTCCGTCGCGGCGCCGGCCAAAGTTGCCTCCGCCGCCGGAGCGGACCAATTCGCCGGGACCGACAACGCTCCGATCTTGCCGGCCTGCCCCGCGCTCGCCGTCACTGCTCCGGCGGTATTGGCACCCACGCCGGCCACGCCCCCCAAGTGCAGACCGGCAAATTGTGGCGTCGGGTACCAGGCGCCGGCCGAACCGGCCGTCGTTCCGGTGCCGAATGTCAACTGCTGACCCATCGACCAGGCGAAGTTCGCGATGCCCACCCCGAAATACGCCTGCAGCGTCTGCTTGATCACCGTGGTGTAGTTGGCCGGGGTGAGCCCGGCCCAGTTGTTGGCCGGGGTGGGCAACCCGTATGTGAAGAAATCTACGATCGTGTTCCAGATAAAATAGTGCGTGGACGCGGCCACCGACGACGACATCTGTTGCAGCGCTTGAGGTATGGTGGCGGCCGAAGCCAGTTGTGCGGCCGCCGTAGTCTGCGCGGAGTTGCCGGACGGGGTGCCGACGGCGTGGGAAACCGCGGCGAACTGGCCGGTGTCCGCCTCCGCGGTGGTGGTGTTCGGTGGTGACGTCAACCGGGGCACCTGCGCCGCGACCGCCGAGGCGGCCGCGTAGCCGTACATGGCGGCGGCGTCCTGCGCCCACATCTCCATGTACTGGGCCTCGGTGGCCGCGATGGCCGGCGTGTTCTGCCCGAAGAAGTTGGTCGCGATCAGCGCCATCAGCAGCACCCGGTTGGCCGCGACCAGCGGGGGCGGCACCGTCATCGCAAACGCCGTCTCAAAGGCGGCTGCCGCCGCCCTGGCCTGACTGGCGGTTACCTCGGCCTGGCCGGCCAACAGGCTGATCCAGTTCAGGTAGGGAACCACCGCCGAGACCATCATCGCCGCCGATGGCCCCACCCACGCCGCGCTGCTCAGCTCGCCGATCACCGAGCTGTAGCCGCTCGCGGCCAGGCCCAGCTCCGCCGCCAGCGCATCCCAGGCCGTCGCGGCAACCATCATCGACTCGGAACCTGGGCCCGAATACATTCGACCGGAATTGATTTCGGGCGGTAGCACCCCGAAATCCAACACCGTACCGCCCCTTAGCCGACCGCAGCCCGGTGGTCGATCTCTCGGCGGGGGCCGGTGGACACGGCGAGATCGTTCGACTGGCGTCGATTACCTCGAATTGCGGTCGCGACGGCGCGTCGATTCGCCTCGGCCACGAACTCTTTGGCGGTCATCTGGAGCAGCGTCGCTCACCGCCGCGTGACGCAACAGTGCCGAACGTCGTCTCTCGATATGGCTAACGTCCCGTCAAGTGCGGTCCAATGGTCCCGAACCGCCGAAGGCGGTGAATGGCGACGATGCCGTCAGGCCGGCGGGGCGCCGTCGGCCGACGATGCTGCCGCGGCCGCCTGGCGCCGGGCCTGTTCGGAGGGCAGCACCTTGTCCTTGAAGACCGTCTGGATCAGCTGCTGCACGTCCTTGCTGATCGACGCGAGCGCGACCAGGTCGTTGGAGCTCTGCCAGTGCACCCGCATGCCCATCAGCTCCCAGGCGCGCTTGAGGTTGGCCTTGGTCGCCAGCAGCGTGGTCATCGGCGCCTGGGCGATGTGCCGGGCGATGGCGTCAGCGCGCGCTTCGAGCTGGTCGCGCGGAACCACCTCGTTGACCAGGCCGACGTCCAGTGCCTTCTTCGCGTCGATGACCTCGGCGAGGTAGAGGTAGTAGGCCGCCCGCCGCCAGTTCATGAAGACCCAGGGCTCGATCGAGCACTCACCCGACGGCATGCCGAATCCCTGCAGGGGAGGGTAGGAGAAATAGGCGTCCTCGGCGGCGATGACGATGTCGGTGGTCAGCCCGTAGTGGGTGCCCCCTCCGACGCAGTAGCCGTGCACGGCCGCGATGGTCGGCTTGGGGAACTCCCAGAGGTTCAGGATCGGCTTGACGAACAAGTCGGTCTGCGGCTTCCACGGAGTGCCCATCACCTTCGCGCCCTCGACGAACGCCGGATAGTCGACCGCGTTGTTGCCGATGGCATGCCCGGAGCAGAAGCCTTTGCCGTTGGCCTTGAGGATCAGCACCTTGATGTCGTAGTCGCGGTCCGCGTCCAGCAGCGCGGCGTCGACTTCTTCGGCCAGCTTCTGGTCCTGGGCGTTGGCCTTCTCGGGCCAATTGAGCGTGACGCGGGCGATCGGGCCTTCCTTCTCGTAGACGATTCTCTCGCGGGTCTCGTTGAGATCCATATGGCCCTTACCTTTCGCTTTTCCGGTTTACGAAGTGATGACGCCGATTTCGGCGCCGATGTCATAGGTTGTCCCGACCTGTCCCGTCCACTGCACGACGCCCGACGCGCCGGCTTGGATTTCCTGCTCCGCCTTCTCGGTGGCGATCACGTAGATCGGCGTGCCCTCCTCGACGCGCTCACCCGCATCCACGAGAAGTCCGGTGAGCTCGGCCTCCGACACGGCCACCGACACGCGCGGAATGCGAATAATGAAGTCAGCCATGCACTTTGGCTTTCCCGGCCCGTTCGAGAGTGCGCTGGGCGGCCGCGACGACGCGCGCCGGCGAGGGATAGACCTGCGCCTCGAGCGCGGCCGGCGCCGGGTTGGGAACGAACCTGGCGCCCACCCGCTCGACGGGTGCGGCCAGCTCGCCGAACAATTCGGATTGCAGGATCGCGGCGATCTCCGCTCCGGGGCCGGCGAATTGGACCGCGTCGTGCACGATCACGACCCTGCCGGTGCGGCGGGCGGATTCGACGAGGGCCTCGACGTCGAGCGGAACCAGCGTGCGCAAGTCGAGTACCTCGGCGCTCACGCCGCGTTCGGCCAACGCGTCCGCCGCCGCGAGCGCGTCGTGCACGGCGCGTCCGTAGGCGATCAGCGTCACGTCGGTGCCGGGCCGCTTGATGTCGGCCCGGCCCAAGGGAATTGAGAATCCGGGTTCGACGGGAACGGGCCCCTTCTTGCCCTGCAGCCGGATCGTCTCGATGAACAGGCAGGGGTCCTCGTCGAAGATCGCCGCCGTCAGAAGGCCTTTCCCGTCGCGCGGGGTGGACGGCACGATGACCTTCATGCCGGGGATGTGCATGAACCACGCCTCCAGGCTTTGCGAGTGGGTGGCGCCGGTGGCCAGCCCGGCGTAGACCTGGGTGCGGATGGTGATCGGCGCGGTCGTCCGGCCGGCGGTCATGAACCGCAACTTGGCGGCGTTGTTGATCAGCTGGTCGGCGGCGATCCCGATGAAGTCCATGATCATGATCTCCGCCACGGGCCGCATCCCGTCGATCGCCGCACCGATCGCGGCCCCCACGATCGCGGCTTCGGAGATGGGCGTATCCAGGACCCTGTCGTGGCCGTACTTCGTCGACAGCCCCGCCGTCGGCCCCGATGCGCCGGGATCGGCGATGTCCTCACCGAGCAGAAACACCCGCTCGTCGGCCCCCAGCGCCTCGTCGAGCGCGAGGTTCAGCGCCTCGCGCATCGTCATCTCTTTTTCCTGCGTCATACCGGAAACCCGATCGGGGTGGCGTACACGTCGTGGTCGAGCTCGTCGATCGAGGGGGGCTCCGCGGCCATGGCCGTCGCCAGGGCGTCCTCCACCCTCGCCAGCGCGTCGCGCTCGATGCGGTCGAGCTCCTCGGGGCCGCAGATTCCGGCCTCCGCGAGGTGGTCGCGGAACCGCGGCACCGGGTCGGCCGCCATCGCGGCGGCCAGTTGCTCCTTGGGGATGTAGGGCATCCGGTCGCCGAAGTAGTGGCCGCGGAAGCGGAACGTCACGCACTCGATGAACGTTGGGCCCTGCCCGCCGCGGGCGCGGTGCAGGGCCGCGTCGAGCGCGGATTTCACCGCCAGCGGGTCATTGCCGTCGACGCGCACGCCCGGCATGCCGTAGCCGGCCGCGCGGTCGGCGACGTGCTCGAGCTTCATCGTGTCCGAGGTGGGCGTCATCTCGGCGAACAGGTTGTTCTGGCATACGAAGACCAGCGGCAGATCCCACAGCGCGGCCATGTTGGCCGCCTCGTGGAACGAGCCGGTGTTCGTCGCGCCGTCGCCGAAGCTGACCACCGTCACGCGGTCGAGGCCCTTGCGTTTGCCGCCCATCGCCAGCCCGACCGCCACCGGTGGCCCCGCCCCGACGATCCCGGTCGAGAGCATGACACCCCTCTCGGGATTGGCGATGTGCATGGTGCCGCCCTTGCCCCGGCTTGCGCCGGCGGTGCGCCCCATCATCTCGCCGTAGATCTCCTCGAGCGGGACGCCCTTGCCGATCAGATCGTGCAGGCCACGGTAGGTGGTCACCAACTGGTCGTCGGGC
>Ga0335071_10004185_pt1 | contig 15084 bp, 8 predicted proteins | sample Lox_Sample_15_FD_206724 | JGI IMG/M metagenome (GOLD analysis project Ga0335071, IMG submission 206724) | Soil microbial communities from Loxahatchee National Wildlife Refuge, Florida, United States - Lox_Sample_1.5 | ecosystem: Environmental > Terrestrial > Soil > Wetlands | place: USA: Florida... | reverse complement strand
GATGTAACCCATTCAACTCATGTAACCGCCGGCCTTGTGTAAGCCGTTTTCATTTTGCCGAACTCCCTGAGATGCCCGTATGATGCGGTCTATGGAAATCTACGACCATCCGACTTTCCGGATGGCCTGCCAGCAGTTTGACCTGGTGGCGGACCATCTGCAAATTCCCGGCGCCGAGCGTGATCGGATCAAGTATCCCAAGCGCGCGCTGACCGTCGCCCTGCCGATTCATCGGGATGACGGCTCCACCCAGGTTTTTACCGGCTACCGCGTGCAGCATCACCTCACGCTCGGCCCGACCAAAGGCGGCCTGCGCTATCACCCCGAGGTCACCCTCGGGGAGGTGGCTGCCCTGGCGATGTGGATGAGTTGGAAATGCGCGCTGACCGGGTTGCCCTACGGCGGCGCCAAAGGCGGCATCGCCTGCGACCCCGGCAAACTGTCCAGAATCGAACTGGAACGGCTCACCCGCCGTTACACGCAGGAGATGATCCCGTTCATCGGCCCGCAAGTTGACGTGATGGCCCCCGACCTCGGCACCAACGAACAGGTCATGGCCTGGATGATGGACACCTACTCGGTCCACGTCGGCGCCACAGTGCCGAGCATCGTCACCGGCAAGCCGGTCGGCCTGGGAGGTTCGCTGGGCCGGCGTGAAGCCACTGGCCGCGGCGTCGGCTACCTCGTCAACCGCGCCACGGACACCATCGGGCTCGACATCGGCAAGGCCACCGCGGTGGTGCAGGGCTTTGGGAATGTCGGCTCCATCGCGGCGCTTTCTCTGGCCCGATATGGAGTGAAGGTCCTCGCGGTAACCGATGCCTTTGGCGGAGTTTACAATTCGAAGGGCCTGGACCTTTGGGGACTCGAAAAGCACCTTGCCGGCAACCGCTCCGTGGCCGGCTTCCCGGAAGCTGAGCCTATTACCAATGAACAATTGCTGGTGCTGCCGTGCGACATCCTCGTCCCCGCCGCCTTGGAGCGCCAGATCACCGCTGCCAATGCCGGCAAAATCCAGTGCCGCATCCTCGCCGAGGCCGCCAATGGGCCCACAACGCCGGAGGCCGACGTGATCCTGAATCAGCGCCCGGAAGTCTTCGTCATCCCGGATGTCCTGTGCAACGCCGGCGGGGTGGTGGTCTCCTATTTCGAGTGGGTGCAGGACCTGCAGAGCTTCTTCTGGGGCGAGACCGAGGTGGTGGACAAACTGTTCCGCATCCTGGAAACCGCCTTCACGCAGGTCGTCTCCCTGAGCCGCAAACAAAAGCTCCCCATGCGCCTGGCCGCCCTGAGCCTGGGCATTAAACGGGTCCAGGAAGCCAAGCGGATTCGCGGCTTGTTCCCGTGAGTTTGACGCACTGATTTCTGGCCGCAGGGGAGGTCCTGCGGTAGGCTATGGCGCCCGAGCAGTGGTTCGGGCGTCCATGCGGACCGTCTATTTCGATTACAACGCCACCACGCCCCTGGACCCGCAGGTCCGGGCGGCAATGCTGCCGTTTCTGAGCGAGATCTGGGGTAATCCCTCCAGTGTGCATCACGTCGGGCGGCAGGCTCGCGCGCTGCTGGACGGGGCCCGCGAGCGGGCCGCCCAAGTGCTGGGCAGCAAACCCAGCGAGGTCATCTTCACGGCTGGGGGCACCGAGAGCGCGAATTTAGCGATCCTGGGCGCCGCACGGCTCCTGAAGCCGAAAGGCCGGCACATTATTAGCTCCGCCATCGAACACCACGCGGTGCTCCGCTGCTGCGAATACCTGGCAGAACAAGAGGGCTTTGAGCTGACCTTGCTGCCGGTGGACCGCGAAGGGCTGGTTTCCCCTGATTCCCTGGCCGGAGCCCTGCGGCCCGACACGATCCTGGTGTCGGTTATGGCCGCCAATAACGAGATTGGCACCATCCAGCCGGTGGCCGAATTGGGCGCGCTATGCCGGCAGCGCGGCGTGGTCTTCCACACGGACGCAGTCCAGTGGTTCGGCAAGGAGCCGTTTGAGAACGTGCACCAGTTCAACGCCGACCTCGTGTCCATTTGCGCACATAAAATCCACGGCCCAAAGGGGGCGGGGGCGCTCTTTATCCGCTCACCCCTGCAACCACCCCCGATCCTGCTGGGGGGCAGCCATGAGAACGAGCGGCGCGCTGGCACGGAGAATTTGGCAGGTATCATGGGTTTGGTGGAAGCGCTCGAACGCTTTGTCCAGACCCCGGTATTCGCCCGGGAACGGCTGGCTCCGCTGACCGGGCGCCTGATCCAACTCCTGGACGCCCTGCCCGAGGTTCAATTCGTCGGCTCGCGCCAACGGCGCCTCGCTAACACCGTTGCTTTTGTCGTGCCGGGTGCGGACAGCATCGCCTTGCTGGCGGGGCTGGATTTGGAAGGGATTTGCACCTCCAGCGGCTCTGCGTGCTCCGCCGGCTCCCTGGAGCCGTCGCACGTGATCACCGCGTTGGGAGTGGAACCAGCGCTGGCAAATTCCCTGGTCCGCTTCTCGCTGGGTCGGGAATCCACGCTTGAGGAAGTCGAGCTAGCAGAGCGAGTCTTGCCTCTGGTTGTTCGCCGTGTACAAGCCACCCAATAACCCGGGCATTTGACGTGAATGAATTGTGCACAGTGTCAACAACCGCCACTTTGCAGCGTTTTTAACTGGCGCTGTTCCCGAATTTAGAGTTTCGTTTACTTGTAAGTGGTTGGTGTGACCTTGACTTAAAGGGTTGTTTGCCTTATTCACAGCCCTTAATACGGATAGTATTTCAAAGACAGAAACAGATATATTAAGCACGCATGAACCTGACGATCTCGAAGGAGCAAATCATAAATGGGCTGCAAGCCGTGCAGAATGTAGTCAGCACACGGACCACACTGCCGATTCTGTCAAACGTGCTGCTGCGGGCCGAGGGTGATCGATTGGAGTTCACCGCAACCGACCTTGATGTAACCGTGGCGTGCGGCGTGGAAGCCAAGGTGAAGCAGCCGGGCGCCTCAACGGTGCCGGTGAAACGGCTCTTCGGCATCGTGCGGGAGTTGAGCAACCTTGAGATTGACTTGGAAGTGGATGAGAAGAACACCTGCACTGTCCGCTCCGGCCCGTCGTTTTACAAGATTAACGGCCTGGGCGCCGACGAGTTTCCACCCCTGCCAAAGTTTAAGGAAGACAAGAAAGTGGTCCTGCCGCAAGAGACGCTCAAGGGCATGATGAAGAAGACCTCTTTTGCCATTTCGACCGACGAGTCGCGCTACGTCTTGAATGGGATCTTCATCAGCATGAAGGACCATAAAATGACGATGGTGGCCACCGATGGGCGCCGGCTGGCGCTGGTGGACGAGGAAATGGATGTGGCTGAGAAGAGCCAGGGTGAGTTCATTGTGCCCGCCAAAGCCGTCAACGAGCTAAATCGCCTGCTCCAGGATAAAGGCGAGGTGGAGGTCCGTTACGCTGAGAACCAAGCCTCGTTCACCCTGAAGGATGACAAGGGGTTGAACGTCCTGATTGTGACGAAGCTGATCGAGGGCAATTACCCCAATTACCGGCAGGTGATTCCAGGGGAGACCAAAGAACGGGTCGCCCTGGTGCGCGAGGAGTTCCTGCATGCCCTGCGCCGGGCGGAGATCATGACGAGCGAGAAGTCAAACTCGGTGAAGCTGAGCTTTGGAAAAAACAAGCTGGAGATCACCGCCAATTCCCCGGAGGTCGGCGAGGCCAAGGAGACGCTGGCTATCAATTACAAAGGGGTGGAGATGGCAATTGCCTTCAACCCCAAATACATGATTGATCCCCTGAACGCGCTGGCCAACGACGAGGTGTTCATTGAGTTGATTGACGAGTTGAGCCCGGGAGTGCTCAAGATTAACGGGCCGTTCCTCTACGTGGTGATGCCGATGCGGCTGAGTTGAGGTGGGCTGGGAGAGTAAGTTCCCGGAAGCCGATCTCCGAGAGATAAACAAAAAAGGCGCAGTTTTCACTGCGCCTTTCGCTTAAAGTTGGAAACCTAGCTGCGCCGACGAATCAAATGCCAGCCGAGCAGGCCAAAGCCGCCGAGCAGGCAAAGGCTTGACGGTTCGGGAACCGCGGTCACGGTTGAAGCGATGGTGAAGTTGTCAATGCGATCCGTGCCGCCCGTGCCAACATTGCCGTTGTTAATCGCACCCCCACCTACCGCACTGTCGTCCACAACGCGGAAATAGACTGTGCCGCCGGAGTTCAGCGTGCTGTCCAACACGCCACCCAGATTCGCGGATTCGTTGTTGCCCTGAACGGTCGAAGAGTTCCAGGAGAAGAACGCAAGCGAATAATCACTGCCAAACGTGGTGAAGGAGGAACCGTCCGTGCTATACTGCAGATTCCAAAGCCTCGGGCCGCTGCTGCTGCCCGTTTGGTCCCACGCGAGACTGATGCCACTGAAGGAATAGCCGGCAGTGGGAGTAAAGGTGAACTGGAAATAATCGTTTTGCAGCCACTGATTGGCACTCAAGGAACGCAGGGAACCATTGCCAACGGGGCCAACCCACATCGTCCCGGTGGTGACATGCAAGCCTGTAGCGCCGCCGTTGCCGTAGGTCGAGATGTCAGAAGGGACAGGAAACGTCGGGCCGGGCGTCGTGCCTAGGAAACCAACCGTGCCATTCCAGGCGCTTGGCACGGCTGACGGCGCGCCAATTTCAAACGTCCATTGAGCTATAGGGCTAGCCTGCGCGGTAATAGCAGTCGCCAACCCCAAGCCACAAACCACCGCTATAGCCGATTTAACGAAGGAGTATTGCTTCATACAAATGTATCGTTGCTCGTTGAAAAAAGTTAGTGTAACCGCGTTCATTATGCGCTTCCGCAGCCGGAGATCAAGCAAAAAATGCACGAAACCCGCACTTTTTATTCACACCCTATTCACAGCCGGTTGCAGGCAAAAGACCCCATTTAGCTAAGGAATTTGAGAAAAGTGGTATTTCAGCCAAGGGAATGTGCCAGGGATAGGCCCCAGGGCGGGCCTTGGGCCCGGGTGGTTATGGGCCGGAAGAAGCGCCGCTGGGTTGATTTGTCTGGGCAGCCCGTTGATCCAGCGCTGTCTGCAGGTTATTGCGGGCAGCCGGGTAGTCGGGCTTGAGTTGGAGGGCTTTGTTCAGGTGCGTGATGGCATCGTCCAGATTCCCCGTCATGCCGAAGATGATGCCCAGGTCGCAGTGGGCCTCGGCATTGTCCGGTTGCAGGCGGACGGCCTCGGTTAACTGGGCAATCGCCGACCCGAGTCGTCCTTGCTTGCCGAGGGTGATACCGAGATTGCAGTGCGCCGCAGGATTATCCGGTTGCAGGCGGACGGCTTCGGCCAGCTCGGCGACGGCCTCATCGAGGCGACCCAACCTGCCGAGGACTATGCCCAGAGCGCATCGGGTGGACGCATCGGCGGGTTCCAAACGAAGGGCCTGCCGAAACTCGACGAGCGCACCGTCAAGCTGGCCGGCGCGGGCTAAAGCCGCACTCGGCGCGAGAGTCGTAGCCAGGCGAAGGTGGACGATGGCCTCGTCGAGGCGCTGCTGGCGGAGGAGGGCGGCCCCGAGGTGGGCTTGAGCCTGGGCATGGGTGGGGTTCAGGCGCAGCGCCGCCTGGTATTGGGCGAGACCCTCCTCCGTCCGCCCGGTCTGCAATAACAGGCTGCCAAGGTTGTAGTGGGTGTCGGCGCGATTCGGGTCGAGGGCGAGCGCGCGCTGAAGCTGGGCAAAGGCCTCATTCGTCAGGCCTTGTTTGCTTAAGGCGCAGGCCAGGTTGTTGAGCAGGTCTGTGTTGTCGGGCTTAAGCTGGAGCGCGATTTGGAATTGGGTCACCGCTTCCGCAGGCCGGCCTTCGCTGAGGAGGGCGGAGCCGAGGTTGTTATGCGCGAGAGCATTGTCCTCGGTCACGGCAACCGCGTGCCGGAAAAGGACTTCGCTGTTCTTCCAGTATTCAGCCTGGCGGTGCGCCACCGCGGCGCAGACCGTAATCGCAGCTAAGGCAGCGGCAATTAGGGAAAACCAGGGAAGCCTGCACCATTCCGCGAGGTCACAAGACCCCCATACGCACAACAGGAGCAGGCCCAGCAACGGGACGTACATGAAACGGTCAGCCATCGCCTGATCGCCCGCCTGCACCAACCCGATGAACGGCACCAGCACCCCCAGGAACCAAAGCCAGCCGACCAATAACCAGGGCCGTGCGGTAGAGTGCGCACTCCAAAGCGCGCCGTGACCGTCCGAGACGGGCGAGGGAATGTCGGTTGCTGCCGGGGCGGTTGCGCGCACGGAGTGACGCGCCCGCCCGCCGTAGGTCCAGAGCCCTCCAAGGGTGACGGCCATGATTGAGACCGCGCCCAAGAGCAGGGCGCTTAAGCCGATCTGCCACAGCGGCCAAGCCTCGGGGTAAGGGTAAAAGATGGCCAGTTTGGAGGGCCACACCGCCTTGCCCAGGTAGCGGGCATAGGACACCAGGGCATTCTCGACCCGGCAATCCAGAGTCCGAGCCGGGGAGGCAGCCAGCAGGCCCAGGCTGCGGTGAGCAACTATCGTTAGGGCACTCGATGCGGCCGCCAGCAGGAACAGCGGCATCTTTTCCCATGCCAGGCGGCCAAAGGTTGAGATCTGAAGGTCACCCGGCGCGGGCTGGAACCGGCGTAACGGCCAATAATCCAGCAGCAACAGCACAAAAGGCAGCGTGACCAGCACCGGCTTGCACATCAGGCCCAACGCAAATAGCACCAATACGAGCGCATACCGGTTCAGCCGGGGGTGTTCCGCGTATCGCACATACGCCCAGGTCGTGAGCAGCCAGAACAGTGCGCTCAGCAGATTCTTGCGCTCGGCGACCCAGGCCACCGTGTCCACTTGCAAGGGGTGGACGGCAAACAGTGCGGCCAACAACGCGCAAGGCCACAGGGCGCCGGCCATTCGCCGGAACAGGAAGAACACCAGCAGCGAGTTACAGGCGTGGAGGAGGACGTTGGTCAGATGATGACCCCACGGCTTCAGGCCGTAGAGCTGGCAGTCCAGCATGTGCGACACCCAGGTGAGCGGATGCCAGTAAGTCCCCTCGCCGTGGAGCCGGGTGACGGCCCAAAGCAAGCCATTGGCGGTGAGGCCGGCCTGCACGTGGGGATTCCCGGTGACGTAGGTCTCGTCGTCGTAGTTGATGAACCCGCTGGACAGCGCGGGCCAGTACACCCAGAGCACGAGTCCCAACAAGAGCGCGCACACCAGGCCCACACGCCGGTCGCGGGCAGGGCCCGGCCGCTTCGAGTCTGGCAGCGCGCTTCCGCCGGTTTGCATTGGAGGAGCGTCAGTCATGCCGACACGCGAGACAATCCTAATCGCTGGAGTGTAGCCTGGCAGCGCCCTCGTCGCGCAGGGGTCCCAACGTGCGGCACGAGGCGGGCTGGCAAAGATGCCTTGAAGCGCGCTGGAGGCGAACCTATGGTGCGGCCCATGCGCGACGGTCGGGCAAGAGCGAGCGATTCAGGGACGAAGCCCCCGGGGGAATGGGCCCGGCGGCTAGGGCTCCCGGGAGCGTGCCTTTTCCTTGCCGCGCTCTGCTGGGCGGTGTTTAGGCAGGTGTTGCGCCACGAGTTCGTCAACTACGACGACGACCTGTATGTCTATGAGAACTACACGATCAGCGGTGGGCTGAGTTGGCAAGGAGTGGGCTGGGCCTTCGGCCGGCTTCATGGCGAATTGACTTACTGGCATCCGCTCACCTGGGTGTCGCACATGCTGGACTGCCAGCTCTATGGTCTCAGGCCATGGGGCCATCACCTGACCAACGTCCTGCTCCACGTCCTCAACGTCCTCCTGGTTTTCCTCGTCCTGCGGCGGATGACGGGCGCCTACTGGCGGTGCCTGGTGTTGGCGGCGCTGTTTGCCGTCCATCCGTTGCAGGTGGACACGGTGGCCTGGGTGGCCGAGCGCAAGAACCTGCTGGGCGCCTTGTTCTGGCTGCTCACAACCTGGGCTTATCTGCGGTACGTGGAAGTCAAAAGGGCAAAGCCCAAAGTCCAAAGTCCGGACCGGACGGACGAAGGCCTTGCGCTTGCGGCGGCCTCGGGTTCCCGGGGCGAAGCTCGGCCCTCCGGTGCGTTATTCTGGTATTGCGTGGCGGTCGCTCTGTTTGCGTGTGGGCTGATGTGCAAGCCGGTGCTGGTCACGCTACCCTTTGTGCTCTTGCTCCTGGACTACTGGCCGCTGCGCCGGTTCCAGCCTGCGCCGGCGGATTGGCAAATCTCCAGGCTCGGCCGGTTGACGGGAGAGAAAGCCCCGCTGTTTCTGCTGGCTTGCGCTTCGAGCCTCGTGACGGTGGCCGGGCATCACAGCATGGGATTGCTGAGTGATTCCGCGGCTCGGACGCTCGATGGCCGGATGGAGAACGCCCTGGTATCGTACCTGCGCTACCTGGGGAAGACCTTCTGGCCGTCCAACCTGGCCGTCTTCTATCCCTATCCCGCTGCGTGGGCGCCCGGGCTGGTGGGACTGAGTGGCGTGTTGCTGTGCGCCATCTCGGTCCTGGCGGCCAGCCAGTGGCGGCGCCGGCCCTGGTTGTGTGTCGGCTGGTGCTGGTTTCTGGGGGTGCTGGTGCCGTTTATTGGCTTGGTCCAGGCGGGCGAACAGGCGATGGCCGACCGGTTCATGTACCTGCCGCTGGTTGGCTTGCTTATCATCGTGGTGTGGGGGGGCACCGAGCTCGGCGGCCAATGGCCCCGGTGGATAAGGGCCGGGCTGGCTGGCGCCGGAATCGCGGCGCTGGCCGTTGGCGCGCACCGGCAGGCCGGCTACTGGCGGGACAGCGCAACGCTCTGGAGCCACGCCCTCGCCTGCACGCAAGATAACGTCGTGGCCGAAGCGAACCTGGGCCTGGTGCGGCTGGACCAGGGCCGGCCGGCTGAGGCAATCGCGCTCCTGCAAAAGGCGCTGGACCTCCAGCCCGGCCTGACTGCGGCCCGCACCGGTGTGGCCTACGCGCTACTCAAGCAAGGCAAGCTCACGGAGGCGGTCACAAACTTCCAGGCCGTTCTGGACACCCAGCCCAATGCGGCCGAAGCGCTGGCAGGACTGGCCAACGCCCTGCTCCGCCAGGGGCAGACCAATGCGGCCATAGCCCGCTGGGAGCAGGCGCTGGTCCTCAAGCCCGCCTACCCCCAGGCCCGGGGCAATCTGGGCGACACGCTCCTTCAACTCGGGCGCACCACCGAAGCGATCTCCCAATACGAGCAATTGGTGCAACTCGAACCGGCGGACCCTCAGGCGCAGTTCAACCTCGGTTGTGCGCTCGCCGCAACCGGACGGGTGCGGGAAGCAGTCGCCCATTACCGGGCGGCACTGAAGACCGATGCCCACCTCATACCTCCGCTCAACAACCTGGCGTGGATCCTGGCGACGTGCCCGGACGGCTCCCTTCGCAACGGCGCTGAGGCGGTGAAACTCGCGCAGGAGGCCAACCGCATTGCCGGAGGCGGGCAGGCCGGGATTCTGGATACGCTAGCGGCGGCCTACGCGGAAGCCGGGCGCTTCCCCGAAGCGGTGGAAACCGCCGAGCGGGCGCTTCAGTTGGCCGATAGTCAGGGCAATAAGCCGCTCGCCGAAAGACTGCAGAAAAAGCTGGGACTTTACCAGACTGGGCTCCCGTACCACACCAAGTCCTGAGAAGCCAACCGCGGGAGGGGCGCAGCTCAATTTCTGAGGGGGGTGGCTGCTGACAACCTCTTGCCAATGCATGCCTCCGATTCAGCCTGATGGTGAGCCCGTTCCCCCTCACCCTGCCCTCTCCCCAAGGAGAGGGAGCCCCGCCGTCCGTCGCTGAGAAGGCTCGAAGGCTTCGCTCTGCCCCTGGGCGGCCAAGGTTTCTCCCTCTCCTTGGGGAGAGGGCGGGGTGAGGGGGAACGGGGTGTACGAATGAGCCGGCGTTATGGCAAACCAGTCTGGGGTGTACAGAAATTGAGATGCGCCCCCGCGGGAGGGCTCGCGCGGACGCTCGCCCTCCCGAACGGAAACTCCCCAGGCAGGCGCTCAAGGCTTGGGCGCGGCTTTGATCTGGTCCAGGTCGCGGTAGGCCGACCCCGTTTGGTAGCGCCCGATCTGAGTCTGCAGCAGATTGCTCAGCGTCGTATTCGGCTGGGCGCCTGCCAATGCCAGCGCCTCCTGGGCGGTGGCGACTGCATCGGGAAACTGCCCGACTTCGGCATCCGCGGCCGCGAGCGTCATCAGCATCCACGGATTGCGGCGGTTCGAGAGCAGCACCGCCCGCTGGGCCAGTTCCAGGGCGCGGGCGCCGTCGCGAGCCGCCGCCGCGGGGCAGGTCGCCAGCACCCAGGCGACGCTGTTGAGAATCGCGGCGCTGTTGGGCTGGAGGGTAGCCGCAGTCCGGTATTCGGCCAGGGCCTGATCCACCCGGCCCTGTTCGAGCAGGAGGGTGGCGAGGTTGTTGTGGGCGGGGGCGTTGGTCGGCTCAAGGGCCAGGGCGGCTTCGAATTGGGCGATGGCTTCGTCGGTTCGGCCGTTGATCAGCAGCGCCTTGCCCAGGTTATTGCGCACGGAGGCATTCCGGGGGCTGAGCTTCACCGCCTCTTCGAAAGACGTGAGTGCCGCGTCCACCTGCCCCTTTTGCAGCAGGCCCCGGCCCAGATTGTTCCGGGCCTCCACGGAGGAAGGTTGGAGTTCCAACGCCTTGCGCGAGTGAAGGATTGCCTCATCCACCATGCCTTTGCTGAGCAGCGCATAGCCCAGGTCGGTGTGGGCCTCGGGCGAGAGCGGATCGAGCGCCAGGGCCCTCTGGAATTGCACAATTGCCGCGTCCACGTCGCCTTGGCGAAGCAGGAGATTCCCCAGGTTATTATAGGCCATCCAACAAGTGGGGTTGCGGGCAATGGTTGTGCGCCAAAGGGTTTCCAGGTCGGCATACATACCGCTCTGATGCCAGGTCAGTCCCGCCAGCGTCCCCAATAATCCGAGGCAGACCAGGTAGCCGGGCGCGCGGCCCCACCAACCCCAGCGGCCCAGCAAAGTGGCTAGCCCGGCGGCGGCCAGCACGGCCAGTCCGATGCAGGCCAGATACTGGTGGTGATCGTTGACGAAGGAGTAGCGGAAGGAATAGGCGTTGAAAAAGCCCAGCGCGGGGAAGAGCAGGGCCGCAAACCAGAGCAACGCCGCCAGCGGAGCGCGGCTCCAGCGGCGCAGCGCCCAGCCCACTGCCAGCAGCAACCCTATGGCGGCGGGATAAAGGTAGGACCAGACGTGCGAAGGGTTGATGCTCCAGCGCGGATACATGAAAGCCAGGTGCGCGGGCCAGAAGAACTTGCCGAGGTGGAAACAGAGGGAGTGTCCGGCCATCAGGCAGCGCTGGAGAAAGGAAAAGTTGAACTCCCAACCCTGAGCGCCGAACAGGCTGCGCTCGATACGCGCGGTGAAAAGGCCGGCGGCCAGGCCCAGAGCGAACATGGGCACGAGCGGCAGCAGATCATTCCTCCAGGAGAGCGCGCCGCGCCGCCACCACAGCACGACCACCAGCGCGGTCGGCAGCGGCGCGATCGCAGTCTTGGCGGTCAGGCCGAGGGCGAACAGCACCGCAGCCAGCAACCACCAGCGGCGATTGCGGCACTCGTCGAAGCGGAGATAAGCGGCGGTCGAGCTGAGGAACAGGAGGCCGGAGAGGGTATTCTTGAGTTCAGTCATCCACGCCACCGACTCGACCTGAATCGGGTGGAGGGCGAAGATGGCGGCGGCGAGCCAGGCGCCGGGCACCGCCAGGCGGCGGAGGATGAACAGCAGCAGGAGGGCCGAGCAGCCGTGCAGGAAGATGTTGAGCAAATGGTAGCCGAGCGTGAAGTCACCCCAAAGCCAGTGCTCGAGCGCGAACACGCTGTACACCAGCGGGTAATACTGCTGCGTCGCGCCGGGCTCGATCCAGGTGCGGACCAGGCCGGAGAGCGAATGGAGTTCGGGACGGGCGAGATGGGCGTCATCGTCCCACACCGGCTTTCCCAGCCAGGCGGGATAGTAGGCCAGCAAGGTCGCCAGCACCAGCAGCAGGCCAGGCAGCCAGATCTCCGGACGGCGAATCGCCGCGGCGGAGGAACCCAGAGAGACGCCGCCTGCGCGGGAAGCGGAGGCTGACGGCGAGCTCGCGGCTCCCGTGCTCGCGGCGGTGGCGTGGTCCGTTCTCTGGTTCACGTCACTCGACTCTGAAGTAGGCAGCCGGGGCGCACAAGCATTTAGCCGGGAAAGCGCACGCGTGGCGGCGCGAAGCGTTTGGAGTGCGGCCAGCTTGCTGGCGCTTTGTAGGGAGGGGGGGCGGGCGAAAGCGGGAGCAAGCTCCGCGCACTCCAAACGCTTCGCACCATTGCGCGGCCGGGGGGTTAGTGGGGCGCGTCGCGGTACGGGGAGCCGGATTGATAGAGCGCGAGACGGTCCTTCAGGGCGGCGGCTTGCGCGGAATTGGTGTGGGCGGAGACCAGGGCCAGGGCGCGTTGGGTGGTCGAGACGGCCTCCGGGAATCGGCCGGCTTCGGCATAAGCCGCCGCGAGCGTGCCGAGGATTGAAGCGTTATTGCTGCCGGAGAGCGCCGCCGCGCGTTGGGCCAGTTCGATGGCCCGCACGCCATCGCGGGCGGCGGCGTCCGGATAAGTCGCCAGCACCCACGCCAGATTATTGAGCGTGTAGGCGTCGGCAGGCTGAATGGCCATCGCGGCCTGATATTCTGCAATCGCCTCCTCCACCTGCCCGCGCTGAAGCAGGGCCTGGCCGAGGTGGCTGTGGGCGGGGGCGTTGGTCGGCTGCAGGCTCACAGCCTGCTGGAAATGGGCAATCGCGTCGTCCCACTGCCCGGCTTGCAGCAGGACCAGCCCCAGGTTGTTATGGGCCTCGGGAAAGTTGGGCCGGAGCTGCAGGGCGCGCTGGAAATGGACGCCCGCCTCCGCCACTCGCGTCGCTTGCGCCAGCGCGTTGGCCAGCGCGTTTTGAATGTCCGCCGATCCGGGGCGCATCAGCGCCGCCTGTTGGAAATGGAGGATGGCCTCGTTCACGTCGCCTTTTTGCAGGAGCGCGGCCGCCAACTCCGTCTGGGCCTCCACCAGGTCCGGGCGCAAGGCCAACGCCTTTCGGGCATGAAGGATTGACTCATCCAGCTCGCCGCGATCACGCAGCACGCGGGCCAGGCCGACCTGGGATTCGGCAAACGCCGGCTGGGTTGCCAGGGCTTGCTGAAAGTGCGCCAGCGCCGGAGCCACTTCGCCGCGGGCGAAGAGCATCACGCCCAGGTTGTGGTGGGCCAGCCAGCACGCTGGGTTGCGCGCGATCGTCACGCGCCACAGCGTTTCCATGTCAGCGTAATTTGCGCTCTCCCGCCAAGCCAGCGCCGCCAGCGCGAGCAGCAGGGCACTGCCGACAAGCGGCCGCAGGAAAGGCCAGCGGCGCTCCACAAACGCGAGCGCTCGCGTCAGGCCGGCGACGGCCAGGGCAATCGGGCCGATGATCGCGAAATACTGCCAGTGATCCGACACCAGCGTGTAGCGCATGAAGTAGATGTTCACGAAGCCAAGCTCCGGCAGCAGCATGATGACGAAATACCCCAGGCCAAACAGGCCGGCGCGACCCCAGCTTCGCCGGTAGCGCCAGCCAAGCGCAAAGCCCAGCACCACTAGCGCGTCCGGCACATAGGCGAGCAGGTTGGCGGGGTTGATGTGCCACCGCGGGTAAACGAACACCAGGTTCAGCGGCAGCAGCGCCTGGTAGAGATAGAACCACAAGGCCCAGCCGGCGCCCGCCAGCCTGGCGCCGAAGCCGTCGCTGCGGATGATCTCCGAGCCGGCCTGGTGCTCGAAGGCGACAGTGAGCGGGATCAACACCAGCGCCGCGAGGACGAACGGCACGCTGCGCCACACATCGCGCCACGCGATGCGTCCGCGCTCCCACCAGGCGAGAAGCAACAGCACCAACGGCAGCGGCGCCACCGCCGTCTTGCTCAGCAGCGCCAGCGCGAAGGTGAGGAGCGAGAGACCGTAGCAAAGACGCGCGGAGAGCCTCGGGCGGAGCGCGTCCGTCCCGCGGTCAAACCGCAAATACCACAGCAGGCTGGAGAGAAAGAAGACCAGCGAGAGCGTGTTCTTGCGCTCGGTGATCCAGGCGACGGACTCGACGTTGAGCGGGTGCAAGGCGAACACAGCGGCAGCCAGCCAGGCGCCGGGCACGGCCAACCGCCGGAGCAACCGCCACAGCAGCAGCGCGCTGCACGAGTGCAGCAACAAGTTGACGAAGTGGTAGCCGGTGACGTCGAGGCCCCAGAGCGCCCGCTCCAGGCGGAAGGAGGTGAACACCAGCGGATAGTATTGCGGCGCCTCCAGTGAGAACCATATCCGCTTTAGCCCGTCGGGTTCAGAGAGCAGCGGATTGTGCTCCACGTGGGTGAGGTCATCCCAGATGAAGCCGCCATGCCAGGCGGGATGATAAGCGGCGAACGTGGCGGCGACTATCAACAGGCCAAGGAGCCAGTTCTTCTGCCAGGCCGGGAAGGACGATCCGGCGACTCGATTGGCGCCCGCTGCCGCGGCGCTGGTCGCGCTATCACGCGCCGGGTCTATCGCGCCCTGCTCAGGTTGGCGAGGTCCGGGTGGCTGCATTGCTTCCTAATTGTCGGTAGGGCCGGTCTCGTGGAAGGGGAGGCGGGCCTGGTAGAAGCGCAGCCGCAAGCGCAGCGAAACCTGCTGCGCGCTATTGGTTTGAGCGGCCGCCAGATCCAAGGCGCGCTGGGCGGTGGCGGTCGCCTCGGGGAAACGTCCGACCTCCGCGTAGGCCGCGGCCAGCGTGTCGAGGATGGAGGGATTGTCGCCGTGAGAAAGCTGCCTGGCTTGTTCGGCCAGCGTTACAGCGCGGGCCCCGTCGCGCGCCGAGGGATCCGGCGAGGTGGCCAGCGCCCACGCGAGATTATTCAGCGTGTTGGCATCGGCCGGCTGCAGCGCCAAGGCCGCCTCGTAATGGCTGATCGCCTCCCGCACCCGGCCGGTGTGCAGCAGGACGAGGGCGAGGTGGTTGTGCGCGGGAGCGTTGTTAGGCTGCAACGCCAGGGCTTGCTCAAATTGGGCGATTGCCTCATC
>Ga0335071_10004181_pt1 | contig 15099 bp, 10 predicted proteins | sample Lox_Sample_15_FD_206724 | JGI IMG/M metagenome (GOLD analysis project Ga0335071, IMG submission 206724) | Soil microbial communities from Loxahatchee National Wildlife Refuge, Florida, United States - Lox_Sample_1.5 | ecosystem: Environmental > Terrestrial > Soil > Wetlands | place: USA... | reverse complement strand
ATCGTTGATGCGGGCAAAGGTCTGGTGCTCGCCGACAAGATAGAGCTTGTAGGCGGCCGGCTGCGACAGGGGGCGGTCGTATTCTCCGCCGCCGATGTCGGCGCTGAACCCGTAATGGTAGGAGACCCACACGCCCTGGCGGCGGGTCTGACTGGGCGGGAAAGCGATGCGCCCCAACGCAGGGTCGACAGCAACTTGGCCGGGCAATGGACGATAGGTCCAGTCAGTGAGGTCGGCCGGGACGATGTACTTGGCCTCGACGGGCCGGCTGAGGGAACCGGTCCATATCTGCAGGCTCTTGCCAGCTCCGTAGTACGCTGGTACGCCCGACTCACTTGCCTCGGTTGTCTCACTGGTCTCATTGTTTTCAAAGTCACGACGGCGAATCGGCGTGGGCAGATTGAGCTTGCCCGGGGGGTGAGGCGGGGGAATTTGGGGGTCAGTAAACAGTTGGACGTCATTGCCAAGCACGCTGAACAAGAAACAGTTCGGACCTTCTTCCTCGAAGCAGTAAGCCGGCGTTTGGGTCACCGAGTAGGACTTCAGGCGCCAGACGTAGACGCCCACGACCGGAATGTTTCCGATGTGCGAACGGTGCGGAGAGCTTCCGCCCCTGATGTCCACCGTATGAGCCAGCTCGTCGAACGGGCCGTCAATGTCTTGCAGCGCGTCGCCGTCCCTCACGTCCACCGTGCGACCGCGGTCAAGATGCAGATAGCTGATGTTCTGGGTCCAGCCCAGCAGCCGGTAGAACTCGACCGCCCGCGCCGGCCAGCCGGCGACAGCCAGGGCCAGGTCCTCGAGCACCGACAGCGCCCCCTTGCGTCGCCGGTAATGGATCGCATTGGCCACGTCCTGACGCGGAATCAGGAGGCGGTTCCGCGCCTCACCCGGCGCTGTCGTCAGGTCCTCCGTCTCTGTCCCGCCCGGTAGGGGGTTGTAACCGATCAGCTCGCCGATGTACGGCACCACCCAGCCCCGGCAAGTCTCGATGAACCAGTTCTCGTAGAGCCCGCCGATGTCCGCCTCGACCAGGTTCACCTGTTCGGAGATGACGCGCAGCAGCCCGCGCAGAGGATAGCCCTGGTCCGCGTCACGCAGGCGGTAGACCGCGGGGACCAGTTCATAAAGCCGGTCGGGGTCAGCGTTCATGTCTTCAGTTGCTCCTCTCGCACGGCTCTGTGCGCCGCGACTATCGCCGGTCACGGACCGGGGCTCCAACGTCGTCACGCCATAATCTGGGTCAGAATCACCGTATCCGGAATATCCGGGGTCACGATCGCTAGTTCCGCCGGCACGATGCGTTTCGTCGGATCCGTCTGCGTCGGATCGAGCTTGGCCAGGTCCGCTCCCACCACGGGATTCAGGGCCAAAGTAGACGCCAGCGCGGCGAGTTGCGCCGCCGTCACGTCCTCGACCACGGAGTCAAACGTGGTCACGTTCACATAAACCACGCCCTTGACAGCCTGCATCGTGCTGATGACTTCTCCCAAAAAGGCGCTCTGGCCCAAGTCGCGCTGATCGAAACCGAAGGCACCCAGCAGCGCAGCCCGGATGTTCGGCTCGACCGTTTCCCACTTGTAATCCGGCAGCATCTTGACCCCAGCGCTGATCACCAGCAGCCTTAGTTTGCGCAGTGCCACCTGAATGGCCTGGTACGGGTCTCCGTTCTGGTGGAGCGATTGAACGAAGTTTAGATAGAGGTCGGAACTGGGATCAATCGGAATATCTTCGGCGCCAGCGATGGTCACGTGAACCACCAGGCGGCGGCCGTCGGTGATCCGTGCCGAGCTGACCTTACCGATGCCGGCGTAAGTGCGCGCGAATTCGGCGTAGTCTTCTACTGACACCAGCCGGTCAAGCGCCTCAACCGCCAGCGGCGCATTGCGCCGCGCCTGGTCGCGGCTGTCGGCGTCGGCGCCACCGCTCGCCCGCAGCGGGTTGATGACGCCTTTGAGACCCAGAGGCTGGCTGGCGAGCTGGCTGATCTGCTGAGCCGCCACGTTGCCCGGCGAGCCGATGCCGTAACGGTAGGTCGCCTTGACGTTGGAACTGCCGGTCGGCAGACGAACGCCGTGATCGCCGGTGCCGAAGATGACCGCGGTCTTGTGGGCGTCGTCGGTCTGGGTGATATAGGCGCGGTCCCGGGGACCGAGTCCAGCCAGATTGTCCGCCTCGTGCCACTCGACCTCGTTCACTCGCATGAGCAACGTGCTTGCGGCCCCGGCCGGCGTCGGGGCAGGCAGGTAAGTGAGGGGTGATTGTCCGAGCGAGAATTTTTGCAGTGACTGGCTGCCGTCGCCATCCCCGAGCACCTCGCCCACCGTCTGCCCGTGCGTGGCCTTCGCCACGTTGCCATAAACCGTTACCGTGCTTGCATCATAGGCGTAGGCCAGGCTGTTGGCCAGGACCAGTGTCGTGTGGGGCGTGTCCTGGCCGCTGTCGATGCTCGTGATTCGCCAGGCCCAAACGGCAGCCGGGTTGTTAGGGCCTGTTGGGTCAATCCGGCCGGGAGGTATCACTCCGGGCGGCACGAACGCCTGGTTCGTGTTCGGGTCGAGCAGCAGGCTTGCGAAGGCGCTGAAGTCACCGGTCCGCTCGGCCGCCGTTGGAAGATAGGCGTTGGCGAAAAGACCCGGCGCCAGCTCCACCGGGTCGCAAATCTGCTGGTGTCCGTCCGAGGTGTTGGGCAACGGAATTGTGGCGAGGAAATTGGCGAGCCCGGCACTCGGCAGGCCCACCACCAACAGGTCGCCCGCGCTGTTGGGCGCGGTGACGTAATAGACGCTCGAGAACGGGACCCCGCTGAGCGTGATGGGCGCGCAGGACTGTTTGCTGGGCCCTTGCGTGACGGCGGCAATCATCACCAGCTCGTTTCCCTGGACGCCGGTGGAGTTAGCGGCCCCCGTCGAGTCGGTGATGTCCGTGCGGTTGCCGGAAACGATGATCCATCGCCCGGACTCGAGGCCGTCGTAAAGGCTGTCGAGCTCGATGGCGCTGCCTTCGACGTCGCGGTCCAGCGGCTCGTCAGCGAGTTCGAGCCCTTCGCTTTGAGCGTAGACCGTGGCGCCCCGAAGCACGGTGATGTCCGGGTTTTGCCTTCCGACGGGCGGTGGGGGTAGTCTAACCAGCCAGTCCTGGTCGATGCGCAGTCGGGTGACCCTGCCGGCCATCCCGTAGTCCGCCCTGGAGACCGACTGCACATCGGTCACGTGCGCGATCAGCGGCTGGTTGGTCGCCACGGAATCGGTACGATTGATCGCCACCCAGCCGCCCGGCACTATCTTGTCATGGATCGAATCCAGCGACACGACGCGGCCGTTCTGATCGCCGACTGCGAGATCCCACTCCTGGAACTTTACCGCACCCCCCGCGCTTCCTGCCGGAACGATGGGCTGTTGGGCCGCGTTGTTCCCGAAGGGGCCGGCTTTCGTCCGCATGGCAAACACTCGAATTTGGCTCGGAGCGGTCTCGATCCCGCTCCAAGCGTGGTAAAGCGTGTTGGCGACTGCAGGCTTGAAAGCGGCAAGCAGGCGGGGCGCAGTGTCCGATTCTGGCGCGAACGTCTGCTGCACGCTACGCCCGAGGCGAAAGGTGTTGGCCGGCTGAATCGACGGTGGGAGCGCCAGCCGGTCCAGGATGCCGAAAAGGTTCTGCAGCGCCGAGGGCGCCGCCTGCGCCCCGCCGGAAAGCGGAGGCGGGGTGATTTGCCCCGTGACATCATCGAAGCCCGGCAACTGCTGCACCAGCGAGGCGAGCGTGTTGAGAATACTGGCGGTCCAGGGCTCAAGGCGCGTGAACTTGCGCCGCGCGGCCATATCGTGCACAGCCTGGACCTGCGGCTGAACGGGTGGAATGAGGTCCGCCACGTCAGTAGCGGTGGTCGTGGACGGATTGTCGTTCACGAGCGTCTGGGCACTCGAAATGAGCCCTTGGAGAAGGGTGGCCACCTGGGCGGCAAGGTCACTGCCCGGGAACGCGTCCGTGGCGTCGGCAACGAAGGGGCCAAGCGCGCCCAGGAGGGTGGCTAGCGCCTCCTGAGGGGCTGTGCCTGTCACGTCCAGGGGAGTGGGCGGAGCCTCCTGAAGTGTCACTTCGGTGCGGTTCTCGCTTGCTTGCGCGTCCACGGACTCGACAAAACGCAGCGCCTGCTGGCCGGGAGCGTCGCCCGAGACGATCAGGATCGCGTCACCCACGTTAAGATTGGTCGCGAGGCCTTGAAAGTAGAGCGTATCGCGGGTCTTGGCATCCGTGCCCTCGTCAATCGTCGCTGTCTGGCCGCTGGGAGTCGAGGCCAGGGTGATAATCTGCGGGCGCGTCAGGCGCACGCCGAGGTCGTTCCACACGTCGCGAGCTGCGAGGTCAGCAGAGGTCTCGAAGAACTGCGGCATCTCGCCCGTGCCGGGGATGCTCTGGGCGCGGGTTCCGGCGGGAATCGTGCCGTTGAAGCCGTTCACCACCGTGAAGGCCAAAAAGACCGAGGCGGAGACGCCCGGACGAAGCTTGTAGCCCACCAACTTCGCCAGCTCCAGGATGGAGCGGCGCTCGGTGGCCGTCAGAAGATACCCCTCGTTGGCGATGCGCTCCTGATAGAAGGTGAGCACGTCGGCGACCGTCGCCCAGGCGTCGAGCAAGGCGATGGAAGGGTCGTCGAGCTCGCGGGTGGTGAGGGTCTTCAGCGGGTAGATGCGCTGGAGCGCGCCGGAGCCGTCGGTGGAGGGCACGTCAAGATGCAGACTCGAGAGCCGGGCCAGCATGGTCTCGAAAAACGTGGCCTGCGTCCCGACGCGGTAAGCAACGGCGCTCAAGCCGGGCCGGTTGGCCTCGGGCTCGGGCGTGACAATCTGGATGCCGGCGCAGCAGCCGCAAGGTTGCATCAGCGTCCACCTCGCATGTCGAGCGTCAGGCGCCCGTTCTCGGGAATGTTCGGATCGTTATCCAACTGGGCGATCTCGAACGGGCCGAGCGAAAGCACTCCGCCGGGCGGAAGCTCCTCGCCGGGTTGATCGACGCTGGGCGCGGGCTCGTTCGCTTCAAAACGCTCCAGCTCGGTGACGACGGCGTTCTGGACGCCGGTGACGGCCATCGCGGCGGCGACAATCCTGCTCACGTCAATGCCCTCGCCGAAGGTCAAGTTGTCGGGATGGAAGAAGCCGAGCGTGCCATCCGGCAGGACGCGGTTGCTGAAGACGTCGAGTAGTGCCGCCTCGACATGGGCGCGCAGGTAGTTCGGCAACACGCACACGGTCAACCCGAGGTCGAGGGGCACGTACTCGGCGGGCGCAACCATCAAGTCGTACCCGATGCGGCGGTACGGTTCGAGGTAGTCGGCGATTTCCTCGACCAGAGCCGGGGAAGCGTCTTCCGTGCCCTCGGGGTCGATGGCGACCAGCGCCTCGTACCAACTGCCCGTCCAGCGCAGCGTGGCTTTGGCACCTTGGAGAGCGACGAAGGGCGAAAGGCATACGTCCGTGCCGGGATCGGCGATGGCGACGGCCGCGTAGCGCTCGTCCCGGCGGCGGTCGTTGTCGGCGGCAATGGCGGCGTAGTCGTCTGCGGTGATGGCACGCTCCAGAACGTCACGGAAGGCATACGGCGCAAAGAGCTTCACTTCGGCGAGCGGTTCAGGCGCTGTGCCGCCGGTCGCGGGGAGCGGATTGCGCGGGGTGATGGTCGGGCCGCTCAACTGTGCGTTGCGCAGCACCAGGTAGGTGATAGCCTCGGCGCCGACGTTGCCCTGGGGGCCATTGCCCACTCGCAGGCTCGCCTCGAAGACGGTGCCCGCGTCCGGCCTGCGTCCCAGGATGCCGTCACCGAAGCGCAAGTGGCCGTAACCGTCGTTGTCCATCTCCACCACGAAGTTGTTATCGTCGGGGCTGCTTTCGAGCAGGTCGTAAAGGGGCGACCAGGTGGTGACGGTCTGCCCTTCGGGCGCGCTCAGCGTGCCCGTGAGCAAAATCTCCGGTAGCGCCCGGCGCGGGTCCTGCACGATCATCTCCGCCGCCGAGCAGGCGCCGGGAGGGATGGGCTGCGCGAAGGTGAGTGGCGTGGCCTGCAAGGTAGGCCGGAAGACGCACGGCACAACCTCGACATCGCCTGGCGTGCAAGGCGTAGGGCAGGTTTCCGTGGTGGATTCGGTGGGCACCGCGCCGAGCGATTCGCCGGTACTCGAGCCGTTGTCCACGAGTACTACGTTGCCGCGCGCGACACTGATGTTCTGCTTGCAGGAGCAGTCCGGCGGCGGCGCCTGGGCGGAGATGCACAGCGGGAAGGTGAGCGCGTCCTCGGGCGCCCATTCGATCTCAACAATGGGCTGACCGAAGGTTGGGTTGACCGGGTCGGGATGATACAGGGCATCGACGTCGAGTGTGACCTTGGTCAGCCGCACGGCCTGGCGATGCGTCGGGTCAGCGTCGGCGGGGTTCCCCGTCTTCGGGCCGATCACTTCTTCGAAGATGAGCACGTCGCCGGCTTGAAGATGCAGCGCCCGAACGGTCCCCGGCGGGCCGTCGCTCGCAAGGGTTGAGGCCCCGGTCGCCGCGGGCCGTGCCGGCGTGGCGGCGGCAGGAGTCTCGGGTTGGGCGCCACTCGGTCGCGTTGTGCCCGGCTGGGCTCCAGACGTTCCGGTTCCACCCTCACCTGTTTCAGCCAGCGGGATCCAGTGGTCGACGAGCGTCGCGGCGGTGGCTCCGGCAGCGAGGCAGCACTGGCAGTCGCCCCAGGTGTAAAAGTGAATCTCACTGTGCGCGCCGTAAATGGAAATCTGCCCGCTCGGCCAGAGCGGCTCAAAGACCTCGTAGGTGGAGGCTGGCACCTGAGCCAGGACGGTGGAATCGATCACGTGCGTGCCCGGGGAGCCGGGGTAGGCGGTGATGAAGTAGATCTGCTCGGGGTCGAACGGCCCATCGGTGTCACTGTGGATCGTTACCCAGGCGCGCGAGTTGCAGCCCTCGTGCATAGCGTAGTCCACCAGCCGCACGTGGCGGCGAACGGAGATGCGCTGGCGGGCGGTCCCGAGATACGCTTCGGTGGCCACGGCGTCCTGGTAATAGCTCAGGTAGTCCCCTACATAGGCGAGGAGTTCGACGAGCATGATGCCGAGGTCCGGGGCATGGGTCTCCTGCCAGGCGGGCAGGATGAGCGCCAGGCGATCCAGGATGAGCTGGCGGAAACTGGCATAATCCTTCGCGAGGTAGTTGATCTCCGGCTGCGTACGCTGTGGCGGAGGACAAACTTGGTGCGTCTTGCAATCGAGTGCACTCGGGCATGACGCCTTGAAGGTGAAATCGACCCGATCGTATCGCGGATCGAAGCCGTCAAAGGGCTGGCCGGTGGGATGACCCTGATCGTCGAGCTTGACGACGCTGAGCGTGTAGGTGGAGAAGTCGCCGGGCTGGTTGACGACGACTTCCATGTAGTCATCGAGCGTGGGGTCGGCCTGGCGGCGCAGGCGCAGGCTCACCACCTGCACGTCCGGAACGCGCACTCCGCCCTGCAGAAGAATGTTGGCTTGGGTGATGTTCAGCGGCGCCTTGCCCAGGAAAAAGACGGAGACGGTCAATTGGTCGTCGCTCACCTCTGCGTAGTCGAGGCCAAACACGCTGGCGGCCCGGACGTCGTCGCGACGGCGTTCTTCTTTGCAGCTCAGGCCTGGATCATTCATTGCGCACCGCTTCGCTGGAACGTCTGAGTACGGCTTTCCTGCGTGCGCCGCACCACGTACACCACTACGACGCTCAAGGTCGAATCCTGCGCCGTCACCTCGAGCGACTTCAGGTCGATCACGTCCCCGAGGTACCGCTGCAGCGCCGCCTGCACGGTAAATTGCAGCGCCGCCGCCAGCTCGGGACTGTTGGGCGCGAAGACCATCTGCAACAAACCGCTCCCGAAATCCGGCCGGTTCACACGCTCGCCGGGATTGGTGAACAGCAACTGCTCGATCATGTCGCGGATGTGGCCGTCGTCATCCGGCGCTGCGGTCCGGCCGCGCCCGTCGAAGTTATAAGGAAAGGCGATGTTCATAGTGCCTCAGATTGCCGTCACTCGCGTCTGCGTTACCACAATCAGCAGCGGCGTGCCCGTCGGCGCGCAGATGGCCTGGCTGCTCAGCACGACGAGCGGCTGCCCGTTGGAAGTGACCCGCGTCGTCCCCACCACCCACTGCGCCGTCACGCACGGCCCGTTGGCGGCGGGCGGCGGCGGAAAAGCGCAACCCGCGACCGCGTAGGGTGCCGCAATCGTCACTGTGGGCTGCCCCATCACCGTGACCCGCGGATTGGGCACCGTGGGCTGCGCCTGCCCGCCGTGGGTGCAGGTGACGGTGGCTCCGACGTGGACCAGAAATCCCGGCATCGATACTCCTTGACCCTCGATGGCCTAAACGACTACCAGCGCTCCGGCGTTGACGGTGACGGTGGGGCCGGTCATGACGATGCTCGCGCCCTTGCCGTTCTGAATGTAAATCCCCGTGTCGTTCACGATGATGGTGGCCCCCGTGGTGCTCTTCAGCATGATGCCGCCGGTGGGGCCAGGTAGGTCGCTGATCATAATCGCGTTCTGCAACGTGGTCTGCAAAACGATGTTGGGGTCGCCGGGGACGCCGGCCAGCGCCAACGCCGGCACCTCGGCGGCGTTGCCCCACCAGCCGCCGCTCCACACCGGACGGTCGGGATCACCGGCCTCGAACTGGATCCACACCCCGGCGCCGATCTGTGGCACCATGAAGGTGCCCATCTGCTTGCCGGCCAGGGGCACGCAGGGCGTCGCCCAGGTGGAGGGTGTGATGCCACCCACATCGGGCACGATCGCCATGATGCGGCCGGTCTGCAAGGGGTCGATGTTATTGAACACCGTGCCACGATAGATGCCGTAGTATTTGGTGCCGGTAATCATACGCTCACGGTCGAGACCGAGGACACCACACCGCCTCGCGACAGGGTGAAGCTCTGCTTGTACTCACCGCGCTTGATGTTGTGGGTGACACTCTTCACGTAATACTTTCCGTCGTAATACGAACCTGCACCGCGCACCGCCGCCAGTTGCCGTGCCTTGAAGACGTGACCGTAGCGCAACACATCGAGCTGGCCCTGCGCGGAGATGACGTCCGGAGTCGAGAACAGGGTGCCCAGCGCCACCAGGGCTGCTCCGACAGGATTCTCGCTGGCGATGGGCCGCAGTTGCGTGATCTTGGCGATGGGCGGCAACTGCGCCGCCAGCGGACCTTTCAGTAGGGTGATGTTCGGCACCGGAATCGGAATGGGTAGTTGCGTGTTCTGCTCGATGATGGTCACCAAGTACTGCGTGGCCAGTGTGCCGTCAAAGGAAAAGCTCAGCGAGTCGATATTGGTACTGGCGTCCAGGTTGATACTGAGCGCCGGCTGCGGGCCGCCGAAAAGCTTGCTGATGTCCGGGCCCCAGTAGGCCAGGCTTGTACCGGGTGTCGGGCCGGGATCGAGGTAGAAGACGGCGCCGACCTTGCGCGCCAGGGTAGTCACGAAGCTGTAGTCGGTGCCGTCCTGCTTCACGAAATGCTCGAGCGGGTTCTCGAAGGAGGGGATACTCGCCGGAAGCGCGAGCGGTGTCACGCCCAGGACCAAGTACTTCGCTAGGATAGCCTCCACGATCACAAACTCTGGAAGGGCGGGATAAGGGATACCAGTCAGGTCGATGAAGTCCATCAGCGCCGTCAGGTCAAGCCCCGTAAGCGATAGTGTAGACTTGCCCGCCGTGAGCGAAGGGGAGACATCTTGCTTGGTGATGATACCGTCCATCAGAACTTCAGTTGCACCGTTGACCGTCACCGCGATAATCACCCGCGTCCGGGGATCGAAGTATCCGGAGTTGAGCATCTGCTGGATGGGAGAATTCTTACCCAGCGTGAATTTCAGTTGAAAGCCCGCCTGGCTGCCCACCGCGGAGTTCACCTGGATCTCGGTGAGGGCGTCAATCACCGGCTGCGGCACCGGGCTGGCGTTGAAGCCCCCCATCATCAAGGTCAGATAGAAGCCTCGGTTCATAACGAGCTTCCGGTGATGCCCTCAGGCAGCGTAATGCGCAGCGTGCGCCCCGCGGTCGCGGTCAGATCCTCCGGTTGCATGGCCCGGTTGGCGTCGCAGATCCGCCAGAAAAACGTTGGATCACCCAGGTACTGTGCCGCGAGGTTGTCCAGGCGATCCCCCTGGGCCACGGTGTGTTCCTGGAGCACCTGAAAGCGCTCCGGCGGGGGAACGAAGCGCCGCTGCACATAGATGATGGTACCGCCCCCCGGCAGATCAAGCGTGTCGGTGTTAATTCCGTAATAACGGCTGGTGGCCGTAAAGAGCGTCCTCTGCAGGGCGGTTTGCGCAAGCAGCGCTTGTACCGGATCGATCTGAACGCCGTTGCTCATGGAACCCCCGTGATACCGAGATTGCTGAAGGTGCCGCCCTGAACCAGTTGGGCGAGACCTTCCTTCTGCTGCTGATACGTCATGTAAAGACTGCCGCTCTTGTCCGAGAAGTTCAGGTCGTCAATGGTCAAAACGCGCAGTCCCAAACTGACCTTGGCGCGGATGGGGTTGAGTCTCGGGTCGAAGGCCTCTTCGGTGATGCTCAGGTCAGTGATGCGCACCGGCGCGATGCGGTTGGCGCTCCAGACAAAGAGCGTAAACGGAGCGAGCATAGGCATGATTTCGAGCGTCCCCTGCTGGGCTAGGTTGAAATTGTTCTGCAAGGTCGCAGTCGCCGGGTAGACGATAGTCTCGAGCGCCGCGAGCTGTGGGAAGATGCCGTTCTGCACCGTGTTGGGGTTCTGATCGGGTTGTTCAAGCTGGTCGGTGGCGTCGATTTCCGCATCCAGCTTGATGGTTTCCACCGGAGGACCCGTCAGGCGTAGCGCCTCCGAACGGTCGCCGCCCTCCTCCGCGCCCTTGATTTTCAGGGTTCGCGTCAGCGTGTCCGGGTTGTATTGCAACACGATGATGCCGTTCGGCAGCACGGTGAACTGATCGGGATCGAGCAGCACAATGCCGCCTTTCAGCACCTTCGGTGAACCGGGAAATGCGCTCATGAGCAGCCTTCCTTGGCGGCGACGGAATTACGGCTCCTTCCTTTCCTCTTCCTCGGCTTCCTCCTTGCCGAGAGACTGACCTTTCCCCACGTCTGCCGCCCTCTCCTCCGGAGAACGGGGTTTCTGTTCGGGCTCCCCCTTGGCTGCCTCGAAGATTGCGCTTCCCACCCCACCAAGGAATGCACCTCCGATGGCCCCGGCTGCCAAGCCGATGGCGGCGCCCGCGAGTCCGCCAGCCCCCAAGCCAATCGCGCCACCGATGATTCCACCAGCGATAGCCCCCCCGATGAGGCCCGCCTTCTCGCGCTGCCTCTTGGCGTTTGCCTTCAAGTTATCGAGTCGCCCCTTCAGTTTTGCGAGGTATACGTCAACCTTCCCTTTCAATCCGCCCAAGACCGTCGTCACGCGCTTGGAATGGACTCCATACTCGCGCCGCACGTAGCGGATATACTTCATCGGAGAAGGCTGGGGCAGAAGCTCCCGTGGAAAGACTTCCTGCATTCCCTGCCAGTCCACGTCGGCTTTTGCGCGCACCTCCTGCAGGGCGCTTCCTTCAAAGTCCTCGTAGATTGGCGAGTCGGTGGTCAGAGTGTCTCCCACAAGATATTCGACATCGAGGCTCGCTCGCTGTTTCGCCTTGCCCACAATTCCCGTGTCCAAGATGTTTCCAACGACTATTTGGCCGACTTGAGCAACCGCGCCACCCAGCCCGCCTGTCACAGAATAGGTTGGAGAGGAACCGGACGACGGGCCGGGGTCCTGAGGCACGTTGCCCGCGCCTGCCAAGGCAACGCCAACATAGCTGCCAAACTTCTGGTTGGCGTCAACGATGCTGTCATCGTAAGGCGCGAAGAAGTCGTAGAGCTGCTGCTTGACATCAACAGCAGCGATACGTCCAATCTGAAGAAAGTCTATGCCGAGTTCCGGGACTATGCGTGCTTCGATCTTATCCCAGGCGTCAGGTGAGAGCGGGACGGGAGAAAGAGCGTTGGGCTGAGGGCCCGGCGGAGCCGTCACCGGCGCGCCGCTCGGTTGCGGCGAAGTGGTCGTTTGCTTCGGGGGGGTCATCAGCCGTTGAATAGTGATCCCCGGAGCTTCCGTGCGCCGAGCGGGCAATTCAGCGGCGGCGCGATTTGGCGGTCTGCCATCTGTAACTCGCTCGGCGGCTCGCTCGAAAGGATCGGCTGGGTGGCTGACGGATAGCCCTTCGGCTACCGGTGTCCCTGGCACCGGTCCAGACGCCTGCTGTAGCACGTGCGTCAATTCATGGGTCATGGTCCGCTGACCCGCCGAAGTGCCGGGAGAGTACTGTCCCGCCCCAAACACGACGTGGTCCCCGGCGGTATAGGCGCTCGCATGCACAGCTCGCGCCGACTGCGCTGCCTGCTCATCTGTGTGCACGCGCACCCGGCTCAGGTCGTACCCGAAACGTGGCTCCATGGACGAACGCGTGGCGGCATCGAGGGGCCGGCCCGGAGAATTCACAATCTCTCGTACCATGGACGGCGCGGCGGGATGTACCTCGGGCTCTGTCGCTTCGCGCTGGATGTAAAGATGTGGACCCAGCGTGTTCCGCCGCTCAAGCAGGCTGCTGCGACTGGGAGTGAAACCCGGCGCAGCGTTCTGTTTTGCATGAACAGCGATCTGCTTGCTCATCGCTGACCTCCGGGCTTTGCGCCTGGTACACGCGCCGTCCCGGCTTCCGCCCTTTCCATCGGCATGCCGATTCCCCCGTGGACGGCCCGCGCGATGCTCCTCCCGAGTTCCGAAGGCCGGCTTTCCTTTGAGAACCCGATGGTCCCGGCCCGCACGTAGGGAACTGCGATGCCGTCGCGAAATTCTCTCGACACCCCGCCTTTTGCGAGCAGGCGGCCTAATTCCTTCTCGAGGGCGCCTCGCACCTGCGGCCCCTGCAACCCCGTCACCGGCAGACCCTCCAGGATCAGCCGTTCGATGTGAACGTTGATCTTCACGCGACCCTCCCGGTGGCTGTCTGGCTGCGAAACTCGAGCTCATTGACCACGCGTCCTAGTTTACGCAGCTCGGTCCGCGCCGCGTCGAGCACCACAGACATCGTTACCGGACTTCCGGCCTGCGCCGCCGTAAAGGCGGCATTGAGTGCGACGCTGTGGATGTTCCCGCCGGTCAGGTTGAGGCGCGCCAGGCGGTCGAAATCGAGCCCCGCCGTCGGTGTCGGTGACGGAAACACCTTCCGCCAGATTTCTTGGCGCTCGGCGACGCTTGGGAACCGGAAGTTCACCACGAAGCGGAGGCGCCGCATGAATGCGGAGTCGAGCGCGCTTTTCATGTTTGTGGCCAGAATGGCCAGGCCGCGATAGGCTTCCATGCGTTGCAGCAAGTAATTGATCTCGATGTTGGCGTAGCGGTCGTGACTGTCTTTTACCTCGCTGCGCTTGCCGAAAAGGGCGTCGGCTTCGTCGAAGAAGAGAATTGCGCCGCCGTCCTCGGCCGCATCAAACAGCCGCCGCAGATTCTTTTCCGTCTCGCCGATGTATTTGCTCACTACCGCCGACAGATCAATGCGATAAAGATTCAGCTGCAACTCGTTGGCAATCACCTCGGCGGCCATAGTCTTTCCCGTACCGGCGTCGCCCGCAAACAGCGCGCTGATGCCGAGACCCCGGCCCATCTTCTCGCCGAAGCCCCAGGACTGATAGACGGTGCTCCGCTGCCCGACTTGGGCGGCGATCTGGCGCAGCAGGGCGGTTTCGGCGGCCGGGAGCACGATGTCATCCCAGGCGGCCTTAGGTTCGAGACGCTGGGCGAGCGTGTCGAGTCGCGGGCGGGTGCCAGCGAGGCAGGCCTCCCAGAGGCGGGCGTGCAAGGGACGCGCTTCGGTCGCCGGTTCGGCGAGCGCGCGGCGGGCAATCTGCCGGATGCCGGAGAGACCGAGGTTGAACTGCCCCGTCAGCAGGGCCGGACTGTCCCCCGCAACTGCACCCAGCACTGCGGTCCAGGCCGCATGCTGCTCGGCCGAGGTTGGCTTCGACACATCCACCGGCACGCTGGCTTGTGCCAGACCTTGCCACACATCTCGGGTGTCGAGGAAAACGACGCCGCCCAGGCGCCCCAGCAGCCGGGTAACCGGCGAACCCAAGCCGGCCTGCGGCGCATCGATTTCGGACCCCATCGCATCAAGGTACAGTGCCACCGGCAGCAGGAGGCTTTCCCGCTGCCACAACCTTGCCAGGGTTTCGAGGTCCGTCGCCTGGGTCGGGAGCAGTGCCGCCAGCACCCGGTACGGCCGAAGGCCCAACGCGTCGGCGGCGTATGCGGCCACCAGTTGCTTGCTGGGCGAGTCGCCTCCCAGCAATTGGACCACCGGCAGGTTCTGGCCGGCCGGCACCTCCTTCAGGTGACGGACGATCGCGTCCACGGCACTGTGTTGCGACGGCGGCACGTCGGTCCCGTCTCCCGCAGGGTCGAGCGGCGTCAGCAGCGGGCCCAGCCGGTCGTCGAGATAGTTCATCCCTTTGAGGTAGTTCACGATGCGTTCGTCCGCGCGCAGGGGGCTCGTGGTGAGCGGCTGACCACTCGGCTGATGGATCTCGATCAGGCGCCAGTACCGGAGCGGGTGCTCGGGGGAGAGCGCCTCCCAGGCCGGCGCGTCGAACAGCGTCAGCGCCAGGGCAAACGTCGGGTATGGACGATTCGGATCGCCTTGGGCCCTGGCGCAGAGAGAGGCGATACCCGTATCCAGCTCCATTGCCGCGCAGAGCAACAAGGTCTCCTGCTCAAAGTGCGAGAGGCCGAGCCGCTGACCCAGCAGGACCAACGCCGGCGGATGGTCCGTCTGGACTCCGGCCGTCAGCATGGCGGGGGCTGCCTGAGCACCCCCCTCGTCCGCGTCGTGGCCCCGTGCGGGTGGCCGCAGGGGAGGCGCTTTCGCAACCGGCGGGGTGGGGAACCGCCGAACTAGTCGCGCCCACAGAGACGTGGTCTCGGCCTGCGGCGGGCTCGGTGGCTGCGGTTGTGGCACCGACAACGCCAGCACCCCCGGACCCTGCATCGCCTGGCGCTCCAGCCGGGCGC
>Ga0335071_10004180_pt1 | contig 15099 bp, 13 predicted proteins | sample Lox_Sample_15_FD_206724 | JGI IMG/M metagenome (GOLD analysis project Ga0335071, IMG submission 206724) | Soil microbial communities from Loxahatchee National Wildlife Refuge, Florida, United States - Lox_Sample_1.5 | ecosystem: Environmental > Terrestrial > Soil > Wetlands | place: USA... | reverse complement strand
GCGTTTCGAGCGCGGCGATGCGTCGCGAAACGGTAGCCTTCGGAACATGCATACGTTCCGCGGCTCGGCTGAAGCTACCGTCCTCCGCCACGCGTGCGAACAGCACCAAGTCGTTGGCATCGAGGTCGGTCATGTCGCGATGCTAGACGGATCGTTCCAATAGCGAAACGGAGATTTGCACTGGCGAGGCTTCTGCGACGATCCGGCGATCAATAGATTGAGCCCAACTCAACCACCTAACAACCGCACTCGCCATGAACATCCTGCAGATCCTTTCCAGTTACCGCACGGTCGATCCTGAGGCCGGCTCCCATTCGAGCCGCCTTGCGAACGAATTGGTGCAGCAGCTGCTGGTAATCCATCCCGAAGCCGAACTGACCGTGCGCGATCTGGCACGCTCACCGCACCCGATCCTAGATCAGGACGCGCTGAACGCGTTGTTCACGCCGGCGGGGAATCGCACCCCCGAGCAGGCTGCGAGAGTCGCGCTCGACGAGACGCTGATCGCCGAACTTCAGGCTGCCGATCTGATCGTGCTCGGTGCGCCAATGTACAACTTTGGAATCTCGGCGTTGCTGAAAGCGTGGTTCGATGCGGTTGCGCGAGCCGGCGTGACCTTCCGCTACACCCACGCCGGCCCAGTTGGTCTGCTCGCCGACAAGACCGTTTACGCGGTGTCGACGCGTGGCGGCTCCCACCGGGGGCAGTCGACCGACCACGTCGTGCCCTACCTGCGAACCATGTTTGGCTTCCTCGGAATCGTCGACGTGCACTTCGTTTACGCCGAGGGCCTGGCCCTCGGCGCCGAGGCAGAAGTACGCGCGTTCGCGGATGCGCGCGCGCAGTTTGCGCGGCTCGTGCGCGCTGCGGATCCCATTGGTGGTCGTGAAGCCAGCAGCCGGAACGCCCTGCAGGCTCGAAAGGCTCGATAGGGACCATCCCAACGAGATCGCAATCGATCGCTTGTCCGATCACCACACCATCGTCCATGTGATCCGGTAGGTCGACACCCATGCAACCTTTGAAGCGTGTACTCGGATCCATCGAGCGGCAGGCTGACCGCCGCCTCGGACTGCAACAGGTCACGCACGCGCAGTGGCGCCCATTGTTGCTACGGTGCAACCAGCCGATTGCCGTGCTCGAACTCCCAGACGGCGCGTACTGGTCGATCTTCTGCGTCGAATGCGCGAGAACGAACGCCGTCGCGCGCGAAGTGCCGGCGATCCCTGCGCCGGCCGGATTCCCATGAGTAGAGCTGCGATGAACGCCTGCGTTGATCTGTCCCTTAGCTTGACGGGTCAACCATCGCCACGACGACCGATCCGATCCAACGGGTGCATCGAGGGGCGCTCGCCATGGTATCGAAACGACGGCATCGTTCGATCGATCCACGGCCGTATCGCGAATCCGATTCGACGCGCGCTCCGCGCGACAAGCGGCGCCGCGCTGCTCGCCGCGTGCGCGTTGCTCGCGGGCTGCGTGAGCGCAGGGGCGCTTGCGCCACGACAGTCCCGAATCGACCCGGTCGAGGCGGGTCTGTCCGGCGACACATCGATGCCGCCCCTCGACGAGGCATGGTGGCGGGCGTTCGGTGAACCGCAACTCGATGCCTTGATCGCCAAGGCGCTCGCCGATCACCCGTCGCTGCAATCGGCCGAGGCGCGCGTGCGGGCCGCTCACGCTTTGGTCAACGCTGCACGGGCGGACACCCAGCCTCAGCTGACGGGCAGCTTCAACACGACGCGGGAGCGCTTCACCGGTAGCGATCTCGCGCCGCTGCCGCTCGCCGGCCGTACCAAGACCACGACGACGCTCGAACTCGACGCATCATGGGAGGTCGATTTCTTCGGCCGCAACCGCGCGGCACTGGAAGCGGCGCTCGGCACCGAGCGAGCGGCAGAGGCCGACATGCAAGCGGCACGCACGCTCCTCGCGAGCAATGTCGCGAGTGGCTACTTCGAGCTCGCCCGGCTGCATGCCCAGCGCGCGATAGCTGAGCGCACGCTGGCGCAGCGCGAACAGATCCTCGAGCTGATTCAACAGCGCGTTCGCGCAGGGCTCGATACCCACGTCGAATTGCGCCAAGGCGAAGGATCGGTGCCGGAGGCACGCGAGCAAATCGAGGCGCTGGACGAACTGATCGCGCGGGCCCGCCATGCGCTCGCGGCTCTGACGACGCAAGCGCCGAACGCGCTCGACGACCTGATACCCGAGCTGCGCAGCGTTCGCGCGGTGCCGCTACCGGCCTTCGTGCCGGCCGACCTGTTGGCTCGTCGCGCCGACATCGAAGCTGCGCGTGAGCGGGCCGACGCAGCACTCGCGGATCTCGCGGTCGCACACACGCAGTTCTATCCGAGCGTAAACCTCGCGGCGTTCGCGGGCTTGAGCGCAGTGGGGCTCAACGATCTGCTCGACCCTGACAACCGCCAGTTCGGTATTGGACCCGCGATCCACCTGCCGATCCTCGATGCGGGCAGGCTTCGTTCGAACTATGCGCACCACTCGGCGGACGTCGATGCCGCGGTCGGTGCTTACAACGGTGCGGTGCTCGATGCCGTGCGCGAGGTGGCTGACGAGATCAGCACGCTGAGTTCGATAGACCGGCAGCAGCGCGAACAGTCTGCAGCGCAGGAAGCAGCGGAGCGCGCCTTCGATCTCGCGCTGCAACGCTACAGCGCGGGTCTCGGCAGTTACCTCACCGTTCTCAGCGTTGAATCGAACGTGCTCGCGCAGCGCCGCGCCGGCGCAGACCTGATCGCGCGGGAGCTCGTAGCAGAGGTTGCACTGATGCGCGCGCTGGGGGGCGGGTATATCGCGCCGCCGGCCCTCGCGACGAATCCTTGACCGATACGAATGCTTGAAGGACTTCGTATGGACACTGAACAGACGCCGATTCCCAACGATGCTCCGGCCCATCCGAGGCGCAAGACCGCGCTACTCGCGCTGACGACCGCGGTATTGCTCGGCGGTGCGGGCTACTTCGCTTATTGGTTGCTCGTGCTCAGCAAGTTCGAGAGCACCGATAACGCTTACGTTCAAGGCAATGTCGTACAAATCACGCCGCAGGTTGCAGGCACCGTGATCGCTATCGGTGCTGACGAGACTGACTACGTGACCGCGGGGCAGACGCTGGTGCGGCTGGATCCAGCAGATGCGCAAGTGGCGCTCGATTCGGCCGAGTCCGAACTTGCGCAAGCGGTGCGCGAAGTGCGGACGCTGTTCGCCAACGACGAAGCGCTGAGGGCACAGGTCGCGCTGCACGAAGCGGATATGTCGCGCGCGCGAGCCGACCTCGCAAAGGCGCAGGACGACTTGACGCGACGCGTGCCGCTGCTCGCGACCGGCGCGGTCGGTCGCGAAGAGTACGACCACGCGGATGCACAGGTGGTCGCCGCCAAGAGTGCGCTGGCGTCGGCGCAATCGGCCGTTGCGGCGGCGAAAGATCAACTCGCCGCGAACCAAGCGCTGACGAGCAACACGACGATCGAGTCACATCCGAACGTGCTGCGCGCGGCTGCACGGGTGCGCGAAGCGTTTCTGGCCCTGGGTCGCGTCGAGGTGCCCGCACCGGTCAGTGGGTATCTCGCGAAGCGCAGCGTGCAAGTCGGACAGCGGGTGCAGCCGGGACAATCTCTGATGACGGTCGCGGAGCTCGATCAGGTGTGGGTCGATGCGAACTTCAAGGAGAATCAGTTGCGCAATCTGCGTATCGGCCAACCTGCAACGCTGATTGCGGACGTGTACGGCAACCGAGCGGAATACCATGGCACGGTCGCCGGACTGGGTGCTGGCACCGGGTCCGCGTTCGCGTTGTTGCCGGCCCAGAACGCGAGCGGCAACTGGATCAAGATCGTGCAGCGCGTACCCGTGCGGATAGAGCTGGACGCGCAAGAAGTCGCGGCCCATCCCCTGCGGATCGGTCTGTCGATGGCGGTCGACGTCGACGTCCACGATACGAACGGCAAAGTGCTCGCCGATGCCCCGCGGTCCGGAGCGGTTGCGAAAACCGAAGCGTTCGATCCGCGCAACCGCGAGGCCGATGACGTGGTCCGCCGCATCGTGGCGATGAACGCGGATCGTACGCCGGACCTGGACTCGGGCGCCGCGCTGGACGTTGCGGGAGCGAAGTGAGCCATGTCGGCAACCACTGCCACCGCACCCACGCCGGCCGATACGGCGCCGGCGCACGTGCCGCTCGTCGGCGGCACGTTGGCCCTGGGCGCGATTGGTGTGGCGCTCGCGACATTCATGAACGTCCTCGACACGTCCGTCGCCAACGTATCGTTGCCGACGATTGCCGGCGATCTCGGCGCAAGCGTGAATCAAGGCACGTGGGTGATCACGAGCTTCGGCGTCGCGAACGCGATCTCGATGCCGCTGACCGGATGGTTGACGCAGCGATTCGGCTCGGTGCGGTTGTTCATCGCGAGCGTCCTGTCGTTCGTATTGACGTCATGGCTATGTGGCCTCGCGCCAACGCTTCCTGCGCTGATCGCGTTTCGAGTGCTGCAAGGTCTCGTCGCCGGACCGATGATTCCGTTGTCGCAGACCCTGTTGATGTCGAGCTTTCCGCGCGCGAAAGCCGATACGGGGCTCGCGATCTGGGCGATGACCGCGCTCGTCGCGCCAGTCGCGGGACCGCTCCTCGGCGGCTGGATCACGGAGAACATGGCGTGGCCGTGGATCTTCTACATCAACGTGCCGGTGGGTCTCGCGGCTGCAGCCGTCGTCTGGCCGATCTACCGCGGCAGGGAAACGCCGACGCGAAGGCTGCGTATCGACGGCGTCGGTCTCGCATTACTCGTAGTGTGGGTAGGGGCGCTGCAGATCTTGCTCGACAAAGGCAACGAACTCGACTGGTTCAACTCCGATACGGTCGTGTTGCTCGCCGTCGTGGCGCTCGTAGCGTTTCTGTTCTTCCTTGCATGGGAACTCACCGATGCGCAGCCGATCGTCGATATCAGGCTCTTCGGCCGCCGCAACTTCGCGATCGGCACGGCGGCGCTGTCGGTGGGTTTCTTACTGTACTTCGGCAACATCGTTTTGCTGCCGTTGTGGCTCCAGGAGCACCTCGGCTACACGGCAACGACCGCTGGCGTGGCGCTCGCCCCCGTGGGCGTGCTCGCGATCGTGCTGTCGCCCCTGGTCGGGCGCAACATCGCGCGGTTTGACCCGCGACTATTGGCAACCGTGTCGTTCGTAGTCTTTGCGCTCGTGTTCGCTGTAAGAGCGCGTGCGACCCCGCAGGACGACCTCTGGACGGTGATGATGCCAACGATTATTCAGGGGGGCGGGCTCGCGTTCTTCATGACGCCGTTGATGAGTCTGACGCTCTCCGGCATCGAACCGAGCCGCGTCGCCGCTGCGTCGGGCCTGTCGAACTTCGCGCGGATCTCCGCCGGTGCCTTCGGAACGTCTATCGCAACGACCGTCTGGGATCAGCGCGCGACGCTGCACCACGCGCACCTCGTCGAGCAGCTCGGTGCGAATACCGACACCGGTCCGCTCGCGCAGACGTGGTCGAGCTTGTCCGCGGGCGGGCTGTCTGCGGAACAGATCGCGGCGGTGATCAACCAGACCGTCGACGCGCAAGCGTTCACACGAGCCGCCGACGACGTATTCCTGGGTTCGGCGCTGCTGTTCGTCGCAATGATCACGCTGATCTGGCTCGCGAAGCCGGTCAAAGGGGTCGCCCCCGCGGAGGGCGGCGTCGCGCATTGACGCGCACGCCGATGGGTTGATGAACGACCTGACTTGGTTGCGCCGCCGCGTTCGGTTGCGTGGGCTTGTGCGTCCCATCTGAAATCGCTGGTGGAGAACGTGTCGTCCGGACGACGCGGCTTATCCCAGACCCCGGACGGAGCTTGCTACGATCAGGTCGTTGGGAAAAAACGGCGAGGGGACATGATCTCGCTCCCGCGACGCGCAGCCGTCCCTCCGGGCTCGACGACGCGCGCGACCATTCCCGGAATAGCCGACGCACGGCTCTGGCCGGATCTCCAGCCGGACGCCTATGTGCGCATGGCGTTGAAAAAGGTCGAGCGCGAAAGCGCTGCGTACGGAAAGCCCCGCGTGTCCGTTGAGCGGCTGCCGCCCATCGACCTATTGGCGATCTCGGGCGGCGGCGACGCGGGCGCCTTCGCCGCAGGCGTGATATGCGGCTGGACCGCGCGCGGCGACCGCCCACAGTTCAACGTGGTCACGGGCATCAGCGTTGGAGCGCTGATCGCGCCGTTCGCATTTCTGGGCCCTGCGCACGACGACGTGATCCGCCGCGTCGCCACAGAGTCGGGTCCGGAAGACCTCCTGCGCGAACGCACCACGGTGGGTGGGCTGCTGAGCGACGGCATGGCGACGAGCAAGCCGCTGGCATACCTCGTCGAGCGCTATGTGACGCCGGAAATCCTGCGCGCGATCGCGGACGAGTACCGCAAGGGTCGGGTCCTCCACATCGGCACGACCGACCTGGACGCCGGAACGAGCGTGACCTGGGACATGGGCGCGGTCGCGGCAAGCGCGGCGCCGAACGCGCTCGAACTGTTCTGCAAGATCATGGTCGCCTCAACGAGCATCCCCGGCGTGGTGTCTCCTGTGATGATCGACGTCGACGTGGACGGCGTGCCGTATCAGGAGATGCACGTCGACGGCGGTGTCATCACCCAGGTGTTCCTGTATCCGCGTTTCGTCGGATCGGCGCTGCGGCAGCGCCTCGGCGACCGCGCACCCCGACCGATGCGCGGCTGGGTGATCCGTAACGGTCGGCTGACGCCGGAGTGGACCAGCACGAAGCGCAGCACGCTGGACATCGGACGCCGCGCGATCCAAGCGATGGTGCAGACCCAGGGCATCAACGACCTGCGTCAGATCGCCGAGCTGGTCAAGGAAGATGGCCTGGACTTGCGGCTGGCGTATATCGGCGGCGATTTCCAGGTGCCGCATCCGCGCGAGTTCGATACCGCCTACATGAAGGCGCTGTTCGAGTACGGGTTCCGCCTCGGCCGCAGTGGCGAGGCATGGCACTCCGGACTCCCCGAACGCGGCTGAGTCCGTGCGCTCGCCGCCCGGATCGCGTCGCAGCCGCGTATCGAAGTGCTGCGGCAATGGCCACGGCGGAACGGACGCAAAGAAGGAAACCTCGTTTGGCCGAAAGCACCTCGAGGTGTATCGAATTCGGTGTATCGAATTCGAAGGTGTTGCCGTCGCGGTCTCGCACGCGGAAATCACCGATGGCCTTCAATCGGCGACCCCCATTGTCGCGATCAGCGCGTCGAGGAACACGCGGGTGCGTGTCGGCATGAGCCGCCTGCCGGGAAGCAAAGCCCAGAAATTCACCTGCACGCTCCACTCCGGTAGAACGCGTTTGAGGGTGCCCCGCTGCACGGAGTCACGTGCATAGAGTCCCGGAAAGCTGACCACCCCGTAGCCTGCCTCCGCCATCCTCATCAAGACGGTGGGTGAATTGGCGCCGGTATGCCGATGCGGAATACCGCGCCATTGGGCATGCGAGCCGTCTCTGCTTTGCCCAACGAGCGTCCACGGTCGCGCCTCGCCGGGCCGCGCGAGCAGCATCAATCCATGGAGCCTGAGTAGATCGTCAGGCTCCGTAGGCTCTCCGACGTCCTGCAGATAGGCGGGTGCGGCATACAGGCCGATTGCCAACTCGGCGATTTTGCGCGCGACGAGTTGACTATCCTCGCCGAGCTCACCGATGCGAACGGCGAGGTCGAAGTTCTCGCCGATCAGATCGACGCGCCGCGGCGACGCATCGATCTCCAATGTCACCGCGGGATACTCCGCGACGAACTTCGCCAACATTTTTGGTAGGGCGCTGCTGGCGAGGTCCGCAGGCAACGATACGCGCAGCCGGCCGCTCGGTTTTGCTTGGCGATGTTGCGCGAGCGCCGCGGCGCCATCCACCTCGGCGGCCAACGCGCGCGCGTGGTCGAGCACGCTGAGGCCGAAATCCGTGATCGAGAGCTTGCGGGTACTGCGGAGAAGCAGGCGCTCGCCGAAGCGTTTCTCGAGCGCCGCGATGCGGCGCGAGACGGTCGACTTCGGCAGCCGCAGTCGCTCCGCAGCACGGCTGAAACTGGCTGCCTCGGCCACTCTGGCGAAGAGCATCAAATCGTTGGCATCCAGATCGTTCACGCGCAAATCGTAGCGGCATTGTGCCATCGACGGAACGGAGTTTTGCATTTCAGCGGCTTCTGTTGCGCCCCGCGGACCAATAGCCTGCAAATCAACTTGGAACTGTCCCGCTTCGATATCGGGTCACCAAGTCGACCGACACGGACCGCCGACTAACGACAGGAGAAGACGATGGAATCCGCAGCCACTTACACCGCAGTCGACCGATCGATCGCAGATCGCTCGAGTGACGTCGCCGATCTCGTCGGGCGCATCGCGCTCGCAGCGATCTTCATCATGGCCGGCGCCGGCAAGCTCTTCGGACACACGGCTCAGACCGTCCAGATGATGCAGGCCTACGGCGTGCCGTTCGCTGGGTTGCTCGTCTACTGCGCGGGCGTCATCGAAATGGTCGGTGGTCTGGCGCTCGCGGCCGGATACCGCGCCCGGATTGCCGCGATTACGCTGGCCGCTTTCACGGTCCTCGTCACGCCGATCTTCCATGCGTTCTGGGCCGCGCCCGCTGATCAGGCCATGAACCAGATGCTGTTCTTCTCGAAGAACCTGGCCATCGTCGGCGGATTGCTGCACGTCGCTGCGCTCGGCACGAAGCGCTTCGCGCTGCAGCGCGACTGAAGGGGCTGCGCGCCAAACCCCGCGGGCCAACGAACATGTCCATTCAATACTCTGCAATCATCGCCTCGCAGGTGCGCGCGAACGGCGCTGAATTCTCGGTCCGTAGCATCGACGTTCACGCGCTCGGCGAACAGACGTCTCCGGTTGTGGTGCTCGATCATTTCCGCGTGCGCGGTCAGCCGTTCGCGCCGCATCCACACGCGGGCTTCTCGGCCGTCACCTATGTCCTTCGTGATTCGGAGACGGGCCTTCGCAGCCGTGACTCCCTCGGCAACGATGTCGTAGTCGGCCCGGGCGGAGTCGTGTGGACGCAAGCGGGCAGCGGCGTGATTCACGAGGAGGTACCTGCGGAGCCGGGGCGCGAACTACACGGCGTGCAGATCTTCGTGAACACCAGCGCGAAGCACAAGTTCGCCGCACCACAGGTGCTCGAACTATCGAGGCGTCATGTGCCGACGTGGTCTAACGATACCGGCGATCGCCTTAGTGTCGTCGTTGGCGGGTTCTGCGGCACTGTCTCGCCGTTGGTACCCATCGAGCCGTTCACCTTCCTCGACGTCGAGCTGCGTCGCGAGATTTCCGTCGAACTCCAGCCCGATCACTACACGCTCGTCTACACGCTGACCGGAGACATCGGAGTTCGTGCGGAACGCTGGTCGCGCCGGGTGCCGAGCGAGCAGGCGCTGGCACTGCGCGGCGACGGAGGACGCGTCGTACTCACGGCTACGGAGGCGGCTCACGTCCTTCTCGTGTCGGGACCGGAGATTCGCGAATCGGTCGTCGCGCACGGGTCCTTTATCATGAACGAGCTCGCGCAGATCGATGACGCGGTGGCGCGCTATCGCCGCGGTGAGATGGGCCAGCTGGCGCCACTCAAACAGGGTCGAGGACCCCGGTCGTGAACTTCGTGGCCCTCAAGATGCTGGTCGGTGACCGGGCAAAATACTTCGGCATCATTCTCGGCATCACGTTCGCGTCGGTGTTGATCACGCAACAAAGCGCGATCTTCGTCGGCTTGATGACGCGCACGTACGCCGCGATCACCGACCTCGGGCAGCCCGACATCTGGGTAGCAGATCCGCAGGTGCAATTCGTCGACGACGTCAAACCCATTTCCGACACCGCACTGCTGCGCGTGCGCGGCGTCGAGGGTGTCGACTGGGCCGTGCCGCTCTACAAGGGATTACTCAGAGCGCGGCTTGCGGATGGCAACTTCCAGAGCATCAACGTCATCGGCCTGGACGATGCGACCCTCGTCGGCGGTCCGCCCGTGATGCTCGAGGGCGCAATTGCCGATCTGCGCCGCTCGGACGGCGTGATCGTCGATCTGGTTGGCGCCGCTGACAAGCTCGCTAAGCCGCCGAAGGTACCGGGTGGTCCGAAGACGCCGCTCGCGATCGGCGATACGCTCGAGATCAACGACCATCGCGCCATCGTCGTCGGCATCTCGCGCAATACGCACACCTTCCAATCGCAGCCCGTCGTCTACACGACCTACTCGCGCGCGCTCACGATCGCACCGCCCGAGCGACGACTGCTGTCGTTCGTTCTCGTGAAGGCGAAACGGGGTGAGGATCTGCAGGCGCTTTGCGCGCGCATCACGCGCACGACCGGTCTTGCCGCGTACACGCGTGACGACTTCAAGACACTCACCGTCAACTACTTCCTCAAGTACACGGGCATTCCGATCAACGTCGGCATCGCGGTGGTGCTGGGTTTCATCGTAGGCACCGTGATTGCCGGGCAGACCTTCTACAACTTCACGCTCGACAGCATTCGGCAGTTCGGTGCGTTGAAGGCAATGGGTGCGTCGAACGGCACTCTGCTGCGCATGATCCTGCTGCAGGCCCTGGTCGTCGGGCTCGTCGGCTACGGACTCGGTGTCGGTGCCGCGTCTGCGATCGGATACGCGGCGCGCAACAGCGAGCTCGCGTTCCGCATGCCGTGGCAGCTACTGCTCGTCAGTGGGGCCGCCGTCGCGGTGATTGCGATGCTCGCGGCCCTGCTCAGCATTTGGAAAGTCATGCGTCTCGAACCGGCAATCGTTTTCAAGGGATAGCACATGAACATGGCAACAGTGGATCTGGCGGTGCAGTGCCGGGAAGTCGTCAAGACGTACGGGAGCGGCGAAGCGCAGGTCGCCGCGCTGCGTGGCGTGAACCTCGACGTGCACTTCGGCGAACTGCTGATGCTCGTGGGTCCGTCGGGTTGCGGTAAGACGACGTTGATTTCGGTGATTGCGGCGATCCTCGACCAGGACGGCGGCGACGTGCGCGTGCTGGATCGCGATCTTCGGTCGATGAGTGCGTATGAGCGCGCGCGGTTTCGTGGCGAAGCGATTGGCTTCGTCTTCCAAGCGTACAACCTGCTCCCGGCGCTGACCGCGGCGGAAAACGTCGCGGTGCCGCTTCTGATTCAAGGCACACCGCGCGCACGCGCACTCGCCCGAGCACGTGACGTACTCGCTGCGGTCGGACTCGGAAGTCGAACTCATGCGCTGCCGGCGGAACTGAGCGGCGGCCAGCAGCAGCGCGTGGCGATTGCACGTGCGCTGGTTCACTCGCCAAGACTCATCGTCTGCGACGAACCGACGAGCGCGCTGGATCACGACACCGGACAAAACGTCATGGAGCTGATGCGCGGCGTTGTTCAGAGCGCCGAGCGAGCGCTGGTCGTGGTCACCCATGACGCACGCATCTTCGGCTTCGCCGATCGGATCGCCCACATGGACGACGGCCACATCGTCGACGTCGATGAAACCGGAGCTTCTCGAGGAGAACTGCCATGATTCGCAAATACCTACTACCCATCGCGGCCTTCCTCGGCATCGTCGTCGCCGTGGCGAGCGTCGTGCGAGGCAACCAGCCGGATCCGGTCGCCGAGCCGGTCGCACAACCGGCGCGAGCGCCGTTCCAAACGTTCGTGGCGGGTTCCGGCATCATCGAGGCGAGCACGGAGAACATCGCGGTCGGCACGCCGGTGTCCGGCATCGTGACCGCAATCCATGTCACGATCGGCGATCGGGTCCGCGCCGGCGATCCGCTGTTTCAGATCGACGATCGCGACCTGCAGGCCAATCTCCTCGTCGCGCAGGCGCACGTAGCGCAGGCGGCAGCAAATCTCGCGCAGGTCAGGAGTCAGCTCCAACTCGCCGAGAGCGTCCCCGACAAGCGTGCGATCAGCGTCGAGGAACTCACGAATCGGCGCTCAGCCGTTGCGGTCAACGAAGCGGCGCTCGCGGCGGCGAAGGCGGAGGTTGCACAGACGCAGATCGAGATCGGCCGCCGCACCGTCCGCGCGCTCGTGCCGGGCGAAATTCTGCAGATCAAGACGCGCCTCGGCGAGTTCGCCCAGGGCGGTGTGCTCGCGACCCCGCTCATGGTGCTCGGCAATGATGTGCAACTGCACGTACGGGTCGACATAGACGAAAACGATGCGTGGCGATTTCGGCCGGGCGCGCGGGCGTTCGGCTACGTGCGCGGCAATTCCGACCTCAAGACGCCACTGCGATTCGAGCGTATCGAGCCATACGTGATCCCGAAGACATCGCTGACGGGCGACAGCACGGAGCGCGTCGATACGCGGGTGCTGCAGGTGATCTACAGCTTCGATGAGGGGGAGCTGCCCGTCTATGTCGGTCAGCAGATGGACATCTTCATCGAGGCGCCGTCCATCAAGACCGCCTTGGCCGAAAACGAAATCGATCAAGCGAACCACACGGGCTCCACGCAATGAATTGTCACTTCGTCAGGATGATGCTTGTAGTACTCGCCTCGCTCTCGGCGGGATGTATGGTCGGACCGAACTACGAGCGCCCCGCGATCGACATGCCCGCTCGGTGGAGCGAAGCGCCACAAGCGAGCAGACCGGCGGCGACCGAGCCGTCTCGTTGGTGGACGGCGTTCGCCGATCCCGAACTCGACTCGCTGGTCGAACGGGCGAGCCGCGCCAATCTCGACGTTGGGATTGCAGAGGCACGCATTCGGGAGGCGCGGGCCAACCGAGGCATTGCGGCGGCGCCGCTGTGGCCGTCGGTCACAGCCGCCGGTTCGTACACGCGCAGTCTGCAGAGCGACAATACCTCGGGAAGTTCGACGAACGGTTCACAGTCCGGCGCGCCGTTTGGCCGTTTCAACAATCAACCGACGGATATGTACCAGCTCAACTTCGATTCGAGTTGGGAGGTCGATCTGTTCGGAGGAACACGGCGTTCGGTCGAGGCAGCACAGGCGAGTCTCGAGGCGTCGTACTTCGATCTCGGCGATGTGCTTCTCACCCTCCTAGGAGACGTCGCGCGCAACTACATTGAGCTGCGCGGCTTTCAGAGTCAGTTGGACATTGCCAGAAGCAACCTGGCCGCACAGGAAGACACGCTCAGCCTCACGCGCGCGCGCTATCAGGGTGGCTTGGCCAGCGACCTCGACGTAGCGCGTGCCGAAGCGCAGGTCGAGACCACCGCGTCGCAGATCCCCACGCTGGATACTTCCTACAAGGACGCCGTTCATCGCCTGGGCGTGCTTCTGGGCGAGGCGCCGGGCGCGTTGTTGGACGAACTCGCATCGACGCGTCCGATTCCCGTCGCCGACGCGGCCATCCCCTCAGGGCTCCCGTCAGATCTGCTACGGCAGCGGCCCGACATCCGACGCGCCGAGCGACAGCTTGCCTCAGCGACGGCACAAATCGGAGTGGCGACGTCGGATCTCTACCCCAAGTTCTCGTTGGTCGGCAGCGCTGGGCTTGAGAGCCTGAAGACGAGCAACTTCTTTAGCGAGGGCAGCAAGCTTTGGTCGATTGGGCCTTCGATCACCTGGCCGATATTTCAGGGTGGTCAGATCGTCGCGACGATCGAGGTGCGCAACGCTCAGGAGCAGCAGGCGCTGCTCACGTACCGCAAGACGATCTTGACTGCTCTCGAAGATGTCGAGAACGCAATCGTCGCCTATACCCAGGAGCATGACCGTCGCGAGGCGTTGGCTGCCGCAGTGACTTCCAATCAACGGGCAGTCGACCTCGCGACAGTTCTCTACACACGGGGACTCAGCGATTTCCTGAATGTAATCGATGCCCAGCGGAACCTGTTTCAGGCACAGAGCGATCTCGCGCAGAGCGAGACCAACGCATCGACCGATCTCGTCGCGTTGCACAAAGCGCTGGGCGGTGGATGGGACGCATTGCCCGCTGCCGATCAAGGGCAGACGCGAACCCCATAGGGCTGGTCGTCGATGCTTCCCGGAATCAGACGTGCTCTTGGTCGACTTTCCGACCATTTCGTTGCCAGTCGCGCGGGCGAAATCTGGTACGCATGGCGTACCAGTCGGGAGATGCTCCTGTGCTACCGACGCGTCCGTGAAAACGACCCTGACCTCCACGGTTTAGCGTTATACGAACGCGTGCTTGCGAGTCGAGGCCTCAGCCTAAACGCAATCACGCAAGTCCTTGCGCACGCCCGAGAGAGTTTTTGCACGTGGCCGATTTCGCGGGATCTCCGGTTCCGGGATGTCGTGCACTACGTCGTCGTGACGGACTACCTGCGAGCACATCCCAAAAAGGTAGGCGTGCAGACGAATCTAACAATTACGATTGGGCGCATCGTCGCGAAGGAACTCTAGGTACGTCCGATTTGTCGTGTCGGTACCTTGCGATGCCGGCGCGCTTCTGGATATTGCCGTGATCACGCATTTGAGGGATAGAGAAGGTTCTCGACGTCACCGTGGTGACGGACGCGCGAGCGAAGTACCACAAAGGCTCGGTCTTCGCTGAACATCTCCGTAGGGTTTAGACATGAGTTTCCCGTGCGCGGGCTCTACCCACTCAATTCGACTTAGCGCGCCGATGTGCGTGCGGAACGCCTACTTGCGATCAATGTAATCAACTACTTAGTTTTGAGCCGCTACATATATATAGGTACAGTCGCGCGATCGGCGGCGAACCGGAGGCGAACGTGGGCGGCGACATCGAATGGCTCGAAAGCTCGACCGAGAACGGCGTCACGAAGCGCGAGTTCACGCTGCATCGCGGCGCCCGCGCGGTTCCCGCGGTGCTGTGGTCGCCGGAACGCGCAGCAGCGGGCACGCCGCTGGTGCTGTTCGGTCACGGCGCATCGGGCGACCGTCACCAGATGCCGATCCCGTGGCTCGCCCGGCGCTTGGTCGGCGATGCCGGATTCGTCGGCCTCGCGATCGACGGACCGGTGCACGGGCGGCGCAAGGTCGGCGACGGTGCGCGCGGTGCCTTCGCGGTCGAGTGGCGGCGCGACGGCTGCGTCGACGACATGCTGGCCGATTGGCGAGCGGCACTCGACGCGGTGCAGATGCTCGCCGACGTCGGCCGCGGTCC